>ERZ1645192.53-NODE-53-length-65802-cov-7.808691_pt1 | contig 65802 bp, 58 predicted proteins | sample MGYA00575354_ERZ1645192 | MGnify/ENA primary metagenome ERZ1645192 (study PRJEB40844, sample SAMN11349763) | freshwater sediment metagenome | isolation source: river sediment | host: Sediment | place: India: Faizupur Khadar , New Delhi | collected 2017-02-21 ... | reverse complement strand
TGCGGTGCTCTTACCTATGGCGGCTACACCGATTGGCGCTTGCCGAGTCGCAAAGAGTTGGCGACACTTCCCGATTACGGTAGATACAGTCCGGCGATAGACGCCACGATATTTTCCGGCCCGCAGACGGATTCATACTGGTCCTCCTCATCCCTTGGGTACAGTGCCGGAGCCGCATGGCATGTTAAGGCCAATGATGGCAATGTGCACGGCTATGATAAGTCAAATATTTACTATGCCCGGTGTGTGAGGGGCGAATCTTTGCTCGACAGCGCCTTCACCGAGACGACGGTAGCGGGCAAAGTGATTGTGACCGACACTGTCACGGGCTTCCAGTGGACAAAAGAATACGCGAGTTCTCTGAACTGGCAGAGTGCGCTCAGTTACTGCGAGAACCTAACCTATGGTGGTTATACCGATTGGCGCCTTCCGAACATCAATGAACTGAAAACATTGATATATGATACGAGTTCCAGCCCCGCGAGCACATTTCCGCAGATGGCGTCGAATAGTTTCTGGTCATCCTCTTCCAGTACGGGCAGTACCCAATACGCATGGTATGTAGATTTCAATAACGGCTATGTGACCATCATCAACTTCAATAAGACGGATACCTACTATGCCCGTTGTGTGAGGCAGTAGGGGTGACCGCTTTTTCCCATTTATCATTTACCATTGAACATTTATCAGAGTGACGGGAGAGTTGAGCGGGAGTTGAGGGTTGATTCGTGGAGCCCCCTGCATAACAGGTGGCCTTGCGCGGTGTGTCCGAGACATTTCTGTTAAAGTTTAGCGGGGATATTTTTGCTGGTCATGAATCGTTCTTCAATAACGCATTAAATCCCGCTTCGTCGAGGATGGGGATGCCGAGTTCTTTGGCTTTGTCGAGTTTCGAGCCGGGGTCCGTACCCGCCAGCACGAAACTCGTTTTTTTCGACACCGATCCGGTGACGCGGCCGCCCTTTGATTCAATGAGCGCCTTGAATTCGTCGCGCGGCTTCGACAGTTCGCCGGTGATGACGAAGATGAGCCCGGCGAGCGTCGCGTCGAACGCCACCTTTTCGGGGTAGACGATGTTTAAGCCGTCGGCCCGCATCCGCTCTATCTCGCGCCGGTTCACCTCGTTGCCGAAGTAGGCGACTATCGCCTTCGCGACCACCCCGCCGACGCCGTCGATGGTCAGCAGTTCCGCCTCGGTCGCCCGCATCAGTTCATCGAGCGTGAAGCGCTTCGCCAGTTCGCCCGCCATGAACTCGCCCACCTCGGGGATGCCGAGGGCGAAAAGCATGTTCTGGAATTTGACCGTCTTTGCTTTTTCTATCGCGTCGAGGAGATTGTAGACCGACTTCTCGCCCCACCCCTTTTGCCCCATCAGCCACATCGACCAGTCTTTCAGCCGGAAGATGTCGGCGACCGATTTGAGCCACCCCTTTTCATGGAAGAACTCGACCTGCTTGTCGCCGAGCCCGTCGATGTTGAACCCCTTGCGCGAGGCGAAGTGGATGATGCTTTCGACCACCCGGGCGGGGCAGGCGATATTGGGACAGCGCAGAGCGACCTTTTCATCCTCCTTCACGAGCGGCGACTGACAGACGGGACAAACGGCGGGCGGCACTATCATGAATTCATTTGACGGGCAGTGTGCCTCGGCATTAGCGGTGGATACCACCTCCGGTATCACATCGCCGGCGCGCCGCACGAAGACCTCGGCGCCGAGGTAGAGCCCCTTGCGTTCGATCTCTTCCATGTTGTGAAGCGTCGCGTTCTCGACCGTGACGCCCATGAGTTCTATCGGTTCGAGCCGCGCCACCGGCGTGACCACTCCCGTGCGGCCGACCTGCCAGTCCACTTTTTTGAGAATGGTGGTCTTTTCCTGCGCCGGGAGTTTGTAGGCGATCGCCCAGCGTGGCGTCCGGGTGAGGAAGCCGGCGACCTCCTGTTCGGCGAAGGAGTCGAGTTTTATCACGAGCCCGTCGATGTCGTAACCAAGTTCGCCGCGCGCCGCGATGGTCTTCTCGATGACCGGCGCAAGGTGGTCGATGGTGTCGACGAGGGTGAAGTCGGGGGTCGAGAAGCCGAGGCGGCGCAGAAAGTCGTGAAGCGCCGACTGCGTGGCGACCGGCGGGGCGCCGTCGATGCCGATGCCGTAGGCGAAGAACTGGAGGTCGCGCCCTGAGGTCACCTTCGGGTCGAGTTGACGCAGGCTTCCGGCGGCGGCGTTGCGCGGGTTGGCGAAGGGCTGTTCCCCCGCCGCGAGCCGATCGGAATTCAGTTTCTGGAAACTCGCCTCGGGGAGGTAGACCTCGCCGCGCACCTCAAATTCGGCCGAGACCAGCGCCGCGTCGATCATGAGCGGGATATTTTTGACCGTCGCGACATTCTGCGTCACCTCTTCGCCGATCTCGCCGTCGCCGCGCGTGGCGGCCTGCACGAAGCGGCCGTCGCGGTAACGGAGCGAAACGGCGAGGCCGTCTATTTTCTGTTCGATGATGAAGCCGCCGCGCAGATCGAGTTTCAATCGCTCGAAAAAGGCTTGTATCTCCTCAAGGGAGAAGGCATCCTCAAGCGACATCATGCGGCGGGGATGGGTCACCTTCTTGAAACCGTCGCGCGGCTGCCAGCCGACCCGCATCGTCGGCGACCACGGCGCCGCCAGTTCGGGATGCTCCGTTTCGAGGGCGCGCAGTTCGCGCATCTTCCTATCGTAGTCGGCGTCGCTGAGGAACGGCGTGTCGTCGCGGTAGTAGGCGGCGCTTGCGCGGTTCAGCAGTGTCGCCAGTTCTTCGTAACGCACTTTGATATCGCTCATCGGCGGCCCACCCGCGGAAAGTTCACCGGACACCCCGATTTGTAACAGAAGCGCCCCGGCAAGTCAACGAACATTGCAAAAATCGGCGCGCCGAGTAGCATGAAGGGACCGACGGAGGAAAGGGCATGGACCGCGACATAACGGCGCTCCTCAGCGATCATCTCGGATCGTTCATCACCCCGCACAAACGGGAACTCATCGAACGGGTGCTCGACCACCGCACCGACCGGCTGACGCTCGTGCTGGAGGACATCTACCAGCCGCACAACGCGTCGGCCACCATCCGCACCTGCGAATGCTACGGTATCCAGAACATCCATATCATCGAGAACCGCAACCGCTACGAGGTCAATCCCGATGTGGTGATGGGCTCGGTCAAGTGGGTGACGCTCCATCGTTATCGCGATCCGGCGGTCGACAATACCGCCGCCTGCGTCGCGCGGCTCCGGGAACAGGGCTACCGCATTGTCGCGACCACTCCCCACGAGGGCGGCTACACGCCGGAGGACCTGCCGCTCGACAAGCCGGTGGCGCTGCTGTTCGGCACCGAGGAACAGGGGTTGACCGCCACGGCGCTCGCGGCGGCCGACGCGACGCTCCGCATCCCGATGTTCGGTTTCACCGAAAGTCTCAACATATCGGTCAGCGTCGCGGTAAGTTTCTCCCATCTGGTCCGCCGTCTGCACGCCGAACGGCCCGACTGGCGGCTCGACGAGGAACGGCGTGCGGCGCTGCGGTTATTCTGGTACCGGCGTATCGTGAAGAAGAGCGCGGTGGTCGCCGAGGAATTCCTGCGATCGCGGGGGCTTCAGTTGCCCGCCGATATCTCCTGAATGGTCTGAAGATCGGAGAGCAGTTTCTGGATGCGGGTCTGTCCGTTCTGCACCGTCAGATAGGTCGCCATGCCGTCGCACAGCCGTTTCTTGGCGCGGCAGAGTTTCTCGTCGGCCGCCGCTTCATGGTCGGAAAGTTTTTTCCAGAGCGCCTGCATATCGAAGTAGGCGGTGCGGGAGGGGAGCGCGCCGGCCGGCTGTTTGCCCGATTTGGCGCTCTTGTCGAGCATCTCGGCGAGCCGGGCGACGATGACCAGCATCAGTTCGTCTATCCGATGCTGAACTTTTTTGAGACAGTCGCCGACATGGGCCGGGTCGCCCTCGTGACAACCGTCCACGGCGGCGGTTATCGCCTGCGCCTCTTTCTGCAGAAGAACGGCGGGGTTCGGCGGCGGGGCGGGAGGAGTGACGGGGCCGGGGGTCGGCTGAACGCCCTTTTTCAGCGCGTCGAGATGTTCCTCGATAAGCAGGAGTATCTTCTCCTCGTATTCCCCTTTCTTAAAACCCGACAGGTAGCTCTTGCCGATGAGGAAGAAGGGGACGCCGACCTTCGCCACGCCCAGTTCGTTGGCCTTCTTTTTGAGGATCTCGCGGTTGATGAGATTGCGGTAGACCTCCAGTTCGCGGAATTCTATCTGGGGGTACTTCTCCTTGATGAAGGCGATGAAGGGGGCCGCCTCGACGCAGTGGGGGCAGACCTCCGAATGGAAGAAATAGAAGACCGGCTTCTCCTGCGCGCCGAGCGTCAATGCCGTCAGCAGGAACACCGCGATACACAACTGTTTCATGATCCCTCTCCGTGAACCATCCCGTAAAGACCTCCCATCATACGGACCGGAGGGCGCTTTTGTCAAGATTTGACCGTTTGCTTGACCTCGCCGCCCGCTGTCGTACAATGGAGCCGGTCTTGAGGAGGTGCCGCATGGCGCGCTTTTTGTCTTCGGTGTTCATCGCAGGGATGCTTTGCGGCTGCGGCCGTGCGGGGATAGACGCCGCCGGTGCGGCGGCCGACGCCGCGTGGGGTGAGTTCGGAGGGCATCTGGCCGAACAGGTCGCGTTGCTCGGTTCGATCGAGGAGCCGGTGTGCGCGGCGGCGACCGGGAAGGAGGCGTGCGTTCACCTCCGTGAGGCGATCAAGAGCGCCGGCGCGGTCGACCTCGCCAAGGTCGACCCGACCGACCGCGGCGCCGTCGAACCGGCGCGTCGCTATCTGCGGTCGCTGGGTCAGGCGGCCGAGCGGTTGGGGCAGTTCGCCGGCAAGGAACAGCCGTCCGACGCCCAACCGGCGGCCGGTATCGCCCGTTTCAAGCAACTTGCGGTTGAGACCGCGGCCGCCTCCGAACGGTACGATACGGCGGTGCTGGCTTACAACCGGGCGTTACGGACCTTTCCTGAAAGCGTGACCAACAATATGTTCCTGCGGCTGAAGAGCAGGGAATATCTGAACAGCGATCAGCGGGCGCGGAGAACGAACGCGGGGAAACGGTAGTTACGCGTTCATCGCCTTGAGGAAGTCGTCGTTGGCCTTGGTCCGGCCCATCTTGTCGAGCAGGAATTCCATCGAATCGATAACATTGAGCGGGTGGAGGAGCTTGCGGAGTATCCACACCTTGTTGAGGATGTCCTTCTCGAGGAGCAGCTCTTCCTTTCTGGTGGCCGACTTGTTGATGTCGAGACACGGGAATATGCGTTTTTCCATGAGTTTCCGGTCAAGGTGGATCTCCATGTTGCCGGTACCCTTGAATTCTTCGAAGATGACCTCGTCCATACGCGAGCCGGTGTCCACGAGCGCCGTGGCGATGATGGTCAGCGAGCCGCCCTCTTCGATGTTGCGCGCCGCGCCGAAGAACCGTTTCGGTTTGTGGAGCGCGTTGGCGTCCACACCGCCCGACAGGATCTTTCCCGACGGCGGTACGACGGTGTTGTAAGCGCGGGCGAGACGGGTTATCGAATCGAGCAGAATGACCACGTCGTACTTGAACTCGATCATCCGCTTGGCCTTCTCGAGCACCATCTCGGCGACCTGCACGTGGCGGGTGGCCGGTTCGTCGAAGGTCGAGGAGACGACCTCGGCCGCGACCGAACGCATCATGTCGGTGACCTCTTCGGGACGTTCGTCGATGAGCAGCACGATGAGTTTCACTTCGGGATGATTCGCGGTGACGCTGTGGGCGATATCCTGCAGGAGGACCGTCTTGCCGGTACGGGGCGGCGCGACGATGAGGCCGCGCTGGCCCTTGCCGATCGGGACCAGCAGGTCCATGATGCGCATCGACATGACCGAGTTCTTCCGCGTTTCGAGATGTATCTTCTCGGTGGGGTAGAAGGGGGTCAGGTTGTCGAACAGCGGAACATGCTTTATCTTATCGAGGTCGGTCTCGTCGAAGATGCTGTTGATCTTCTGCAGGGCGAAGTAGCGCTCCCCCTCTTTGGGGCTGCGGATGTCGCCTTCGATGGTCATGCCGGTGCGGAGGTAGTATTTCTTTATCATGGCCGGCGGCACATAGATGTCGTCCGGACCCGGAAGGTAGTTGTAGCGCGGCGAACGGAGGAAGCCGAAGCCGTCGGGCAGTATCTGCAGGACGCCGTCGGCGGTTATCGCCTCGTTGCGTTCGGCGAGTTTCTGCAGCACCTCGAAAATGAGTTCCTGCGACCGTTTGGAAGAGGCGCTCTCGATGCCGATGTCCTCGGCCATCTGGACCACCGTTTCGTTCTTGAGATTCTTGAGTTCCTGAAGATTCATTCTTTACTCCTTGGTAACCTGGTTATTTTGTGACTGCGTTGTCATCGGATGAAACGCTTTCTCGACTCCGCTCTCTCAATCAGGGGCGTTGTTTCATGGTAATGCCGTGCGGGTTGCTGGATGCGAGTGAACCCGTGGATACACGCCGTAAGTACGGGGCATCATATCGCCCGCCCGCTCTCTGTCAAGTATTTTATCCTCTTTTTTCACTGCGGGGTCGCCGTCCGTTCCTCGAACCGCGTATGCGGCGCGCGGTCGCCGGAGGCGAGGCTCTCGCGTATGAGCGTCTCGGCCTGTTCCACCGGAAGGATATGGAGGCCGTTCTTTATCTCTTGCGGTATCTTGGCCAGTTCGGGGACGTTGTCTTTCGGTATGTGGACGGTTTTGATGCCCGCCTTTTTCGCCGCCATGAGTTTCGCCTGCAGGCCGCCGATGCGCAGGACATTCCCGCGCAGGGTCACCTCGCCGGTCATGGCGATCCCCTGTTTGACCGGTATGCCGGTCATCACCGACGCGATGGCGAGCGATATGGCGAGTCCGGCGGACGGACCGTCTTTGGGTACGGCCCCTTCGGGAAAATGGATGTGCAGGTCGGTCTTTTCCCAGAGTTCATCGGGTATCTTGAGCGCGGCGCCGTTCGCGCGCACCAGACTCGCCGCGATGCTGACCGATTCCTTCATCACCTCGCCGAGGCTCCCCGTTATCCGGTGATTTCCCTTTCCCTCGTACCGGACCGCCTCGATGGTGAGCACCGTGCCTCCGTAGGGGGTCCAGGCGAGCCCGTTGACCACGCCGATCTCTCCCCGGCCCGCCTCTTTCCGGGGATTGTAGATATCGGGACCGAGATAGGTCTCGAGGTTCTTTTCGGTGATGCGGCAGGCGGCGGCGGGCTTGTCTTTCTTGACGCGTTCCAGCGCGATGCGGCGGCAGATGGCCGACAGTTTGCGCTCCAGTTCGCGTACCCCCGCTTCGGAGGTGTGGGCGTCGATGAGCCGCGCGAGCGCCGGTTCGGTCAGGCGTATATCGACATCGGAGAGGCCGTTCAGTTTCTTCTGTTTCTCCAGCAGGAACTTGCGGGCGATATGTTTCTTCTCGAAGTAGGTGTAGCCCTCGATGCGGAGTATCTCGAGCCGGTCGTGCAGGGCGCGCGGGATGGCCGATTCGTCGTTGGCGGTCGCTACGAACAGCACCTGCGAGAGATCGAATTCGAGATCGACATAGTGATCCATGAAGGCGTGGTTCTGCTCCGGGTCGAGCACCTCGAGCAGCGCGGCGGCCGGATCGCCCTTGTAGTCGTTGCCCAATTTGTCGAGTTCGTCGAGCAGGAACAGCGGATTAAGCACCTTCGCCTTGCGGATCGACTGGATGATCCGTCCCGGCATCGAACCGATGTAGGTGCGGCGGTGTCCCCGTATCTCCGCCTCGTCGCGGACGCCGCCCAGCGAGGTGCGGATGAACTGCCGTCCCGTGGCGCGGGCGATGGATGCAGCGATGGAGGTCTTGCCGACGCCGGGGGGACCGACCAGACAGATGATCGGCGCCTTGAGCGTGTCGGAAAGTTTCAGCACCGCGAGATATTCGAGTATCCGTTTCTTGATGTCGTCGAGCCCGAAATGGTCGTTCTCCAGCACCGCCTCGGCCCGCCTGATGTCGATGACCGCGTCGCTTTTCCGGCGCCACGGCAGGGTCAGGAGGGTGTCGAGGTACATCCGCACGACGCTCGATTCCGAACTCATCGGCGGCAGCAGTTGGTAGCGGTCGAACTCCTCGCGCAGTTTTTCCAGCACGTGTTCCGGCGCCTCGAAATTCTTGATACGCTGGCGCAGGAGGTCGTCGTCCGACTGCTTGTCGCGCGGTCCGCCTCCCTGCGGTGCGTCCTTGCCGCGCAGTTCGTTCTCTATCGCGGTCTTGCGCTCGTTGAGATAGTATTCCTTCTGCGTGTTCTCCATCTTCTTGCGGACATTGTCCTCGATCCGTTCCTCCATCGCCCGCAGTTCGAGTTCCATCTTGAGCGCGGCGATCACCTGCTGGTAGCGCTTCTCGAGCGCGGCGGTCGCGAGCAGCCGCTGATGATCCTCGAGTTTCTGTCCGACGAACAGCGCCGTCACCTGATCGAGGAACCGTTCATCGTCCTCGACGGCGAGCGTTTCCTGCACCATGTCGCGCGGCTGCTGTTCGCGGCCGTCGGTCAGTTCGATGAGGGTCGATTCGAGTATGGCGCGGAGTTTCGCCACCTCCTTCTTCCGTCCCGGTTCGGTCGCGAACTGCTCGACCGCCGCCCGCAGGCAGATCTGGGCCGCGCTCGCCTCGAGTATGCGGACCCGCGACAGCCCTTCGAGGAAAACATGGTAGACGCCGCCCGGTCCTTCGATGACCTGAATGATGGTACAGAGCGTCCCCACCTCGTGCAGATCGGCCGGCGCCGGATTTTCGACCTCCGGGTTCTTCTGGGACACCACCGCCAGTCGTTTGTCGGGCTCGCGCAGCGCCTGCTCAATGGCCCGCTTGGAGAATTCGCGGCCTACCTTGAAGGTGACGTTCGCGGTCGGGAAGACCACCGCATCGCGCAGCGGCAGGAGCGGCACCGAACGGGTCGTGTCGGGGGCCATCACGCTCCCTCCTCTTTCGCCTTGGCGTTCTTGCGCAGTATCCGGAGCGGTTCCTCGCCGGCGGCGACCACGCCCCGGGTGATGACGATCTCCTTGACGCTCTCCTTCTCCTCGGGGGCGGTGAACATGATGTCGAGCATCGTCTTCTCGAGCGTCCGGCGCAGGCCGCGCGCCCCGGTCTTGAGCGACACGGTGCGTTTCACGATCTCCTGCAGGGCGTCCTCGCGGACCGTGAGGGCGATATCGTCCATCCGGAAGAGCGCCTTGTACTGTTTTATCAGCGCGTTCTTCGGTTCGGTGAGGATGCGCAGGAGATCGGTCTCGTCGAGTTCATGCAGGTGGCCCACTACCGGGAAGCGGCCGATGAATTCGGGAATGAGGCCGTATTTCAGCAGATCTTCGGGCTGTATGTGTTCGAGCAGTTTGCGCGGATCGGCGGCGTTCTTCTTCGCGTCGGTGCCGAAGCCGACGCGCGTCTGGCCGATGCGGCGGCTGATGATATCGTCGAGCCCCACGAAGGCGCCGCCCGCAATGAAGAGGATATTGCTCGTGTCGAGTTTGATGTATTCCTGATGCGGGTGTTTGCGGCCGCCGGTCGGCGGGACGCTGGCGACGGTCCCCTCGATGATCTTGAGAAGCGCCTGCTGGACCCCTTCGCCGCTGACATCGCGGGTGATCGAGGGGCTGTCGGACTTGCGCGTTATCTTGTCTATCTCGTCGATGTAGACGATGCCTTTAGATGCCCGCTCGAGGTCGAACCCGCAGTTCTGCAGGAGCATCAGCAGGATGTTCTCGACATCCTCGCCCACATAGCCCGCCTCGGTCAGCGTCGTTGCGTCGGCGATGGCGAAGGGGACCTTGAGCATCTGGGCGAGCGTCCGGGCCAGCAGCGTCTTGCCGCAGCCGGTCGGTCCCACCAGCATGATGTTGCTTTTCTGGATCTCGACATCGGGCTTCTGGGCCGGGGCGGCGTTCACCCGTTTGTAGTGATTGTGGACCGCCACCGACAGCACTTTCTTCGCGTAGTCCTGTCCGATGACGTAGCGGTCGAGTTCCCCCTTTATCTGCGACGGTATCGGCACGCCGGCGGCGGCCGGGAAGGCCGGTTCGTCGGTGTCGTGAACGATCTCGCCGCAGAGCACCACGCAGTCGCTGCAGATGTAGACGCCCGGCCCGGCGATGATCTTGCCGCCGGAGCCTATCTCGGTCTGCGTTTTACCGCAGAAGGAGCACTTGACGCGCTCTTCTTTTTTGCCGCGTTCGGTCATTTCTTCACGATCACGCTGTCGATGATGCCGTAGTTCTTCGCCTCGTCGGCCGACAGGAAGTAGTCGCGCTCCATATCCTTGCGCAGATTCTTCTTCTCGGCGCCGGTGTGCTTGGCCATGATATCGATGAGCCGTTCTTTGAGCGAAAGTATCTCCTTGGCGTGTATCTCGATGTCGGTCGCCTGACCGCGGAAACCGCCGAGCGGCTGGTGGATCATGATGCGCGAGTTGGGCAGCGAGAACCGTTTCCCCGGCGCGCCCGCCGTGAGCAGCAGCGCACCCATCGAGGCCGCCTGTCCGATGCAGATGGTCGCCACATCGGGCTTGACGTACTGCATCGTGTCGTAGATGGCCAGACCCGCGGTGACCGAGCCGCCCGGGCTGTTGATGTAGAGTTGGATATCCTGCGCCGGGTCCTGCGATTCGAGGAACAGCAGTTCGGCGACGATGAGATCGGCCATATCGTCGGAGACCTCGCCGCCGAGGAAAATGATGCGGTCCTTGAGGAGCCGCGAATAGATGTCATAGGCCCGTTCGGACTGTCCTTCCTTCTCGACGACGATCGGTATGAGCGATGCGAGCGGTCGTTTGGTCATGGTATCCTCCCTGTTCTCCCTATTTCTTCTCGTCGGCCGCTTTCTTGATGAACGCCGCCTTCTCCATCAGCCGGTCGATGACCAGCTGTTCCCGGAGGGAGAGCTTCTTCTCTTCGAGTTTATCCTCGTTGAAATAGCGCTTGTAGTATTCGAGCGGGATATTGTAGCGCGCCGCCTCTTTCTGCAGTTCGGCGTCGAGTTTCTCTTCGGTGACCTCTATCGCGAGATCGTTGGCGAGTTGCGAGATGAGGATAAAGCGCTTGGCGACCCACGTGGCGTCGGCGCGCAGTTTATCCTTTTCCTCGGGCGTTATCTCGGCTTCGGGGTGCTGTTTGCGATGGTCGGCCTCGCGGGCGGCGATCTCCGACTCGAGGAAGGAGCGCGGCACCTCGAAATCATGATCGTGCACATAGCGGTCGACCAGCAGGTAGCGCTTATTCTCGCGGTTGATATCCTCAAGGTAACTCTCGATCCGTTCGCGCGTCTTGTGCGTGAACTCGGCCACCGTCTTGACCCCGTCGCCCTTTTCGGCCATGAACTCGTCGGTCAGCTCGGGCGTGTTCGACTCCTCAACGGTTGTTATCTCTATCGCGAAGTCGACCGTCTTGCCGGCCAGTTCCTTCGAATGGTAGTTCTCGGGGAAGGGGATGGGGGTGTTCAGTTTCTCGCCCGCTTTGCGGCCCATGAGCGCCTCCTCGAAGGCGGGGAGGAAGTTCTTCTCGCCGAGTATGACCGGGACGGCAGTACCCGTCACGCCGTCAACCGCGACGCCGCCGATGGTGCCGGTGAAGTTGACCGTGACCCGGTCGCCGTTCTGGGCGGGCCTCTCGACCGCCGTGAAGGCGGTGTGGCGGCGGCGGAAGCCGTTCAGCTCCTCATCAAGCATTTCCTGCTTGAACTCGGCCGCGACGAACTCGATGGAGTATTCCTTCGGCGCGACCGTGATATCGGGGAAGGTCTCGACGCGGAAGGTGAAGGAGAACGCTTTCCCTTCGGCCGCTTCGTCCTTATGGCTCACCAGCGGATAGCGGATGAGGCGCAGTTTTTCCTTCGTTATCGTCTCCTGTATGCCGGTCCCGATGAAATACTGTTCGGCATCCTCCTTGACGCTCTTGCCGTAGAACTGCTTGATGACCTGCATCGGCACCTTGCCGGGGCGGAAACCCTTGACCTGCGCCGTGGCCGAGAGGCGCTTGAAGGCGGTGCCCAGTTGTTCGGCGACCTCTTCAACGGTGAAGGTGACGGTGAGCTCTTTTTCCACACTGCTCAAGTGAGTGATCTTGTGATCCATGAGTTCCTCGTGATATAGTCTACATTATCCACACATGCGCGCGAGACATCCTACTAAAAACGGTTCGGAGCGCAACATATTCCACCAATTGAAAAAGTTGGTGCGAGGGGGGGGAGTCGAACCCCCAAGGTGTTACCCGCTGGATCCTAAGTCCAGTGCGTCTGCCAATTCCGCCACTCTCGCAACGACCGAATTTTTGCCGTTCGGTATCTATCGATGGGGAATGTACGCTTGAAATATGGATGGTAGGCCCTGAAGGATTCGAACCTTCGACCCACTGATTAAGAGTCAGTTGCTCTACCAACTGAGCTAAGGGCCCACCAAAAATGGGGTGGGTAATGGGACTCGAACCCACAACGCCCGGAATCACAATCCGGTGCTCTACCATTGAACTACACCCACCATACTCGCAATGTGAAAAAACAACCTGGCGTGCCCGAGAGGAATCGAACCTCTGGCCTACTGATTAGAAGTCAGTTGCTCTATCCAACTGAGCTACGGGCACAGCTGGTCGGGGTGAGAGGACTTGAACCTCCGGCCACTTGCTCCCAAAGCAAGCACTCTAGCCAGCTGAGCTACACCCCGTGTAGCGGGCTCGACTGTATTGAGGGTAGGACAAAAATCAAGTTTTTTTTGAAGCGGGCGCTTCGTCATGCAAGGTGTGACTTCATCGCGGCGGCCGCTGGACGGTTCACTACCGCCGGGGATGAAAGCAATTCATTTTGCGGTGCCTTTCTTGCTTGCTATATAATCCAGCAACATTTGATGTGCCTGCGCATGCATTTCTTTTAATCTGGCCAATGCTTCTTGCCCGGAATTGTTTTTAGAAAAAGGATCGACACCTGCGTCGATATAATACTTCGCAACCTTAAGTTGTTCCGGAAATTGAGCTAGATTCCATGGCATCACATGTAATAAATTGTTACCATGCCTATCTTTCATCAAAGGATCGGCATTGTATGACACCAACAACTTGACCACATCGAGATTGGCAAAGGCAAAGTACAAAATGGAACTACCTGGGGATTTAGTGTTAGCTATGGAGGCTCCATGTTCCAGCAGAACTTTCGTTGTTTCGTAAGTGTTATTATTGTTCCTTATAGCCAAAATTAGTAATGAGAAGTTCTTTTCAAGATACTGTTTCTTCGTAATCGTTCCCAAAAAAGGCGTATATATTGTATTGGGGTCAGTCCCGCTTTCTAACATTGCCTTGATCGTCTGAACATCGCCTCTCCTAACTGCGCTGATGATTCTATCTTTTTCGGTAAAAAAGAGAAAATAGACACCAAGAAAGAAAATGACACAGAGAACCAGATATAAAAATGTCTTACCGCGATTGCGTTTGTCTTCGGATCGATCTTCCATCATGTCTCCTAGTACAAAAGGACGATGCCGTGATTATAGCACCGGCGATATCTAAGGCAAGAAGTTTACTGCAAGTACTTGGCGATGTTCTTCATTGAACCTTTGGAGACGCCCGCCTCGTCGGCGAACCGCGCCCATTGCCCGACCGCCGCCGCCACCTCATCGACGATACGGCGTGCGACCGCCTTCCCGATGCCGCTTTTTTCGGCGACCCGGAAAATGTCCGGCACCCCCGGAGCTTTTCCGTTGCCGTCGACACTCATGCTGTGCTCGCCTCCCGGTCCTTCGGCGAAAGTGAGGTCGTAGGCGGGCGACACGCGCCAGCCGGGTTGATCAAGGTCGAGCATGAACGAGAAATTTTTCACATGGTCATCGCGGTTGTGGGCCAAGACATTGAACACCATCCGGCGGAACATCTCACGGACGGCGCTCTGATCACGCGTCATGAGGGCGGTGACCCGCAGAAGTTCGGTGTAATCGACCGATGGTATGCGGAAGTCGGCGTGGACCAGATTCCCGAAAGTATGTATGTGGTAACGGCGGTTCCGCGCATCGCGATCGAAGCGCTTGCTACCGAAATAGCGTTCCGTTCTGCCTCCGCTTAAGAGTCGCGTCTCGGGCAACGCGATACCGGCGGTGCGCGCCATCAGCGCATAGGCAAATTCTATCGCCGCGCTATCGGCCGGGTCCTCTTTCGCCCCGAATTTCACCAGCCAGTGTTCATACCCCTCCGGCAGAAGAGCTTCTCCCGACAGCAACGCTTTTTTTCGGGGGTCATAGCCGACGAGCACCTTCGGCCGCGCTCCGCCGGGACTGCCGCCGGCGGCGAGAAGTTGAGAGAGAACGACCGATTCTTCGCCGTTCAGTATCTTCAGCGACTGTTCCGCGAGTTCTTGCAGATCAAGCGTCCGGTGGGTCTCTTCGTCGCGTTCCGCCGGTGGGTGATAGGTGAGCGCTCCCATCGTCCGCATACCGAGGAACGCGAGCCGGTCGAGCGGTGAAATGGTCCGCAATGAGAGTCCGCGTTTCCGGAAATAGCGGTCCATCAGCAAAAGCCCCCAGCCGTCGGGAAGGGAATCGTCGAATACCCCCCACAGTGGTCCGAAGCCCCGGTCGGTATGTTCGACGAGTCCCGGTTTGAGCGGCAGAAAGAAGGGCGAAAGTTCGACGCCCCGTTCGATGAACGAAGGATCGTACTCAAAGAACACCCGTCCCTCCGACTCGGCCAGATGGCCGACCGGAATAAGTGTCTGGGGGTCGAGCGCGTAGCTCACGAGCAGTTTTCTCATGTTCAGCGTCTCCCGCGTTGCGGTAAGCGGTTTTCGGTCATCTTTTCAAGGTCGGCCATGCTATGCGCCGCCGGCAGATCAAAAAGCGAACCGAAGGGGACAAGGGCGTTCAGGGAGAACGCGATCTTCAAAAGTGACTCGAGCGATATGCGCCCGCTTTGTTCGAATCGCTTGATCGTCTCTTCGGGGACATCCGAAAGCCGGGCAAGCGTTTTGCGGGAAAGTCGTTCAAAAAGTCTTCGCCGTTTACATTTCTCGGCAAGATGAAGCGCTATGTCCGATGGCGTTCTGAGTGTTACTTCGGTCTTGAGCATCGCCGTTCCTGATGCGAACAATAACAGTTAATATAGTACCTGCTAAATATAAAATAGCAAGATAAAAGGTAATATATTACCTCTTATTTACTCCGGGCAGGTTTCCGCCGCGCCCGGTGTGCCGCCCTGCTCCGCCGAGGCGCAGACGCGGCCTTGGGTGTCGATAACGACCGACTGCCCGCGGTCGGCCCCTTTGAACAGACCGTCGTAATAGGCTTCGCGCGATATCGCCTCGTTCACGATGCAGTTTATCTGCACCGATTCGGTCGAGGTGAGGCCGCCGTCGGCAAGCGTCGTATCGTCGACGAAGTAGACATGCGGATCGGTATCGATGGTGAGGTGGAGCGTGCTTTCGCTACCGAGAATGATCGCGTATTCGCCCGGCTTCAGGATGACATCGCCCTCGACGAGCGGGACGAGCGGATCCTCTCCGGCGCCGTCGGCACGGTCGTCCAGCGTGCAGGTGGTGAGGTCGAAATCGAGCGTGCCGAAGTTGTAGAGTTCGACGAATTCCCAGTTCTTCTCCGGTTCGCCCGCCGGGGTGTGCATCACCTCGCTGATCATGATGTGCGGCGCGGGCGGCAGGGTGGAGACATTCCGCGTGACGGTCGTGATGCCGTCGGTGCGGTAGAGCACCAGATCGAACGAGTAGTCGGCGCCCGCATCGAGTCCGTCGCGGGTGAGGGTGCAGTCGCCGTCGCACACCGCGAGCGCATCGTCCAGCGCCGCCGCGACGAGCCCGTCGCCTTCGATGGTGAACGAGACGGCGGAGTCGAGTATTGTTTCGGTCACGGTCGGTTCGGCCGACGCGGGAGCGGTATTATTAAAGGAAAGGGTGATGTCGGGGACGGTGCCGGGACGGAGCGGTGAGGCAAGTCCGGCGATGGTGAGTTTTGCCGGCGCACTGGAGAACGAAAGGAGCAGGCCGTCGTCCTGCGCGACCGTTTCGACCGGTTTGGGGGTGACGGTCATTTTTGCGCTGTCGACCGGGCCGGTGAATTTGAGCGCGATATTCTCGGAGCGGAGCGTGTCGCCGGGGAGCACCTGCGCCACCGCCGGGAAGGCGGGGCCGATGGTGAAGAGGAATACCTGCGGTTCCGAGCCGTAGCCTTCGTCGTTCTTGGCGACCAGCGGCTGATGGTCGGCCGATTTGAGGGCGCTCTCGATGGTGAGGGTGAGCGTCGCGTCGGCAAGGAGTCCGCTTACCAGCAGTTTGTCGCCGTCGGCCGTCACGGCGGTCGCGTGCACCGGGTCGCCCTCGTATGCTATCGTCACGGCATCCGCAAGACTACCGGCGTCCAGCGCGGCGCTGAAGGTGAACGAGAGCGTCTCTTCGGGATACCAGCCCCGTTCTTCGGGCGTGGCGACCACCTCGAAGTAGGTATACTCATCCTTGGGCAGAGAGAACTTTTCGCAGGCAACACAGCACCAAAGCGTCGCCAGAAGGAGCGCTACTGAGCGGTGCATTGGTCGAGCCTCAGTTCGGTAAGTCCCTTGAACCATTGGGCGAGTTTCTTCGCCGTGATCTCGGCCGGTAGCATCACCTCGGGCGGCACCTCTACGGCGTTGAGCGTCAGCGCCTTCACCACCGCTATATAATAATAAGCGTAGACCATCTTTTCGACCAGTTCGGTCCGGAAGTGGTGCAGTTTCTGCTCCTGATCGCTGAATTTGATGAGGTCGGGATTGTAGAGGAGCCGCGAGAGATCGAACTCCAACTTGCCGCCCACCTCAAAGGCGTTGACATCGCCGATGGTGGTGTTGTTATCGTCGGGGCCGACGGTGATATAGTCCTTGCCGACGCTGATGTTATTCTGTTGATAGAGATAGAGCCGGTCGTCCTCGCGGTACTTCGCCCACGCCGAGAATTTGGGGAAGAGCCCCGCGATACGGGTGTTGTCGCGTGCGTCACGGACCGCCCGTTCTAGGTCGCGCACCTGCCGCAGGCCCCGTTCGAGCGTATCGTCGAGCGGATGACAACTGTAGTCCTTTTCAAGTGTTTCAACCGTTATCTTTTTTCCCTTCAGATAGCCGGCGAGCTGATCCAGTTCGGCCGCGCCGCTATTCCCCCAGAGGAACAGGAGCAGGAGGATCGGAAAAAGTCTCTTCAGCGGTGTCGGGTTCATCTTCCGCAGGTTCTTCATCGTCCAGTATCTCCTCAAGTCGGTTCCTGATGTACATCGCTTCCTGTATCGAAAGATAGACGGAATTTTCACGTAGCAGTTCGGGCACGACGACTCTTTTTTCCTCCGGGTCTTCCGAGAAACTAAGAGAAAAAACAACGGCATAGTATGTTTTTCCGTCGGTCTGGAAGATGCTGCGGAACTCGGTCGAGAAAAGAACGGTAATGAAAAAAAGAGGCATGATAGCGCGATACACCGGGGCCACCCATCCCACAGAATAGTTCCGCGCTGTGCTTATCGTGTACCGGCGGCTCTTGTCAAGAAAAAAACTCTCTTTTTTTTACCGGAACTTTTTTTCCGGGAGTGCGGTCTAAAGTATGTTTGTACCGTTTTGTGTGTGCATTTTGAGGGTGCGTGCGTGAGAAAAGAGCTTAAAAATGCCGCAGGCCTAATAAAATCAAACACTTCATCTCAAAACACCAAAAAAATAGTTGAAATCTGTTGCTTTTGTGCTATAGTCGCGCTACATCATGCTTGATGTTATTTCACAGTATGGAGGTCATACAATGAAGAAAACGGCGTTCATCGCAGCGATGTTCCTGATGGCCCTGTTCGTCCTCGCCTGTTCCGCCGAGGATCCGAACATCATCACCACCGACACCACCGTCATCGGAGACACCGACACGGTGAAACCCGATAACCAGTTGCCCGACACCGATACGCCGGTCACCGACACGCCGGTCACCGACAGCGATGAGCCGGTCACCGACGATCCGGTCACCGACACCGAAGTGTCCGACATCGACAGCCCGAATATCGGCAAGAACTGCAAGACCGACACCGAATGCGGGACCCCGCTCATCTGCGTCAACGCGAAGTGCGCCGCCGGGTGCGCCAGCGCCGCCGACTGCGCCAATTTCGCCGGCACCACCTGTAATACCAAACTCGGCCGCTGCGTGAACGCCACCGCCTCGAGCGGAGCCTGCAGCGAGGCCAGTTGCCCCGCCGGCTGCTGCTACGCCGACAAGGGTTTCACCGCCCTCAAGTGCATGGCCACCGCGGCTCTTGCCACCTGCGGCATTTGCAAGCAGGGCGAAGTGTACATGGGCGGCACCCAGTGCGTCCCGGCCGCCTGCAAGGTGGGCGAGACCAAGTGCCAGACCTACAATTCGACCGATCCGAACGCCAAGTGCTTCGAATGCAAGACCGGCGACCTGCTCTGCTACGAGAACACCACCACCTGCAACACCGGGTCGGCGCTAATGCTTCTCAACGCGAAGGAGTGCATCCCGGCCGGCGAAGTATGCTCCGAGAACGATACCTGCTGTTCGGGCCAGCCCTGCATTCAGGGCTACTGCTACTAAGTTCCGCTCTCTCCGTTCTTTCTTAGTTTCGCGATAATTTTGACCGGCGGTCGATTTGGAATATAATCGGCCGCCGGTTTGTTTTACAGCAGTCCCTTCTCCGGAGGTGCCATGCGCGGTCGAATAGTTCTCCTTCTGGCGGCGCTCCTTATTACGGCGCCGTTCATCCTGTCGGCGCAGCTGCCGGGCGGCGGTCATGACCACGACCATGATTTCTACTTCTTCTATTCACTCTCCTGTCCCCACTGCAAAGAGGCGCATCCCTTCATTCAGGAACTCAAGGGGCGCTACCCGCAGATAACCTTTCACGAGTATGAGGTCTCGAAAAGCGAAGAGAACCGCGAACTGTTCAAGAAGAAATGTGAGGAACTCCATATAGAGAGCCGCGGCGTTCCGACCTTCATTCTTGGTACGAAATCGGTGATAGGTTTCCGGAAAGGGGTCCACGATCGTATGCTCGAACAGATGCTGGACGAATATCTGAGCAGTCCCCAGACCTGCGGCGACCGTACCGATAAACTCATCCATATCCCCGTTTTCGGTACGATAGATCCCCATCTGGTGAGCCTGCCGTCGTTCACCTTCGTCATCGGCCTGCTGGACGGCATCAATCCCTGCGCGATGTGGGTGCTCATGTTCCTGCTGACTTTGCTGGTCAACGCCGGGAGCCGGAAAAAACTTATCATGATCGGAAGCGTATTCGTCGCCTCGTCGGCGATCGTCTATTTTCTCTTTATGACGGCGTGGCTCAACATCTTCATGTTCCTCGGCATCAAGGACTATGTGACCATCACGCTCGGATTGGTCGCGGTCCTCATGGGTCTCATCAACATGAAGGAGTTCTTCTTCTTCAAAAAAGGGGTGAGCCTCATGATCCCGGAGAGCGCCAAGCCGAAACTCTTCGAGAAGATGCGCCGGATCATGAATCAGGGCGACACCTGGCTTGCCTTTGCCGGCACCGTGGCGCTCGCCTTCTTCGTCAATCTGATAGAACTCGGCTGCACGATAGGGCTCCCCGCCATCTACACGCGGGTCCTTTCGATACAGGATATCGGCACCCTGCCGAAGTATCTCTACATGGCGCTCTACAATGTCTACTATGTCATTCCGCTCGCCGTCATCGTGTTCCTGTTCGTGGCGACGATGGGTAAATACCGGTTCCAGGAGAAGCACGCGAAGGTGCTCAAACTCGTCTCGGGGGCCCTGATGCTGGCGCTCGGACTTATCCTTGTCTTCAAGCCCGATCTGCTCGTTTTCTCGTAAGAATTAAAAAAGCGTCAGACCTGTACCGTCGACAGCGCGTCGATATCGCAGGTGACGATGATGCCGCGCCGTTTCCCGTGGAGCGCGATGAGGTCGGCGAGAAGCGGAGAAACGGACCGCAGACTCGGCGCCGACAGGACGATATGGCGGCGGTATTTGTTGTGGATGCGTTGGAGCGGCGGGGCGACCGGCGGCAGCAGGCGCACCTTTTTTCCCGCGAATTTCCGACGCAGGTCGTCATAGATCGCCCGCGCCGTAGCGTCCGCTTTTTCCTCGGTGGGCGCGACGATCTTGATCACGGCGAGCCGCGAGAAGGGGGGCAATGCGAGTTGTTCGCGCCACTCAAGTTCTTCGGTCATGAAACCCTCGAAATCGTACGAGGGCAGATAATTCCAGATGTAATGGTCGCGCTTGAGCGCTTCGGCCCATACTTCGCCGGGGAGATCGAACCGTCCGGCGCGTCCGGCCACCTGCGTGACCACTTGGAAACAGCGCTCGGCGGCGCGGTAGTCCGACAGCGAAAGGAGAAAATCGGCGTGTTTGACCACCACGCGGCGCAAAGCCGGGAAGTTGTGTCCTTTGCTGATCATGACGGTGCCGGCGATGAGATCGTGGCCGCCGGTCTCTATGGCCGCCAGTTCCTTCGAGAGGGCCGTTTCGTTGGGAAGACTGTCGCGGTCGATGGAGACGACCGAAGCGGCGGGGAAGAGTTCGCGCAGGGTAGCGGCGAGTCGTTCGATACCGGCTCCCTCCAGAGAGAGGTCCTCTTCTCCGCAGGCGGCGCAGGGGGCGACCGGCCGGGAGAAGTTGCAGTGGTGGCACAGCAGTGCGTTCTTCCGTTTATGATAGACGAGGGCGACCTGACAGCGGGGGCATTTCTGGATCTCTTCACAGGCGCGGCAGAGGGCGATGGTCGAAAAACCGCGGCGGTTGATGAAGAAGAGCGTCTGCTCCTTCCGTGCGACGCCGTCGCGGACCGCGTCGACCAGTTCCGAGGGGAGGTAGGTGTCGCCGTGATAGGGGAATAGCCGCACCGGCGGGGGCGGCCGGTCATTGGCGCGGCGCGTCAGCCGTTCGAGGTGATATTTGCCGCTGCGGGCGTTGTGCCACGATTCGGAGGAGGGTGTTGCGCTTCCCAGCAGGACCGGCAGGTCGAGCAGGTGCCCCTTCATCACTGCGGCGTCGCGGGCGTGATAGTAGGGCGGTTCTATGTTCTTGTAACTCGGATCGTGTTCCTCGTCGACGATGATGAGCCCCAGTCCGGTGAGCGGATAGAGAAGCGCCGAGCGGGTGCCGACGATGATCTTCGCCTCGCCGCGGAGCGCCTGCGAGAAGGCGGCGAAACGTTTTTTCGGCGTGAGGTAACTGTGGAGCAGGAGCACCTTCTCGCCGAGCCGCGTCTCGAGATGGCGCAGGGTCCCGGCGGTAAGACTCACCTCGGGGACGAGGTAAAGCACCTGTTTCCCGGCGGCGAACTGTTCGCGGCAGAGCGCCGCGTAGAGCTCGCTCTTGCCGCTGCCGGTAACGCCGTACAGGAGCGTCGGCCGCGTGTCGCCGCGTCGCCAGCGGTCGCCTATCCGTCCGGCGACCGCCGCCTGATCGGCGGTGAGGGTCGCCGGTTCATGGGGACGGAGCGGCGCCTCGGCGCGTTCGGTGCGGCGCGGCAGATTGTTCGCCGCCGAGATGAAGGGGGCGAAGATCTGTTTGATGAGTTTCGGGAAGGGAAAGAGGTAGTACCCGGCGAGCCATTCGAGGAACGCGGTCTCGCGCCGGTCCCGGAACAGCGGGGTATCCGATATGACGCGGCGGACCGATTTGCAGGGGAGGTCGCGCAGCGCGTCGGGGAGGGCGCCGGTCGTTTCGCGCACAAAGGCCCAGATGAGTTCTTTCTTCAGTTCTATCTCGACGATGTCTCCCGGCCCGGCGGCCATTCCTTCGTCGAGACGGTAGTAGAGTTCGTCGATGCCGGGGCGCGGTATCACCAGAAGGGCGAAACGATCAGTCACGGACGTTCCTGATCTTTTTCACGACATTCTTGATGCAGTTTGCCAGCACATTCTCCTTAAGCAGGTCGGGCATGGCGTGACAGAATTTGCCGTCGAGCCGCAGGACCGCGCTATTTTCGTCGAATGCGTAGGCGGTGAACGAAAGGGATATCTTGCCGTAGATGCCCTTGATGTGGAGCGCGTCGGCGTTCTTTTCCATGTTGACGGGAACGTCGATGTCGTCGTAGGGCCACGGCAGATCGATATGCATGTGGCCGTTCTCGATGCCGATATAGCGAAGATCGGCGAGATTTTCCCCGAGATCGGCAAGCGCCTGCGCCGGAGTGATGTTGCGGATAGCCCCCTCGCCGAAGAGCGCCACGCAGTCCTCTTTCATATCGCTGAAGTGGTAAATGATCTCGCGCCGTTTGAGCCTCGTTTCATCCGAGGAGCCCTTGCAGGCGCACAAAAGCAGCGCCGCGCACAGGGTGATGGCGATGCCCTTAGCGATATTCATCTCTCACGAAGGAATAGGTGATAACGGTGCCGTTCTCCCGTAGTTCGATCCGCCCCGGAAAGGCGAGCGGCAGGACGCTTTTATGGTAGTCGCTGAAGATCGCCTCGACGCCGCCGGCCGAAAGGCGGAAGGGAAGCATGTTGGTGCGGTAGAGCGCCAGATGGGGCGCGTCGGAGGTCGCCGCGTCGCGGCCGAACAGGTAGAGGAGTTCTCCTTCGGGGCCGGTGGTGGCAAGCAGTTTCTTTTCGGTGTCTATGCCGAGTTTGCCCAGATAGGCGACGAAGAGGTCGGCCTGTTCGGTCCCTTTGAGGTCGGTGTTCTTCCAGAAAAAGAGGCGCAGCCACGGCGGCATCTTTTCGGCGGCGAACACGGTCGCGGTCGTTCCCGCCGTCAGCGTCGCTTCGTCCTTCTGGCGGTCGTAGACAATGGTGAGGGGGGTGGCGGGCGTTCCTTCGAGGGTCCCCTTCACTTCGATGCGCGGCAGATCGATCACCGTTTTTTTGAGCAGCTGCTGGGCCATCTGCTGGGGAGTGAGGAAGAAGCCGAGAAGCAACAGGAGCGATAGAAGATGATTGTACATGGTGTTCCTATGAGGTCATGCGGCGCAGTGTTTCAATGAACCCGGGGACCCGCTTTGCGGCGAGATAGGCGTTGGCGTAGGCGTAGCCGTCCTTGTCGCCCGCGTCGAACACCAGATCGTCGTCGCGCAGGACCAGTCCGAGCATCGGCTGTTTGCTGCACAGCGTATTGAGCGCGTCGGTGAGCTGTATCTCCCCCTTCGCGCCGGGGATCGTTTTTTCCAGTATCGGCCCGATGGCGCTGGGGAGCAGGTAGCGACCGACGATGGCGAGGTTCGATGCGGTCCCCGCGATGCCCGGTTTTTCGACCAGCCGCCGTATCTCGAAAAAGCCGTCACGCTCCTCCCCTTCGGCCATGCCGTAGCGTTTGCGGTCGTCGTCGGGGACCCGCATCAGCGCTATCACGGGGCGGTCGTGCTGCTCATAGAGCCGTTTCATCCGCACCATCACGTTGTCGGGATCGCGCGATACGAGGAACATGTCGGGGAGCATCACCGCGAAGGGGTCGGTCGGAACGGCGGTCATACCGCGCAGGACGGCGTGACCGAGCCCTTTCTGACTTTTCTGGCGGACCGCGATGACCTCGGCGAGCTCTTCGAGCCGTTCGAGTTCCCGCATGATCTCTTCGGGCAGTTTGCCTTGCAGGAACTTGGGGTTGATGCGGTCGAAATGATCGGTGATGGCCTCCTTGCCTTCGGAGGTGACCAGCACGATGTTATGGATGCCCGCCTGCGCCGCCTCTTCGGCGATATGCTGTATGACGGGGCGGTCGTAGAGCGGGAAGGCTTCCTTGGGTATCGCTTTGGATGCGGGCAGGAATCGGGTGGCGAGACCCGCGGCCGGAATGATGGCGTGGGAAAGCATCGGGATTATCTCCGTTTGAGCGCCTTGTCGCGCTCTTCGCGTTCTTCCTGTTCCTTCTTGCACTCGATGCAGAGGTTCGCCACCGGGCGCATCTCGAGCCGGTCGACGCCGATGTCCATGCCGCAGGCCGCGCAGACGCCGTAGGTGCCGTTGTCGATCTTGGCGAGCATCTCGTGCAGTTTGTTGATGAGTTTGCGGTCGCGGTCGCGCAGGCGCAGGAGGCGCGAGCGCTCCTCGAGGAAGTTGGCCTGATCGGCCTCGTCGCCGTGGAATTTTTCGGAGGGGTCGTTGGTCTCGCTTTCGAGTTCTTCGACCTTTTCCTTGTTCCGTTCCTCGATCTCGCGCAGTTCGGCCGTCAGTTTCTTGCGAAAATGTTCGGTCTGTTTCTTGGTCAGCATGAATTCCCCCGATACTATTCTTGTTTTATGAAGATGTCGACCGTATAGCCGTTCTTCCCCACCTTGCCCGGTTCGATGGTCAGCACTTTATGTCCGGTGTAGGTCGCCTCTCCGCCGGCGTCGAGACCGTCGACCGTCACGGTGTAATCCTCCGCCGGGAGGTCGTAGAAATAGAAGGTCCGTTTCCCCGCAAGGTCGCATGCGGCCGTCTGCGTGAAGGCCTCGCCCGCCGTCGGGACGGCGGTGGCGCGCACTTCCGCAACGCCGGCGTCGGCGCAGGAGGCGATGCTCTTGCTGTCGAACTCCCACAAGACCGCGAGGTCGGAGACCGTGAGGGTGAGATGTTCGCCCAGCGGCACCGCCGAGTCCTGTCCCGCGGTCACGATGAACGGGGGAATGTCGGACCCGGCGCGGGGCCGGTCGGAATCGGCCGAACGGAAGCCCTGCACCGAAAGGGTGTAGGAACCCGCCTCGATGTTCTGTATCGCGAACTTCTTGGCATTGCAGAGGATGGCGAGATCGGTCACCTCTTTTTCGGCGCCCCAGACCACCGCGCTGACCGGATCGCCGTCGCGCGTCGCGGTCACCGTGAACAGGCCGATGCCGAGGTCGTCGCATAGGGTTTGTCCCCACTGGAGCGTGATGCCGCCGCGGTACTGCCGCATGGCGACCGCGAGCGTTCCGTCCTTGGCGAGCAGGGTCTGCGCCGAGCCCCAACTCTTGATGTTGCCGTTGGCGTCCTGCAGAGCGACCGTGAGGTAGTAGGTGCCGGCCGGCAGATCGACGGCGGCGGGCGACGGCTCCTTGGCGCAGGGGAAACTCTTCACGGTGCGCACATCGAACGCATCGTCATAGACGGTCACCGCGAACTTGTCGGCGAGGTAACTGGTGCAGTCGGTCGCCTCCTGCGCGTCGAAGGTGAAATCGAGCGTCAGCAGGTAGGTTTTTTCGGCGTCGGCACCGCACCCCGACAGGAGCAGGAAGAGCGGGAATAAAACGCTTACGAGAGCCTTTCGCATCGGCACCCCCGTGTAATAAGGCCGCGAAAACACTAACGCGGCGATTATACCGTGCCTGTACGCTTTTTTCAAGAAATACCTTGCGCTCATGCGCCGAATCGGTACAATGAATTGTTTTCGGAGGGAAATGGAGAGGTTATGAAACATCGCATACTCCTTATCGACGACGAGGCGGCGCTTCTGGGCACGATGCGCCAGATACTCGAGAAGCAGGGCTACGACATTCTCACCGCGCAGTCGGGCATCGAGGCGATGGGGATACTCAAGCGCGAGATCGAGTCGCTGTCGCTGGTCCTCACCGATCTCCTGATGCCGGGCGGGTTCGACGGTATCGACCTGATGGAGGCGGTCCACGAACTCGACGCCGACATCCCGGTCATCGTGATCACCGCCTACGGCAACGTCGAGACGGCGGTCAAGGCGATGCAGAAGGGGGCGTTCAACTTCCTGACCAAGCCGGTCAACTACAAGGTGCTTCTCCAGCAGATAGAGAAGGCGGCCGAGACGCTCAGCCTGCGCGAAGAGAATAAACGGCTCCGGCGCGAGATCGAATCGTTGCAGGAGGACCGGTACCGCATCGTCCATGTGTCGGAGAAGATGCGGCGGCTCATGGAGTCGGCGGCCGAGGTGGCGCGCACCGACGACACCGCGCTCATCACCGGCGAATCGGGGACCGGCAAGGAACTCATCGCCCGCTATATACTTAATGAAAGCCCGCGCGCCCGGCGTCCCTTCGTCGCCTTCAACGCGGCGGCGGTCCATCCGAACCTCATCGAATCGGAACTCTTCGGTTTCAAGAAAGGGGCCTTCACCGGGGCCGATCGCAATTCGCCCGGCTATGTCGGGGCGGCCGAGGGGGGGACGCTGTTCATCGACGAGATCGGCGAGATGCCGCTCGCGCTTCAGCCGAAACTCCTGCGCTTCATGCAGGAACGGGAATATCTGCCGGTCGGCGCCTCGACGCCGGTCCGCAGCGATGTGCGGGTCATCGCCGCCACCAACAAGGACCTCGAGAAGGAGATCGTGAAGGAGCGCTTCCGTCAGGATCTCTACTATCGCATCTCGCGCTTCACCCTCCGCGTTCCGTCACTGCGGGAACGGCGCGAGGACATACCGCCGCTGGTGAAATTCTTCGTCGACCGTTTCTCGGCGCAGTACAAAAAACCGTCGCGCCAACCCGACGAGGCGACGCTGGCGCGTTTCATCGAACGCGACTGGCCCGGCAATATCCGCGAACTGGAACACGCCGTGGCGCGCTGGGTGCTGACGGCGGGCGAGCGGCCCGAGCCCGAAGAACCGGTCCCCGGCATCGACGGGGCGGCGGCGCAGACGATCTATTCGTTCCGGCTGGGTGAGCGGAACATGAAAGAGATAGAGAAAGAGGTCATACAGGCGACGCTCCGTTTCACCGGCGGCAACAAGGCGAAGACGGCCCAGCTGCTCGACATCTCGGAGCGCACCATCTACCGGAAAATGACGGGCGACGAGGAACTGTAGCGCCTGTCGATCATCTCGATATCTTTGAGAGAAATTATGGCTTCGCCTTCTTCGGTTTCTTGGTGCCCGGTTTGCCGGTCTTGGGATTCCGGTTGCCGTCGCGCGACCAGTTGTTGTTCGGGTCGCGGTCGTTCTTCGAGCGGTAGTAGGGCTTCACATAGGTGCCGTCGGGCCGCGTGTAGCCGTCCACATAAACCGCGTTGGGATTGGTGTGACAGTTGAGGCAGGCGGGCCGCGGCTTTTCCTCCTTCTTCTTCTTTTTCGGCGCCGCACCGAGCGAAACGAACAGGAGGAGCGTCAGCAGAAGGGCGAGAAAAGTTCTCATGATGCCGTTGCGTCGCCTCGTTCGCGGCGTTTTTCGAAGATACGGTCGACCATCGTGAGCAGTTCGTCGTCGGTGAACGGTTTCGAGAGATATTCCTCGGCCCCCGCCTTGATCGCCTCGACCGCCCCTTCGACCGAGGCGTAGCCGGTGATCATGATGATCGCGGTGTCGGGGTGCTGTTTCCGCACGAGGCGGATGAGGTCGATGCCGCTGGCGAAGGGCATGTGGTAGTCGGTGATGCAGAGATCGAACTTCTGCCGTTCGAGCAGGCCTTTCGCCTCGTTCACGCTCGAGGCGGTCAGGACGGCGTAGCGGGCCAGTTCAAGGTTGCGCCGGATGAGTTCCAGCGTGTCGGGCGCGTCGTCCACTACGAGGACAAGTCCCCGTTCTGCGGTGTCATGCATGCTCTGCTCCTTTTTCTTCTGCCGATAGCGGCAGGCTGACGATGAAACGGCTTCCCCTTCCCGGAACGCTTTCCACCTCGATGCGGCCGCCGTGAGCCGTCACGATGCCGAGCACGACCGGCAGGCCGAGTCCCGTTCCTTCGCCGATCTCCTTGGTGGTGAAGAAGGGGACGAAGATCTTGTCCTTCGTTTCGGGGGTCATGCCGCAGCCGGTGTCTTCGACGATGAGCGCTACCTGTTCCCGGTCGTGCCGCGTGCGGATGGTCAGCGTGCCGCCCGGGGTCATGGCCTGCACGGCGTTCACCACGAGGTTCACGAGTATCTGGTGTATCTGGGCGGGATCGGCGACGATCGGGGGTATGGCGGGGTCGAGTTCGGTCACGAGGCGGACGCCCCCCTTGCGGATGCGCGGCTCAAGCAGGCCGAGGCAGGCGGTCACCTGCTCGTTGAGATCGGTCGGCCGTTTCTGCGGCGGCATCTGGCGGCTGAAGAGCATCAGTTTCCGGATGATGTCGCGGGCGTGGATGGCCGACTTGACGATCTTGTCGAGATCGCTCACGACCTGTCCGGAAAGATCGGGCGTTTTCTGAATGAGTTGCGCGAACCCGAGGATGGCGCCGAGCGGTTCGTTGATCTCATGGGCCATGCCGGCGGAGAGTTGACCGACGGTGACCAGCCGGTCGGCGTGCAGCAGTTGGTTCTGCAGTGCGCTCTTCTCCTCCTGCGCCTCCCTGCGCTGGATGATGACCGCAAGTTCCTTGGCCACCGCCTCCAGCAGAGAGGCCTCCTCTTTTAGGAATGGTCCCTTGTCGAGCGTCGGCAGATCGGTCGGATAACTTACTTCGATCAGTCCGCGCGGTCTGCCGTCGATCCGGAGTTCGACCGTCAGGGTGTGTTTCGCCGTGTTGTAACGGAGGGAGGTGTAGGTGCGGCGGTCCAGCATGATGCGGCAGGAGGCGGCTTCGGGGAAGAGGAAGGCGGGGGTGATGATGTCGACCGCCTCGCGCAGGAGGGGGTCGAGCGACCGGTCGGTGTCGGAACCGAGTTTGGTGATGCGGTAGATGCAGGTGAGTTCCTTTATCCGTTCGCGGAGATGGAATTTCGCCTGACGGTGGGTTCGGGCGATGCCGATGACGGCGGCGATGTTGCGGTAGAAATCGGCGTCGTCATTGTCGAAGAAGCCGGCGTTGTCGGCGATAAGGGAAAGGACGCCGAGCGTCTCCTGCTCATAGCGTATGGGCAGAATGAGGAGCGAGCCGATGCCGCCGGGGAGCCGCAGAGTATGCTTTTTCCCGGCGCCGGTACGCATCGTGACGGTGGCCGTCCCGGCCGGATCGCCGATGAACAGGCCGTCGGGGTCGGCGGTGCGGCCGAAATAAACGAGCCGTTCGAGTAGTTCGATATCGCTTACGCCGTCGGCGGGCGGGGTCAGGGTGTCATCGCCGAAGCCGGGGATGGGGGCGAAATGAAAATTGCCCGATATCGCTGCGGTCCGGGTGAAACGATAGAAACGGGTCAGATCGGCTATGGTCATGCGGACCTGCGGGCAGGCGGCGCATTCGATGATGCTACTCAATACCTCGCGCAGGTAATCGCCGATAAGCGCTCCCTGATCGGCGCGGCGCAGGATATCGGTGGCAAGCGTTCTGAAATCGCTGTTGGAACTCTTTTTCCGACGGGTGGACATGGTGTTGCTCCCTCCTTCCGGCGCGATGATAGCAAATAGACCCCGGAATGACAAATAAATACAAAATAGTGCTTGAAAAAAAAAGGAGAAAAGGTAAAATGCCTCTGCGACTGAAAAAGAAAAGGAGGCATCCATGCAGCGCTATCTGGTATTGGTCATTGCTCTTGCGGCGATCGTGCTTTCCTGCGAGGACGGCACGCGGCGTATTTTCCCCTACGACAATAACGCGACCGGCGACACCGATGTTTTCGTCGCCGGCGATAGCGACACCCTGCTTATCGACGATCCGGTGGACCCCGACGATCCGGTGGAGCCCGATGACGGCACCGTTGAACCCGACGATGGCGAAGTGGTGGTGACCGATGACGGCACCGTTGAACCCGACGACGGTACGATCGTCGCCGACGATGTGGTCGTGATACCCGATGTCGACAATGCCTCCTGCTCCTTCGGCGATTCGCGGCAGATAGCGTGCGGGATCAACGGCGACGGACTCCAGTCGCAGACCTGTCTGGGGGGCGAGTGGCAGGATCAGGGCACCTGCGTGGACGACGATGTCTGCCTCAACGGCGATACACAGGATATCGCCTGCGGCATCAACGGGGCGGGGCAACAGGCACAGGATTGCGTGAGCGGGCAGTGGGTCAACGACGGCGCCTGCGTCGACGACGATGTCTGTCTGAACGACGATACGCAGACCATACCGTGCGGCGATAACGATGCGGGCGATCAGGACCAGATATGCACGCTCGGTCAGTGGGTCAACGACGGCGATTGCGTCGTTCTGCCCCAGACCGGCCGATGGGATTGCGTGAGCAACACCTGCACCCCGGTCTACGGCGACGCCGGTTGCGGCAACGGTACCTGCTCTCCCAACACCGGCGAATCGCCGGTCAGTTGTCCCGCCGACTGCCTCTCTTTTGTCACGCAGGATGGGCAGGGCAAGGCCTGCAGCGACGAGATAGACTGTGCGTTCTATCTGTGGCAGGCGGGCGGCACCGGGTACTGGGAATGCCGCGCGGTCGTCGGACAGGATTACTGCAATGCCGTGGTGACGAGTTCCTACTGCGGCACCAACGGTTACGATTACTGCTATTACGGCACGATAGGCATAGAGACTCCCGCCACCTGCGCGACCGACTGTTCCAATAAACCGCTGGGCGACGGGAACACCGGGATGCAGTGCGACGCCGACCGCGACTGCATCTTCCTCCAGTGGCCGGAGAATAACGGCTGATCGTCTATTCCGGCGCCTGCTCGGGCGCCGTGGTCGTTTCAACGAGATTCCTTTTCCAGTCAAAACGCAGGAAGAACAGCACCGCCGCTATCGCCGCGCCGAGGTTGGAAAGCGCCATGCCGAACCAGAGACCCGGCGTCCCGTAGCCCAGACCGAAAGCGAAGAGCCACGCGAGCGGCAGCCGCAGTATCCAGAGACGCAGAAGACCGATCACGAGCACCGGGCCGTTGCGTCCCGCGGCGTTGAAGGCGGCGGTGATGCCGCGGATGAGCCCGAAAAGAGGCACGGAGGCGCCGAAGTAGAGGAGGAACCGGGCCGATTCGGCCATGACCCCCGGATCGTTGGGGATGAAAAGGCGCACGAGCGGTTCCCGGCACAGTATGATGAGCGTCGTTTCAACGGCGAGCACTCCGAAAAGGATGGCGATCCCGCGGCCCGCGGCCCGTCGGGCGTTGTCGAACCGTTCCGCGCCGAGGTTGTGGCCGATGATGGTGCTGAGTCCCTGTCCGAGCCCCACGATGGCGATGGCGATGAGGCTGGTGAGCCGGTTGCCGATGCCGTAGCCGCCGAGCGCGTCGCGCGCCGATTCGACCCGGCCGATGAGCGCCATGAGCACCACGAAGCCGAGCGCCTCGGCCGAATCGCCGACGGCCGCCGGAAGCCCTATCTTGAGTATGCGCCGTATCCACGCCATCCGGGGGATGAGGTCTCCCGGGGTCAGGTGTATCGCGTTGCGGCCGTTCATGAGGAGATACAGGGCGATGAGCCCCGCGATCACGGCCGATATGACGGTGGCGACGGCCGCACCCTTCACTCCCATGGCCGGCAGTGGTCCGAGGCCGAGGATGAAGAGCGGGTCGAGGATCATGTTGATGATATTCCCGCTGAATACCACCAGCAGCGGCACGAAGGTGTTCCCTGCGGCCGCCATCAGGACGCGGAAGACGGCGGTGATGAAGACGAAGGGAAGCCCCGGCAGATAGTAGAGGAGATACTGGTGCGCCGTGTCGCGTATCGCGGGATCGTTGGTGATAAGCGGCATGACGAAGGGGAACAGGAACATCCCGGCGAGCGCCGCGAGGGTGCCGCCGATGATGACCACGGAGAGCACCTGTCCCGCCGCCTCGTTGGCGGTCTTCCGGTCGCCGGCGCCGGTGTGCTGGGAGACGAGCGCGGTCCCGGCGACCGAGAAATCGGCGAAGAAGGCGACCAGGAACCAGAGGAACGGAAAGGCGACCTGCAGAGAGGCGACGGCGGTGCCGCTATCGGTCCCGGAAAGGCGGCCGAGCCAGAAGGTGTCGGTCAGTTGATACATCGTGTCGAGCAGCGACGAGAGCATCACCGGCCAGCCCAGCCGCAGCATGAGCGGCAGGGTCCGCCCCGCGAGTATCTCTTCGCGGGAGAGTGTCGCCGGTGCGTTCATCGCTGCTTCTGTTCAAAGGAAAGCAGGCGGCGTTTCGTGTCGATCCCCCCTTCGGCCGAAAAGCCGGTCAGCCGGCCGTCGGCGCCCAGCACGCGGTGGCAGGGGATGAGGAGCGGGAAGGGGTTGCGGGCCATCGTCATCCCGACGGTGCGCGGATGGATGCCCAGCGGTGCGCCGAGTTCGCCGTAGGTGACGGTCGTTCTGGGGGCTACTTCATTTTTCAGACGCAGGAGGAGCGGAGCCCATTTCGCGAGCGTCGCGGGGAACAGGAAAAGAGCGTCGCCGAGCGGTTCATGGATGCCGCGGCGCCACCGTTGAATAAAACGGCCGACGGCGCGGTCGAGCGGCGGGGTCACGCCGCGGTCATCGGGCGTCGCGGTGAGTCGGGCCGCGGTGAGCAGTCCGTCGCGGGCCGTCAATTCAAGGAAGAGGCCCGGCAGTAACTCACGGTTCATCATGATGGGTGCTTTCAAACAGGCGTCGTTTCAGGGTGAGTGTGTAGACCCACGCCGACTGCAGGGCGAAAAAGACACTGATCCATAGCAGGATATTGCCCCAGTAGGGCAGGTCCCAATCGCGGTTGAAGAACTCGATGAAAACGCGCCGGTCGAGGATGAGCAGGGGTATCGCGAACATCTGAAAGGTCGTTTTCCATTTGCCCCCCTGTCCCGCCGATATCACCAGCCCGTTCTCGATGGCGAGTCCGCGGATGCCGAAGATGTAGAATTCGCGGGCGAGGATGAGCAGGACCGGCAGCAGGGCGACCTCCGCCTTGTCGAGGAGCATCACCAGCGTCAGCAGGACGATGAACTTGTCGGCGAGCGGATCGAGCAGTTTGCCGGTTACGGTGACCAGTCCGTATTTCCGGGCGATCCAGCCGTCGAAGAAGTCGGTGATGCTCGCCAGTGAGTAGGCGACCGCCGCCCAGATGCGCGCCGAGGTCGAGTCGAGGTAGAGGAGCCACAGGATGAGCGGCACCGCGCCGATCCGTATCGCGGTGAGCAGGTTGGGGATGGTGAGCACATCCTTCTTGAAGTCGCGGATCTTCGAGAATATCTTCGGCCGTTGTCCGCCGTTTTTGGGAGCCTTTTTCTTCCTGAACTTCATAGATCCTTCCCGGTATATTCGTTGTAATATCTCTTTATCTTGGCGACATAGCCCTGCGTCTCCTTGAACGGCGGCACCCCTTCGTAATAGACCACGGCGGCCGGTCCGGCGTTGTAGGCGGCGAGCGCCTTCTCGGCGCTTTTGAATCTCTTCAGCATGTCGCGCAGGTAGCGTGCGCCGCCCAGAATGTTCTGTTCGGGATCGTAGGCGTTCTTGACGCCGAGTATCTTCGCCGTGTCGGGCATCAACTGCATGAGTCCCTGCGCCCCTTTGGATGAACGGGCGTCGTGATCGAACTGCGACTCCGCCTTGATGACGCTTTTGACCAGATGGAAGTCGAGTCCGTACTTGTCGGCGGCCCGCGCAATGAGCGGATCGTATTTTCCCTCGATACCCGGACGGTAGGCGAAACTCTTTTTATGGATGACCGTTCCCTTTTCCTCGAACAGCGGCTTGCAGTCGCGCCGGTCGGAACACTGATTGGTGAACGTGAAAGAATCGTTGAGGGGATCGTAGTAGTAATATATCCTGACCTCGCCCTGCAGCGCGGCGGTCAGCAGCAGCGCGCACAGGACGCTACTGAGGCTTTTTTCGGTTCTGTAGGAATTCATCGACCTTCTTGAGCCAACTCATGGCCTTGTTCTCGCTCGGGTAGATCAGCAGTATCTCCTGCAGGGTCTTGCGCAGCATGACGATGTTGCGCTCCTTTTCATAGACATCGGCGAGTATGTAGAGTATCTCCAGCGGCAGGTTGGTCTTGTAGTCGCGCAGACGCTGGACATAGTCGCGTATCTTCATGTATTTGCCTTCGAGCGATACGCGGCGGTCGTCCTTGATCCCCTTGGCGGCGTCCTGTTCGGGCCGTTTGTTGTTATAGTAGGCGTAGACCATCTTCTCGAGCAGCCACACCGCCTTGGTGCGGCCGAACATCTCGACATAGTATTTGTAGGCCTTGCCGAATTCCTGCATTTTGTAGAGCTGGTCGGCCCGCAGGACCATCTCGTCGACCTCGAGCAGTTCCTCGAACCGTTCCTTGGTGCGGATATTTCCGTATTTTTTGGTGAGAACGAGCAGTTTCATCCGCGAATCGTCCTCCTTGATCAGCGGATAGACGGCATTGATGACGGCGAGCAGTTCTCCCGCCTTTTCCTTGAGACTGTCGGGCGCGTGCTGAAGTTTGTCGGGATGGAGTTTCTGGACGAAGCGGAGATAGTTCTTGTGGACCTCGCCCATGTCGATACCGTCGACCCAGCCGACCAATTGCTGTATCGACTCGTATTTGAATATCTTCCGGACGAACAGCTCCAGATCGTTCCATTCCTGTACGTTGGCTATGGCGTTGCGATCGGACTGCTCTTTGGCCTCTTCGGCGCGGCGCTGCGCCTCTTCGGCGGCGCGCTGTTTCTCTATGTCGCTGGCCCGGAGGATCGCGGCGCTCTCGGTCAGGAGCAGAAAGTAGAGAATGTGCACCTGTTCGATGTACAGCGTCAGCGCGGGAAAGGAGGACTTGCCGGCATATTTTTCCAGATGTTCCTTGATGAAGGAGAAACGGGAGACCTCGGGCTTCATGGTGACGTTCTCGGTCTTGTACTGATCGAGCAGATGTTTGAGCATGTCCTCGGGATAGGCCTTGACCACCTCGAAGAGGAATTCGTAGGCGTCGATACCGGGACCTTTAGGCGCAGAGTTGGTGGAAAGCGAGAACAGCGAATTCTGCAACGAAAAGGCGAAATAGGAGGGCGATTTGGGCGAAAAGGCCTTCTCGTCTTCGAACACGATCTCATCGTTCATCGGACCGGCATGGACATAGAGCGTTCCGCGGAAACGGTTCTGCAGAAGAATGGCGATCAATTTGTCGCCTTTTATCTTCAGCTTCTTGCCGGTGTTGATGTACGGCGTGATCTTGTCCCACATGACCTGTCCCCCGTTTCCCTTTTATTCCCCGGCGAAGAGGTTCCCCCGCAAGCCTTCGAAGATCGGCGCATTGCCTGCGTCGACCCGTTGCTGCTCCTCCTCGCACTGTTGCCGGTATAGCCCGGCCCATTCGCTCTCGCGAACCTTTTTCAGATAGTTGCGCGCCACCTGCGGAAAGAGTTCAAGGAGCAATTCCTCTTTCTCCTCCTTGGCCAGTTTCATTCCGCCGCAGTCGGGCAATGCCGGATTATCCTCTTTCTTGTGGGTCGTGGTATCGTAGGGGGTTTCAACGCGGGTTCCCGCGATCTTGAGGCGGAACTCCGGATCGACCGGGAAGGGCGTATGGCCGTACACCCCTTTAACGAGATTGACGAACTGCACCGACTTGTTCGAATAGAACGGCTTGCCGGCGTTGCGGTCGACGATGCAGTTGACCGCCTGAATGCCGACGATCTGGCTGGTCGGGGTGACCAGCGGCGGCAAGCCGGCGTCGAGCCGCACCTGCGGGATGCTTGCGAGCACATCTTTCAGCAGATGGCCGAGGTTCGCCTGCTGGAGTTGCGAAAGCATATTGGTGTACATGCCGCCGGGGACCTGCGCGACGCGGACCAGTTCGTCCGGTTCAGGAAAGTTGTAGTGCCGTTCTATCGCCTGCGTGGTCCGCAGTACCTCGGGGATATCCTCTTTTTTCGCCGCCGCTATCGCCGCGTCGAATAGCGCGTTGATAGCGGGTTCCAGTTTATAGTCGGCCGGGTTGATGAGTTTCGGGAACATCTTGTACTGGTCGAAGCCACACAGCTCGCGGCGTATCTCCATGAGTTCCGCCTGCATCGGCGCTATCGCGGTAAGATCGACGCCGGTGTCGATCCCCAGTTTGTCTGCGAAGATCTGGACCAGTTCGAAGGCGGGGGCCGCCGGGCCGCCGGCGAACGGCATGATGACGGTGTCGACGATATCGGCGCCGCCCACCATCGCCATGAGCACCGAGCCGAGGCCGTAGCCGGGGGTGCAGTGGGTGTGCAGATCTATCGGCACCGAGACCGCATTTTTAAGGCCGCGGGTCAGTTCTCCCGCCGTCTTGGGGTGGATGAGTCCCGCCATATCCTTGACCGATATGATGTCGGCGCCCATCTTCTCCAGTTCCTTCGCCTTCTCGACGAAATAGTCGACGGTGAAGATCGGTCCGGGTAGTTTTCTGCCCGAAAAAAGGGCGCGTGCCCGGTCGCCCAGCGAGAAGTGCGGATCGACGGTGTAGCAGACACAGCAGTCGGCCATGCCGCCGTTCTCCTTGACGAAGCGGATGGTCGACGCCTGATTGGACAGATCGTTGAGGGCGTCGAAGATGCGCATGATGCCGATGCCGCTTTTAACGGCGTTGCGGCAGAAGCCTTCGATCGTTTCGTCGGGATAGGGATTGTAGCCGAACAGGTTGCGGCCGCGCGACAGGGCCGTGAGTTTCGAGGCATCGCCGATGCCGTCGCGTATCGATTCGAGTCGCCGCCACGGGTTCTCGTTCAGGTAGCGCATGATCGAATCGGGGACCGCGCCGCCCCAGACCTCCATGGCGTAGAAATGGGCTTTTTTGAACAGAGGAAGCACCCGGTCGACCTGTTTCTGGCTCATGCGGGTGGCGAACTGTGACTGCTGACCGTCGCGGAGCGTCAGGTCTCGAATGAGAAGTTTGCGTGTCATGCGCTGTGGCCTACCGTTGCTGTTGACCCATGCCTTTCTTCCTGCCTGTCGCCGCGTTCCGGACCGTCCGCGGATGCCGTTGGCGGTCGAAGCGTTCGCGAATCATAGCAAGAGCCTTTCCCGATTGCAATTTATTCGTGCCGGTACGGCGGCGGTTCTTCACGCGGGAGCCTCCTTTTGTTCCCCTTTGGCGGAAAGATAGCCGACGGTCTGCGCAAGGTACTGGGAGAACATCATAAAAAGCACACCCGGCAGGTAGCGGGGCCGCTCCGCCGCCACTTTTGCCAGTATCCTGCGTGAGGAGGAGAGTCTGCCGGTCACCTTGTGCCGCCCGTCCCGGTTCTTCAGATAGCCCGCCGCGGAGATACCGCGCAGGCGGTTCCACCGGAGGAAATTGAGATAGCCCCGCCGCGCCACATGGGAGACGGTCGCTTCGGGCAGGTACCGTATCCGGATGCCCCCCCGGGAGAGCCGTTCGCCCAGTTCCACATCCTCGTTGCCCGATCGGAGTTCGGGGTCGAAGCCGCCGGCGTCGACCAGCGTTTCGCGCCGCAGCGCGAGGTTCCCGGTGCAGATATGGTCGGTGTGGACGCCTCCCCCGAGCGGCCACATGGTCTCGAAGCCGACCGCCCCGCCGCCCGGGAAGCCGAGCAGGGAGCCGCAGTCGGTCAGATACCCCTGTCCCAGCGCTATCCGGTATCCGGCGGTCACCGCCGCCTCGTGTCCTTCCCGTATCGGGCTGGTCAGGGTGCTGAGCCAGTCAGGGTTCAGCGGCAGTTCATCGTCGTCGATGAAGGCCAGTATCGCGCCGGTGCTTTTTTCCACCCCTTTGTTGCGGTAGTACGCGAAGCCTTTTCCCGGAGGTTCGTAAAAAAGCCGGACCTGCGGGTGTTGCAGGAGTTCCTCCTTCAACGGGACCTGCGGCAGAAGAACGATATCGAAGGAGAAAGCGGTCCTCTGTTTCAGCAGTTCGAACACGAGAGGATAGAGAGAATCCCTGCCCAGCGTCGGAATGATGATCGAACAGAGAGGCGCCATATCCGTTCCCCTTATGACCGTCGGGGTTCGTTCTCCTGCCGCGCGAGGACTTCCTTGCGCTGGAGGTACTGCATCTCTTCGAGCATCTTGCGATTCGCCGCGATAAGGTCGGCGATGATGCCGATCAGAAAGGTCTGGAACCCGGTGATGAGAAGCACCGCGCCGAGCAGCAAACTCTGGAGGTGGCCGTCGCCGGTCCCGTCGATGAAATAGTACAGGAACCGGAGTCCCAGCACGAAACCGACCCCGAAGATGGTCCCGCCGGTCAGCGCGAGGAACCGGAACGACCGGTAGATGAGGAATATCCGCGCGATGGTGGTCAGCGACCGCAGCACATAGCCGAAGGTCGACCGGAACAGGCGCGACGGCCGCGTCGGCGGATTGACGGTGACCGGCACCGTGGCGATGACGATGTTCTTGAGGCCGCTCTGGATGATCGTCTCCAGTGTATACGAATAGTCGGAAAAGACGTTGATGCGCAGCGCCGCCTCGCGGCTCATGGCGCGGAACCCGCTCGGGGCGTCCTCGACCCGCGTCCCGGAGGCGAGCCGGACCACCGCGCTGCCGAGTTTCTGGAGAACTTTTTTCACCGCCGAGAAGTGTTCTATCTCGGTGATCGGACGGACCCCCACCACCATGTCGGCCCGCTTCTCAAGCACCGGCCGGACCAGATCGGGGATGCACTCGCCGCGATACTGATTGTCGGCGTCGGTATTGACGATGATGTCGGCCTTGAGCCCGAGCGCCGTATGGATGCCGGTCATAAAGGCGGCGGCGAGCCCGCGGTTGGCGGTATGGCGCACCACCGTCGCGCCGAGCGACCGGGCGACCTCGGAGGTGTCGTCTGCCGATCCGTCGTCGATGACCAGCACCGTTATCTCGTCGATGCCTTCTATCTTTTTCGGCAGATCGGCGACGGTGGCGGGCAGGTGCTGCGCCTCATTGTAACAGGGTATCTGGATGACCAGTTTCATGGCGACTCTCCACGGGTTCGGAAAACTATAAACGATGCGTGATTAATGGCAAGTTTTACCGTGCCGTATAAAATTGCATCGCGTCGCCGACCTACTATAATGGGACATCGTCTTGTGACGGAGGGTTCGATGTTTTACCAGTTCCTCAGTTTCATCGGCATATTCGTGTTCGTGCTCCTTGCGTGGCTCCTGTCGGAGGACCGCAAGCGGTTCAACTGGCGCATCGTCATCATGGGGATCGTCGTCCAGTTGCTCTTCGCCCTCTTCATCCTCAAGACCGCCCCGGGCGAGTGGCTCTTCGACATCGTCAACCGCGTCTTTTCCAAGATGATGCAGTTCACCGACGCCGGGAGCGAGTTCCTCTTCGGCGGCCTGCTGAAAGAATGGTCCTTCGCCCTCAAGATACTTCCCACCATCATTTTCTTCTCGTCGTTCTTCACGGTGCTCTACTACTTCGGCATCCTGCAGAAGGTGGTCAAGGGGTTCGCGTTCGTGTTCCGCCATTTGTTCGGCACCTCGGGGGCCGAATCGCTCTCGGCGGCGGCCAATATTTTCATCGGCCAGACCGAGGCGCCGCTCATGATACGGCCCTATGTCGAATCGATGACTCGCTCGGAACTGATGTGCGTGATGACCGGCGGGATGGCCACCATCGCGGGGGGCGTGATGGCGGCCTATGTCGGGATGGGGGTGAGCGCGGGGCATCTGATGGCGGCGTCGGTCATGTCGGCTCCCGCCGCGATCATGTTCGCCAAGATCATGGTGCCGGAGAGCGGCAAACCGGTGACCGCGGGCGGCGGCATGATAGATATCCCGATAACCGACCGCAACGCCCTCGAAGCGGCGGCGCGCGGCGCGTCGGAAGGGGCCTTCCTCGCGATCAATGTCGCGGCGATGCTGCTCGCCTTCATCGCCTTTGTCGCCTTCTTCAACTACTTTTTCGGATTCTTCGGCGTCACGATGGAGGAGGTGCTCGGCTGGGCGATGGCGCCGCTCGCCCTCTGCATGGGGGTGCCGTGGAGCGAGGCGATGCAGGTCGGCGTATTCCTCGGCGAGAAGACGATACTCAACGAATTCGTCGCCTACGCCCATCTTTCCGATACGATAAAGGCGGGAACGAGCCAACTCTCGCCGCGCTCGGTAATCATCGCCACCTATGCGCTCTGCGGCTTCGCGAATCTCGGCTCGATAGCGATACTGATCGGCGGCATCGGGACGATGGCCCCGTCGCGGCGCGGCGAGATAGCGGCGCTCGGCATCAAGGCGATGATCGCCGGGACGCTCGCCTGTTTCGTCACCGCCAATATCGCCGGCATGCTGATATGAACGCCTTTTTCCCTTCAACCTCATCCGGCCTGCGGCCACCTTCTCCGTCGTGCGGAGAAGGAAAAAAAGGCGACCGCATACTCCCTCTCCACACGATGGAGAGGGTCGGGGTGAGGTTGGAAAGTCACGGCAACGATCTCTTTATGGAGTAGAATTATGACCACTCTTCATCGTTCCAGCGGCATCATTCTTCACCCCGCGGCCCTGCCCGGCCCCGGCCCCATCGGCACCTTCGGCGATGCGGCGCGCCGGTTCGTCGACTGGTTGGCCACCGGCAAGCAGACGCTCTGGCAGATACTGCCGCTCACCCCCACCTCCTACGACGGCTGTCCCTACAATTCACATTCGGCCTTCGCCGGGAACCCGTGGCTGATAGACGCCGACACCCTCGCGGAAGAGGGACTTATCGCCGACGCATCACCCTTCAAGGTCCCGGCGCCCGATCCGCGCCGGGTCAACTTCGATAGTGCGCGCGATCTCTCCGATGCGTTGCTGCGGGCCGCTTTCGCGACTTTTCAGAAAACGCGCGACCGGTTCGACGAGATGGCGAAGTTCCGCACCGACAACAGCCACTGGCTCGGCGACTACGCGCTCTACGCGGCGCTCCGCGAGAAGTTCGGCACCACCTGCTGGCACGAGTGGCCGATAGAGTTCCGGGAGCGGCGTCCGGCGTCGCTCGCCCGCTTCATGCAGGAATCGGCCGACGATATCCTGCGCCACCAGTTCATCCAGTGGCTCTTCCACCGGCAGTGGGGGGCGCTCAAGAGATACGCCAACGAACGCGGCATCCGCATCGTGGGCGACATCCCGATATTCGTTTCGTTCGACAGCGTGGATGTCTGGGCCCATCAGGACTATTTTCTCCTCAAGAACGGCAAGCGGACCTTCCTCGCGGGGGTGCCGCCCGACTACTTCTCGCCGACCGGCCAGTTGTGGGGCAACCCGCTCTACGACTGGAAGCGGATGGAGGAGGACGGTTTCGACTGGTGGAAGAGGCGCTTCGCGCAGTCGTTCAAACTCTTCGACATCGTCCGCATCGATCACTTCCGCGGCTTCGCGGCGTGCTGGGCGGTGCCCGCGTGCGATGAAACGGCGGTGAACGGGAAATGGAAAAAGAGCCCCGGCAAGAAACTCTTCGACGCGCTTAAAACACATTTCGGCGAACTGCCGGTCATCGCCGAGGATCTCGGCGTCATATCGGAGGATGTGGTCGAACTGCGCGAGCACTTCGGTTTCCCCGGAATGAAGGTGCTCCAATTCGGATTCGACGCGCCCGAAAATGCCTTTTTGCCGCACAACTACACGACCACCAACTGCGCCGTCTACACCGGGACGCATGACAACGACACGGTGATGGGGTGGTATCGCTCCATCTACGAGCACGACCGTCGGGAGATAAACCGTTATCTCGGCCTGCGGTGGGGCGATAGCCCCGCTTGGGCGCTCATCCGGCTTGCCTACGGGAGTGTGGCGCAGTACGCGGTGATGCCGATGCAGGATGTGCTGGGGATGGGGTCTGAGGCGCGGTTCAATACGCCGGGGACGATGGGGCTCCACAACTGGACCTTCCGGTTCACGCACGATGACATCCGCGACGAAGCGGCGTGGGGACTCGCCGAACTCTCGTGGCTCTACAACCGGAACGAGCACGACGAGAAATAGGATTCATTGTAGGGGGAGGGCAAGAATGCCGAGTGATCGGGGGCAAGAATATTTAATAAGTTTGCTCGGCGAACTTCTCAAACTGCCCAAAGAGATTGAATGGGTAGAATTTAAGATGAATTATGCCGAACCACAAGAACTGGGAGAATATATTTCGGCCCTTTCTAATTCCGCCGCATTGTGTGGCAAAGCCAACGCATATTTGCTGTGGGGAGTTGTCGATTCCACGCATGAGGTCGTGGGAACAACATTCTTTCCCTCAAAAACGAAGGTCGGTAACGAAGAGTTAGAGAACTGGCTTCTGAAGCTTCTTACGCCGAAGATAACCTTCCGTTTCCATGAGATCGACATGGAGGGAAAGCATACCGTATTATTGGAGATCGGCAGAGCATTCAGACACCCGGTTCAATTCCAGAACAATGAATACATCCGTGTGGGTTCTTATAAGAAGCGGCTCAAAGACTTCTCGGAAAAGGAACGGGAGTTGTGGCGTATATTTGATCGCACTCCATTTGAGGACGGAATTGCCGCAGAGCGAATGCACGATGATGATGTCCTTCGGACGCTTGACTATCCATCCTACTTTGATTTGCTCAAGCGACCGTTGCCGGAAGGTCGTGCCGGTATTCTGAAAGCGTTGGCTGAGGACCGATTGATCTGCCCCTGCGATGCGGGCGGTTGGAACATTACGAATATGGGTGCCATCCTTTTTGCCAAGCAACTGAAAGATTTTCACTCACTTCAGCGCAAAGCGATGCGGGTCATCCAGTATAAAGGCGCAAGCCGTGTCGAGACGGTCAAAGAACAGGTCGGTGGCAAGGGATATGCCTGCGGATTCGAGGGATTGATCGGTTTCGTCAATGGATTGGTGCCCTCTAATGAGGTGATTGGACAGGCGTTACGAAAGACCGTTCCGATGTTTCCCCAACTGGCGGTCCGCGAGTTGGTGGCGAATGCCCTTATTCATCAAGACTACTTTGTTACCGGCGCCGGGCCGATGGTCGAAATCTTTTCCGATCGTATCGAGATAACCAATCCGGGGGTGCCATTGGTGGATGCGCAGCGTTTTGTCGACACCCCGCCGAAGTCGCGAAACGAATCGCTTGCTTCGCTGATGCGGCGTATCGGTATCTGTGAAGAGCGTGGCAGTGGTTGGGACAAGGTGGTTTTTCAGACAGAACTCTACCAACTGCCCGCTCCGTTGACTGATGTTTCGGGTGATTTCACCAGAGTGGTGCTGTTTGCGCACAAGCCGTTGAACCGCATGGACAAAGAGGATCGCATAAGGGCTTGTTATTTGCACGCTTGCTTGAAGTGGGTCATGCGCGATTACTTAACCAACGCCTCATTGCGTGAACGGTTGGGAGTGGAAGAAAAGAACAAGGCTATTATCTCTCGCTACATTCGCGAGGCGGTAGATGCTGGTATGATCAGACCCTTCGATGGAGATGCGGCGAGGAAACTTATGAAGTATGTTCCATTCTGGGCTTGAGCAGTAATTGATGGGTAATTGACAGAACAAGGATCATGGTCAGCAGGGACAGTGGTAACATGCTAATATTTATAAGGTTCATCGACATCTTGGTAATTGATGGGTAATTGATGAAACACATGGGCAAAATGACCGTATCTCATCAATATAACGGGATTTTCCGGTTCACGCACGACGATATTCGCGATGAGGCGGCGTGGGGACTCGCCGAACTCTCGTGGCTCTACAACCGGAATGAGCACAGCGAGTGAAATAGTGGACGAAGAAAAGCGTTCGAAACTCATGCGTATTTTACGCCCCGATCCGCGGGTATGGTCATATTTGGTTGTTCCCCTGTTATTGATTTATGATTATATTCTGCTGTCTTTCTGGATCGCTAATATCCAAATGCATTACCTGCTTGTGTTTGCTGCACCGGCTCAAACTTTTATTGTGGTTGTAGCATGCGTGACGCTGGGAGTGTTTTCACGAAATTCTAAACTGACTTTGTTTTTTCGTTTGGGCTTGTTGACTTTTCTAGTCGCCAATATAGTGATGGCTGTTTTGGCCATATATCTCGCAAGTCGCTTTCTCTTTTAATTTTCTAGGCATTTTTCCTTCCGCCCCCTTGTCAAAGGGGGCTTGACGGGATTTCTGTGGTCTTATTGCACCGTCAGGTTGTCGAGCATGTAGCTGTCGCTGAGCGGCACCTGAGTGGATGACACTTCGACGAGCCCTTCCGCCGTTATCTCGGCGATCGTTATCGACCCCGACTCATCGTTCGAACTGTGGAACGAACTGATAAGCACATGATCCACGAACGGCGCCCCGTGCAGCTTTATCATCGGCTGCGTGAGATCGTGCGTCTCCTTCTTGACATAGGTGATCGCGTCGGCGGTGATGCCGAGCGTCGCCCCCTTGAAATAGCCGTTCATCACCACCGCCGTATCGCCCGCATTGTTGAGGACGAGATAGTCGGGCGAATCGAGATTCGTCGCGTCGAGGAACTCGGCCTGTGTGGTCATGGTGCCGGTCCCGCCGTCATAGGAGAGCAGTTTGATGACCCCCGTATCCTCCGCGTATTCGCTCGAATTCGCTATCAGCAGGTTACCGCCGCCGTCGACCCCGATATTTTTCACCGAGGGACCCGATCCGTTCGCCCCCGGCGTTCCCCAGACATCGAACCATTGGAGCACCTCCGGCGTATTCGTTGAGATGCTGAGCAGCGCGAGATCGTCGGGGCCCGCCGTCCCGAGGGAGCTTCCCTCATCGAGGATGAACTCTTTCCCGCCGAGTGCGACCGCCAGTGTGCCCCCCGGAAGAGGCGTGAAGGCGGTCGGGACATGCATCGCCGGGTGGTCGGTCAGGATGGTCGCGTGTCCGGTGTCGTCGACCGTCATGGTGTAGATGCCGCCGGAGTAATTGCTGTACTGGTCGGTCGTTATCGGGTTGCCGTAGGTGAGATAGAACCGGTAGGGGTCGGCGGGGTCGGCTGTTATCTGATCGAAGATCACCCGCTCATTCTCGGCAAGGTTGGGGAGTACGATCCCCGTTTCGGCGATGCAGAGCGTCCGGCCGACGAGCGCGAACAAGGTCACAAACCCGGTATCCCACGACGATACGGCGGCGAGCCGGCCGTTCGCGTTGAACCCGATCCCTTCGAGCGTTTTGTCGGTATCGAAATAGCTCCCGGTGTCGATGAGCGTCCCATCATCTTTCAGGACCAGCACATAGACGCGCCACGGCGCCTCGCTATCGGTATAGTCCTTCGCCGTCGCGAGGATGATCCGCCCCTCCGGGATGTCGGTGAGGCAGGTCTTTCCCGTCGTGTCGAACCCCGACAGGAATTCCGGCTCGTCGGTGTCGGGCATTTCGTCGGCGTCCTCCCCGATGAGCGTGTCGTCGGTCAGGTCGTCGGAACCTTCGACTTCGCTCAGGTCAGGCTGATCGGTCGGATCATCAAAAGCGTCAGCGTCGGCAGTCGCCGTATCGTTCACGATCTCTTCGTCGGTGGCGTTAGAATCGGAGCTGGAACAGCCCGCGATCAGCAGTAACGCAAACACCGTCGGTACCAGAACGCGCTTCATGATATCCTCCCTTTCGTCCGGTCGTTGGGTGGATTATAGCGGGGAAGGGGAGAAATTCAATATTGTAGGGGCGTTCCCATCGGGACGCCCTAAACTCTACACCCCCGCAAGCCCCCTGCATCAGGGGGCCTTCCGCGTGGTGCCTCCCTGTCGCAGGGAGGTGACGCGAAGCGTCGGTGGGTGTTTGAAAAACGCAGGGCGTGCCGTTGGCGCGCCCCTACAACAATGTTAGCGCACATCCGCCGTCGGATGAATTGTCGGCGGTATCGATGTCGGGCGTTTCGGTGTCGGTGGCCGTATCTTCGTCGGGGGTGATTTCTTCATCCGGCGCGTCGGCGGCGGAACTGTTAAGCGATAAGGTCGGGTCGCCGTAGTAGTTGAGCATCATCTTCCCGGCGTAGGTCTCGATGGAGGGAGAGGTCCCGACGGTCCGCCGCACATCGGCGAAGACCTTGGCCGCTACCTCCCCGTTCATCAACTCATCGAAGAAATTGACCCCCAGATTGGTCGCGCCGTAGGTCGAGGTATCGAGTTCGCTCTCGAAATCGCTGTAGTCGGTCATGTCGCCCGGTGTCACATTGGTCGAACCGATCATCCCGATAGCGGACCCCTCGGTGAGGAGCGCGTGGGTCAGGTTCCACGGCGTCTGGGCGCTGCCCACCTCGCACGAGACCGCCACGACGAAGGCGGGGCTTTGCGCCCCGATGGCGGGCGCATCGTCGGAGTGGATGAAGAGCGGCTGCCGCAACTCCTCGTTCTGCACTTCGCCGTCCTCGTTGTCGTCGTTCCAGAAGGTCCGCGCCACCTCCTTATCGAGCCCGTGACCGAACCAGAAGACCATCCCGTAGCCCTTCGGCCATTCGCTCTGGAGGTTGTCGCGCGTCAGCGGTACATCGGTCGCATATTTGGAGACGGTCGTCCCCTCCTTCTCGTACATCCGGGTGACATCGAACCCGCCGTGCTGCGACAGGATATTGTAGATGAACCATTCGGCCGTGTCGGCCCCGTCCATATCGTTAAGCACCGTGTAGGAGAGCATCTGCTGACCCTTGAAATAGTAGAACGAGGCGGGGAGCAGTATCTTCTTGCGCCATGCGATGGAACCCTGCGGGGCGCGCATGTAGTCGAGGGCGTGACCGAGGATGCGGTCGAGTTCGCCCGTGTCGTCGAAATGGACCGACAGGCGGCCGACGATGAGTTCGTAGTCGAGATCGAAGCCGCCAACGCCATCGTCGAGCCCGTGTTCGCCCCACTGCCCGTTCTGGTTTAGGTCCCAGTCGCCCGAGAGGTCGGCGTAGGGGGCGTCGCTTTCGAAGGCGCGGCAGTCGACCGCGAAGCCGAAGCACTGGTCGGCCGAGTAGGTGTGGCGCGGCCAGACGATGAACATCGGAACATCGCCGTACTGCGCGTTGGCGTCGCCGATGAGGAGCAGATAGTCGCCCGGTGCGGTGTTCTCCGTGAGCCATGCGCGGATCGCGCCGGCCCGATCGAAGCCCTGCTTGTCTTTTGCGCCGTAGTCGCTCTCGGTGGCGAGCGTTACGGTGAACCCGCGCGCCTCCTTCGCGTCGATGAACTCGGCGAGTTTCGCCGACGAGCCGACTATCTTATCGGTTGTCACGATGAAGAGGTTTTTTTCGGCGGCCGACAGCATCAGCGCGCCGAGGATGAACGACAGGAATAGTATCTTTCGCATGACCGCCTCCTAAAAATCGACCAGTATCAGATCGAAATCCTCGCAGGTGATCGACGCGCCGGTCGTCTCGTTGTAGCAGAAGCAGAGTTCGTCGGGGGTCTCCGCGCCGTTCTGTTCCATCAGGTAATCGGCATCCATCGAGACTTCGATGTTGCCGGCGATATGGTAGGGATCGCCCGGCAGGAAATCGGTCGCCCCGGCGCGGCAGAGGAACAGGCCGTTCAATTCGTTCTGCGTGTGCATCGCGTAGATGCAGCCCTTGAGGTAGGAGTCGCCGCTTTCGGGCAGTTTCTGTTCGAGCAGCATATACTGGAAATAGAGATTCGGCAGGGATAGTTCGAACGAGCCCTCTCCGGCGGGAAGGCTTTGGAGTGTCGCGAGCGGCACCAGAAGCCGTGTGTAGTCGAAGGTGAAGTGGCGGCCCGGGACGAATTCGAAGACATTGCCGAGCGTCTGCGCCACCATATAATTGTTGGCGGTGCCGATGTCGTCGTGGTAGGCGTAGGCGGTGTAGTCGGCGACCGTTTTCACCCCGCCGCCGATCGCCATGTCGTAGTCGGCGAAGGCGAGTATCGTCTCGTTGTTGGCGATGTCCGACACTTCGCCGATGAAGGTGAACAGGAGCCGGTCGTCGGCGAAGGGGGTGGTGTACTTCTCCGGTATCTCACAGCCGAATTCGGTTCCGCTCTTCGCTATCTCGGCCTCGTACTGCGCTTTGGTAAGTTCGGCCGTCTGCGACTGGTAGAGGCAGATCGACTCCTCGTTCTCGGCCGTCACGACCTGTCTCTCGCCCATCGCGAGGTTCGCCCAGACGAGGAGATCCTCGCCCGCCGCGAACGAATCGTTGTTGCGGTGGTCGACGAACCATGCGCCGTCGGTCGGGTCGCGCTCCGGGAGCGCGGCGTAGCAGTAGCGGTAGAAATACTTCCCGTCGGCGCGCGAGGTGAGCGTCAGCGCCATGAGGTTCGCCCACGAGATATCGTCGAGCGGGAAGATGTTCTGTCCGTCCGCGAACGCTGCGGTGAAACGCTCCAGCGGGGTGCCGATGTTAATGAAATCGTAGGCGTACCAAGGGTTGCCCGCCTCGTTCACCCCCTGTTCGAGGGGCCCGGCGTAGAGTTGGATGCGCAGATACTCCTTGCCCGCCATATCGGGGTTCTCGTAGTCGGCGGGTATGGTGCTGAGGTAGGCCTCGGGGTCGCCGCTCGGGGAGTATTTTTCGCCGTTGAAGGAATATTCGAAACTGCCGATACCCTTCACCTGCTTGCCTGCCGCCATGTCGTCGTAGGAATTGATGAGCCCCTTGAACTCCATGCGGAAGGAGTTCGCGGCGTCGGTCGCGAAGAAATCGTCGCCCGGGACGGCGGTGTCGGCATCGGTGACGACGGTGTCATCCGTGGCGACGGCGCTGTCGGTCGGTGTTTTTTCCGGCTCCTCGCCGCAGGCGATGAGCAGAAACGCCGCTGTTACCACCATATGTATTCTGCGCATGGGGAACCTCCTTCCTTGCGATCTCGTTGCCCGTTTGTTTCAGCAAAGCGCGGTCCGAAATGAAAGGTATACGAAATACAAATGGTTAAATGTGAAGCGCGTTCCGTGCGATCCGCGAAAAGAGCACCGCCGGAAGGAACAGTAACAGCAACACCAGCGCCGAAAGGGCGATCCGACGCTCGAGGGAGGGAGGGTGGAGCGCTTCGTCATATTCGGCGATCGCGGCGGAAAGCGCCGTCTGCGGCGGATGACCGTACTGGAGTACGGCGCGCACGGCGTTGCGGAGCGGTTCGGCCAGCAGCGGCATGTCGGATCGGCTACTCAATGGTTCGGCGATATCGGCCTGTTGGCGCACCAGCGCGAAAAAGGGATCGTCGTGAAGTTCGACCTCGTCGTAGGTGAGCAGGGTGGCGACCGTCTGCCCGCCGCGGACCGCGCGCAGACGGGCGCCGCGGGTCGCCGCGAGGAATTCGCCGAAGCGCATCGCGGCGGCGGTGTCGGCCCGCGGTCCGTTGACCAGATAGAGCGCTTCGACCTTGAGCGACGGCCGCATCGGCAGGCCGCTCTCCGAAACGACGGGAAGGGGTGCGGCGGCAAAGGGGATGGCGGCGGGAAGCAGGGAGGCGAACGACTGGTCGGCCAGCACGAAGGGGAGCCGCCCTTCGGCGAACCAGCGGAGCAGGGCGGGCCGGTCGGCGGCGGCGGGGAGCAGGCGGTCGTCCACCAATCCGGCGAGGAACGAAAGCGCCGCGCCGTTCCCGTCGTTCTCTATGCAGGGGCGTTCGGTCACGATCGGTCCGCTCATGCAGAGTCCGCCGCCGAAACCGCTCAACAGTGTCCGCAGCACGCCGATCGAACGGGTGTCGAAAGCGAGACCGGATCGTTCGTCGTCGTTCCCGACCCACGCGCGGGCGGCGGCGAGCAGGTCGCCGGTGGTGGCCGGCGCATGCGGCGCGATATCGGTGCGGCGGAACAGAACAACGGTAGACACGGTCAGCGGTATGCCCCACGAGCGCCCGTCGTATCGCAATGCCTCGACGGCGGACGGAAAGGTCAGTTCGGCGATATGTCCGGCGAAGGGGAGCGGCAGGGGCAGTATCCGACCCGCGGTCACCCAGCGTCCGGTGTGTTCGTGGTTCGCGATGATCGCGTCGGGCAGATCGCCGCGCGCGGCGGCGTCATCGAACAGCGCGGTCAGCTCTTCGGGCGACCGGGCGACCAGCCGTACCGGCGGGCCGTTGCCGTGGTTGGCGAACTGCGTCGCGAGTTCTTCCAGCACCGTGGCGGCCGCGCCGCGGTGGGGATGCCAGACGACGAGTTCGGCGGCGGCGGCGCTCACGCAGAACAACAAGACGCATGCGCAGAGGGGGCGTTTCATGCCGCGGCCTCTTTTCTAAAAGGTGAAGGCTACGCCGAGGTTCGCGCCGAGGCTGTTGGAGGGGTCCGCGTAGGTGTCGAGGAAGGTGTAGGAGAAAGAGGCGGTCAGGAGCACGCGGTCATGGACCCAGCCTTCGACGCCGGAGAAGACATTCACCGCGTTGCCGATACCGACGAAGTTGAACAGGTTGGGGATCGCCATGCCGCTGCCGACGAAGATATGGACCTTTTCGTGCGGATAGCCGCCGACCCAGACCTTGAAGGTGTGCATCCCCTGATCGTACAGATTCATCGCCGCGCCGAAATAGGCCTTGTCCATGCTTCCCGCCTTGACCGCGACCACCGGATAGAGCCATATCCCGTTGCCCCAGATGCCGTAGTCTATGGCCGAGGCGTCGTCGCCGCCGTTGCGTTGGAGGAGCGGCTGGGTCGAGCCGAGACCGAAAGAGACCTCGACATTCGGGTGGATGTAGGTCGCGAAGATGCTTTCGGAAAGCGACATACTGGTCATGCTGCGGCTCGCGACGGGGCGGGTTTTGTCCTGCGCCTCGTCGTAGTTGTCGCTCTTGAGATAGATATGCCACCGCTCGATATCGTGGTAGAAGGTGGTCGTGGCGTCGATCTGCCAATCCTTCCACCGCTTGGCGTAGCGCATATTGAGGAAGTACTGGTCGAAGAGGGTGTACTTGTTCCACGCATTGGAACAGCCGGGGCCGAAGAGCACCCCGTAGGCGCCGTAGCCGCCGTTGATGCCGAACATCTGGCCATCCTCCGGCGGTTTTTCGTAGGCGACCGAGATGCTGAAAAGCAGGGTGAGAACGGCCAGAAACACATAGGCGCGCATGGTTCCCTCCTTAATCCGTTGGTCGGTACAGGTCCTGTTTGCGCAGGAAATCGGATACTCCGGCGGGGACGAGGTGTTCCCACGGGGCCCCCTGTGCGATCGCTTCGCGTATCGCCGTACTCGATATGCCGGGAAGCGCAAGGTCGATCGCCGAGGCCGCGCCGCGTCCGATGACCAGCGGTGTGACCAGTTTCGACAGTTCGTCGAACTCCTTCCATTCGGCGCGGGCGTTCCAGTTGTCCTCGCCGATGACGAGGTGATAGTCGTGATCGCCGTACTTTTCTTTCAGATGACGCACCAGATCGATGGTGTAGACGGGGCGCGCCGCCAGCCGCCGTTCATCGTCGAGGAGGCGGACCTTTCCGCGGCCGCGCCACGGCAGGGCGAGGAGGCGGCACATCGCGAACCGCAGGGCGAAGGGGCTCATGCGGTGACCGAAGGGATGGGCGGCGCTCGGGATGAGCCAGACCTTCTCCATCCCGAACTTCTCGAGACAGAGGAAGATCGTCAGTTGATGCCCCAGATGGGGCGGATCGAATTTGCCGCCGAACAGGGCGATCCTTTTTCTACGAAAGGATGTCTTTTGCATAGAGGAAGTCCACCCCGAAGGTCCGCGTATCGAGCTTCGCGATGACCGGTATCCTGCGCTTATAGTGCATCGCGAGCATTTTTTTCGAGAGGAACCCGACCAGTTCGGGAGCGGCGCCCCGCGCGATAACGGCGGCGGGTGTTTCGCGGCGGTCGAGGAGTTGGTGGAGCACCGGGTCCATGTCGGCGTAGCGGAAACCGATCTCCCCCTCGTCGGTCTGCCCTTCCCACAGGTCGGCCGACGGGGCCTTGTCGATGAGCGCCGCGGGTATCTTGAGGTGGCGCGAGAGGGCGTAGACATCGCTCTTGTAGAGGTCGCCGATCGGATTGACCGCCGATGCGCTGTCGCCGAAGAGCGTCGCGTAGCCGAGCGCTATCTCGCTTTTGTTGCTGGTGCCGAGCACCATCGCGCGGTGGGCGAGCGAATAGTCGAAGAGCGCGACCATCCGCAGCCGCGCCATCGCGTTGCCGAGCCGTCCCGCCCGGCGTATGTCGGGGGCGGTCATGAGGCCGCTCTCAAAGCCGTCGACCGCGGCCGTTATGTCGAGCAGGTGATGCCGGATACCGAGCGCTTTGACGATCTTTTTGGCGTCGGCGACCGAACCCTTCGACGAGGAGCGGTAGGGCATGAGCAGTCCCGTCACCCGCTTCGGGCCGAGCGCCCGCGCCGCGAGGTAGGCGACCAGCGCCGAATCGATGCCGCCCGAAAGGCCCAGCACCACGCCGTCGAACCCGGCCCGTTCGGTCTCGCGCCGGATGAAGAAGGTAAGGGCGTCGAGGGCCAGTTGACAGTTGAGCGGCGGCAAAGTGAGGGGCGGGGGCTCCTTCCTACGCAAAGAGACTCCTGAGGAGTTCGCGGTCGTGCGCCGAGACGACGGGCGCCTTGGCACGGGTCCGCGAGAGCGCCTCGATATCGATGTCGACAAAAAGAATTTCTTCTTTGAAGAGGTCGGCCCGCTTCATGACACCGTCGTGGTCGGTGGCCACCGAGCCGCCGGCGAAGATGAGGCTGTCCTCGACGCCGACCCGCTGGGCGTTGAGCGTAGAGGCGCCGTAGACGCGGGCGAGATATTCGGCGTTGTGTTCCCACCCTTCGAGATTCGCGGGCCGTTTGCCGCGGTAGCCGCGCGAGGGGCTGGCGGCCGGGACGATGAGGAGGTGCGGCATCCCGTCGGGCAGTTGCGCGAGCGAGACCGACAGGGCGGGGTGCCACATATCCTCGCAGATGAGGATGGCGGCGGTGGCGCCGCCGGGCAGTTCGTACGCGCAGAGCGACGAACCGGCGCGGAAATGGCGCGCTTCGTCGAACATCCCGTAGGTCGGGAGATTTATCTTGCGCTGAACGCCGAGGAGTTCCGCTTTCTTCGCGCCGCAGCGGATGAGTGCGTACGAGTTGTAGATCGCGCCGCGGGTCTTTTCGGGGAAACCGACGCCGACGACGGTGTCGGGCAGTCCCGCGTCATCGAACAGAGCCGCCGCGGCGCGGGCGGTGAGGGCGATATCCTTCACGCGGTCCTCGAGCAGATACCCCGACAGCGACAGTTCGGGGAAGACCGCGAGCGTCGCGCCCCCCTTCACCGCCTCTTTGGCGAGCCGCAGGTGGGTCGACAGATTGCGGGTGATATCGCCGAGGAAGCAGTCGGATTGTATGACGGCGGCGCGCATCATTTCTCCTCTTTGAGGTGTTTCCGTCGGATCAGGTTCTCGAGCGCGTGGAGCATTTTCACTTCGGAGAGCGTGTCGGCGAAATAGCCGACGATCTCGCGCACCGTGAAGGAATGTTCCTCCATCAGGTCGAGTATCCTCCGTTCGAGCGGATCGACCGGCATGCCGCCGGCATTATTCCTGACGATGCGGGTCGCCGGCGAGACGATATCGCGGTAGAAAGAAAGGGTGTAATGGTACTCGGCGTTGTTGAGCGCGTCCTTGAACACGATGTTGTGGGGGTTGATGTTGCACAGGATACGGAACTGCGCCGCCGCCTTCCAGTAGTCTTTCCGATCCATCGCCTCGTGGGCGCTGCGGTATATCTTCGCCGTTTCGTCGGCCGAGATCTGTTCTATGTCCTTCGGCTTTTCAACGCCGCTGGCGGCGGTGAGCCGCTGGAATATCTCCATCTCGTTGAGAGGCGTCCCGGGACCCGGGAGGAGGAGGTGTTCGCGATAGAGATCGAGCAGGTGGCGCGCCATGACATAGAAGTGGACCGGCAGGGCGTTGAGGGTCTCGCGCAGCGTTTTGCCGATGGAGAGGAGATTGAGTATCATCAGGTCGAGTTTCCGGATGTTCGAGGTGTCGCGGTCGCTCATCGCCGTAGCGGGGCTGTCGCCCAGTTCCCGGAACATCTGGATGATGCGCATGAACTGTTCCTGCCGCTTGACCAGATGAGCCGAGAGATCCTCGACCGTCAGTTTTATCTCGACGCCGCTGACCGCCTTGGGGTAGGCGTCGTTCGATTCCCACGAGCCGGCCTGCCACGAAGAGACGAGGAAGGCGGTGTCGACAGTTTTGGCGATGATCGCTTCGCGCAGTTTGTCGACCGGCGCCAGACCGATGAGTTGCAACACCTGCGCCATCCGGACATCGGTCTCGAGTTGGGTCTGGTAGGCGCGGTTGAACTGTTCGAGATTGATGACCCCTTCGTTGATGAGATATTGACCGAGATAATCGCTGGGATCGTTGGAACTCGAACCGGTGATGCGACGATCCTCGAAGAAGAGCGACCGCGAATTGCCGTCGAGCGTGAAGACGATGCGGCCGCGCGCCTCCTGACGAAGCAGTTGGTCCAGAAGTGTGATGAGTGCGGTGCCCTTGACCGGTCCGCTAGGCATGGCGTTCCTCCCGCAGGGAAAGTTGGTTCAGAAGATGTTCGCGGATACGGAAGCCGCGACCGCCGATATGGTCGCGGAGGATCGTTCCTTCCGGCGCGGTATCGGCGCCGCTTAGTCCCATCGCGCGGCCCCACAGCGTTTCGGCGGCGGCGAGCGTTTCCCGGGTGAGCGGGCGGTCGAGCAGCCGTCGCGCGGTGTGGACGAAAGATTCTTCGGCGGGACCGCCGTCGGTGAAACAGTTGATGAGATGGCCGAAATAGCCCGCAGCGGCGAGCAGTTCGGGACGGTCGGCCAGCGGCGAGCGTTCGACGAGCGTCCAGTCGGAAAGGAAACAGGCCTCGCAGCGGCGCGAGAAATTCGCCTCGATGCGGTCGAACAGCAGGAACGCGTCGTGCCGCGAGAAGAGGTCCACCCTGCCTTCGCCCGGCACGAACAGAGAGTACCACAGACCCTTCGGACCGCGGCGGTGGAAGGTGACGATACCGGCGCGCGTCTGCATCAGTAACCGCCGTCTATCTGTTGTTTGCCGTCGTCGACCGCCTTGAGCGCGACGCCGTACTGCCGCGCGAGATTGGCGCATTCCCGCAGGAAGGGGATCTCTATCGAGGCGGTGTTGGCGCGCTCCAGTTCCAGACAGCTCCGCAGCCACGCGGTGCCGGTGTCGGTGTCCTTGAGGACCAGCAGTTTCACCGCGCCGCGGTAGAGCGCCTCGACATGGCGCGGGCAGTACTGCACCGTCTTCCGGAAGTTCTCCACCGATTTCTCGTGTTCCCCCCGTTCGTCGTACATAAGGGCCAGTTCCTTGTAGGCGTCGCAGTGAGTGCCCTTCAACTTCAGCGCCTTGTCCAGATGTTTCTGGGCCTCGGCGTAGTTCTTCTCCAGCCGGAAGGCGCGGCCGAGATTGGTCTCGGCGTAGTGCGGATAGGGATATATCTGATCGGCGAGCACCAGCATGAAGTATTCCTTCGCCTTGGTGATGTCGCCTTTCATGAGGAACAGGATACCGAGGTTGTTGAGCGCGTCGGAATAGATGCCGTCAAGTTTGTAGGCGAGTTCGAAACAGGCCTGAGCGCGGTCGAAGTCGCGTTCCTGCAGATACACGATCCCCAGATGATTATGATAGTAGGGGACCACCGGCGCCAGTTCTATCGCCTTCATGATCTGCAGTTTCGCCTTGACCAGATCGCCCTTGTTGAGCGCCGCTATGCCGAGTTGGTAGTAACTGTCGCCCTTTGTTTCGTCGCTGACCATCTTGTCGCCGGTGGTGGCGCAGGCGAGGAAAAAAAGCGCGGCGAGCGTCGCCGGAAGGATGCGGTGTGGGAATATCATGCGGGTCGCCTCCTATTGGGCCGTAAGGTCGAAGGTTTCGGAAAGTCCCTTGTCGGCGAGTTGCAGCAGTTTGTCGACCGAGGGGGTGAGTTCGAGACTGCCGGCGCTGTTCTTCCCGGCGCCGAGGAGCAACTGCACCGGCACGGCGGTCTTCTCGGGTCCCGCCATCACCAGCACCTTGTTGACCCCCTTGCGCAGGAACTTCGTTATCTCGGTGATCTTCGTTTTCTCGCCCGGTTTGACGATGTCGGCCTCGGTGCCGTTGACGATGAGGCGTATCGGCCCCGCGGCCGGCTGGGAGAGGGTGAAGGCGACGAAGTAGGTCGCCGATAGTTTCGCCGGGTCGACCGGCGCTTCGGAGAGCAGTTTGACGCCCGGAGCGGTGATGTGGACGCTTCCCTTGTCGTCGAATTTGACCGTGCAGTCCTTGAATTCCTGCGCGGTCAGGCCGTCGGCCTTGACGCCGTTGACATAGACATCAGCCGCCGCGAGCATGCCCCAGAAGAGCGTCGCGGCAAGAAGCGTGGATAAACCTTTCATGGGAACCTCCCGCACCGTCGCCGGTCGTTACTCCTTCTTCTCCTCTTCGGCCTTCGCGGCCTCCTCCTCTTTCTTCTTTTCCTCCTCTTCGTCGTCGCCGCCCCATTCCCAGCCGATCTCGATATCGGCGCCGAGGTCCCAACTGGAGAGGTAGTGCCCCTGCAGTTCATCCTGCCGCGGCTTGTTCTCGGGCCAGAAGGCCCACTGTTTGCCGATGTAGGCGTTGAGGAACAGGATCGGCAGCAGTTCGATGCGGACCACGCCGCGGAACATGGCGCTGTAGTCGAAATTCTCGACGAAGTCCTCGGGCTTGAGGATGCCGCGCTGGTAGTAGGAGAGCATCCCCTTGAAGATCCAGAGATCGGGGAACTCGAGGTGGGCGTAGACCGAGGTCGACTTGCGGAGTTGCTCCATGCCGAGCGATATCGTTATCCAGTCGACATAAGTGTAGGTGAGTTCGGCGTACAGCGAGAAGAAGAACTTGTCGGGCTGGAGCGAGAGCATATGGTATTTGCTGTAGCCGTTGGGGGCGAAGTCGCTCACGCCGGCGATGTTGGTCATCATCTCGTAGCGTTCGATGTCGTAGAAGGTATCGAAGAACGACGGGATGTAGCGGCCGTTGTAGGCGCGCGCCTCGATCCGGGTCCGCATGATGTGTTCGCGCTCCTTGTCGAGGTTGAACCGGCCCAGCAGGCCGAAGGTGAAGCCGCCGCGCGCCGGATCGGTCTTCATCCAACTGTAGTCGACGTAGGTCTTGAGATCGACATATTCGTTCTTGAAGAACTTGAACTCGGTATCGAGCCCCATCAGGTAGACGAATTCGTCGTCCATGACGATGGGGCGACCCTTCTTGTCGACCTGGATGCGCCGGTTGAGTCCGGCGGGCCACGCGGGGTCGTTGCCGTCCATCACCACGGTGCCGCCGCCCGGGGTGCTGAAAACATAGTCGACATAGTCGATCATCGTCGGCGCCTTGCGGTCTCCCGCGAAGGTGAAGCCGATGGAGAAGGAGCGGGCCATGTAGTCGCTTTCGTCCTTGGCCAGCCACGAAAGCGGCTTGACGAAGAACAGCGCGCCGAACATATTGCCGTCGGTCACGTCGCCCAGCACCGTCTCAAAGCCGACATAGTCGTTGTAGTAGTTCAGTTTGAACGATATCTTCGTGAAGTTCGGATCGAAGTTGGGGACATAGCGCTTCATGATGGTGCCGTGGCCGAGCGACTGTGCGATGTTGGAGCCGATGGCGGTGTAGAAGGTGTCCTCGGAGCGGCCGTACTGGATGTATTTGATGATGCGGAAGTAGTCCTGCCACTCGTCCCAGTCCTCTTCGCGCAGGGTGAAGTTCTCGTCGGCGGCGCGGTTGAGGTCGGTGCTGAACATCCGGATGTTGATCGGCAGATGGAAGGCCATGAGCATGTTGAAGTCGTTCTTGTTGTAGACGAAACGGGGATCGAGCGTGAGGAACAGGTCCTGCCCGATGAAGGTGATGCCGGTGCCGATACCGAGGCTGTTGTAGGGGTAGACGATGTCGCGGGCGCCGACATTCGATATCTCCCCCTTGACGAATTTCTTCTCCTCTTTTTTCTTTTCTTCCGGTTTCTGTTCGCCCTGCGGCTGGGCCTGCGCCGGAGCGGCGATCTGCGGTTCCGCCGCCGCCGGGGCGGCGGCCTGTTCGGCGGCGGGCGGCTCTTCGGCGGGCGCCGCCGCCTCTACGGGAGGCTGCTGTTCGGCGGGGGGCGCAACAGGCGCCGGGAGCGGCTCGGCGACGCCGGCGGCCTGTTCCGGTTGTTCCTCCTGCGGCGCGGGCGCGGCGGGGGCCTGTTCGCCCTCCATCGGTTCCGGGGCGGGCGGCTCTTCGCCTTCGAGTGTTTCGAGGGCGGTCTGGGGCGCCGGGTCGGCCGCGGCCGGCGTCTCGGTCGCCGGGACCGCTTCAACGGGCGCCGGTTCCTGAGCGACGACGGTGACGCAACAGGCGACAACGGCGAACGCGATGGCGATCTTTTTCATGATGCTCTCCCCCGCATGGCGGTATGCAACTTTTCTCATTCGTTCACGATGATCGGGCGGGCGCCCGATTTCATAAGTTCTTCTATGCCCGCTTCGGCCGCCGCCTTATCGGCGTAACACCCGTAGCGTATCCGGTACCAAGAGACGCCGTTGACATTCCCCTCGACCAGCCGCGTCGGTTTTATCTTCAGTTTCTCCTGTACCGCCAGCGCCCGGTCGCGGTCGCGGTCGGCGAACAATTGCAGCGCCAGTTTGCAGGGGGCCGTCTTCTGGGGTTTCTGGGGCGGCGCGCTCTTGAGGGTCTCGACCTTCACGGGCTCGGCCTTCGGGGTCTCGACCTTCGGCGTTTCGGCCGGCACCGGGGCCGGCTTCGCGGGAGCGGTGCAGGCGATGTCGCGCACCGCCATGCCGTTCTGATCGAGCAGTCCCTTGTCGTGGGCGAGGGTGGTCAGCGCGGAGAGTTTTCCGGTCAGTTCCTGCAGTTTGTAACTGCACGCGGTCAGCTGCTCGTCGCGCGCCGGGCCGCCGTCGGGTATCGGCGCTCCCTTGTTCGATTCGCGGCCGAGATAGAGGCCCAGAACGAACGACAGGATGAGCAGCAGCACGAAGATGACGAAGGCTTTGCCCAGCGTCGATACCTCGATGTCGATCCGTTTTCCGGTCATGCGGTACCTCTCAATCGTTCGACCCGCTTGCGGCCCAGTCGCCGGGTCAGCGTCGTTTCCTCGGCCCGGACGGGCCGCCGCATATGCGCCAGATAAAGAGCCAGCAGTTCCTGCACGTTCTCGGTGATCGAGAGGAACTGTTCGCTTTCGGCGATGCGCATGAAATAATATAACTTCTTCCGGTCGATCTCAAGGTCGGCGACCACCTGTTCGATATCGGCGGGGGTCGTCTCCTTGAGTACCACGCCGCGCCGTTTCTTCCTGACCAGTTCGGCCGCCGCGGTGCCCTCCGCCGCGATGACCGCCTTGCGCCGGGCCATCGCCTGCGCCGCGAGCCAGGTGTCGGGCCGCGGCCAGCGCGCCGGCAGGATGAGCGCATCGATGGTGTCGAGTATCGCCCCGATACGGCTGTTGTCGATCGCGCCGTGGAACGTGACGGCGGGACTGTGGCAGAGTTTCTTGAGCCACCGGGCGTAGTCGTCGTTGTGATAGAGTTCGCCGTACAGATGGAGCGTGGTGGGCAGGCCGCGATCGCGCACCGCGTTGAAGGCCTCGATCAGTTCGCCGACACCCTCTTCGGGGATGAGATCGCCGATGAAGCCGAAGGAGATGCCGCCGTGTATCTCGAAGGGGCGGCTGTCGATCACCCGCGCGGCCGGTATCCCCTGCGCCATGACGGTCACGCGGTCGGGCGGTATCAGGTCGCCGTACCACGCGCGGTGGAGGTGTTCGGAAAGGAAGTGGAAGCGGTCCACATAGGGGAGCATTTCGCGCAGGAGGGCGTCGCGTTGCCGCAGGGCTTCGCGGGAGACCTGTTCGAGCGGGTCGCGGTTGTAGAAGAAGGAATAGCGTCCCGTCTCCTCGAACCACCAGTGATTGCGGCGCGGCTTGAAGAGTTCCTCGATGCTCGTGGCGAGAAAGGAGAAGGGGCTCGCGACGAAGTTGGAGAGCCGCAGGTCGCACGCGTGGTCGCGGGGGCTGTAGCCGTCGGCGCAGCCGCGCCGGTAGCGGAGGGGGCAGCGGAGCCAGCCGTCGGCGACCGTCAGCGCGAGCGGCAGTCCCGCGCCGTGGGCGATGAGGGGATAGCCGAACGAGTGATTGCGTAGCGATACGATATGGCAGAGGTCGAAATCGCTTTCGCCGATGACCGCGGCGAAGAGTTCCTCCATCGCCGGATTGCGGAAGGTTTCGGAGAAGGAGGCGTATTTGTAGGGGACCGTGGTGACGAAGCGGTCGATCCCTTCCTTCGACTCGCGCCGCATACGGTAGAAGGGGCCGATGGTCGATATGACGGGATGGAAGATCGACAGACGGCAGTACCGGCGCAGTTCGCGGATGAGATCGGCCACCCACGCGTTGAAGAGGTTCGGCGCGCCCGGTTCTTCGGGGGCCGAGTCGAGGACGAGCAGGATGTTGGGGCGGGTGTCGGCCGGCATTTCGGTCCTCATAATTCATTCAGCGCGCGCGTTTCCCTAATTCAATAGGAAAACCGCGGCGAATGGTATCAGATGAAGGGGCGAAAGTCAAAAAGAAGAAAAGGAGACGAGAGGGGTCAGTCCTCGACATAAGACATTTGACCTTTTCCTATCACAGACATCTCTCAAAAAGATGGGTCGTCGCGCGGAGCGCCGGGGGTCACCGGTTCAATGAGGTGGAGCGTCAGGTCGCGGAAGCGGGGCCGTTTACGCAGTTCGGTCAGGGTCCGCGACGGTATCGGGCCGCGCAGATGGAGCGTCGTCAGCTGGGTGATGCCGCACCGCGCCAGATCGCGTTCGACGGCGGTGGAGAAGGTGTCGAGCTTGCGCTGGACATAGTCGGCGGGAAAGTTGTAGCGCGCCGTTTCGACGATGCGCCCCGCGCCGTAGCCTTCGCGGACGCAGTAGGCTTCGCCCGGCAGGCTGTGTATCCGTTCGATGCCCCGTTCGGGGAGCGGTACGATGAAGAAGGGAAGCACCGGCAGGAACAGGAGGGCGATGGCTATCCGGCGGACGACGCCGGTCGAAAGAAGCGCGGCGGCGGCGGCGGTGTAGAACAGAAGCGCCCAGAACGCGCCCGCCTGCCGCAGAGGGAGGAGGGTCGCGTCGGAGAGGGTCGCCAGATAACGCAGATCCTCGGAGACCACGCGGGCCACCAGATCGGCCGGCAGGAGCAGCAGCTCGGCGAGCCGCGGGAGGAAGGGGAAGAGTATCTGCACCGGGAGCAGGAGCGCCGTAAGCAGTCCCGCCAGCGGTATGGTGATCAGATTCGCCAGCGGCGCGAGGAGCGGCACAAAACCGGAAAGTTCGGCCGAGACCGGTATCAGCAGGAAGTTGATGATGATCGTGAGGGCCGTTATCGAGACGATCGACGACCGCGACAGGCGGCTCCACAGGGTGATGACGGCGAAGACCGACAGCGCGCTCATCACGAAACTCCAACTGGTGAGACTCTTCGGGATCAGCGAGGCGGTGAGGAGGAGCGACAGCAGGAATATCTGGAACGAATGGGCGGTGATGCCGACGGTGAGGAACAGGTCGAACAGCAGTACGAACAGCGCCGCGCGCAGGGTCGGCGTCGCCCAGCCGGTGAGCGAGAGGTACCAGAACAGCACCAGCGTCTTGAGCGCTACGGTGAGAAGGAGGATCGTCCGCGGGGGGACGGTCCGCAGGAGTGCGAGGAGCCGTCCGGCAAAGTGAAGCAGGAGGAACAGCATTCCTATATGAAACGCCGATATCGCGACGATATGCATGGTCCCGGTCTTGAGGAACGCGGCCCGTTCGGCGGGGGAGAAAAGCCGTTTGCCGGTCGCGAAGGCGAGCAGTATGGTCGAGTCGCTCCGAACGCGTATGAAGTCGGCGAGCCGGAGTCGCACAGACCGTTCCGGCACGATATCGAAGGCGGCGAGGAGGGGTGTCCCCTGACCGCGGACGATCGCCGAATCAAGGAAGCGTATCTCGACCCCCTCTCGCGGCACGGTGCTCCCGTCGTGACGGAGGATCATGCCGTTCTCGAGCCGGATGATCTCGCTGTCGGCGAAGGTTACCGCCACCGTTTCGGTCGCGGGCAGGGTGTCGCGCAGGGCGATGAGGTGGCCGCCGGTCGCGAAGGCGAGACAGGCGATGACGATACCCGCTTCGGGGCGTTTGAGGAGGAAGAGCGCAAGGGCGATGATGCCCGCCGGCAGTATCAGCAGAGCGCCGGCGAAGTAGGCGGCGAAGAAAAACGAAGGGGGTAGGAGATAACGCATCATGCGACCATCATAAGAAAGCGGCGCCGTTTGTCAAAGAGAGGCTTCTGGACTTTTTAGCCGTAGCGATATATCATCGCCGCGGACGGAGGAAGGCCGTGAAGAAACTGCTGCTTGCGCTGGCGATCGCCGCGATCGCCGCGGGCTATTATCTCTACGATAAATTGACCGGGTACCGCGAGGTGGAGTTCTGCATCGCGGTCACCAACGATATCGGCCGCGTCCCCGGCCTCCTGCCGCGCGCCGTGACGGCGATCAAGGAGGCGTCGCGTTCGTGCGGCGGCGATATCGTCATCATCGACAACGGCGGGCTGTTCGCTATGACCGCCGCCGACCGTATCGCCCGGCGGGAGGCGTCGCTCGAACTCCCCGAGGCGCACTTCCTCGCGGCGGGCGGTTATCGCTTCATCAATCTGTCGCCCGATGTCTTTCTGCTGGGTCCGCAGACGGTACGGCGGTTCCTGCGCTCTTCGGGCGCGGCCGTTCTGACCGACAATCTGCACGGTATCGGCGGCGGGAAGCGGCTTGAACAGAACGGTCTTTCGCTGGCGCTTTATGGCCTGACGGCCGCTCCGGAGGCGCCGCTCATGCCCCCGGCGCTCTTTGACGGCATGACCTTCGACAATCCGTTCGCCGGAGGCTCGCGGCCGCACGACGGGGAGCCCGCCGACTTCAGCGTACTCACGCTCCGGGCCGATCTGGCCGACCTTTCGACCCGCTTCGGCGTGGAGCCCTCCGATGTCCTCCTGTCGCTCCACACCCGGTTCCCCCATCTGTCGCTGGTGGTGATGAACGACCGTTTTCCAGCGGCGCTGGTCCCCGATACGGCGGGCGGCACCCGCTTCATCGCGCTTGACCGGAAAGGGGCGGCGCTGTCGCTCACCCGGGTCCGGATGATCAAGCACGATACCGGGATGCGCGGGGTGGTCGTATCGCTCGACACCTACCCGCTGGCGCTCGATAAGGTCGCGCCCGACGCGCCGACGCGCGATGTCGCCGCCGCGTTCGACAGGGCGCTCAACCGGGCCAAAGAGCGGGTCATCGGTACCCCGTGGTTCACGCTGGAGCTCGCGGCCTCCCGCAAGGGCGATACGGTCGCGGCCCGGTTCCTGCACGAGACCCTTCTTGCCGCGGCGGCGGCGGCGGGAAAGAGCGCCGAACTTTCGATCGCGCTTACGCCGGTCTCCTCCTACCGGCACGAGCCGGGAACGGCGCTTACGCTGGGCGGGATAGACGCGCTGGTGCCGGTCGACCGCCATCCGGTGCTCGCGACCCTTTCCGGATCGCGGCTGGCCGATCTGCTGCAGGGAGCGTGGGAGCGATATCCCGACATGGCCGCTTCGCTCTTTCCTCTCTATTATACCGTGCAGCCGGACGGGGTGTTCCGGTTCGCCGACGGCCGGTTCGATCCCGACCGCGACTACACGGTGGTCATGGACGGGCGGATCGCCGATCTGCTGGCGGGCGGCGATGAGGGGGGCACGCTTCTGCGGCAGGTCCTTCCGTCGACACTGGGAGAACTGTTCGCGCGCGGCATTCCGTCGAAACTCTCCTATCAGTTCTCTCCGCTCTGGAAAAGCGAATAGCGCTCTTTTTTTGCCATTCACCGCGTTCCGGTTATGATAGCGGGACCTGTTCGTTGAACTATTGTGTAAGGAGAAGAGCGTGAAAGACTATCAGGTACGCGACATCGCCCTCAAGGATGCGGGCCGCAAGGCGATAGAACTGGCCGAGATCGAGATGCCGGGGCTCATGGCGGTGCGGGAACGCTACGCGAAGACAAAGCCGCTCAAAGGGGCGCGCATCACCGGCTCGCTCCACATGACGGTCGAAACGGCGGTCCTCATCGAAACGCTTCGGGCGCTCGGCGCCGATGTCCGCTGGGCCTCGTGCAACATCTTCTCGACGCAGGATCACGCGGCGGCGGCCATCGCGGCGGCCGGCGTGCCGGTCTTCGCGTGGAAAGGGGAGACGCTTGAAGAGTACTGGGAATGCACCCTCAAAGCACTCAGTTTTCCCAAAGGGAAGGGGCCGAACCTCATCGTCGACGACGGCGGCGACGCGACGCTCATGATCCACAAAGGGGTGGAGATCGAAAAAGATCCGAAGCTCATCGGCAAAAAAACGGGCAACCGCGAACTCGATATCGTGATGGGCATCCTCGCCCGTGAACAGAAGAAGAACCCGACCAAATGGCGCGACATGGTCAAAGGTCTGCGCGGCGTCAGCGAAGAGACCACCACCGGCGTCCACCGCCTCTACGAGATGATGAAGGAGGGAAAACTGCTCTTCCCCGCCATCAATGTCAACGATTCGGTCACCAAGTCGAAGTTCGATAATAAGTACGGCTGCCGCGAATCGCTCGCCGACGGCATCAAGCGCGGCACCGACGTGATGATCGCGGGCAAGATGGTGGTGGTGTGCGGCTACGGCGATGTCGGCAAAGGATGCGCCCAGTCGATGCGCTCCTACGGCGCCCGCGTGGTGGTCACCGAGATAGACCCGATCTGCGCTTTGCAGGCGGCGATGGAGGGCTACGATGTCCTCACCGTCGAGGATGTCCTGCCCGACGCCGACATCTTCGTCACCACCACCGGCAACCGCGATGTCATCACCGTCGACCACATGAAGAAGATGAAGAACATGGCCATCGTCTGCAACATCGGCCATTTCGACAACGAGATACAGGTCGACGCGCTCTACGCCGTCAAGGGCGTCAAGAAGATCAACATCAAGCCGCAGGTCGACCGGATCCAGTTCCCCGACGGACACTCGATCCTTCTGCTGTCGGAAGGACGGCTGGTGAACCTCGGCAACGCGACGGGTCATCCCTCGTTCGTGATGTCGAACTCCTTCACCAATCAGGTGCTCGCGCAACTCGATCTCTGGAAGAATAAATACGCGGTCGGCGTCTACACCCTCTCCAAGAAACTCGACGAAGAGGTGGCGCGGCTCCATCTGGCCAAACTCGGCGCGAAACTCACGAAACTCACCAAACAGCAGGCGGCTTACATCGGCGTTCCGGTGGACGGGCCCTTCAAGAGCGACCACTACCGGTACTGATCAAGGGAGAGATTCATGGCGGTATGCAGTAAATGCAATCGGGTGATAAAGGCGGGGGCCAAGGCGTGCGATATGTGCGGTGCGCCGCTTCCCATAGGGACCGCGAAAAAGAAGGACCTGCTGAAGCCCAAGATGTCGCTGGATGAAGTGCTTCAGAAAACGAACACCGATATAGTCCGGGCTAAAACACCCGTTAAGCGGCTGCTGTTTTATGCCGTTCTGTTGGTTCTGGCCGCAGGGGCCGTCTATGTGGGTAAAAGCGCGTTGGTCCTCTTCGACGGCAGCGGAAAGGAATATCGGGAAAAGATACACTACGATCCGTCAAGCGGTCTTCTGTGGCAGAAACAACAAGGTGCCCCGATGTTCCATGAATATGCGGAGCAGTATTGCCGGGAACTGCGTATCGGCGATCTGAAAGGCTGGCGGTTGCCGACCGTTGCCGAACTCCGCACCCTGATACGGGGCTGTTCCGCCACCATACAGAAAGGGCCTTGCATGGTGCGCGACACCTGTCTGGGGGGTCAGTGTCTGAACGATGACTGCGATTGCGCCGCCTACAATGGTCCCGGCGAAGAGGGGCTTTATTGGCAGACGGGGGTGTGGCTGGATCCGGAGTGGAAGAGCAAAAGCGGCTTTTTCTGGTCCTCCTCACGGCCTGCGGATGTCGAATCGGGCAAGCAGGCGTGGGGTGTTTCCTTCGCGACCGGCGGTATCGCCGTTCATGATCCCTCTACGGCGGGGTATGCGCGCTGTGTATCGGGTCCGGTGCCGGCGAGCGATCGTCTGAAACAGTATTTCATGTTCATGAAGTGACGGCGGCGTTCATCCCGTCGGGATAGCTCCACTTTACTTTCCGAAAACACTTGGCTATAATCGCGGCATGGTTGGGAGAAAATACCACATAATATTTGCTCTTGTGCTCCTTCTCGCCGCGTGTACTTCGTCGAAGACGGCGGCGAATGACGATGACGGGTGCGTCGGGCGGTGCGGGGTGGTGGGTGGCGTCGCGTGCGGCAACTGCGAGTACGGCTACACCTGCAACACGGCGCAGTATTGCGTCGAGATAACCAACGACGACA
>ERZ1645192.52-NODE-52-length-66751-cov-11.568715_pt1 | contig 66751 bp, 62 predicted proteins | sample MGYA00575354_ERZ1645192 | MGnify/ENA primary metagenome ERZ1645192 (study PRJEB40844, sample SAMN11349763) | freshwater sediment metagenome | isolation source: river sediment | host: Sediment | place: India: Faizupur Khadar , New Delhi | collected 2017-02-21 ... | reverse complement strand
CGGTGAGCGTGGCGATCAGCCCGCAAAGTTACACCACGCTGTGGGACACGATCCGACCGACAGCCAGATTCGGCATTATCTCTCCGGCAATCTTTGCCGTTGCTCGTCATATCCAGAGATTGTCGACGCGGTGAAAATCGCTGCGAAGAACGCGCTCGGCGCGTGATGGCTGCCAAAGAAACTCTCGATCCCCTAACCGCGATCTCGACGGGCACAAAAATGACTGACGCCAGCGCAGACCTCCTGAGGGTATCGAACCTCGCCGCTGGATACGGCGACGTCCAGGTCTTGTGGGGCGTCGACCTGACAGTGAAACAAGGTGAGATTGTTTCAATCGTGGGCCCCAATGGCACGGGCAAAACAACGCTTCTCCTCGCAATCTCGGGCATGGTGAAACCGAAATCTGGCGAGGTTATTTTTGATGGAGAGGACATAACCGGCGTTTCCGCCGATCAGATTGTGCGCAAGCGCATCGCGCATGTGCCCGAAGGCCGGAGGCTGTTTCCAACGCTCTCCGTTCGCGACAATCTTCTTCTCGGCGCTTATGCGCGCGAGTGCAGTTCGGCCGAAATCGCCCGCGATCTCGACTATGTGTTCGATACGTTTCCAATCCTCGCGGAACGTTCAAATCAAGTCGCGACGACCATGTCCGGAGGCGAACAGCAGATGTGCGCCATTGGCCGCGGAATCATGGCGCGGCCACGTTTGCTGATCATCGACGAGCTGTCGCTCGGCCTGGCGCCCAAGGCTGTCGAGCTGCTCGCCGAGAGTCTTGCCAAGATCAATCGAGCCGGCATTTCGATCCTGCTGGTTGAGCAAGATGTGGCGACGGCCTTCGAACTCGCACAGACCGGCTACGTCATCGAATCCGGCAGGGTTCGCATGTCCGGCGACACAAAAATGCTGATGGAAGATCCAAGTGTTCAAGCAGCCTACATGGGGTTTTGACGGGTCTGCGGAGGGAATGACGATGACTTCATCCAGCGATAACAAGGGCATCGGCGGCTCCATCTTGCGGCTTGAGGATCAGCGTCTTCTGAGCGGACGAAGCACGTTCATCGCCGACATCGAATATCCCGGAATGTGGGAAGTGGCATTCTTGCGGAGCCCGGTCGGCCATGCCGACATTCTTGACATTCGCAAACCGGCGGGCTGCGAAAATCGCGTTTACATCCTTTCGGATCTTGGCGATGTCCTGCCAATCCGGGCGGATTCGCAAGCGCCGGGTTTTCGCCGCTCAGACTATCCCGCTCTTGCGAACGACCGTGTCCGCTTTGTCGGCGAACCGATCGCAATCTGTCTTGGCCGCTCGCGCGCTGAAGCCGAAGACCTCGCCGAACAGATCGAGGTCGATTATCGCGAATTGCCGGCGGTGTCCGACCTGTCGCAGTCGCGCGACCCAGCCTTCCCGCCGATTCATCCGGGCTGGACGCAGAACGTCTTTCTCGAAAGCAAAATTGACGTCGGCGATGTCGAGAGCGCGAAAAAAGCTGCGACGCTCCGCATCGAACGCGAATACAAGATGAACCGTCAGGCCATCGTCTCACTCGAAGGGCGCGGCGTCGTCACATGGCGGGATGAGCGAACAGGCGAACTTGTCGTCTATAGCTCAACGCAATTCCCGCATGTCATCCGCACCGCTCTGGCCCATTGCCTTGGCATGAAGGAGCGCGAACTGCGCGTCGTCGCCCCGGAGGTTGGCGGCAGTTTCGGCGTGAAGAACAATCTCAATCCGGAAGAGATCGCGCTTGCTGCATTGACTCGTCAAACAGGCAAAGCTCTGCGCTGGGTCGAGGACCGCCGCGAACATTTGATCGCCTCGCCGCATGCGCGCGAACACAAATATCATGTCGTGGCGCATGCTGACGGTGAAGGGCGCATCCTGGCGCTGGAAGCCGACATTGACGTTGATGCCGGCGCCTATTCGGTTTGGCCCTGGACGGCGCCGATGGAAGCGGGAATGGCGATCGGTTTCCTGCCAGGTCCCTATGCAATCACCAATTACCACGCCGTCGCGCGCACTTGCGCAAGCAACAAATCGCCGATAGGGCCTTATCGCGGCGTCGGGCGGCCTGGCGCGTGCTTCGCAATCGAGCGCACAATCGAGGAAATCGCTGCGGCGCTCAATCTCGATCCGGTCGACGTGCGCGCGCGCAATTTTGTCAAACCCGAGCAATTTCCTTGGCGCTCGGCAGGCGGCAAGACCTATGACAACGGCCGCTATGAGGACAGCGCACGCAAGGTGCGAGATCTGATCCGCCCCGAACGCCTTTCCGAACTTCGAAAAAAATTCGAGGACACCGATTACGAAATCGGCCTCGGTTACGGAACCTATCTGGAACAGACGGCGCATGGCACGGCAGAGTGGGTTCAACGTGGACTGCCCGTTGTGTTCGGCTACGAACAAGCCGCAATCCAGATGACGCCGGATGGAATGCTGATCATAGATGTGCCGATCCAGAACCATGGTCAGGGCCTCGAGACGACCCTGGCGCAGGTCGCCAATACAGAACTTGGCATAGATCCCGCAGTTGTCACCGTTCGTCACGGCGACACGAACCAGGCGCCATATGGAATGGGCACGTTCGCATCCCGTTCTATGGTCATGTCGGGCGGCGCTGTTGGACGCGGCTGTGAAATGCTTGCGGACAAGCTGCGCAAGATCGGCGCACACTTGCTGCAGGTCAGCGAGGACAAGGTGGTCTTGCGCAATGGCGGCGTAGAGATCGACGGCGACCCATCCGGCGCACGCGCGACGCTCGCAGAGATCGCGGCAGCAGCCTATTTGCGGCCGGAGCGGCTTCCTGACAATGTCGAGCCCGGGTTGTCGGTTGTCGCAGCATATCGCACCTCGAAGGACACGGGAGCGTGGTCTTATGGGACGCACGCAGCGCTCGTCGCCGTCGACAAGGGAACTGGCCTCGTCAAGATTCTCGATTACGTCATCGCCCATGATTGCGGCACGATCGTCAATCCGATGATCGTCGACGGCCAAATGATGGGTGGTTTGGCGCAAGGCATTGGCACCGCGCTCTACGAGGAAATGCCCTACAGCGATTCAGGACAACCGCTCGCCTCTACCTTCATGGACTATCTGGTGCCTGGCGCCTGCGAGGTGCCGCGCGCGCATATCGAACATCTGTCCAACCCTTCGCCGATCACGCGCTACGGCATCAAAGGCATGGGCGAAGGTGGCGCGATCCCGCCGCCGGCAGTCATCTGCAATGCCGTAAACGACGCATTGCGCGGACTTGGCGCGGCAATCAACGAGACGCCGATTACACCCGAGCGCGTCATCGGCGCCCTGCTCGCGGCTCAATCGAGAAAGGCCGTGTCATGAAGCCCGCTCAATTGACATATTGCAGGCCCAACTCGGTGGGCGAAGCAGTAACGGAGCTCGTCGAAGGGGGCTGGAACGCCAAATTGATCGCAGGCGGCCAGTCACTGATGCCGATGATGAATCTGCGGCTCGTTTCCGCCGACCGTCTCATCGACATTCGAAAGATTGACGCTTTGCGGATCCGTAACGACGAGGGCGCGCAGGTGCGAATTGGCGCCTGCATTACGCATGACGAGATCCAGCGTGGAGAAATCCCGGATCCCTCGAACGGCCTGATGCCCTATATCGCCAGTCGCATCGCCTATCAGGCGGTGCGCAACCGCGGCACTTTTGGTGGGTCGCTGTCGCTTGCAGATCCCGCCGCAGACTGGCTGACAACGACGGCGGCTCTCGGCGCCACGATCGAATGGGAAGGCGTCGGCGGCAAGAGTTCCTGCTTGGCGGAGGATTTCGTCCTCGCGCCCTATACCACACGGCTGGAACCAAGCGACCTGCTGACCAGCGTCATCATTCCGCGCCTGCCAGGCTCGGCGAAATGGGGCGCCTACAAGCTTTGTCGCAAGACCGGCGAATATGCCCACGCCATGGCGATGGTCATTCGCGATGGCGCGCGCAGCCGCGTGTTTCTCGGGGCGACGGACGGGGCGCCGATCCGCCTTCCCGCCGTCGAGACAGCTCTAAAGGACATGACGCTTTGGAGCGCGCCCGCGGCCAAAACAATCGCGGCGACTTGCCGCGCGGACATCGCAGCTTCAGGTCGCGACCTATCCGATGTCCGGATCTGGCAACTTTGCACCTGCCTTGAGCGCGCCATCAAGATGACCTTCGGGCTTCAAGAGCCAATGTTCGGTGAAACGTCATGGAAATAAACATCCGCATCAATGGCGAGGCCATTCGCACCCATATCGATCCACGCATCACTTTGGCGGATTTCCTTCGCACACGCGCTGATGCTCGGTCAGTTCACCTGGGCTGCGAGCATGGCGTATGCGGGGCCTGCACAATCATCATCGACGGCAAGATTGCCCGATCCTGCATCGCGCTTGCCGCAGCTATGGACGGAGCTGAAATCTGGACGCTTGAAGGTCTGCGCGATGATCCGATCATCGCCCAACTCCGAAAAAGCTTCCATGAGAGCCATGGCCTGCAGTGCGGCTATTGCACGCCGGGAATGCTGATCACCGCGCGTGACATTCTGATGCGCGGGCGCCGTCTGACAGACGAGATCATTCGGGAGAGTTTAGCCGGCAATATTTGCCGTTGCACCGGATATGCGGGAATCGTCGACGCCATCCGCAACGCCGAGGCGAGCATCGCCTCGGAGCGTTTGGCAGCGTCGATATAAGCGGTTGCGCTTCTGGCGGCGTGATTGGGTTTTTGACAACGATAGTGGGGGACTTCAATGCGAGTAGCCTATGCGATGTTCACAGCGGCGACGCTGTGCCTTCTGAACCCGACCGCGGGTCAGGCCCAAGAGACGCTTCGTCTCGGCGCACCGATCGCCCTGACTGGTCCGCTTGCTGATGCAGGCGTCAAATCAAAGCAGGGCTACGACGTCTGCGTGTCAGCGGTAAACGCCAAGGGCGGCGTCAAGGTTGGCGGCAAGTCGATGAAGCTTGAGTTGGTTGAATACGACTACCAGAGCGAGACCAACCGCGCGGTGCAACTCGTGCAGCGCCTCATCAACGTCGACAAGGTCAACTTCCTGCTCGCGCCCTATGGCTCCGGCGACACCAAGGCGACGGCTGTCGTAGCCGAGCGCTATGGAACGCCGATGGTGGCCGCCGCTGCGGCTACGGCGTCGATCTTTGACCAGAACTTCCAGAACCTGTTCGGCGTCCTGTTTTCAAACAGCATGATCACCAACGCCGAGGTGGCCTATTACACGAAGACGACGCCAGACCTGAAACGCGTTGCGGTGTTTGCAATGAACAGCCTTTTTCCGAAGGCGATCGCAGCTTCGCTGGTCGAGTCGGCGAAGGCCAAGGGTCTCGAAGTCGTCTACAACGAAATCTATTCGCCGGACACGTCGGACTTCTCCAACATCCTGACGCAGGTGAAGTCGCTGAAGCCCGACTGGATCTACGCCACGGGCTATACGCAGGAACTGGTTCAGGTTCGTCGCCAGATGAATGATCTCGGCATTGAAGCCAAGCTCGTGACGATGACGGCGGCGCCGGCCTACCCTGAATTCCGCGAGAACGTCAAAGCGCTCGCTGAAAACGTCACGACCAATTCATGGTGGCACCAAAACGCCAATTACAAGGACGATTATCTCTTCGGCTCGTCGCTGAAGTATAACGAAATCTTCCGCGAACGCTTCAAGCGCGACGCCACCTATCTCGAGGCTGCCGCCACGGCGTCCTGCGAGACGATCGCCATGGCGATCGAGGAAGCAAAATCGATCGCGCCTGACGCGGTGCGCAAAGTTCTGCGCGAGAAAACGTTCAACACGTTCTACGGCCCCATTCATTTCGGCAAGACAGGCCAGAACGATGTGAACGCCGCGCTCGTGCTGCAAATCCAGAAGGGCGATCTGGTTGTGCTCGCGCCCGAAGCTCTGAAGCAGGGGCAGCTGAACGTCGGCTTCCCTGCGAAAAAGTAACCTTCAACGAAAGCGGGCGAGCGCCATGTTGGCTCAATATGTCGTGAACGGTGTTTTGACAGGCGGCATCTACGCCTGTCTGGCAGTTGGATTTTCTTTGGTCTGGGGCGTCCTCAATGTCGTGAACATGCTGCACGGCTCGATGGTCGTACTCGGGGCATACTTCTGCCTCTATGCCGTTCAGCAGCTGGGAACGCCACTCTATGTGGCCATGCCGCTCGCCTGCCTCTTTCTGTTCGCCGCCGGCTATGCGGTGCAGAAGGGCGTGATCAACCGGGTCATAGGCCAGCCGATCCTCATCACGCTGACCTTGACCTTCGGGCTTGAGCTGATCGTCAACAACCTTCTCCTGCATCTGTTCAGCGCGACGCCGCGCTCATTGGTAACCAACTTCGGTGCGATCGAAGTCTTCGGCCTGCGCATTCCCGTGGTCCGCATAGGCGGCATGCTCGTCGCGGCAATTCTGACCGTGCTTGTCTATTGGCTGCTGCGTCATTCCAAGATTGGTCGCGCAATCATCGCAGTGCGCATGGATCGGCACGCTGCCGCGCTCATGGGCATCCGCATCAAACAGATCTATGCGCTGACCTTCGGCATCGGCGCATTGATGGCGGGCGCCGCCGGTTGTGCGATGGCGCTCATCTACCCGATCACGCCGATGATGAGCGGCCTGTTCCTTGGCAAAGCATTCATCATCTGTGTCCTTGGCGGCCTCGGCAGCGTGCCCGGCGCAATTATCGGCGGCCTCGTGCTCGGCCTTGTGGAAGGCGTCGGAAGCGTGACGCTCGGCCCGCAATGGGCGACATCCGTGGGCTTCATGCTGATGATGCTTGTCATCATTGTTTTCCCGAGCGGCCTGGCCGGCAAGAGGGGCTACGAATGAATTTTGATCTTTCAAGCGCAATGAAGCTTGCGATCGGCTCCGCCGTTTTCGCAGCCGGCGCGCTGCTGGCTGTGACGCTGGACAATTATCAGCTTCAGGTCGGCACCTCGCTTGCGATGCTCTGCGTCCTTTGCTGGGCATGGAATTTCGTCGGGGGCTACATGGGCTATCCGTCGCTCGCCACCAGCGCCTTTTTTGGCATTGGCGCATATGCAAATGCCGTCGCGCAATTGCATGGCGCCTCCCTGTCGGTGGCCTGGATGGTCGCCGGCCTGGCGGGTGGCGTCATAGCCGCGCTTGTCGGCGTGCCGATGTTGCGGCTGAAGGGGCATTATTTCGCCGTCGGCTCGATCGCGATGGTCGAGGTAGGGCGCGAGATCGCCAACAATTGGGATGGACTTACCGGCGGCGCAGTCGGTCTCAATCTGCCGCTGATGGCCGGCAGCCCCGATTATGTCAGCCGCTTCTTCTATCTGGCCATGTTGGCTCTGGCCTTCCTGTCCTTTGCGCTCACCCTGTTCATCGAGCGCACACGTTTCGGATTCGGGCTGCGGTGCATCCGGCAAAACGAGGACGCTGCGTCGATGGTGGGCATGGACGTCTTCCGCTACAAGGTCGCGGCATTCGTCCTGTCTGGCGTTTTGTGCGCGATGGCCGGCAGCATCTATGCGTCGATGGTCGCCTTCATCGAGCCAAAAGACGCCTTCAATATCATCACAACGATCGAAATCCCGGTCATGGTGATGCTCGGTGGAATGGGAACCTTGTTCGGGCCCATGATCGGCGGCGTGTTCTATGTTGTGCTCAAGGAATTCGTCTGGGCCAATTTCATCAACTGGCATAGCGGCATTCTCGGCGCGATCATCGTCGCAGTGATCTACTTCATTCCTGCCGGCGTCTTTGGAACGAAATGGTCGATCCTCATCAGCCGCCTTCGCCGCTCGCCTGAGCGGAAGCCATCGAAGCTTGCGGAGATCAAAGGATGAGCGTCGAGATGAAGACCCCCATTCTGGAAATCCGTGAGGCCTCGCGCGTCTTTGGTGGCGTTAACGCTGTCAACTCTGTCAGCGTCTCCTTCATGCCGGGTGAGATTGTCGGCCTCATTGGGCCGAACGGGGCCGGCAAGACAACGCTCGTCAACCTCATCTCCGGCTTCCTTCCGCTGAGCTCCGGCGATGTGCTCTATTCTGGAAAGAGCATCGCCAATCTGAAGCCGCATGAGATCGCCCGGGCAGGCATCGCGCGAACTTTCCAGATCGTTCAGCCCTTTTCGCAGATGACCGTGCTCGAGAACGTCATGGCGGGCGCGATCTATGCGGGGGGACTCGGAATGCGCGCCGCCAGAGATAAGGCCGTCGAATGTCTTGAGTTCACCAAGCTGGCGTCTTTCATGAACTCGCCTGCCTCGGAACTCGCATTGGCCAATCGCAAGCGACTGGAATTTGCCAAGAGTCTTGCGATGAATCCGCGCGTGTTGATGCTCGATGAGGTGAATGCCGGTCTCAACTCGTCGGAGATCGACGAAGCAATCGACATGATCCGCGAAATCGCTGCGCGCGGCATTACCGTGATCGTCATCGAACACTTGATGCGGGTGGTCACATCTCTGGCCAAGCGCGCCGTCGTTCTCCACCACGGCGCTGTGGTGGCCGATGGGCCGACAGATGTCGTGTTCAACGATCCGCGTGTGATCGAGGCCTATCTCGGCAACAAATTCGCTTCTCGTGTCGCGTCGAAGAAAGGCGCTGCTTAAGCCAGCATGACAAATCTGTGCGCACAAACGCGCCATATGTGACCCAAATTCAGGAAATGAGCCAAAAACATTAAACGTGATCGGAATTGGACCGAAAAAGAGAAATTCAAATTGCCGCACGCGCGCCCAACGCGCTCCCGGAAAACAACATGTTCATGGTCGCTCCGCCCGCGGCCTGGAGAAAAGAAAGATGAGTGCGACGATGGTTGAGAGCGCAAGTCATAAGGCCGCCTCGCGATCGAAACCGGGCGGCGCCCTGCATGATGTGCTCGTGGTTGGCGGCGGCAATGCCGCGCTATGCGCCGCCATCGCCGCGCGTCGCGCCGGAGCGAGCGTGCTTGTGGTAGAGGCCGCGCCGCGTTTTTACCGCGGCGGCAATACGCGGCACACGCGCAACATGCGTTGCGCCCACGATACGGCGACGGGCTTCCTCTCCGGGCCGTATCCGGAGGAAGAGTTCTGGGAGGATCTGCTTCGTGTCACCGAAGGTCAGACAGACGAGCAACTCGCCCGCTTCATGATCCGTGAATCGAAGGAGGTTCTGGACTGGATCGTTGAGCAGGGGGTTCGGTTCCAGCCCTCGCTTGGCGGAACGCTGAGCCTCGGGCGCACAAATTCGTTTTTCCTTGGCGGCGGCAGGGCGATGCTCAACGCGCTTTACCAGACCGCTGAGCGGCTCGGCGTCGAAATCCGCTATGACACGGAAGTCGTCGATCTCACAATTGACGATGGCGCGTTTGTGTCCGCCAGCGCGCGCAAGGACGGCGAAGTGCGACGGATCGAAGCGCGCGCCCTGGTCGCCGCCTCAGGCGGCTTCGAGGCGAATATCGACTGGTTGAAAGAAGGCTGGGGCGAGATCGCCGAAAACTTTCTCATCCGCGGCACGCCCTACAATCGCGGCTCGATGTTGCGGATGTTGTTCGAGCGCGGCGTGCACAGCATCGGCGACGTCACGCAATGCCATGCGGTCGCGATTGACGCGCGCGCGCCAAAATTCGACGGCGGCATCATTACGCGCCTCGATTGCGTCGTCTTCGGCATCGTCGTCAATCAGGATTGCGAGCGCTTCTATGACGAAGGCGAGGACATCTGGCCCAAGCGCTACGCTATCTGGGGTCGTCTCGTCGCCCGCCAACCGAACCAGATCGCCTATATCGTCTTCGACGCCAAATCGCTCGAGATGTTCATGCCGTCGCTCTATCCGCCGATCAAAGCCGACAGCATCGGCGAGTTGGCGCAAAAGCTCGGTCTCAATCCCGAAAAGCTCGCGGCGACCGTCGATAAGTTCAACGCCGCCGTGCGGCCGGGAACCTTCGATCACACGATCCTCGACGATTGTCGCACGGAAGGGCTGACGCCAGACAAGACTCATTGGGCGCGGCGAATCGACGAAGGACCATTCTACGCCTATCCGGTGCGCCCGGGCATCACCTTCACCTATCTCGGCGTCAAGGTGGACCGCGGCGCACGGATGATCATGCAGAACGGGAGCCCGTCGCCCAACATGTTCGCCGCTGGCGAGATCATGGCTGGAAATGTGCTCGGTCGCGGCTATGCCGCCGGCATCGGCATGACAATCGGCAGTGTATTCGGCCGCATCGCTGGACGGGAGGCCGCCGAACATGCACGCCACTAACGCGCTGGCTGAAGCCGACCGGCTGATGACGATCTGTAATTCCTGTCGCTATTGCGAGGGGCTGTGCGCCGTGTTCCCGGCGATGGAAATGCGCCGCGCCTTTCCGGACGGAGATCTCAATTATCTCGCCAATCTCTGCCACAATTGCGGCGCCTGCTATCACGATTGTCAATTCTCGCCGCCGCATGAATTCAACGTCAACGTGCCCAAGGTTCTGGCGCGGACGCGAGCAGAATCCTACGAGCAATATGCTTGGCCGCCCGTCTTCGCCCGCGCCTTCCGTCGCAATGGCCTCGTCGTCGCATCGGTCTTGGCCCTCTGCGTCGCTGGGTTCGTCGCCGGCTTCATGGCGCTGTCCGATCCGCGCGTCATGTTCAGCGCCCAGACCGGGCCGGGCGCATTCTTCCGCATCATGCCGCATAATGTCATGGCGACTCTGTTCGGCGCGGCCTTCCTTTTCGCGATCGTGGCAATTGCGATGGGCGTGCGCGCCTTCTGGCGCGATATCGGCGCGCCCATCGGCGTCGGCGATATCGGTCAGGCGGCGGATGATGCGGCCCGCCTGCGTTATCTCGATGGCGGCGGCGCCGGCTGCGCCAATGGCAGCGAGCGTCCAAGCGACCGTCGCCGTCTGTTCCACCATCTGACTTTCTACGGTTTCATGCTGTGCTTCGCGGCGACCTCGGTGGCGACGCTGTATCACTATCTCTTGCATCGCGAGGCGCCCTATCCCTGGTACGATCTCCCGGTCGTGTTTGGCGTGCTCGGCGGCCTTGGGCTCATTGTCGGGCCTCTCGGCCTTCTGTCGGAGAAGTGGCGGCGCGATCCACAAACGCGCGATGACGCCAGCGCGGGAATGGATGCGGCCTTCCTCGCCATGCTGCTCGCCACCAGCGTCAGCGGTTTCGCCCTGCTGCTCCTGCGCGCAACGCCAGCGATGGGCACGCTGCTGGCGCTGCACCTTGGCGTGGTTTTCGCGCTCTTCGTCACTTTGCCCTACGGCAAGTTCGTCCATGGCGTCTATCGCTTCGCCGCCCTCACGCGTTACGCGCAGGAACGACGCGAATTCCTGGGAGGTCACAAATGACATCGAGTCTCTCCCCGCCGCCGTTTGCGGGCAGGATCAAGAAACACGGACGATACGATTATTCGCCGATCCACAAGCGTCCGCAGTTCGAGTGGCCAGGCGGAAAGCGCCTTGCATTTTATCTCGCCCTGAATGTCGAGCACTTCAGCTTCGGCGGCGCGATGGGTCATACGCCGACCGCGCTCGGCCCTCCGCCCGATCCCCGCAATTATGGATGGCGGGATTACGGCCTGCGCGTCGGCATCTGGCGCATCTTCGACCTGGCCGAAGAATTCGGTCTGCCGCTCAGCCATCTGCTCAATGCCTCGGTCTGCGATTACGCACCCGACATTGTCGCGCGCATTCGCGAGCGTCACGATGAAATCATCGGTCACGGCATCACCAATTCGGAGCGCCAGTCCGATATGGACGAGGCCGCCGAAGCGACCCTGATCAAGGAGGCGACGGAAACGCTGGAAGCGCATTGCGGCGTGCGGCCGTATGGCTGGATGGGGCCGTGGATTGCGGAATCCTATGTGACGCCCGATCTGCTGAAGGAAGCAGGCTACACGTTCATCATGGATTGGCCGGCCGACGACCAGCCGTTCTGGATGAAGACCCGCTCTGGCCCGCTGCTCTCGGTTCCTTATCCCATCGAGATCAACGATAGCCCGACAATGCTGAGCCGGTCGCAGCCGGCGACGGACTTCAAGCAAATGATCCTCGACCAGTTTGAGGAAATGCTGCGTCTCTCCGAACAGCAATCGCTCGTCTTCGGCGTCTCGCTCCATACTTTCGTTGCGGGGCAGCCTTTCCGTTTGCGTCAAATACGGCAGGCTTTGCAAGCGATCACAGCGCATCCGCGCTTCAACGAGGTTTGGGTGACAACGCCCGGCGGCGTCGCGGCGCATGTCGCCGCTCTGCCTGCCGGCATCATCTCGTAAACAAGGACTGCGGGCATGACGAAGCTTCACCAGATCAGCGCGACGCGCGCGGCGCGCATGATTGCATCGGGCGAACTATCGTCGGAGGCGTTGGTGCGCTCCTGCCTGGAGCGCATCGCGGCGCGCGAGCCTGTCGTCAAGGCGTGGGCGCATTTCGACGCAGACAGCGCCTTGGCGGCGGCGCGCGCGTGCGACGCCGCGAAACCGAAGGGTCCGCTGCACGGTGTGCCGGTCGCTGTGAAAGACGTCATCGACACCTGCGATATGCCGACGCGCATGGGCTCGCCCATCTATGAAGATCATCGCCCGGCAACCGATGCGGCATGCGTCGCTATCCTGCGGGCGGCCGGCGCCGTGATCCTCGGCAAAACTGTCACGGCGGAATTCGCCGGCATAGCGCCGGGCGCAACGACGAACCCGCACGATCCGGCGCGCACGCCTGGAGGATCATCAAGCGGGTCAGCGGCGGCCGTCGCAGATTTCATGGCTCCGTTGGCGCTCGGCACGCAGACTGGCGGCTCGGTGATCCGGCCCGCATCGTTCTGCGGTGTTGTGGGCTTCAAGCCGAGCTTCGGGCTTGTCAGCCGCGTCGGAGTGAAGTTTTGCGCCGAAAGCCTCGACACGATTGGCGTGATCGCGCGCTCCGTCGCCGATGCGCGGCTGACGTGGCGCGCGCTCGTCGGCCTGCCGCACTCACTTGCCCCTGACTTGAGGGATCCGCCGCGATTTGCATTGGTAAAGACGCATCACTGGCCGAAGGCGTCGGCCGACAGCGTCGCAGCGGTGGAGAACGCCATAGCGCGCATGCAAGCGCGCGGCGCGGTTTTCGATGAGATCGTAGCGCCGCCAGAGTTCTCGGAACTCAGTCGCGCGCGCACTGTCATCAATGACTATGAGCGCGCCCGTGCGCTGGCATGGGAGAAGTCCGAACATCCGGCCAAGATAAGCGCCGCGATGACACGCGTCATCGATAACGGCTGGTCGATTTCATTCGAAGCCTATCTTCAGGCACAGCGCACAGCCGAGCATTGGCGCGCCTGGCTGGACATTCACGCGCAGGGCTATGACGCGCTCATCGGCGCCGCCGTGAATGGCGAGGCGCCTCCTGGCCTGACGACGACGGGAGACACGTCATTTCAGGAAATCTGGACGGTGCTGCACGTTCCCACCATCACCCTGCCTCTCTCGCTTGGCGCGTCCGGCATGCCGCTTGGCGTGCAGCTTATCGGCAAGCGGTTTCATGACGAACGGCTTCTGGCCGTGGCGTCATGGGTGATGAGAGACGAACCAGCCGCAAGCCGCCAATAGGAGGTCACCTTGAAATTTTCGAATAACTTTGAAGTCGCACTGCCGCCAGATCGCGCCTGGAAAATCCTTCTCGATATTCAGCGCATCGCGCCATGCATGCCGGGCGCCGAGCTGACCGAGGTGGTCGATGATCGAACCTATCGCGGAAAGGTCGCGGTGCGCATCGGTCCAGTGGCGCTCTCCTTTGCCGGCACGGCGCAGTTCGAGCAGATCGACGAAGCGAACCGCAGCGCCGTCGTGCGCGCGCAAGGTTCGGATTCAAAGGGGCGCGGCGGCGCTTCTGCGCTGGTCGGCTTCAGGCTTGAGCCAGCTATCAAAGGCGCCAAGGTTGTCATCGACACCGATCTCAACCTGACGGGCACTGTCGCGCAATATGGGCGCGCATCTGGCGTCGTGCAGTCCATCGCGGGACAATTGATCGGTCAGTTCGCTGCCTCCCTTGAAAAAATGGTGATCGAGCAGCAGCCAGTTTCGACGGCCAATCCGGACGAGGGAGCGTCACCCCAGCACCTTGCCGCCCCTGCCCCGGCAAAGAATGAAATCAGCGGCTTCAGCTTGGTCTTCAAGGCCCTGTGGGTCTGGCTGCGTGGGCTGTTCGGGCGATGAAACGGAACGCTCGCGACGCATACCGCGCGCATCTTCCGATCCGGATTGACTTAGCGTCCTGCGGCTGCGGGCGGCAATCATGCTGCGCAGGCGACGTATCGCCCAAAATGAAAAGCGAGACGTGAAATGAACAACAGAATTCTGACGTTGTTGTCGCACAGCCGGATCAAGCAGAGCTATGAGTCCGGCTTTTGGCGCGACGACACGATCTTCTCGCTTGTTCGCGCCCACGCTGCCGCCGCTCCCGACAGGATCGCAGTGCGCGACCGGCGCGGCGCGCTGAGCTATGCCGAACTGCTGGACCGCGCCGAGGCTGTGGCGGAAGACCTGGCGGAGCATGGATTGCGCGCCAGCGATCGCGTCGCCGTATGGCTGCCGAGCCGCATCGAGACCGCCATTGCAATCGTCGCATGTTCGCGCGCAGGCTTTGTGTGTTGTCCGTCCTTTCACCGCGATCATACTTCGGGCGATGTCCTGGCCTTGCTAAAGCGCATGCGTGCGTCCGCCTTCATTGGCGAGCATGGCTATGGCGCGGATGCCGATCGCCATGATATTTTCGAAGCGCTCGTCGAGGTCGAAGGTCTGAAGAGAATTCAGCGCCTCGACGCTGTGGCCGCTGGATCGAAAATCGCGCTGCCCGAGCGGGGCGCGCGTGCGACCGTCGAGCCGAACTCGGATCCAAATATCGTCGTTTATCTGGCCTTCACGTCCGGCACGACAGGGCAACCCAAAGGCGTGATGCATAGCGACAATACGTTGCTCGCCAATGCACGGGCCATGATCATGGACTGGCGTTTCGACGCCTCATCGGTTTTCTATACGATGAGCCCGCTCAGCCACAATCTCGGCTTTGGCACGCTCGTCATGGCGTTGGCGACCGGGGGCGAGATCGTCGTGCACGATCTGCCGCGTGGCGCGTCGACGCTCGACAGACTGGTTGAAGTGGGCGCCACATTCATCGCCGGCGTCCCGACTCACGCCATGGATCTTCTCAATGAGATCAAGGCGCGCAATGTATCGCCGCCGACATCGGTCAAGGGCTTCCGCATTTCGGGGGCGTCTGCGCCCAAAGAATTGGTGGCTGAACTGCTGCGTCTCGGCATCACGCCGCAGAGCGGTTACGGCATGACGGAAGCCGGCTCACACCATTACACCCGGATAACTGATGGCGCCGACCGCATCGTTCATTCTTCCGGGCGGAGCTGCGACGGATATGAGGTGAAGATCTGGTCGCGCGACAATCCGGACGTCGAATTGAGTGCCGGAGAAGTCGGTCAGATCGGCGGACGCGGCGCCAGCCTGATGCTCGGCTATTACGACGACCAGGCGGCAAATGACGAATCCTACAACGCGTCGGGCTGGTTCATGACCGGAGATCTCGGTCGCCTCGACGCGGATGGCTACATTCAGATCACCGGGCGCAAGAAAGACCTGATCATTCGCGGCGGTCACAACATCTATCCGGCGCGCATTGAGAATCTCGCCATGCAGCACCCGGCGGTGGCGCGCGCCGCTGTCTTGCCTGTTCCCGACCATCGGCTCGGTGAAAGGGTTTGCCTCGCGGCGGCAGCACGTCCCGGCCACAGGCTCGACGTTCAAGACATCCTTTCCCATCTCGATGCGCTCGGGTTGTCGCGTTACGACATGCCCGAATATTTCCTCGAACTGACGGAAATTCCGCTGACCGCAAGCGGCAAGATATTCAAGCTGGATCTGATCTCGCAGCTTGCGCGCGGTGAGATTACACCTGCCGCGGTGCGCTGGGCTCCGCCGAAAGGCGACGCAACATGAATGACAACGGAGATGACGCCGCAGCTGTTGCGCGCGAGCAATTGGCGCGGCTCGAGCATGAGATGGCGGCGCCGCCCTTCCATGCGGTTCTGCGGCCAGAGGCAATCACAGTGGAGCCCGATGGCTCAGTCGTCATCCGGCTGCCTTTCAACCCCGCGCTGCGCGGTGCCCGCGATGCGGATTTTTATCACGGCGGCGTCATCGCATCGCTCGTTGATCTTGCAGCGCATGCTGCGGTCGCCGTCCGCGTCGGGCATCGCGTGCCGACAATCGATCTTCGCGTGGACTATCTGCGCGCGCTCGGCGGCGTTGATCTTGTCGCGACCGGACGCGTTGTCGGCGCTGGCCGCTCGATCGGCCGGGCCGATGTCGAAATCAAAGCTGGAGAGACGGTCATCGCCTTGGGGCGCGCTGTCTTCAGCACAGTCAAACACTCCTAACTCTGTGGGGAAGCCAGAATGCGAGCCGTCATCGTCGAGGAATTCGGGCAGCCCGAGGATTTGAAATTCAAGGATATCCCCAGCCCCGAGCCGCAACCGGATGAGGTTGTCATCGATGTCAAAGCAGTAGGGGTCAATTTCGTCGATCTGCTGGTGATCGCGGGGCGATACCAATTTCTTCCGGAGCGCCCTTTCACGCCAGGCAAGCTGCCTGTCGGCGTCGTGAGCAAAATGGGTCGCAACGTCACAAGCCTCGCGCTGGGCGACCGGGTGGTTACGATGGCCGAGCATGGCGGCTATGCGGAACAGGTCGCGGTGCGCGCCGCAGATTGCTTTCGTCTTTCGGACAGCATGCCCTTCGTCGACGCGGCGTCGATGGCGCTCGGCTTCGACACGGCCTGGTTCGCTCTGCACGAACGCGGGCGGCTGCGGAAAGGCGAAGTCGTGCTGGTGCTTGGCGCGACGGGCGCTGTCGGTCTTGCCGCGATACAATTTGCAAAAGCTGCGGGCGCGAAGGTGCTTGCCGGCGTCTCGTCGCTGGCCAAATCCGCAAAAGTCATTGCGGCCGGAGCAGACGAGGTTGTTGATCTCTCAGCGCCCGACTTGCAGAACGCTCTACGCGCAAGGGTCTTGGAACTCACCAAAGGCCATGGCGCTGACGTTGTCATAGATCTTTTGGGAGATCGGTACTTTGCTGCCGCCATTCGGGCCATGGCCTGGTGCGGACGCCTCGTCGTCGTCGGCTTTGCCGGCGGCGAGATCCCGACATTGAAAATCAATTATGTGCTTTTGAAAAACATCGAGATCAGCGGCCTGCAGATCAGCGATTATCGCAAGCGACGCCCAGAGATGTTTGATGACTATTTTTCCATGTTATTTTCTTTGTATGAGTCAGGCCAAATCAAGCCTGCCGAAACGCTGGTGCTTCCGTTGGAGGGCGCTGCGGAAGGTCTGCGGATGCTGAGAGACAGAACAACCGATAAGCGAATTGTGCTCGCGCCGCGAGCGAGTTGAAAGCCTCCGCTATCCTCGGCGCATCGTCACGCTATCGGTGGACGTGAAGTGGCGAGCAATTTGGGCGCCGATCGGCTGACGACACCGAGAGCTGGCTTTCTCGCGCCGGCCCTCGGGCGCATCAATAGGTGAGGCAATGCGCCCTTCGTTTTTTTTGGCGCGAGCGACGAACAATTCAGTGCAGCCGTCCTTCGCGGTCGACAACAGGCGATCTTGTTTGACGACGCGAATTGCCCGCCATCCGCCCGGCCGCATTGCACGATATTTCGCAGGCGCTGAAAACGACTGGCGCCATGGGCGACGCTATGGCGAGGCCATCGACGGGCGCTTGAGCGAAACGACCGTCATGCCGTCCAATCGAAGCGCGCCTCGAAACCGTCCGAGCGGCCCGGCGCAGGCGAAGACAGCATGAACGCCGCACCCGTTTCGCGCGCGATGGCCGCAACGATGGACAGGCCGAGCCCGGAGCCCGGCGCCTCGCCGCTGCGTTCGAAGGGTCGCGTCAGCATCTCCAGCTTCTCTGGCGGCACGATCGCGCCGCCGTTGACGACGCTGAAGCCGTCTCGCCGCAATGTCGCCGTCACGGGCGTCCCGGCATCGCCATGACGGGCGGCGTTCTCGATCAGGTTGCGCAAAGCGATGGCGAGCGCGTCGGCGTCGATGCGCGTCGGCGCTTCGTCGTCCGTCACGATCGACGCCAGCTGGTCGCCCAGCGCGTTGGCGCGCCGCGCTTCCTCAATCGTCAGGAGCAGCGCCGGCATCGCGTCTGCGGGCGTCTCGCGGAGGAGACGCGCCCCTTGCGCGCGGGCCAGCTGCATCAGCTTTTCGGCGAGCCGCGCAAGGTCGCGCAAGCGGCCGACGACCAGATCGATGCGGGCGCGCGCCGGCGCGTCGGCGCCTATGGCGAGACGCTGCGCCTGCGCAAGCGCGGCGGCGATCGGCGTTCGCAACTCATGCGCGGCATTGGCGGCAAAGCGCCGTTCCGCGTCGAGGGTTTGGCGTACGCGCTCCATCAGGCTGTTCACGGAGGCGGCGACAGGGGCGATTTCCGATGGCAGGCCCAGAGGGTCGAGCGGCCGCAGATCGCCGCCGCCGCGCGCGCTGATTTCGGCTGAGAGCCGGCGCACGGGCCGCAGCCCCCAGGCGACCACCGCCCAGACGCCGAGCAGGCTCAGGGGAACGAGCGCGGCGAGCGGCAGCGCAAGGGCGCGCGCCGCGCGCGATGCGGCCTTGCGGCGCAGCGACAAAGGCTCTGCGGCAATGAGCGTGATCGCGCCGCGCATGGCCTGTTCGGCGTAGAGGCGGTGCGTCGGCGTGGTCGAGAATCCCTCCGCCGTCTGTTTGGGAAAATGCGCGACATTGGCGTCGTGGGAGGCGAGCAGGACGCGCCCGGCCTCGTCGCGCACGACATAGGTCAGCACTTCGTCATGCTGCGTTGCTTCAGCCACCCGTTGCGTCGGCGACGCGTCTTCGTCCTTTTCCGGATCGGTCTGGCGCGACACCACGTCCATCGCCGCAAGCGGCAGGATGCGTTGCGCCGTCTCCTGCAGGGCGCTGTCGAACAGCGCGTCCGTCTGATGGCGCAGCGCCGTCAAGGCCGCGATCGCGCCGAGCGCCCACAGGACGACGAGGCCAAGCGTCAGGACGAGCGCGAGGCGCAGGCGCAGGCTCCTGGCCGTGAAGCGCGCGAGGATCATGCGCCCATCTCCGTGGCGACCAGCCGGTAGCCGAGTCCGCGCACGGTCTCGATGCGTTCCGCGCCGAGTTTCTTGCGCAGCCGGCTGACATTGGCCTCGATGGCGTTGGCGTCGACGCAACGGTCGAACGAATAGAGATGCTCCTCGAGCTGCGCCTTCGACAGAATCGCGCCGGGGTGGCGGGCCAGCGCCTCGAACAGCGCCCATTCGCGCGCGGTCAGCGCAATTTCCCGCCCCTTGCGCGTCAGCGTTCGCGCCGCGAGGTCGACGGAAAGGTCGCCGATGCGCACCATCGGGTTGGGATTGCCGCGATAGCGCCGCGACACTGCGCCGACGCGGGCGGATAATTCGAAAAGATCGAAGGGCTTGACGAGATAATCGTCCGCGCCAGCGTTCAGGCCGGCGATGCGGTCGGAGATCTGGTCGAGCGCGGTGAGGATGATGACCGGCGTGGCGTCGCCCCTGGCGCGTTGCGCGCGCAGCAGGTCGAGGCCGCGCCCGTCCGGCAGCATCAGGTCGAGCAGGATGAGCTGATAGGGCGCGACAGCGATGTGGTCGCGGGCCTCGTCGAGCCGGCGCGCCCAGTCGACGCCGTAGCCTTCTTCCTCCAACTGCTCGCGCACGGCGGCGCCGAGCGCGATGTCATCCTCTATCAGCAAAATCCGCACGATCGGCCCCTTGGAGCGCTTGGCGTCAGGCGGCAAACGCCGCTGAGCCTAACGCATCGCCACCGTTGCGTCAGTATGCTCCGCGCCTGACGGCTGGCTGACAGACTTTTCTTGCGCCCGTCAGGCCTTCGTCAGCTTGGAGATAGAGGCTACAGCTCGATGAACTGAGGAGCAGCGCCATGAAAGCAAAAATTCTGATCGCCACGCTCGGGCTCGCCGGCGTCGTCACGGCAGGAGCGGCCTATGCCGACAAGCGCTGCGACACGCGCGTCTCCGATTGGCGGCCTCGCAGCGCCGTCGTGCAGATGGCGGAGTCGAAAGGCTGGCAAGTCGACCGCATCCATGTCGATGACGGCTGCTACGAGCTGCGCGTCACCGACGCCGACGGCCAGCGCATGAAGGTCAAGGTCGATCCGGCGACGCTGGAAATCGTATCGCTGAAGCGGCGCGGCGACGGCCATGGCCGCGACATGCGCCGCAGCGACGATGACGAAGAGCGCGGCGGCCGGCATGAGCGCCGTCGTTATCGCGGCGGCGATGGCGACGACGAGCGACGCGGCGAGCGCAACGACAGGGGCCGCGCCCCGCAAGCGCTCGGACCGGCGGAACCGGAAGCGTCGTCGCAGCCCGCCTCCCCGCCCTCCGCCGCTCCGGCTTCGCCGGCTCCGGCCCCGGACGGCGGCAGCCTGATCGGCAAGCCCAAGGCTCAAATCCGCTGACAAATGTTTAGCGCCGGGGCGCGAATGAGCCGCGCCCTGGCCATTCAACAAAGGGACTGACCCCATGTCGAAATATGTTCTTCCTGCGCTCGCCGCGGCGAGCGTCATCATCGCCCCTGCCTTCGCGCAGGCCCGCCCCGTGACGTTCGAGGTGAAGCTCAAGCGATACGGCGGCGACGGCGCCTATGTCGCGCTCTACGTCCTCGACAAGGCCGGCGCCTACAAGGGCACGCTCTGGATCGCGGGCGGCAAGTCAAAATACTACCGCCATCTCTCCGATTGGGACCGCGCCTCGGGCGGTTCGCTCAGCGGCCTTGACGGCGTGACCGGCGCCAGCGTCGGCGCGGGGCGAACGCTGACCGTAACATCGGATCTCGCCGATGCGCTGATCGACGGCGGCTTCCAGGTGCGTGTCGACACCTCGGTCGAGAAGATGCGCGACAATCCTTCCGACATCGTCGCGCCGCTGACGACGGAAGGCGCCGGCAAGCCCATGCGCGGCAAGGGCTATGTCGAGAGTTTCGTCTACAAGCTGCAATGATTGGACACGGCATGTTTCGCGCAGTGCATTCCTTCCTCGGCCTTGCCGCCGCCCTGCTCGTCGCCTTCGTCGCGGCGACCGGCGTGTGGCTTGCCGCCGAGGCGCTGATCGACCGCGCCGCGACGACCGCCCCGTCGGCGACCTTCACGGTCGCCGATGCGGCGCGCGCAGCGTCGACATTGCCCGGCCTCGAACGTCTCGACCGCAAGGCATCGGGCGCCATCGTCGCCACCTATTTCGAGAACGACCATGCGGCGCAAGCCGTCATCGATCCCGCGACGGGCGCCATCGCGCCCGCCCCGGAAACTTCGGCGCTGAGCGCTACGGTGAAAAACCTGCATCGCAAGTTGCTGCTCGGCGATTACGCCCGCATGGCTGTCGGCCTGAGCGCGCTGGCGATGGCGATGATTTGCCTCACCGGCCTCGCTTTGCTGGCGCGTCGCCTCGGCGGCTGGCGCAGGCTGGCCGCGCCGATCCGCGGATCGGGCGCGCAGCGGCTTCATTGCGAAATATCGCGCGCGGCCTTCGTCGGCCTGCTGCTGTGCAGCGTGACCGGCGTCGTGATGTCGGCGACAACCTTCGAGCTGCTGCCGGACGCCTCCAGGGCGCGCGCGGCCTCGGCCACATCGTCCGAAGGTTCGCGCATGGCGGCGGGCGAGATCGCCGGATTGCGCGCAACATCGCTTGCCGACTTCCGCGGCCTGCAATTCCCGGCGCAGGATGATGCGACCGACGTTTACACGCTGACCACCGACGCCGGCGAAACGATATTCGACGCCGTGACGGGCGCTGTCCTGGCTCGCTCCGAGAACGGCGCATGGGCCCGCGTCTACGAGGTCATCTACACGCTGCACACCGGCGAGTTCGCCTGGCCGTTGACGCTGCTCATGGGCCTGTCATCGGCAGCCGCGCCGATTCTGGCCGGAGCCGGAGCGCTGATCTGGGCGGCGCGTCGCCGCGCCCGGCCGATGATCGGCGCGAATGCGGCGGCGCAGGATTCCGACACGATTCTGCTCGTCGGCTCGGAAGGCGGCACGACCTGGGGTTTCGCCGAGACGTTGCGCAAGGCGCTGTCTGACGCGGGCTGCAAGGTCCATGTCGCGGCGATGAATGACCTTGCCTCGTCCTATCGCGCCGCGCGTCGTCTCATTGTGCTCGCCGCGACCTATGGCGAGGGCGAAGCGCCGGCGTCGGCGCAACGCTTCCTCGCGCGGCTGGAGGACTGGCGCGGCGGGACGCTGGATGTCGCCGTGCTCGGCTTCGGCGATCGGCAGTTTCCCGATTATTGCGCCTATGCCGAGCGCGTCGAGGCGGCGCTTGCCGCCAAGGGCCTGCGGCCTGTGCTGGCGCTGACGCGCATCGACCGGCAGTCGGCGCAGAGTTTCGCCGATTGGGGACGCAAGCTTGGCCGCGCCATCGGCGTTGAACTCGAGCTGCGGCATGTTCCGACGCCGCCGAAGACCTTCGAACTGACGCTGCTGGCGCGCGCGGAATATGGCGTTGCGGTCGGCGCGCCGACCGTCGTGCTGCGCTTCGGGCCGGCGGACGGCGCAAGCCTGCCGCGCTTTGAAGCGGGCGATCTCGTCGGGATCGCGCCTCCGGGCGATTCCGTTGCGCGCTTCTACTCGCTTGGCTCGTCGCGCCGCGACGGCGCGCTCGAAATCTGCGTGCGCAAGCTTGAAGGCGGATTGTGCTCGACGTTCCTGCATGCGTTGAAACCCGGCGAGACGATCAATGCCTTCGTGCGCGAGAATCCCGGCTTCCGCCCCGCGCCGGGCGCAGCGCCGGTGATCCTGATCGGCGCCGGCGCGGGCGTCGCGCCGCTCGCGGGCTTCGTGCGCTCGAACGCAAGCAAGCGGCCGATGTGGCTCTATTTCGGCGCGCGCCATCCCGACTCGGACTTCCTTTACAGGGACGAGTTCCAGACCGCGATTGACGACGAACGCCTGACCGCATTGCGCTCAACCTTCTCGCGCATGCCGGCGCACGCCTATGTGCAAAACGCGCTCGCCGCCGACGCCGAGAACCTTCGCGATCTCGTGTCGCGCGGCGCGCAGATCCTCGTCTGCGGCGGCCGCGACATGGCGCGCGGCGTCGTCGAGACGCTGACCACGGTGCTCGCGCCCGTCGGCCTTACCGTCGCGGAACTGAAGCGGGAGGGACGTTATGTCGAAGACGTCTATTGACGCCGTGCGCCTTGCGCTCAGCGGCCCGGCGATGGGCAGCCGCTGGACGGCAGTGGCTTTTGCGCCGGCGACCGTCGATGGCAAAGCCCTGGCCGATCGTCTCGCCGCAGCTGTCGAAGCCGTCGAACAGGAAATGTCGACCTGGCGTCCAAACTCCGACCTGATGCGGCTGAACGGCGCGCCGATCGGCGAATGGATCGCCATCCCCGCCGATCTCGCGCATGTGCTTGCAGCCGCCCTGCGCATCGGCCGCCTGAGCGAAGGCGCCTTCGACATCGGCGTCGGCCGCGCCGTTGCGTCTTGGGGGTTCGGCGCGCAGGCCGCCGAACAACCCGGCCCGCTCGCAATGCGCGACAGCCTCGCCGTCGAGTCGCTTGAACTGGACGAGCGCGGCCGACGCGCCCGCAAGCGCGCCGCTGTGACGCTCGATCTTTCCGCCATCGCCAAGGGCTTCGGCGTCGACGCGCTCGCCCGCGCGCTCGACGCCGAAGGCCTTGGCGCCTATCTCGTCGGCATCGACGGCGAGCTGCGCGCCAAAGGCGTGAAGCCGGACGGGGAACCCTTCGCCGTGGCGCTGGAGCGTCCCGAGGCTGGCGTGCGGGCGGCGATGGGCGTGATTGCGCTCGAGGACGCCGCCATCGCCACCTCCGGCGATTACCGTCATTTCCGCGACGCCAAAGGCTTGCGCGTCTCGCACACCATCGACCCGCGCAGCGGCGCGCCGGTTTCCCACGCGCTGGCATCCGTCACCGTGCTGCGGCCGACCGCGATGGAGGCCGACGCCTTCGCCACCGCGTTGATGGCGCTTGGCCCCGATCGCGGCCCCGACCTCGCACGCGAGCTCGGTCTCGACGCGCTGTTCGTGACGCGAGACGCCCACGGCTTGACGCACAAGGGCGTCGGATTGTTTGGGCGTGACGGGTGAAACGCCTTGCGGCTTCAACGCAGCAGGCGGCGAGGTTTGAACCGCGCATGAAACGCAAGCGTGACGAAATCCAGCCGCCGGATGCTTTAGTCGTCGCTCAAGCCACAGGCGGCAATTGCCCGCGGTTTCCTCACGCAGCAGGACGAGGTTCATGCGAACCGATCATAATCTGCAAGACCAGCTCTCCGATGGCGCAAGGCTCTGGACGCCTCGTGAGGGGCGCCTTCGTGCGCGCCATCAAGGCGGGCGGGACCGCGTCCGCTTGTTGCGGCCCGCACTATTGCGTCTGACGGGCGATGCTCGTTTAGCCGAAAAGCCAATACAGAATGATGATCGGCAGCGGGACGCCAATCAGGAGCAGGATGATGGTTCGCATCGCGCAAATCCTTCTGTTCGAGATAGGCAATGAACGGCTGAGGAAACGAGAGGGTTCCCTGCCCGGCTGCATGCGGGGCTGGGTTCACGGCGGGCGCGGCGCTGCGGCATAGGCTTGCCATTCGCTCAGCGCCGCGCTCGAAATCGCCAGCAGCGGCATCGCCAGGAAAGCTCCGGCAAAGCCCCACAGCCACGTCCAGAACACGACCGCAATGAACACGATCAACGGATTCATCGTGATGCGATTGCCGACGATCTTCGGCGTGACGAGATTGGCTTCGATCAGGCTCAGCGGCAGGAAGATCAGGATCGGCAGCGCCCCGGAGGCGAATTCGGCGCCAAACAGCAGGCCGTAACCCACGAGCAGCCCCTTCATGATCAGCGGGCCGATGATGGGGAGAAAGTTCAACACCGCGGCCAGCATGCCCCAGCGCAGCGCGCCGGGGACGCCGATCAGCCAGAACGCGACGGCGACGATCGCGCCGAGCGCGATGTTTATCGCCGTCACGATGAAAAAGTAATTCGCCAGCCGCGTCTCGACGCTGGAAAACAACCGCAGGATAGCCAGACGATCGTCGCGATCCTTGAACGTCATCGCCAACGAGCGGCGGATTTCCTGACGTCCGGGCGGAAACAGGATCAGCACGAAGAAGAAGATCAGGAACTGCGACACCGCCGGCGTGACGATGGCCACCGTGCGCGCGGCGAGGTCAACGGCGGGCGGCGCGCCGCTGGCGGGCGGCGGCGCGAGCCACGGGGGGCCGCCGGAAGCGTCGGGCGTCGGCAGCCAGGCGTAACGGGCGCGCAGGCTTTCGAAGATCGAGCTGATGCGCCACATCGCCTGCGGCAGCAACGCCGCCACGTCCTCGATGACGGGCGCGAGCTGCATGATGACGACGTAGAGCGCCGAGATCAGCACGATGGCGGGCACGCCGACGGCGATGGGGCGAGGCACGCCCAGATTGGCGGCGCGGTCGATGGGCGGACCCAGCACCAGGCCAAAGACGATGCCGGCCACGACCGGCATGACGATATCGCGAGCCGAGGCCAGGGCTGCGATCGCCGCAAGCAAGGCCAGCAGCGCGAGGGAAACGCCGCACAGGCGAATCCAGAATAAAAACGGGCTTTCGGCGCTCAGGACATCCGCCCAGACCGCATGAACGCGCGGAGAATCTTTTCTGGCCATCGACGCCCATCCCGAACATGCGCGATCAGGGATATAGGCCGTTATTGCAGCGCGCCCAGTGCGGCGCCCGGCGCGGCGCTGGAACCATCAATGCGTCCAGCTGCGAACAGGCGGCCGCCTCTTGCGTCAGCAGGCAGCGATCGGCGGATGGCCGTCGATCAGCGCGCCGAACGTCGTCGGCGCAGGCGAATTGCTAAGCTTTTCTTGAGATTATATAATTTGCTGGCAGTTCAGCTCGTTGCGCCAAGCGGGCGCGGCGACGTCAGCTGGCGCCAATTCAGTGCGGGAGACGCAAGATCGAGGGGCTTGCCAACAGTTTTGCGCTTCTGGCCGAGTCGAATGTCGTCCTGGTCTTCATCGGCCTGATCGCCTTCGAGATCCCGCGCTATTTTCTGGCGACGCTTGCGCTCTTTTTCACGCGCGCGCCGAAGCGGTCGCTCAATCCCCCGGCCAATGTCTCTGTCAGCGTCGTCGTTTCGGTCCACAACGGCGCCCCTCGGCTGATGTCCTGTCTCGAGAGCGTGCGCGGGCAGAGCTTGCCGCCGATCGAGGTCATCGTCGTCAACGACGGCTCCATCGATCAGACACAGGAAGTGGCCGAGCGCGCGCGCGCGCGTGGCCTGATCACGCGCCTGATCCGCCATGGAACGCGCTGCGGCAAAAGCGCGGCGCTCAATCACGCCTTTCGCTTCGCGCGCGGAACATTGGTTCTCGTCATTGACGACGACACGAACCTTGCGCCCCACGCCATCCGTGAGCTGGCGGGCGCTTTCAACGATGAAAAGGTCGCCGTCGCCAGCGGCAATCTCGGCATCCGGCAGCGCCGCACGCTGGTCGCCTCGTTGCAGGCGATCGAATATCTCGTCACCCTCACCTCGGGGCGCCAGTTCCTCGACATGTTCAACCGGGCGGCGAGCTGCTCGGGCGCCTTCCAGATGTTTCGCCGCGATGTCTATCTCGCCGTCGGCGGCATGGATGTCGGGCCGGGCGAGGATCTCGAAATCACATTGCGCCTGCGCCGTCTCGGCTATGACGTGCGCTTCATCGCCACGGCGCAGGCGACCATCGTCGGGCCGGAGACTTTTCCCGCTCTCGTTCGCCAGCGCCTGCGCTGGGATCGCGACGCGCTGGCGATCCGGATTTTCCGTTATCACAACGTGCGCGTCTCGCAGCCGGGAGAAACCCTGTCGACAGCTTTACAGCGCGTGGATTTCGTGCTGTTCGAATTCATTTCGACCTTCATTTATATCCCGTCGCTGTTCTATCTCTATGTCGAGGCGCAGGAGAATTTCACGCTTTTCATTGGCGGCGTTTATTGCGTGCTGCTGGTTCTGGCCTTGCTGCAGATCGGGCTCGCCGTGATTCACGATCGATCCCGCGCCATCGGGCCCTATGAATTGCTGTCGGTCCTGATCTTCCCGATCTATCAGGGAGTGGTCATGAAGGTCGTCAGGCTCTACGCGTTCTCGACTGAGCTGTTCTTCGCGCATTCGCAACGCGACGACTTTGTGCCGCGACGGGTGCGGCGCGCGCTCTATGACCGCGACGGTCGCTCATCGCGCTGACGCGCGCGACGCTCCGGCGCGGGTGACATGGGTTTCCGCGCCGCAATGGTCGCAGCGCACGCAATCGTCGACGATTTCCCAGTCACGGCCATGGGACGTCAGCACGCGCCGGCACTTGGGGCAAACGCAAACCTCGTCGAGCTGCGGAAAGTCATAGGCAGGACCGACATAGGCGCACACCAAATGATGAAGGATCGGCGTTGGCGCGCCGGCTGGCGCGCCGCACTGGGGGCAGCGCGGCCAGATCATCAGGTGCATCCAACGATCGTGCAGACCAGCCGCCCGAACAGGTCGCCGATCGGCAGGTAGTTGAGCTGCACGCTGACATTGCCTTCGAGGCTGCCGACATTGGACAGGCCGTGCAGGCTGCCAATCGTGCTGACGCGCGCCATTTGCCCGCGCGGCTTTTCCCGCAACATCGAGCGCCCGGATGTTTCCAGGCTCACGGCCAGCGGCAGGATCTCTTCAATCTTGCCGGATAACATGCGCGTGCCGTTGAAGATGAACACCGCATCGCCGATTTTCGGCTCGATCAAACGCCATTCGGGGATGGGCCATTCCACATAAATGTCGTTCGTGTCGTAGATCTCGGCGACGATGCCGCCGACGGTGACGGTTTCGCCGGTTTTGGCCAGACGTGGCCCGACGATTCCGGCGATCGGCGCCGTCAACAGGCCATTGTTGAATTCACGCTCCACCTTGGCCAGATGTTCCTTCAGCAGGCGCAATTGCTGCTGCGTTCGCTCGATCGATCCGGCGAGTTCGGAAGATTCGGCGCTCATTTGCGCGACAGCCAGCTCGGCAATGGCGCTCTCGCGGTAAATCTCGATCCTGAAGAGGGTGCTGGCGATTTGCCCGGCGATCGCCTCCAGCCGTCGCACATTTTCGTTTGCGACCTGCAGCCGCTTGCGGGCGGAGTCAAGGCCGGCGCGGGCGCTGGCGAAGCGAATGCGCAGGTCGTTCTCCTTGCTCACCTGATCGGCAATCGTATGGTGCAGGTCGGCAAGATGCTTTTCGACGTCGAATGAAATGATCTGGCCGATGATGTCGCCATCGCTGACGGCGCTGCCGACGCGGACGTTCAGCATTTTGACCGTCATATTGTAGGGGACCGAAACGATGGTGCGGCCCGCCGTGACGCGCCCCGGCCCCTTGAGCAGAACGAAGTGCTGACCAAAGTGCCACGCCATGGCGCTGAGCAGCAGCGCGACAGCCACGCCATAGACAAAGCGCACCAGCGCCCCGCTCGACGACCGGCGCGCCTCGACCGGATCGGGGACCGCGGGATCAAGCCGGCGAACGTGGAAGTTCATTGCGGGCTCCGCTCAAAGCGCCGCGCTGAAGCTGTCGGTCGGCATCGGCTCCGGGGCTCCGCTCACCCGTTTGGCGCCGGCGCGGCAGCCGTCTTCCGGCGATTTGGCCGCTGCGTCGACGACCGACAGGAACTCGTTGGCGCCGTTCCTGAATTCGCGCAGATAGACATTCTGGATGACGTGGTTCGACTTTGAAAACGCGATGCGGCCGCGTGGGCTGTCGATGGCGGCGGCGCCCATGGCGCGGTAGAGCGCTGCGCGGTTCTTGACGTCGCCGTCCGCGGTGGACAGGCCGATGTCAAGCAATGTCGCCGTGTCAAATCCATGCACAGCGTAGGCGTCGCCCTCATGACCCGTACGAGCCCGATAAGCCGCCCGAAAATCCCTGTCCGCCTGCAAGTTCAGCCCTGCCGCGTAATGAAAAGTGGTGCGGACGCCCTGTGCTTCCGGCATTGCCGGAATGCCGTCCGTCAGGGATCCCTGACCGTAGAGCGGGATCCGCTCCCTGAGGCCCTCGGCGGCGTAAGCCCTGATGAACTGGGCAGCCGGAGGGCCGGCGAAAAACGCGAAGACGGCGTCGGGCTTGCGCACCTTGATCTGCGCCAGCAGCGGGGTGAAATCGGTCATCGGGAAAGGCAGGTAGAGCTGCGAAACGACAGTGCCGCCGGACGCGATGAATCCTTGCGCGAACGCATCGCACGTCTGCTGCCCGGCGGCATAGCGCCAGGAGATCGTCATTGCCGTGTGATGCCCGTCGCGCGCCACGACCGCGCCCATGGGCCGGCACACCTGCCAGTTTGAAAAAGAGGTGCGCCAGATGTTCGGCGCGCACAGGCTGTCGGTGATCTCATTCGCCCCGGCGACAGGCACGATCATCAAGGTGCTGGTGCGGCGCGCGATATCCGCCATGACGATCGACACGCCGGAATGGACGGAGCCGATGACCAGGTCGACCTTGTCGCGCTCGATCAGGCGGCGCATCAGACCCTCGGCCATGTCAGGCCGTGACTGATCGTCGACCCTTACGAATTCGACGCTACGGCCGCCGAGCCTGCCGCCCAATTGGTCAAGCCGGAGGTCGAAACCTTCCACGACCTGGCGACCGATCTCGGCGTAAACGCCTGTCGCCGGCAACATCACCCCGATCCTGAGGGGGGCGCGCTCGGCGATGGCGGGCGTTGGCAGGGCGCCGGCAAGCGCCAACCCGGCCACATTGGACGAGCTCAGCAGAAAATGCCGGCGGGACAATGGTTTGAAGGAAAATCTGGCAGGCATGCCCCCCCACTTTCACGCAAGCGCCGTACAGACCTAAATTCGTCACCCAGATTGCATGAATGTCGGCAAACAACTGATTTTCTAAGACATTGCGGATTTAGCGTGATCTGCGCAAACGCTCCCGGTCAAGCCGAAAGAAAGTCGAAGCGGGGCAGGAGGCGCCCCAGCCCTCGCCGCACCGAAGAAAAACACATTAAAATCAATATTTTATTAGCGCGATCGCGTGGTTTTTCGCGAATTGATTGTGGTCGCCAACGTCGCGTATCGGCAGATACAAATGTAAATACCCCATAAACATGGTATTGCGATTGCGCCGGATCGAGCGTCGCGGCGGCGTTTCCAGAACGCTCATTCAACCTTTTGACGGCCGATCCCGCCTTCTGCGGCCGAGCGCGCCTTGCCCGCGCCGAAGGCTGAGAGGCGCAGGCCCGCGACGCCGGCGCGACGGCAAAACCGGCTTCTGTGTTTTCCTTGATCCCGTCGAGGCTCACGCCCTCGACCAGCTCGATCAGCGTCTTGCCGCCCGCGCCATCCACCCACCAGCTGTGGGCGCCGACCATGCTCTACGAAGTTCTGCGCGTCAAAGACATCGCCGCGTTCGACACCAGCGCCATGCGCCTGATCATGTGCGGCGGCGCGCCGATTTCGGTCGAGACCGTGCAGGCGACGCAACGCAATTTCCCGTCGAGCGATTTTGTTCAGGTCTATGGCCTGACGGAGGGCGGCGGCAGCGTCACCGGCATGAATTCCGGGGTGGCGATGGGCAAGGCGGGCTCGGCTGGGCGACCGCCCCTTCGCTCACTGGATTTTTCGCCGGAACATCCAGGCCGCGAGAGCCATCGTCACGACGGCGACGAGGATCATCGGCCAGATCCGTTCCGCCACCAGCCAGAACGGCATGTCGCGCAGGAAAATGCCGCGGACGATGACCAGGATATGCGTGACCGGATTGGCCATCGCCAGCGGTTGCAGCCAGCCCGGCATGTTCTGCACGGGAGAGGAGAAGCCCGACAGCATCATCGCCGGCATCATCACCACCATCGTTCCCATCATCGCCTGCTGCTGCGTCGAGACGAGCGAGGAGATGAAAAGGGCGATGCCGATGACGGCGATGAGAAACACCGTCAGCGCCAGAAACAGCAGCAAGGCCGAGCCGAGCAGCGGGATGCCGAACACCAGCATGACGATCGCCGTCAGCACGAGGCATTGCGCCAAACCGATGATCAGGCCGGGCACGGATTTGCCGAGGATGATCTCGATCGGCTGCAACGGCGACACGAGCAATTGCTCGAACGTGCCGAGTTCGCGTTCGCGCGCCACCGACATGCCGACGATCATCAGCACCATGGTCATCGGCAGCGTCGCGATCAGGATGGGCACCATGGCGTTGCGATAGTCGCGATTGGGATTGTACCAACTGCGTTCGACGATCTTGCTGTCGGGCGCATAGGCGGCGTTGACGATGCTGTCGGCGCCGAATTGGCCGATGATCGTCGTCAGATAGGAATTGACGAGCTGGGCGCTGTTCGACTTGCGCCCGTCGAGCAGTACCAGAACGCTCGGCGTCTCGCGCGCCGCGATCTTGCGCGAGAAATCCTGTCCGATCTCGACGACGACGATGACCTCCTGCCGATCGATGGCGGCGCGCGCCGCGCTCGCGCTGTCATAGCGGCGAACGTCCGAAAAGGCCGAGGCGCGCTCGAAGCGGCTGATCAATTGTTGCGACTGTGCGCCCCAATCCTGATTCAGCACGCCGATGGGCACGTTGGTCACTTCCATCGTGGCGGCGAAGGCGAACAGGAAGACCTGCAGCAGCGGCGGAATGATCAGGGCGAAGCGGCCCTTCGGATCGCGGAACGCCGCCAGCAATTCCTTGACGATCAGGGCGGAGATGCGCGTCCAGATCATGGCCTCAATCCAGCCTCTGCCGCGTCTTCTTCGCGGTGATGGCGAAGAGCAGGCTCGACATCGCGAACAGGACGAGGCTCGCGGGCAAGATGACCGCCCAGATGTCGCCGGCAAGGAAGATCGTCTGCAGGCCCGGCACGTAATAATAGGCCGGCACGATGCGCGCGAACGCCCGCAGCGGCGCCGGCATGCTCGCGACTTCGAACAGGAAGCCCGAGAAATACAGGCCCGGCAGGAAGGCGACGAGCATCGCAATCTGGCTCGCCAGAAACTGCGTGCGCGCCACCGTCGAGATCAGCAGACCAAGGCTCAAGGCCACGATCAGGAAGATTGCGGTGAACAAGGTCAGCGCGAGAACGGAGCCGCGCAGCGGAATGTCAAAGACGAACAGCGAGGCGAGAACACACACGCCCATGGCGCACATGCCGAGCACGAAGTTCGGCACGAGCTTGCCGATGATGAATTCGACGACGCGCACCGGCGTCGCCAGCAAAGCCTCCATCGTGCCGCGCTCCCATTCGCGCGAGACGACGAGCGCCGTCAGCAGCGAGCCGATCATCATCTGGATCAGCGAGATCGAGCCCGGCACAAGAAAGCGGCGGCTCTGCAGCTCGGGATTGAACCAGAAGCGCGAATGGATTTCGATCTGGCCGGGTGGCGCGGCCTCAGCGCCGACCGCGCGCTGCGCCCGCCATGTCGCCCAGACGCCTTGAACATAGCCGCTGACGAGAGCGGCCGTGTTGGGGTCGCTGCCGTCGGAGATGACCTGAATGGCGGCCGTGTCGCCGCGCGCCAGCCGCTCGGTGAAATCGCCCGCAAGCACGACGACGCCATTGAGCTTGCCAGCGGAGAGGTCGTCGACAAACGCGCGGCGGTCGGAGGATTGCTGAATGTCGAAATAGGGCGTGTTGGCGAGCGCGACGAGGAACTCGCGCGCCGTCGGCGTCGGCTCCTCGATGACGAGACCGATTTTCAATCGCGTGGCGTCGAACGAGATGCCGAAGCCGAACAGGAACAGCAGCAGCGCCGGCAGGACGAAGGCGACAACGAAGCTCGATGGATCGCGCGAGACCTGCAACGTCTCCTTGACGATGAGGGCGCGGATGCGCCGCCAGCTGCCGTTGGAGACGGGGCGCGGCGCGCTCATGCGACAGCCTTTCTCTGCCTGTCGCTCTGCTCGACCAGCGCGATGAAGGCGTCTTCGAGCGTCGGGCTCGGCAGTTCGGCCGAGCGGACGCTTGCCTGCAATTCCTCGGGCGCGCCAACCGCGATCGACTGGCCGCGATAGATCAGCGCGACGCGGTCGCAATATTCCGCCTCGTCCATGAAATGCGTCGTCACCATCACGGTGACGCCGCGCCCGACCATGGCGTTGATATAGGACCAGAACTCGCGGCGCGTCAGCGGATCGACGCCGGATGTCGGTTCGTCGAGAAAGAGGACGGGCGGTTCGTGCATGATCGCGGCCGACAGCGCCAGACGTTGCTTGAAGCCAAGCGGCAGATCGCCGGCATTCGTGTGCAGATGCGGCGTCAGGTCGAAAGCCGAAACGACGCGTTCGACCGCGTCGCGACGCTGTGCGCGCGACAGGCCATAGGCGCCGGCGAAGAATTCGAGATTCTGCAGCACGCTGAGATCGCCGTAGAGCGAGAATTTCTGCGCCATGTAGCCGAGGCGGCCGCGCGCCTTCGACGGCGCCTTGTAAAGGTCGAGGCCGTCGACATGGGCGGTCCCCTCGCTTGGCCGCAGCAGGCCGCACATCATCTTGAACGTCGTCGACTTGCCGGCCCCGTTCGGGCCGAGCAGGCCGAAGATCTCGCCGCGCCGGATGCGAAAGGAGATGTGATCGGCGGCGGTGAAGGCGCCGAAGCGGCGCGTCAGGCCCCTGGCCTCGACAGGCGGCGCGCCGCTGTCCTCGACCGCGCGACGTGCGCCCGCCGACAGCGTGCGCTTCGACCAGCCGCCGAGCATGGCGACGAAGGCGTCTTCGAAACGCGGCGCGACGGCGGCGATCTCGATCGCACCGGCGACGCCGAGAATTTGCGGCTGCGGAATGGGCGCGCCCTGCGCGACGACGAGGCGGATCGCCTCGCCCTGCATCACGCCGTCGATGATCTCGGGCCGCGTCAGCGCGTTTGCAAGCGCCTCGCGTCGTTGTGCGCCAGCGCCGCGCGCCTGAAAGACGCGGCCTGCCATCGTCGTGGTCAGCGCCCTGGGATCGCCCTGATAGAGAACGCGGCCGGCGTTCATCACGATGACCTCGGCGCAATTTTCCGCCTCGTCGAGATAGGCGGTGCTCCAGACGACGCCGACGCCCTCGCCCACGAGCGTATAGACCATGCGCCAGAGTTCGCGCCGCGAGATCGGATCGACGCCGACGCTCGGCTCGTCGAGCAGCAGCAGTTTGGGCGAGCGCAGCAAGGCGCAGGCGAGGCCGAGCTTCTGCTTCATGCCGCCCGACAGCGCGCCGGCGAGCCGACCGGTGAAGCGCGCCAGATCCGTGAACGCCAGCAACCGCTCGAAGGTCTGCCGGCGCTCCTGCCCGACGACGCCGCGCAGATCGGCGTAGAGCGTCAGGTTTTCGAGAACGGAGAGGTCTTCGTAGAGGCCGAAGCGCTGCGGCATGTAGCCGATGACGTCGCGGATCGGTCCGGGCTCGCTGCGCGTATCGAAGCCGCAGGTTTCAATCCGGCCTTGCGTCGGCGTCAACAACGCCGCGATCAGGCGCATCAAGGTCGTCTTGCCGCCGCCATCCGGCCCGACGAGGCCCGTCACCTGCCCGGCCCTGATCCGCGTCGTCAGCCCGTCGATCGCAGCCGCGCCGCCTGCGTCGAAGCGCTTGGCCAATCCGTCGATCGAGACGAGGGCGGCGGTCATTTGCCCGGACTTTCGGAAGCATCGGCGCCCTGGCCCGACGACGGCTCGATGAGCGTCGCCGTCATCGGCATGCCCTGCCGCAGCACGCCGCCGGGATCGTCGGCGACGATGCGGATGCGGTAGACGAGCGACGTACGCAATTCCCGCGTCTCCACCGTCTTCGGGGTGAATTCCGCGGTCGCCGAGATGAAGCCGACGCGTCCCTTCAGCGGCGGCAATTGCCGCGTGTCGGTGCGCAGTTCAACCGCCTGCCCCGGCCTGATGCGGCCGAGATCCGGCTCGGAGACATAGCTGCGCACCCACACCGGCGTGGTCAGGCTCAAGACGAACACGGTTTCGCCGGCGTTGACGATGGCGCCGCGCTCGCGCACGCGACTGAGAACGACGCCCGGCCCCGGCGCGCGCAGGTCGGCGTCGGCGAGCTGCCGCTCGGCGATGCGGATCGCCGCGTCGCGCTCGGCAAGCTGGGCGCGGGCAAGATCGATGTCCTCCTGACGGAAGCCGGCCTGCATCAATTGCAGCGCCGCGCGCGCGGAATCGAGATGCGCCTGCGACTGCTTCACCCCCATCGCCGCATCGTCATAGGCTTTTTGCGTGCCGGCGGCGGTTTTCAGCAATTGCTGCGCCCGCTCCACCGCGACCTTCATATTGGCGAGCGCCGCCTCTTGGTCGGCGACGGCGGCTTGCGCCTGGGCGATTTCTTCCTGCCGGTTGCCGGCGACCATCTTGGCGAGATTGGCGGCCGATTGTTCGCGCTGCGCCCGCAATTGGCGCAGACTGTCCTCGAAATAAACCTTGTCGAGGGCGGCGAGGCCCTGCCCCGGCGCAATGGCGTCGCCTTCATCAACGGCGAGTTCGGCGATGCGCCCGGCAACCTTGAAGCCGAGATTGACCTGGCGAATTTCGACATTGCCCTGCAGAACGAGAGGCCCGCCCGCCTTCTGTTGGCCGTACCACCACCCATAGCCCCCGCCTGCGGCGGCAAGCGCGGCGAGGAGGAGAACGATCTTGGCCCGCGGGGTCATGGCGTCGGCTTTCGTTGCGCGGCGGAGGCGGCCAGCACCTCGCGGTGAGCGGCGAGCAGTCCCGAAACGTCGAGCGTTTCGAACGGCTCGAACATGCTCTTCCAGATCAGGCTGAGCAGCAGCGGCCCGAACAGAAGTTGCGGATAGCGGACGAGCGCATCGGAGTCGATTTCGCCGCGCGCATGGGCGTTGCGCGCCATCCGGCGCATCAGCTCGAGGCCGGGCGAAATCATTTCGCGATGATAGAATTCGGCGATGCCCGGAAAGCGCCGGCCCTCGGCCAGGATAAGCCTGGGAATCTCGCGCTTCTTCGTTGCGAATATTTCCCGCTGGAACAGCTCGAACATCTTGGCGAGCAAAGCGTCGAACGGCGCGTCGGCAGCCTCGACCATGGCGGCCATGTCGGCGAACACCGGCTCGATCGCGCCGCGAACGACCTGCTCGAAGAGATCCTGCTTGTCCTTGAAGAAAAGATAGACCGTTCCCTTCGCCACGCCAGCCCTGGCGGCAATGTCGTCGAGCCGCGCCGCCGCGAATCCGTCGCTGGCGAAAACGTCGAGCGCCGCGTCAAGGATGGCCTGCCGGCGCGCCTCGGAGGCGAGGCGCCGCTTGGTCGGGACCGGAGCGCGCACGGCAGGCATTTGAGCCTCCGACAGGAGAATTCCGGTAAAATATGACTGACTGCTCAGTCATCGTCAAGGACTGCGCCACGACGCCGGCTGCAAAGACGCAAACGGGAGCGCGCCGCGTCAAGGGAGCCAAAAGCGCCGCGACGCCCGGCCCGCTTGACTCATCCCGCTGGCGTCACCGGCGCGGCGCGCCCGCAACGGCGCGCAGGAAGGCAACGAGCGTCTCGGCGGATTGCTGCAACGGCCCGTCGTTGACGATTTCGAGATCGGGCGCGACCTGCAGGGCGAGGCCAGCGCGGATCAGCCGGCTTTCGATATCGCTGTCGCGTCCGCGCGCGCGCAGGCGCTCGGCAAGCGTATCCGCGTCGACCGTCACATGCACGACAAAGACATTCGACGCGATGCGCCGCGCCGGCGCGATGACCTGACGCGAGACGTTGGCGACGACCACGGCTCCGCGTTCGATTGCAGCGAGGATGTCGCGGTCCAGCGCGTAGCCTTGACCATGCGCCTCCCAATGAAGCGCGAATGCGCATTTGGCGCGCCCCAGCTCGAACTCCGCGCGCGTCAGGGTGCGGCTGTCTTCCGTTGCGTCGGAGGCGCGGGTGATCAGGCGCAACGGAAAGTCGAAAGCCGGCTCGCCGGCAAGCATCGTCCGCGCCGCGCCAATGACGCTGTCCTTTCCGGCGCCCGAAGGGCCGACGACGAGGACCAGCGCGCCTGCTTCAGACGACCTGCGTCCCGACATTCCACACCTGCCTGACCGACGGCGCGCGATGATGCAGCGCGACGCGCAAGAGATCGGCGCGCTGGCCGACGGCAATGTCGCCGCGGTCGTCGAGGCCGACGGCGCGCGCCGGATTGCGCGTGACCATGGCGACCGCCTGCGGCAGCGCGATGCCCTCGACACGCTCGGGCAATTCGAAGGCGCTCATCAGCAGGCTGGCCGGGACATAGTCCGACGACATGATCTGCAGCAGATCCCGCCGCGCAAGATCCTCGGCGGCGATGTTGCCGGAATGCGAGCCGCCGCGCACGAGATTCGGCGATGGCTTCGGCAACCTGCTCATGCGTGGCGTCGTCGTGGCTGGCCGAGGAGCGCCCCGGCTGCGGCGTCGCTCTTTATGCATCGAGCGCGTTGCAGGCGCATGCGGCGGCGCGCGGTCTCGCGCTGACAGGCGACGACCCCGATGTCGTGCTGCTCTGCCGCGATGAGCGCTTCGACTATGGCGCTCTCAACCGCATCGTGCGGCTGGTGTCGCGCGGCGCGCGATTGATCGTCGCCAATGGCGACAACCGCCATCCGGGCGAAGACGGCTATCCCGTCGCCGAAACCGGCGCCTTGCTGGCGGCCCTGCGCTATGTGCTGCCGGATATGGCGTTCGACATTGTCGGCAAGCCGGAGGCGGCGCTCTACGACATGGCGCTGCAACGCATCGGCTTGCCGCGCGATCAGGTCATCGCCATCGGCGACAACGCCGACACCGATTTCGAAGGCGCGCGGCGTTACGGCCTGTCATGCGTGCTGATCGGCGGCGCCTCTCCGACGCGGCCGGCCAATCTCGACGTCATGCTGGCGCAAGATTGCTGAGCGCGCCCGCCCGTCAGCGCACGGGCGGGGCGTACAGGATGCCGCCCATCGACCAGAGCTGGTTGAGGCCGCGCGGGATGCCGAGCTTCGATTGCGCGCCGATGTTTCGCTCGAACATTTCGCCGTAATGGCCGACGGCGCGCACGGCGTTGATCGCCCAGGCCTTGTCGAGCTTGAGGCTTGCGCCCAACGTTCCTTCGGCGCCGACGAAGCGGCGGACGTCCGGCTTCGACGACGTCATCGCCGCATCCGCCGTGTCTTTGGAGACGCCGAGCTCCTCGGCGTTGACGAGGGCGAAATTGACCCATTTGACGATGTTGAACCAACCGATGTCGTCGTTGCGCACGGCGGGGCCGAGCGGCTCCTTGGAGATGACATCGGGCAGCACGATCGCCGCGGCCGGCCTGGGCAGACGCATGCGCTGGGCATAGAGGCCCGAAACGTCGGTGGTGTAGACGTCGCAGCGGCCGTCCTGAAGGCCGTTCAGCGCCTCTTCGTCGGTGGCGACGGCGACTTCCTTGTAGGCCATGGAATTGGCGCGGAAGAAATCGGCCAGATTACCCTGGCTGGTCGTGTCCTTCTGCACGCAGACGCTGGCGTCGCCGAGCTCCAGCGCCGAGGTCACGGCCGGGCGGCGCATAACCATGAAGCCCTGGCCGTCGTGATAGGCGACGCCGGCGAAGACGACGCCGAGGCCCGCCTCGCGCTCGAGCGTCCAGGAGGAATTGCGCGCCAGCACGTCAATCTTGCCGCTTGCCAGCAATTCGAACCGATTGGCGGCCGTCGCGGGCGTGAAGGAAACCCTGGCGGCGTCGCCGAGAACAGCGGCGGCGAGCGCCCGACAGAAATCGACGTCGAAGCCCGACCATGCGCCTTTGGCGTCCTGCGCGGCGAAACCGGCGAGGCCGGGATTGACGCCGCAGGCCAGAACGCCGCGCTTGCGCACGTCGTCGAGCGTGCCGGCGGCAACGGCGGAGGAGAAAGCCAGACATCCCGCCGCAGCGAGGCCGGCGAAAACGAGAGACAATTTCGAAGCCATGGGCCGAGCTCTTTCAATGAAAATGGCGGACCCGCGCTCAGAGCGCGGCGGCGTGGCGGATGACGACCTTGGTTCCGACCGGCACGCGCTCGTAGAGGTCGATCACGTCGCCATTGGCGAGGCGGAAGCAGCCGGAGGACACGGCGTGGCCAATCGTTTCCGGCTGGTTGGTGCCGTGAATGCGATAGATGGTGGCGCCGAGATAGAGGGCGCGCGCGCCCATCGGATTGCCGGGCCCGCCGGCCATGAAGCGCGGCAGATAGGGCTGGCGCTGGATCATCTCGGGCGGCGGCGTCCAGTCCGGCCATTCGGCCTTGCGCGCGATCTTCACCAGACCGGACCATTGGAAGCCCTCGCGCCCGACGCCGATGCCGTAGCGCAGCGCGCGATTGTTGCCGAGCGCCACATAGAGAAAGCGCTCCGACGTATGAATGATCAGCGTGCCGGGCGCTTCCTGCGTGCGGAAGAACACGAGCTGGCGGGCGTAGGGGCCCTCCGTGATGCTGATTTCGGCGGACGAGACGCGTCCCGGCTCGTCGTCGATGTCCATGGTCGGGCGCGGCGGCGCGCCCTGCCCCGCCGCCGGCGCGAGGCCGAGCCCGAGGGCAAGCAGCGCGCCGGCCAGCGCGAGAGGCGTCGCCCTGGCGGGCCGCTTCGACAGCGAAGACATGGGAGCTTCCCCTTGCGACAATGATTCAGCCGTTCGCCCCGCAACGGACATAGATGACCTTGCCGTAGCGATTGTCGGCGTCGGGATCGACGAATTTCATCACGATGAGATTGTCGGAGAACGACAGGATTTCGCGGTCGGCCGGATCGCCGGGCGGCGAGTTGAAGCCGAGATAGGTCTTGCCGCTGGCCGAGCCCTTCAGCGTCAATTCGTAGAGCTTGGCGTCATCGGCCACATGCATCATGACGCCGTCGGTCGGCCCCTTCTTGATGACATAGGGCAGCTTGCATTGCACGCGCGCCATGGCCTCGGTGCGCTTGCGGTCCTTGTCCTGCCGATAGGAGGACATGCCCCAGGCGCCGACGAGCTTTTCCACCGGATAGGGCGAAGGCCGCGCGGCTCCCGCCGACGACGGCGGCGCGGCGGCGGGCGCCGTGATTTCCGGAAGGGAGGAACAGCCCGCCAGCACAAGCAGGCTTGCACCGACAGCTGCCAGACCGATCGCACGCGCCATGCCTTAAGTCCCCCACGCCACAGGCTGAATCGAATGTTGCCCGCTTTTGCGGCGCCCGCGCAAGCCGTTTTGTCGTCGACCAACAGATTTGCGACCGGGCTTCAGCCTGCGCCGCTTTTGCGCTTGCGGCTGAAAGCGTTTGCGAGCGCGCGCCAGACGAGGCCGCGCAAGGCGTCCTCGCCCTGCAGCACATAGCGGGCGACATTGGCGTTGCACAGAATATGGCGAAGGTCGCGCTCGGCCTCGCGCGAGCCGGCGAGCAGGATCGTGTCGCCTTTGAAGATTCGCATGTCGCCTGTCGGCAGTTCTATTTTTTCGTCGCCGCGCACGATGAGCAGGGGGACGATCGTCGCAGTCCGATCGCGATCGGAAATGTCGCGCGACAGATCGGCAAGCCGCAGGCCGTCGGGCAAGTCGGCCATGGCGTCGATCATGCCGGGCGATTCCGTTTTGGTGAGCGTCACGCTCCAGAAATTCGGCGCTTCGTCGCCGACGGTTTCGCGCAGCCGCTGGATGACGTCCTCGGCCCAGTCATCGTCGCGCGCGCGGGCGATCGCGAGGAATTCGCCCATGACGCGCGTGTGCAGGAGCGCCAGGCACTGGTTGGCGATGATCTCGCTCGACACCATCGTCATCTCGGCGCGCGCCGCCTCGAACAGCAGGCGATTGCTCAGCAGGTTCTGCCGCAGGATGATGAAAATCTCGGGCCGCATCGCCCGCGCGGCGATGCCGATGGCGAGATTGATGCTGTCGTTGTCGGTGCCGGCGACAATGCCGGCGGCCGATTCAATGCCGGCCTCACGCAGGACTGCGGCGTCGGCGCCATGGCTGTTGACCACCTGCACGTCCCATTCCGCGCCGTGGCGCGGATCGATGATGCTGACCTTGAAGCCGGCGCGCTGGATCGATCCGGCGATCTCCATGCCGAAGCGGCCGTAGCCGCAGACAATCCAATGGCCGGGCGGCGCCGGGATGGGCCGCGGCAGACGCGCGCCCGGCAGGCCCGTCAGCCAAGAGATGAGGCGATAGGTGTCGGGCGAGCGCATGGCCAGCACCAGCCGCTCGCTGAACTCGCGGAACGGGTTGAGGATCTGGTAGACGCCGATCGTCGCCAGCGAGACCGAAATCGCCGGCGTGTGGTTGCGGCAGATGGTGCGCAATTCGGGGTTCAGCAGATGCACCGCGATGGCGACGGCGAGATTGGCCTCGTCGCTGGCGCTGAGCACCAGCACGCCCTGGCATTCGCGCTTGCGCAGACCCGCCATCAGCAGAATGTCGGGCAGGCTGGCGTCGGCGGCCAACGCCGGCGCGTCAATGGAGAGATCCTCGAGTTCCAACTCCTGAATGCGGCGTTCGTCAACATCCAGAACGACGCTGCGAAACCCGAGCACATCGAGCGAACGGACGATGGTCATGCCCGTCTCGCCGAGGCCGCAGACGATGAAGAAGGGCTCGCGCATATGGCGCACATTGCGGGCGAAGCGCGCCGAGACGATGGCCTGCTGGAAGCCCTTGTCCTGCCCCAGCCGCAGGACGCCGCCGATCAAGTAGGTCCAGCCGACCACCGACGAATAGATGATGAAGGTGACCCACAGGCGCTGCCGATCGGTGAAGGCGTAGGGCACTTCGCCGAAGCCGATCGTCGTCGCGGTGTAGCTGACGAAATAAAAGGCCTGGAAAATCGTCAGCCGCACCGGCCGCCCTTCGGCGTCGACGCCGGGAATGAGCGACAGGCCCGCCGTCGAGATGGCGACGATGACGATGAGGAGGATCAGCGGCGCGCGCAGCCGGCGCAGCGCGATGAAAAAGACGCTGCCCATGTCAACGCCTCTGGATCGTCGTCTCCACCACCATGATGACGACAGAGACGATATTGGCCAGCAGCGCGCCGGCCGAGAGGGAGACGATGCCCGCCATCACGGCCGGCGTCAGTTGGCCATCGGCGCCGGGCGTAGCGAAGAACCAGACCAGCGCGGCCCCGACCAATTGCAGCATGGCCACCAGGCTGGAGGCGAGGTGGATCGCGCCGACATGGGTGCGATCGCCGAACTTCAAAACCGTCGCAATCAGATTGACGACCAGAACGGGGAAGAATTCCCACATCTGGTGATGCATGGGATCCTCGATGTCGCCGTAGACGAAACCGAAGTTCAGCGTTGCGGCCAGAAGGATGAAGAAGCCGAAAACGACCTTTTCGAGATTCATGATTGCGCTCCGCCCGTCATTCTCGCGCGCCATGAAACGGCGCATCCCAGCCTTCTTTACACCGAGAAGTGTCGGAGCAGGCGCGGCGAAATGTCAACGCCCGCGCAAGCGGGCGGGACCATGCGTCGCAGGGCGACGAACGGGGCCGGCGACGCGCGCCGGCCCCGCACGGATGCGTCACAGCGTGGCGAGCGCCTTGGGCGAGAAGGGCACGAGTTCCGAAATGCGCTGGTCGCGCACCTTGGCGGCCCAATCGGCGTCGGCGATCAGGGCGCGGCCGACGGCGACGAGATCGAACTCGCCGGCCTCAAGCCGGGCTTCGAGTTCGCGCAGGTCGCCGATTTCGGCGCCCTCGCCACGGAACGCCTGGACGAAGTCCGCCCCCTTCAGGCCGACAGACCCGACGGTGATCGTCGGCTTGCCCGTGATCTTCTTGGTCCATCCGGCGAGGTTGAGGTCCGAGCCCTCGAATTCCGGCTCCCAGAAGCGGCGGTTGGAGCAATGGAAAATGTCGACGCCGGCCGCGACCAGCGGCGCGAGGAAGGCTTCCAGCTCCTGCGGGCTCTGCGCCAGCCGGGCCGTATAGTCCTGCTGCTTCCATTGCGAGAAGCGCAGGATGATGGGGAAGTCCGGCCCGACGCCGGCGCGCATCGCCTTGATCGTCTCGACGGCAAAACGCGTGCGCGCGACGAGATCGCCGCCCCAGGCGTCCGCGCGCTGGTTGGAGCGCTCCCAGAAGAACTGGTCGACGAGATAGCCGTGCGCGCCATGCAGTTCCACCGCATCAAAGCCGATGTCGCGCGCCGACGCCGCCGCGCTGGCGAAGGCGGCGATCGTGTCAGCGACGTCGGCCTCGCTCATCGGCTCGCCGACCTGCTTGCCCGAGGCCGACAGGCCGGAGGGGCCATCGGATGGCGCTTCAGGGTGCGGCCCCTGCCCCGGCTTGCGCATCATGCCCTGATGCCAGATCTGCGGCGCGATCTTGGCGCCGGCGGCGTGCACTTCCTCGACGACGCGCCGCCAGCCTTCGAGGCTTTTCGGCGCGTAGAAATTCGGAATGCGCGGATCGTTCGACGCGCCGGGGCGGTTGATGGTGACGCCCTCGGTGATGATGAAGCCGACGCCGCCTTCGGCGCGGCGACGGTAATAGCGCGCCACGTCCTCGCCGGGGATTTCATCCGGGCTCATGCAGCGCGTCATCGGCGCCATGACGATGCGATTCGGCAGATCGAGCGTTCTGGAGTGGAAGGGACGGAAAAGCGGATTTCCAGGCGGCATCAGCGGACTCTTTTCTTGTTTTTGGGCGATGGGCCCGGCGCGTCAGCGGCCGAGCATGCCTTCAAGGCGGCCGCGGATGATCGCTTCGGCCTCGCTCATGATGCGGTCGATCAGCTCCTTGCAGGTCGGAATGTCGTGGATCAGACCGGCGACCATGCCGCAGCTCCAAGCGCCCGCCTCGACCTCGCCGTCGCGCATGACGCGCGGGTAGATGCCCGCCACTTCCGGCGCGATGTCGGCGAACTTGATGTTCGCGCCGAGCGCCTTTTCCTTCTCCAGCAGGCGGTTGACGCCTTCGTTGACCAGCACGCGCTCGGTGTTGCGCAGCGGGCGCATGACGAGGCGCGTGTCGAGCTCGCTCGCCTTGAGAATCGCCTGCTTCACATTGTCATGCACCGGCGCTTCCTTGGTGGCGATGAAGCGCGTGCCCATGTTCATGCCTTCCGCGCCCAGCGCCAGCGAGGCGACGAGGCTGCGCGCATCCGCCATGCCGCCGGAGGCGACGAAGGGAATCTTCAGCTCCTCGGCCGCGCGCGGCAGCAGGATCATGTTGGGGATGTCGTCCTCGCCCGGATGGCCGCCGCATTCGAAGCCATCGACGCTGACGGCGTCGCAGCCGATCGCCTCGGCCTTGAGGGCGTGGCGCACCGAGGTGCATTTGTGGATGACCTTGACGCCCGCCTCGTGCAGCGCCGGCAGCCAGGCCTGCGGATTGTTGCCGGCCGTCTCGACGATCTTGACGCCGCCATCGAGGATGGCCTTGACGTAGCCGGGATAATCGGGCTGCGTCACTGCCGGCAGGAAGGTCAGGTTGACGCCGAAGGGCTTGTCGGTCATCTCGCGGCAACGGGCGATTTCGCGCGCCAGCGCCTCGGCGTTGGGCTGGGTCAGGGCGGTGATGACGCCAAGACCGCCGGCGTTGGACACAGCCGCCGCCATTTCCGCGAAGCCGACATAATGCATGCCGCCCTGGATGATCGGGTGCTCGATGCCGAACAGTTCGGTGATGCGGGTTTTCATGTGTGCTCCAGTGTTCTTGTTGGCCTTGGCGCTCGCGGCCGGCATTGGTCAACCGGCCTGCGCGACGGCGCCACGCTACAGTTCGGTTTTTGAACCTGTCAAGCGATCGCCGCAGGGCAAATGGTTGACCGTTCTGTTTTGAAACTCTAGCTTCATTCCATCAGGGCGCGCCATTTGCCGTCCGCGCAGGGAGGAAACGCCATGCAGCAGCGCAACGCGAGCGTCGCGGTGATCGGCGCCGGCGATTTCATCGGCGGCGAGATTGGCAAGAAATTCGCGGCAGAGGGCTTTGCGGTCTTCGCCGGCCGCCGCAACGGCGACAAGCTCGCCCCGCTCGTCGCCGACATTACGGCAAGCGGCGGGCGCGCCGTCGGGCGCTCGCTCGATGCGCGCAACGAGGCCGAGGTCGCGGCCTTTCTGGCCGAGGCCGACGCCCATGCGCCGCTCGAGGTCTGCATCTTCAATGTCGGCGCCAATGTGAACTTTCCCATTCTCGACACGACCGAGCGCGTGTTCCGCAAGGTTTGGGAAATGGCCTGCTATTCGGGTTTCCTCGCCGGGCGCGAGGCGGCGCGGCTGATGCTGCCGCACGGGCGCGGCGCGATCTTCTTCACCGGCGCAACGGCGTCGCTGCGCGGCGGCGTCGGTTACGCCGCCTTCGCCAGCGCCAAATTCGGCCTGCGCGCCGTCGCCCAATCCATGGCGCGCGAATTATGGCCGAAGAACATTCACGTCGCCCATCTCATCATCGACGCGGGCGTCGATACGGCCTGGGTGCGCGAACGCATCCGCCAGAGCGAAGGCGACGCCGCGCTCGTCCATCTTGATCCCGACCGGCTGATGCCGCCGGCCGCCGTGGCCGACGCTTATTGGACGCTCTATTCGCAGCCGCGCGGCGCGTGGACGTTCGAACAGGAAATCCGCCCCTTCGGCGAGAAATGGTGAGCGGCGCACGCGCCGCCTGAAACAGCAGGGGCGCGACGCCGCCTCGGCAGCATCGCGCCCCTTTGTCGCGGCGAGTCCGATCAGAACTCGCTCCAGCCCTGGCTGGCGGCGCGCCGCGCCGGCGCCGCGCGCCCAGCGGCGGCCGCCTGACGCGCCGGCGGCGCGACATGGGCCTGCTCCTGGAAAGCGTGCGGCGCGACGCGCTGCAGTTCGGCGCGCATGGCGCCGCCGCGTCCGTCGCCGATCCTGAAGCGGCCGATCAGGGCCTTCAATTCCTCGCTCTGCTGGCTCAGCGCCTTGCTCGCGGCCGTCGCCTCTTCGGACATGGCGGCGTTGTGCTGCGTCGTCTGGTCCATCTGGTTGGTGGCGGAATTGATCTGCTGCAGGCTGCCGGCCTGTTCCTCGGCGCTGCTGGCCATGTTAGAGACGAGCGCGTTGATGTCGCCGACCTTGCCGACGATGCGCTCCAGCGCCTTGCCGGTCTCGCCGACCAAAGCGACGCCGTCACGCACCTGCGCCGTCGATGTCGAGATCAGGCTCTCGATCTCCTTGGCCGCATCGGCGGAGCGCTGCGCCAGAGCCCGCACTTCCGAGGCGACGACGGCGAAGCCGCGGCCGGCGTCCCCGGCGCGCGCCGCCTCGACGCCGGCGTTCAACGCCAGCAGGTTGGTCTGGAAGGCGATCTCGTCGATGACGCCGATGATCTGGCTGATCTGCTGCGACGATGACGCAATGCCGCTCATCGCCTCGACGGCGCGGCGCACGACTTCGCCGCTCTTCTCGGCGTCGCTGCGTGTGTTGGCCACAACTTCGCGCGCCTGACGGGCGCCATCGGCGGTCTGGCGGATCGCGGCGGTGATCTCGTCGAGCGCGGCGGCGGTCTCCTCCAGGCTCGCGGCCTGCTGCTCGGCGCGGCGCGACAGGTCGTTCGAGGCGGCGGAAATTTCCTGCGCCCCGGAATGGACGCCCTGCGTCGTCACCGACACGCTGCGCAGCGCATCGTCGAGTTGGGCGATGGCGTTGTTGAAGTCATCCTGAAGCTGGCGATAGGCCTCGGGAACGCTGTCCGTCATGCGATAGGTCAGGTCCTTGGCCGCCAGACGCGCGAGGCCGGCGCCGATCGAAGCCGTGACGGCTTCGCGTTCGCGCGCGATCGCTTCGGCCTCGGCGCGCTCGCGCTCCTCGATATTGCGGCGGCGCTCGCGTTCGAGCTCGGCGTCATGGGCGACCTTGGCGACCGCAGCCTGCTTGAACACCGCCAGCGCCCGCGCCATGTGGCCGATTTCGTCCTTGCGCGTCTGAGCCGGAATTTCGTTGCTGAGATCGCCGTCGGCGATGGACGACATTGCGTCGGTGAGGTCGCGCAGGGGCAATGCGATGCGGCGGCCGATGAGCCAGGCCAGGCCGCCGCCGACGAGCAGCGACAGCACGGTCAGAATCGCCGTCAAGGTCTCGCTGAAATTGATCAGCGCGCCCGTCTCGTCCGACATCCGCTGCTCCGCGGCCGATTCCGCCTTGACGATGCCGGTGATTTCGTTACTGACGAGATTCCCCGCCTGCATCGCGGCGTTGACCTGCGCATTCTCGATGTCGAGCATGTCGTTCGCCATCGACTGGAAGGCTGCATCGAATTTCGTCGCGCTGGCGCCAAGGTCCTTGATCACGGCGCGCAGCTTGTCATTGACCGGCTGGGCGTCCAGCGTCTTGATGGCGGCGTGGAGCGCGCCGAAATATTTCTGCGCGTAGTCGACCGAGGCCTGGTCGCGCTTCACCAAAACGCGCATGCCGTTGAACCGCGTCTGCAGCAGATTGTCGAAAACATTGTCGACCATCTGCCCGAGCGAACCCGCGTCGCCGCCCGACAGCGCATTGATGGCGTCGATCTTTTCGCGGATTTGACGACCCATCGGATCGAAGACTTCTGAGACCGTGTGATCAAGGCGCACCCGCGTCGACATCAGCTTGTCGGAGACGTCGTTGTAGCTGGCGAAATTCGCAGAGACGATGCGCAATTGCGCAAGGACGCCAGGCTTCTTGATGTTGCTCAACGCCGCTTCGATCTGCTTGGCGACCGACTGGCGCGACGCCAGAACCTGATCGAAGGCTTTCCTGTCGCCCGTCAGCGAGAACTCCCGGATGAAGCGGCGCATCATCACGAATTCCCGGTCGATTTCGCGCATGCGGCTGTCGATTTCCGATGTCTCGTGCACGCTGTCAAAGCGGGCGCTGATGCGCACCAGGCTGCTGACGGCGCTCACCGAGACAACAAGCAGGATCGCCAGGATCGCGCCAAAGCCGAGAGAAATCTTGGTGCGGATCTTCAGGTCGGACAACGAAAAGCCTGCCCGGCCCGATGTCGGGCGCCCCGCGAGTTTTACGACCGTGTTCATTGCTTCCCTCTTGCCTTGTTCGTCGTGCGTTGGCGTTCTGGGGCGGTCGTCGCCGCAGGCTGCGCTCGGTCTCCCGGCGCACATGCGCAATCGCCGCGGCTTGCAGTCCGCGCGCCTGATTCTGGATGATGACGAAAACGGCCGGGTCGAAACCGGCGCGGCTCAGTGACTTCATGTCGCCGGCAGCCCCTATCGGGCGGCTGCGGTGAGCCGACGAGTCACAATAAAGACTCGAGTCTTAAAAATTTCTATGCCCTTGGCATGATTCGCATTTTCGGAAATTTTTAGAGAAACGCGACACTGTTTTCCAACCATTGGCCGGCCAAGAGCGGGGCCTTTCGCCATGGCCGCCGGCCAAGGGGGCGTCGCGCGATCACGCTTTGCGCGACGGCGCGACGCCCGCTGCTTACAGGCCTACCATCTGCTTGGCGATGATCTCGTGCTGCACCTCCGACGAGCCGCCGAAGATCGAATAGGCGCGCGAGTTGAGATATTCCGGCACGAAGGGCAGTTCGCTTTCCGGCAGCAGCGCCGGCTCGTTGAGGTGGTAGAGCGGCCGGCGCGGCTCGACGACCAGCGCGTCCTGCCCCAGCACATCCGCCCCGAGGCGCGTCACCGACTGGCGCAATTCGCTGTGGCGCAATTTCAGCAGCGAAGAGATGGCGCCCGGATTCTGGCCCGAGGCGAGCGCCGACATGACGCGCAGTTCAGTCGTCTCCAGCGCGTCGATCTCGATGTCGATCTCGGCGGCGCGCAGGGCGAAATCATCGAGCCGCCCGTCGTTGCGGGCGACCTCGACGACCCGTTCGAGCGAGGCGCGCAATTGGCCGGCGGTGACCGCGCCGCCGCGCTCGAATTCGAGCAGGTACTTGCCGACGGTCCAGCCCTTGCCTTCCTCGCCGATGCGGTTGGCGACCGGCACGCGCACGTCGTCGAAGAAGACCTGATTGACCTCGTGGTCGCCGCCGATGGTCATGATCGGCCGGATGCTGATGCCCGGCGTCGTCATGTCGATCAGGATGAAGGTGATGCCTTCCTGCTTGCGGCCGGTGTCGGCGGTGCGCACCAGCGCGAACATTTTCGTCGCGTGGTGGGCGTGCGTCGTCCAGATCTTGGTGCCGTTGATGACGTAATCGTCGCCGTCGCGCACGGCGCGCGTCTTCAGCGAGGCGAGATCGGAGCCCGAGCCCGGCTCGGAATAGCCCTGGCACCAGTAATCCTCGCCCGAGAGGATGCGCGGCAGGTAGTAATCCTTCTGCGCCTGCGTGCCGTAATGCATGATGACCGGGCCGACCATCTGCAGGCCCATATTGGTCCAGATCGGCGCGCCGGCGCGGGCGCATTCGGTGGCGAAGATCCAGCGCTGCGCCGGCGACCAGCCGGTTCCGCCATATTCGGCCGGCCAGGCCGGCGCGATCCAGCCCTTGGCGGCAAGCGCCCGGTGCCATGGCGTGCCGATGTCGGGCTCGGCGAAGACGGAGGCGGTGAGCGCCTGGCCGCGCTTGAGCTCCGGCGTCAGGCTGGCGGCGAGGAAATCGCGCACCTCCTGCTGGAAGGCGCGTTCGGCTTCAGTGAAATTGAGATCCATGTCGGCTGTCCTTTCAGGCGGCGAGCGTCAGGGCGGCGCGGCGGCGCAGGTGATGCGCGCTGTCGCCGAAAAGGGCGTCGAAGGCCATGACGCGCTTGAGATAGACGCCGATGTCGAGTTCGTCGGTGACGCCCATGCCGCCGTGCAATTGCACGCCCTGTTCGGCGACGAAGCGGGCAAGGCGGCCGATCTTGGCCTTGGCGCCCGACACGGCCGCGCCGCGCTGCGGGCCGTCGAGATCGACATGCAGCGCCGCGCGCAAGGCGAGCGAGCGGGCCTCCTCGCAGGCGATGGCCATATCGGCCATGCGGTGCTTGAGCACCTGATTGGCGGCGAGCGGCTGGCCGAACTGCACGCGCGTCTTGGTGTATTCCACCGTCTTGTCAAGCACGGCCTGCATCATGCCGACGGCTTCGGCGCACAGGGCGGCGATGGCGGCGTCGACGGCGGCCTCGACCGCCGGCAGGGCGTTGTCGCTGTCGCCGAGCAGGGCGTCCGCGCCGAGGCGCACACCTTCGAGACGGACGCGCGCGCCGGAGCCGCCGCCGAGACGCTCGAAGGCCGTCAGAGTCAGGCCGGGCGCATCGGCCGGCACGACGAAGACGCCGACGCCCCCGGCGTCGCGCTCGGCCCCACCGATTCGCGCCGTGACGAGCAGGGCGTCGGCCCCCGCCGCATCGAGGGCGAAATGCTTGGCGCCGTCGAGCCGCCAGCCGTCGCCGTCGCGCACGGCGCGGGTCGCAACCTGTTCGAGCGAGAACCAGCGGCTTTCCTCATGCGCCAGCGACAGGCGCAAGGCGCCCGCGCCGACGCGGGCCAACAGGTCGCGCTGCTGCTGCGGCGCGCCCAGCCGGGCGATGAGGCGGCTGCACAAGGCGATGGTCGAGACATAGGGCTCGCTCACCGGGCCGCGGCCGAAAGCCTCCATCACCACGCCGATGTCGACCGCGCCGCCGCCGAGTCCGTCGGCCGCTTCCGGCAGGGGCAGCGCCAGCCAGCCGAGATCGGCAAACTGACGCCAGATCGCAGGATCGAAGCCATAGGCAAGCTGCGCCGTGGCCGACTTGTCGCGCGCCTGATAGGTCTCGCCGACGAAGCGTTCGAGACTGGCGCGCAACATATTCTGTTCTTCGCTGTAATTGAGGTCCATGCGTTTCACTCTCCGGGTGATTCTAGCGCGGCGGACAGCCTCGCCCGGCCGCTGGAGGCGGCGCGGGCGCGGGCGCGCGGCGGCGCGGCGGTTGATGGTGCTGCAAAACGGGTGCGAAAGCGGCGGCGCGCCGCTGGAGCCGGCATGCGGATGGGCGCAGCGTTGCTGCGGGCGCGGCCAAACGCAATGCCGCAAGTCGTCAGCGGGACGAAGTCCACCCCTAGCCTCCCCGGCGCCGCTTTCCGGCGTCTTGCTTTCTGTCGCCCGCCGCTCAGGCGGCCGCGCGCGGGACATTGGCGTCAGGATGCATGGCCGGCGCGCCCAGATCAAGGGCCGCGCCCGTCCCTCCTTCGCCTGCCCTCAGTGCAGCGCGCCGACGATCGCCCCGATGAGGCAGGTCGCCAGCGTGCCGGCGACGAGCGACTTGCCGCCGAGGCCGAGAATGTCGGCGCGGCGCTCGGGGGCCATGCTGGTCATGCCGGCGATGAGAATGCCGAGGCTGCCGAAATTGGCGAACCCGCACAGGGCGTAGGTCATGATCAGCCGCGAGCGGTCGCTCATCGCCTCCGCCGGCAGGCTGGCGAATTCGAGATAGGCGAGCATTTCGTTGAAGGCCGTCTTGAGGCCCATCAGCCGGCCGGCGGCCGTCGCCTCTTCCCAGGGCACGCCCATGAGCCAGCACACCGGCGCCATCAGCCAGCCGAGAAGCCGCTGCACGGACAGCGGCGCGCCGGCAATCTCCGGCAACAGGCCGAGAACGGCGTTGCCGAGCCAGACGAGGGCGATGAGGACGATGAGCATGGCGATGACCGACAGCAGCAGCTCAAGCCCCGCCGCCGCGCCGCGCTGAATGGCGTCCATGGCGCTCTTGGCCTCGCTGGCGATGTCCGCGTCCGCCTCGTCGCGCGCAGCGCCGGCTTCCTCCGGCACCATGAGGCGCGAGACGAGCAAGGCCGCCGGCGCGCCGAGCACCGAGGCGACGAGCAGATGGCCGCTGACGTCCGGCACGATCGGCCGCAGCAATTGCGCATAGAGAACGAAGACCGTGCCGGCGATGCCGGCCATGCCGCCGGTCATCACCATGAACAATTCGCTGCGCGTCAGCCGCGCCAGATAGGGCCGGATGAACAGCGGCGCCTCGATCATGCCGAGGAAGATATTCGCCGCCGTCGACAGGCCGACCGCGCCGCCGACGCCCATCGCGCGGCGCAGCAGGAAGGAGAAGGCCCGCACCAGAGGTTGCAGCAGACGCCAGTGAAACAGCAGGCTGGTCAGCGCGCTGACGACGAGAATGACCGGCAGCGCCTGAAAGGCGAAGATGAATTGCGCCGACGGCGTCTTGACCTCGAAGGGCGGCGCGCCGCCGCCCAGATAGCCGAAGACGAACGTCGTGCCGGCGCGCGTGGCGCTGGCCACCGCGTCGACGCCGCCGTTGATCCAGCCGATCGCCTGCGCCATCCACGGCGACTTGAGCATCAGGACGGCGAGGCCGACGGTGACGGCGAGGCCGACGACCGCCGCCTTCACGTCCACGGCGCGGCGGCGCTCGCCCATGGCCCAGGCGATGCCCAGAAGGGCGAAGACGCCCAGAACAGACTGGATTTGCAGCACGCGAATTCCGAACGGCGGGCGAGACGAGGAAAGAGGCCCCTTGATAGCAGACTTCCCGTCGCCAGCCAGCGGACAAAGCGCAGCTTTTCGCCGCCGCGCCTTGCCCGCCGATGTGCTATGACGCACGCGGCGGGAGACGCTGCGCGAGATCGGCGATGACGCACACAGGCGAGATATTCGAGCATATTCCGACCGGGCGCGACGCCGAGGACTTCACCGCCCTGTGCGCAAGCGGCGGCGTGCGCTTCGAGCGCATCGTCTCGACCGGACAGGCGAGCCCGCCCGGCTTCTGGTACGATCAGGACGAAGACGAATTCGTGATGCTGCTGGCCGGCGCGGCGCGCCTGCGTTTCGCCGACGAAGAGGGCGTGCGGGAGCTGCGGCCGGGCAGCTGGGCGCATATTGCCGCCCGGCGCCGGCATCGCGTCGAATATACCCAAAGCGAGCCGCCGACGATCTGGCTGGCGGTGTTCTTCCCCGCCGGCCTGGATCAAACGGCCAAGCCGACGACGGATTGACGCACGCAAGCGCGGTCGGCACGATTTCCGGCGCGACGGCGGGGAAAGACGATGGCGACCGGGAAAACCGCATGGCGGCGGGTCATGGATTATTTCGACGCCAAGCGCGTCTCGGTGCTGATCGGCGCCGTGCTGTCCATCGTCGGCTCGGCCGGGCAATTCTTCTTCATTGAAACGCTGACCTCGGCCAATGCGAAGCTCGAATCCGCAACCAACGCCAGTCTGGCCCGGATCGAGGTGCTGAAGGCGGCGCAGTTGCAATATTTCTTCACCTACCAGCAAGGCTCGATCCTGTTCGCGCTCGATCCGAACGGAACGACGCGCGACAAGCAGGTGCTGGCGGGGCTCTACAAGCTCAACGTCATCAATCGCGCCACGCCGCTCAGCTCGATGCTGGGCGAACTGGCGCTGTCCGGCGCCGTTCCGTTCCGCGAGACGCTCGACCGCTACAACACGCTGAACGATGCGGCGCGGGCGGATTTCTCGTGGACGAACTATGTCGCCCTCAACGAATTCGAGAAGGACGTCATCGACCGCGCGCTGGCCCAGCAGCACAAGCTGCAGGAGAAGGTTCTGGAAATGCAGGCGCTGAAGGCGCAGATCGACGACGAATCCGCGCGGCGCAAGCTGATGCTGGTGCTGGTGACGCTCGTCGGCAGCGGCTTCCTGCTGGTCGCCAACCTGCTGACGACGCGCAAGGCCGAAGGCTAGCGCGCTTCCTTCAGCGCGTCTCGGGCGGCGGCGCGCCGTCCAGCGGCGACAGCGACGGCGGCAGGACGATCTGCAATTCGGCGCCCTCGCGCTCGAAGGTCGCAGCGCGCGCCAAGACGGAGACCAGCGTCCAGCCGCCATGCTCGGCGCCTTCGCGCAGGCGCACGGTTTCGTTCGACGCCTTGTCGACGAGCACGGCGATGTTCGGCTCGCCTACCACCGTGCCGATCAGCGTGAACGGCGCTTCTCCCGATACGGCGACGATCTTCGTCTCCGCGCCGGTCGTCACGACGGCGACGCTCGCATCGGGCCGGCGCGAGGGCGAGAACAATGGCCGCTCGCGCGTCGCCGTCAGCGCGTCGAGCGGCAGCGCCCAGAGCGGGTTCGACAGTCCGTCGCCCGACGGCGCGCCCTCCGCCGGGCCGCCCTCGGCATGCGCGCTCGCCGCCATGAGGACCGCCGCCGCGAGAGCCGCGAAAATAGCCCGCCTCGTGTTCATGGCGTCTCCCGCCATTGCGCCGCGACGCCGATCTGCACGCGCATGCGGTCGCCCTTGCCGGCGTCGCGCTCGCGCCCGGCCTGCACGGCCAATTGCTCGATGAACAGAATCGGCATGCCGCTTTCGATTTCATAAAGGGCCTGTTGCAGGCCTTTCTGGTCGAGATCGCATGAGACGACAAGCGCGACGCGGCCGCTCGTCGCCTGCGGCCCCTGCACGTCGACCTGCGAGGACAAGACCTGCCCGCCCGCTTCGGCGATGATCGCGCCGACGCGCTGCTGCAGGGCCGCGCCCGCCACCGTCACCGTCGGCCCTTCGAGAAAGGCCGGCCCTTGCGGCGGCGGAACGGCGAAGTCGACCGTCGCCGCCGGGCGCGCCCGCGCCTGCAATTGGTCGCGCATCTGTTGCGCCTGCGACAGGTCGGCGTAGGTGCGCCACAGGCCGAGCAGGCTGCCGAAGCCGAGGGCGACGAGAACGAGGATGGCGAGCGCATAGCTCGCGCCCGCAATCATCTGCCGCCGATAGAGAACAAAGGTCGTCGTGCGCGTCATGGGCGATGGTCCAGCGCGTATTTCGGCTTCAGCCGCGCTTCGATGTGGAACGTCTCGCCCGGTTCGTTGGCCGCGCGCGTCGTTGGCGCCGAGAAGGTCGCCTGCGTGAAGGTCGGGACCTGTTCGATCAGGCCGATGAGTTTCGGCGCGTCGCGCGTCACGCCCGAGATCTCGATCTTGTCGCCGACGATCTGCAATTGCTTCAGATGCGTGTCGTCGGGCAGGATGCGCGACAGGGCCTCCAGCGCGAGGACGGCGAGCGGCGTCTCGAACTTGCGCCGGTGCAGCGTCATGGCGGGATCGAGCGCGCCGGCGCGCTGCGACTGGCGCCAGGCGCGCGTCTGGCTGGACGCCTGTTCGAGTTCGGATTCGAGCCAGGCCCCGGCGACGCCGCCGACGGCGACGGACAGGCCGGCGAAGGCCAGGGCCGCGGCCCCGACGCCGATCATTGCGCGGCGCGCCGAATCGCGCAGCCGTCGCCCCCGGATCTCGGCTTCGAACGCCTTGATCGGCGGCTGTCCGGCGTCGGCATCGGGCGGGCGCGTCAGCACGACGAGCGAATGAACCTGACCGGCGCGCGCCTTTTTCAGCAGCGGCTCCAGCAAAGCCAGCGAGGTGGCGGCGAGCGTGACCGCGATGCGGTCGCCGGCGGGTTGCGGTTGGCCGTGGCCGAAGGCCGCCTGCGCCGGCGTCCATGGCGTCAGCCGGTCGATCTGGGCGCGAATGACGCCATCGACGAATTCGCTGGCCTTGGCGGGCAGGTCGAGCGTGCGGAACAGGAAGCGCTCGGGCCGCAACGTCAGCGTCACGCGCGCGTCGCGCAACAGCGCTTCCGCGGCCGGATCAAGCGAAGCCTCGCCCCACAGCGCGATATCGCCGCCCGCGCCACCGGCGAGGCGAAAGCCGCCGCCATCCTGCTCATGCAATTCGACGCTGCGAATCGCCGTCATCGCTTCCTGCAGGCGCATGGCGCCCTCGGCGGCGGAATCGATCCAGTTCAACAGCCAAAGGCGGGATTTTTCGATCAATTGCGTCATTATCTCGCGCCAGGGCTATCGCGGCGTGCGGCGGTCGCCGTCGCGCCACGATAGGACATAGTAAGGCTCGTCGCCATCGCGCAAGGACGTGACGACGACTTCGGCCGCGGCGTTGCGGCCATCGTCGAACGTGACGCGAATGTCGAGCCGCGTCGGCTGGAGCCTGCCGGCGTCCGCCGAGGTTGCGAATGGATGCGGTTGCGGCGCAGCGGTCGACGGTCTTGCCGCCGGCGGCGGCGTCAGGCCGCCGCTTCTGTCCTGCTGCGGCGCGGAGGATGTTTCAACGCGCGGCGCATAGAGGGTGAGGCGCGGCAGGGCGGCTTCGATCAACGCCGGCGGCAGCCCGAGAAGACTCCACAATTCGTCGGCCTGCTCGAACGACGCCTTGCGCGGCCAATAGCCAAGGCCGGCGGCCTTGTATTCGAGATCCTCGGCGTTCGACGCGTCCTGATCGCTGCGGGTGCGCCAGCCGATGATGCGCGCGACATAAATCTCGGCGGCGGCGCTCTTGACGCCGAGATCGACGAAGACGCGCGACAGGCTGTCCTCGCCCGCCATGTTCAGATCGACGCGCCGCGCCTCGGATTCGAAGCCGACATTGGCGTAGGCGTCGGCGATGCGGAAATTCAGCGCGCCGAAGGCGGGCGGCGGCGTTTTCGGATCGCGCGTCAGCGCCATGACGGCGAGTTCGACGGCGCCGGCGACGACCGCATCGGCGCGCACCTGCCTGACGTAGACATCGGAATTGGCGGCGCTCGTCAGCGTATAGGCGGAGAAAATGGCGATCAGGCCGGCGAGCGCCGACAGGATCCACAGGACCGCGATGAGCACGAAACCGTCCTGCCGCGCGCTCATTGGCTCTCCTCCGCCTCGGACGAACCGCTGGCGCCCGGCCCGACGCATTGGCGCAAGCTGCGGGCGCGGGCGCAGCGCGCCGGCGCATTGACGCGCACGAGCGCGGTCGTCGACATCGGCGACGGCGCGCCCGTGGCGCGGTCGACGAGGTCGATGCGCACGCGCTGCGGCAGGTCGTTGACGTCGCCCCAGCGCGGCCGCCACACGCCGTCGCGCCCGGCATAGGAAAAAACGATGGCCAACGGCGTGCGCAGCACAACGACCGTTTCGCTGAAGGCGAATTCGGACTCCGGCGTCGTTTCGATCGGCAGCGGCGTGAAGCGCACGCGCTGGCGCACGAGCCCCGCGCCCCGCTCGTCGGAGAACGGCTTCAGCCGGACGATTTCGAGCCCCGGCCCCTCGTTTGGGCTGAGCGACGGGCGCACGAATGTCAGCGCATTGGGCGAGCCGCCGAAAAACGGCGTCGTCGCCCGCGCCTCGTGCGAAATATAGAGCGCGGCGGAAATGTCCGAAACGATGCGCTCCATCGCGACGCCGAACAGATCGGCCTGCTGGACGCGATGCATGCCGCGATTCCAGCTCGGGATCCATTGCCCGGTCAGCGTCGCCAGCCCGGCCAAGACCAGGCCGGTCAGCGCCAGCGCCGCCAGCCCTTCGACAAGCGAGAAGCCCGCCTCGCCATCGCCCCTGCTTCCGGCGCGGCGCGTCATGGCCCGGCGCGCCCCAGACGCACGGTTTCGACCTCCAGTTGCGCGCCGCCGGGCGCGACGACGCGCAGCGCGACGCGATAGGGCCGCCAGGCGATTCCAAAGGAATCGACCGAGCCTTCGCCGAAAGGCTGGAATTCGAATTGCCAGGCGTAGCCCCTGCCCTCGCCGACCACAGCGCCCGCGGCGAAGGCCTTGCGGTCGCCAAGCTCATTGAGCAGACGGCGCGCCGTCTGCGCCAGTTCGACGCGCTCGGCGGCGAAGCGCGCGGCGCGGCGGTTGGCGGACGACAGCGAGCCGATGGCGGCGACGACTGCCGCCAGCACGGCCAGCGCGACCATGACCTCCAACAGGGTGAAGCCGGCCGCGCCGGCGCGCTCAGGCTGCCGATGGCGAGACAATCTCGACGCCTCCGGTGAGCCAGTTGACGCGGATTTCAAGGACGAAGCCGAGCCGCGACAGAATGATGGTTCCCCCGCACGACATGCCGGAGGGAAAGAACTGGATGGTCGAGCCGGCGGCGCGGCCGCGGCAGGTCTGGGCCAGCACGGCGCTGAGCGCGACGTCGCGCGGCAGGCGCAACGCCTGTCCGCCCGCGCCCGAGGTGATCGCCCCCTGCGCGGCGTCGACGATTGTTGCGACCATGACGCCGCGCTGCATCGCCGTCATGCGGTCCTGTTTGAGCAGGGCTGCGGCCTGCAGGGCCTGAGCCTCGAACATCGTGCGCGACGTGCCGCGCGGCAGCGCCGGCACGATCACCGCGGCGACGAGCGCCAGAATGGCGAGCGCGCAGACGGCCTCGAGCAGGGTGAAGCCGCTCTCGTCCGCCGCCGCGCCGTCAATCCGCATTGCGGACGTAGCCCGCCGACCCCTTGGCGCCGTTGGGGCCTTCCGCCCCATAGGAGAGAATGTCGTAAGGCCGCTTTTCGCCCGGCGAGCGATAGACATAGACATTGCCCCAGGGATCCTTCGGCACAACGGTCCCCTTGAGATAGGGCCCGTTCCAGGCGGTCGCGGCGGCCGGGCGCTGCATCAGCGCGCCAAGGCCCTCGGAGGACGAGGGATAGCGGCCGAGGTCGAGGAAATAGAGATCGAGCGCGCTGGCGAAGCTCTCGATCTGGATCTTCGCCGCCTTGACCTTCGAGTCCGACAGGTAGTTCAGCACGCGCGGTCCGACCAGCCCCATGATCAGGCCGATGATCGAAATGACGACGAGCACTTCGACCAGCGTGAAGCCGGCCTCGCCCGATCTGTCCCGGCGACGGCGGTCGATAAGCGCCATTTTCATGTCTTTCATGTGCGAACGAACCCCGGCTTTCAGCCTACAAGTTGATTGACGGACAGCAAGGCCGTCATCACGGATACGATCAGGCCGCCGACGACGACGCTGATGGCGATAATGGCGACCGGACCGATGATGCCGACGATCTGGTCGAGATTGCGCTGCAGCTTGGCCTCGTAGAAATCGGCGATGCGGCCGAGCACGACGGGAAGCCGCCCCGTCTCCTCGCCGAGGCGCAGGGTGCGCACCGCCATCGGCGGCAGCGCCTTGGTCTCGGCCAGCGCATCCGACAGCTTGCCGCCCTGGCGCACGAAATCGACCGTGCGCGCCCAGGCGTCGGACTTGCCGGTCGCGGCCATGATGTCGACGAGAATGCGCAGGCCCGGCGCCAGCCCGATGCCGCTGCGCAACAAGAGCCCGAGATTCCGGCAAAACATCGACGTCTTGTGGCCGTCGAGCACGCGCTCGACAAAGGGCAGGCGGCTGACGACATCCATGCCGGCGGCGCGCATCGCCGGCTGTTTCGAGGCGTACCAGCCGCCCGCCAGCAACGCGGCTGCGGCAATGCTGACGATGTCGCCATGCGCCCTGAGCGCGGCCGACAGGCCGAGGAACATATTGAGCAGCGGATCTGTCTTGGCGTTGAAGTCGCGCAGCACCGTTTCGAATTGCGGCAGCACGACGAGCAGGAAGAACAGCAGCACGGCGCTGGAGGCGAGCATGACAAAGGCCGGGTAGCGCACGGCGTCGCGCAGACGCCGGCGCAGCATTTCATTGCGCACGCGCTCGGCGGCGAGCGTTTCGAGGATGCTGCCCAGCGAACCCGAGGCTTCGCCGGCGCGCACCAGCGCGACATACATCTGCGAAAAGACCGTTGGATGACGCGCCAGCGAATCGGCGAAACTGTCGCCGCTGAGCACGTCGGCGTTGACCTTGGCGACGACGTTGCGCAGGCGGCCGACGTCGGCGTCGCCGGCCAGCAGCTCCAGCGCGTCGTTGATGCGCGCGCCGGTCTTGAGCAGCAGCGCCAGATCGGTCGTCAGGATGGTGACGTCTTCCTGCGTCGGCGTCGCGGCGAAAGAAAAGCCAAGGCTCTTCGTCGTCTTGCGCTTCTCGTTCGTCGCGCCTTCGATCGGGATCAGGCCGAGATATTCGATGCGGCGCGCGACCTCCGCCTGCGACGGCGCGCTGAGCGAGCCGGTGACGATTTCGCCGGTCTGGGTCAAGGCGCGATAGTGAAACTCCGGCATGTCTAGCGCACCGTCGTGACGCGCAGCACTTCGGCCGGCGAGGTGACGCCGGCGCGGCATTTGGCGGCGGCGTCCTCGATCATCGTCGTCATGCCGTTGGCGCGCGCGGCGCGGTCGATCTTGTGGGCGTCGGCATGGCCGTCGATGAGCTCGTAGACCTCGTCGCTCATTTCCAGAACTTCGAACACGCCGACGCGGCCGTGATAGCCCGAGCCGGCGCAGCGCTCGCAGCCCTTCGGCTTGTACAGCGTCTCGCCCACCTTGAGGCCGAGCGCGGCGTAGCGCCGATCGGCGGCGTAGGCTTCCGCGTCGAGCGTGTGTTTGGTCTTGCAGCGGTCGCACAGCACGCGCACGAGGCGTTGGGCGACGACGGCGCGCAGGGTCGAGCGCAGCAGGAACGGCTCGACGCCAAGGTCGATGAGGCGCGGAATGGCGGCGCTCGACGTCTCGGTGTGCAGCGTCGTCAGCACGAGATGGCCGGTCAGCGCGGCGTGAATGGCGATGCCCGCCGTCTCGCTGTCGCGAATTTCGCCGACCATGATGACGTCGGGATCCTGACGGACGAAGGCGCGCATGGCGGCGGCGAAGGTCAGGCCGATCGACGGCTTGACCTGCGACTGGTTGACGAACTCGATCTCGTATTCAACCGGATCCTCGATGGTCAGGATCTTGCGGCTGGGCTCGTTGAGCATCGACAGCATGGTGGCGAGCGAGGTCGTCTTGCCGCTGCCGGTCGGGCCGGTGACGGCGATCAGGCCGTGCGGCAATTCAAGCAGGCGCGTCAGCTTGGCCTCGTCCGGCGGCGACAGGCCGAGCTTCTTGATGTCGAGCAGGCCGCGATCGCGCGGCAGCAGGCGGATGACGGCCGCCTCGCCGTGCTGGCGCGGCATGGTGGCGACGCGCATGTCGATGTCATTGGCGCCGATGCGCACGCGCGCCGCGCCGTCCTGCGGCAGGCGCCGCTCGGCGATGTCGAGGGAGGCGAGAATCTTGATGCGCGAGATGATCGCCTCGGGCACGACCGAAGAGGGCGGCGGAACGACGCGCAGAATGCCGTCGACGCGCATGCGCACGACAAGGCCGCTGCGGAACGGCTCGACGTGAATGTCGCTGGCGCGCAGATCCACCGCTTTCTCGACGATGTCGTTGACGGCCCGCACCACCGGCGCGCCGGAGGCGAGATCGCGCAGGCTCTCGACGTCGTCGCGCTGCGGCGCTGCGACGGCGTTCTCGGGCGCGGCCTCCTCGTCGCGCAGCGTCTCGCGATGAATGGCGGCGAGGTCGTCGTAGGATGCGACGACGCGCATGACCGGGCCGCCGAGGGCGAGCTCGGCGGCGCGCGCGCTCGCCGCGTCCCACGGATCGACCATCGCCAGACAGCGCGCTCCGGCGGCGTCGGCGAAGGGAAAGATCAGGCTCTGGCGCAGGAAGCGGCGCGAAAAGCCGGCGACGAGCGGCTCGGCCTCCTTCAGTTCGGCAAAGGCGATGCGGCCGAGGCCATGGAAACGCGCCACCTCGTCGGCGAAATCGGCGGCGTTGAGGAAGGTCGCCTCCCAGACGCGATGCAGCGGCGATTCGTCGGGCTCGGCCCGCGCGCGCTCGAACAGCCCTTCGAGCTGGATGCGATGCGCCTCGCCCAGTTGTCGCGCGAAATCCTCGATCGTGTCGCCGGCCATCACGCCATCCGCATTTGCATCAACGCCCAGGCGGCATCCAGAGATCCGGCTCGCAGGCCGTGTCCCACAATTTGTCGAGCGTCAGGGTCTGGGCCACAGTCAACTGCCGCAGCGACATTTTTGAGGCGATGGCGTCGCGGATCCGCACCCAGTCGCGCCGGATCCTGAGCGGCGCCTGCGCCGTCGCCAGATTGGTCCAGGCGTAGGCCAGGACATAATCCTGCGGCACGCCCCGCCCCTTGTCATGCGCCATGCCGAGCAGGAATTGCCCGTGCGGATTGCCCTGCACGGCGGCGCAGCGATACCAATAAGCGGCGATGTTGACGTTTTGCGGCACGCTGGCGCCGCGATCATAGAGGAAGCCGAGATAGGCCTGGGCCCGGGCGTCGCCCCGCCAGGCGAGCTTCACGTCGCGAACCGCCGGCGGAATGAACCAGCTGTCGCTTGCCGCCGCCGGCGCGGCGGCGAGCAGCGCCAGGCCCAGAGCCAGGGCTGGAAAGAAACGCGCCGCGGCCTGAATTCCTGCGCGCCGACCGCCGGGATGGTTCATGGGACTGTTTTCCACAACTACATTGACCGCGGCCGCAAACCCGTTGGCGGACTGGAACCTCGCGCCCCGCCGCGTCGGCGGGGTCCGAAACTCCCCTGCCATTGCAGGCCTTACGCCCGCTGCATGACCGATTTGCTACATCCGCGAAAAGGTTAACGAAGTGTTCCCATGTGGCCACACTGGCCGACGAATTGACCGGAGACCGCACGCAACCCTTTCTTGCGCTACGTTAAATATGTAACGTGAGATTATCAATCAGCGCCGCGGCGAGTTGTTGGGTGGATGTGGGTTTTGCGTCCTGAGCATAAGTTCATGTTGCGGCGGCTGAGCCTCGCCCTGCGCGTCGCAGCGTTGGGCGTGGTCGTGGCGTCGTGCAACCTGACCTCGACCGGCCCCGGCAGCGACGGCCGCGAGGCGCCGGACGCGGGCGACCGCATCCGTCAGCTCGACCTCAGCCCGCGCAGCCTGCGCTCCGACTCCAGCGGCGGCAGCAGCGCCTCCGGCGACGCGCCGCGCGCCTTCTCGTTCTTCGGCAGCACGCCCGACAAGGCGGCTGACGCCGACAGGATCGCCGCCGCGTCCGGCCATGGCGCCGTGACGACGGAAGGCGGCGTCGACCTGAATTTCGAGAACGCGCCGATCGCCACGATCGCCAAGGTGATCCTCGGCGACATCCTGCAGACCGGCTATACGATCGACCCGCGCGCGCAGGGCAACATCAGCCTGTCGTCCGGCCGCCCCGTGCCCAAGGCGCGCCTGCTGTTCGTGCTGGAATCGGCGCTGCGCTCCAACAATCTGGCGCTGGTGCGCGACGCCGGCGGCTATCTCATCGCCCCGTCGGGCGAAGTCATGGGATCGGGCGGCGTCGACCGCGGCGACCAGAGCCAGCCCGGCTATGGCGTGTCGGTCATCCCGCTGCGCTTCGTTTCCGCCCCGAATGTGGTCAAGCTGCTCGAAGGCTTCTCGATCAAGCCGGGCGCGATCCGCTCCGATTCCTCGGGCAATCTGCTGGTGGTGACGGGGTCGGGCCTGGAACGGCGCATGGCGCTCGACACGGTGGCCAATTTCGACGTCGACTGGATGCGCGGCCAATCGATCGGCGTCTATCCGGTGCAGAACTCGACGCCCGAACCGCTCATCGCGGAGCTTGAAAAGATCCTCGACTCGGGCGAGGGCGGCATGGGCCAGGGCATGGTCAAGTTCCAGGCGATCAGCCGGATGAACGCCATCCTCGTCGTCGCCAAGAAGCCGGACCTGCTGCGCGCGGCCGGCACATGGATCAGCCGCCTCGACGGTTCGCAGACAGCCGCGGTCGGCGTGAAGGTCTATCGCGTGCGCTACGGCGACGCGAAGAACCTGTCGCGCCTGCTTAATGAAATCTTCCTCGGCGGGGCCGGCGGCGCGGGCCTCGACAGCGCCGCATCTTCGCTCGCGCCGGGGTCGGGCGCCTCGACGCTGACGCCGACCGAGCGGCTGACCGGCGGCGGCCAATCGCTCAACCCGCCGAGCGGCGCGGGCGGCATCGGTTCGGGAACCGGCGGCGGGCAGGGACAATCGCCGTTCGGCATGTTGCGCGCCCAGATGACGGGCGCGGGCGCCGGCGCGGGAGCGGGCGTCGATCCGGCCGCGGCGCGCGGCGCGGGCCTTCCGGGCCAGTCGGGCGGCGCCAATGCCGCCAATGCGGTCATGCAGGGCGTGCGTATCACGCCCGACATCGTCAACAATGCCGTGCTGATCTACGCCAACGCGCAGAATTACAAGACGATCGAGCGCGCCTTGCAGCAACTCGACCGGCCGCAGGGGCAGGTGGCGATCGAGCTGACCATCGCCGAAGTGACGCTCAACGACAATCTCAACTACGGCGTGCAATTCTTCCTGCGCAGCAGCAGCCTCGGCCTCGGCAACGACCGCGGTTCGCTTTTCAACGGCGGGGCGCAGCCGCTCAAGCAGTCGACGCCGGGCCTGAACTTCGTTCTCGGATCGCAGGCGTCGCCGAGCCTCGTCATCAACGCGCTGCACGGCTACACCGACGTCAAGGTGCTGTCGAACCCGTCGCTGGTCGTCGTCGACAACCAACCGGCGACCCTGCAGGTCGGCGACCAGGTGCCGGTGGCGACCGGCTCTGCCACCGTGCTCAGCACCAGCAACACCGTGGTCAACACGGTCGACTACAAGAACACCGGCATCATCCTGCGCGTGCTGCCGCGCATCACCTCCAGCGGCAACGTGCTGCTCGACGTCGAACAGGAAATCAGCAACGTGCCGAAGACCGACGGCACGGCGACGCTGACGCCGACCATTTCCGAGCGCAAGGTCAAGAGCACGATCAGCGTCGCCAACGGCCAGACGGTGCTGCTCGCCGGCCTCATCAGCGACAAGCAGAACAAGGGCCGCAACGGCGTGCCGATCCTCGACCAGATTCCGATCCTCGGCGACGCGCTGTCGCAGACGACGAAGTCCAAGGAGCGGACCGAGCTGATCATCTTCATCAAGCCGCAGATCATCCGCGACCCGGTGGAAGCCTCGGTCGTCGCCGAGGAGCTGCGCTCGAAGCTGCGCGGATCGAAGATCGGCTCGGACTTCCCGCCCGGCGGCGTCGTGTCGCCGACGCCGCGCATCCTGCACTGACCGCGATGGGCGGCGAGGCGGCGCGCGGCCGGCGACGGGCGATCGCCGCAGCCGCCCTGGCCTGCGCCGGCGGCCTGGCCCTGAGCCTGCACGCCGCGCCGGGACGCGAAGGCTGGTTCGGCGCGGGGTTGTTGCTCCTCGCGGCGGCCATCGCCGTCATCGACCTGCGCCATCTCATCATTCCCAACGAGCTGAATCTCGCCGTCGCGGCGCTCGGGCTGGCGCGCGCGGGGCTCGCCGCGCCGGACGCGCCCTGGGCCGCCCTTGGCGACGCCGCGCTGCGCGGGCTGATCTTCGGCGCGGCGCTGCTCGCGGTGCGGCAGGCCTATTGGCTGGCGCGGCGGCGTCACGGCCTCGGGCTCGGCGACGTCAAGCTGGCGGCGGCCGGCGGCGTCTGGCTGCATTGGGCGAGCCAGCCCATCGCCGTCGAAATCGCCGCGCTGTCGGCGCTGGCCGTTTACGTCCTGCAGGCGCGGGCGCGGCACGCGCCGATCGACTGGACGAGCCGGCTGCCGTTCGGACTGTTCCTCGCGCCGGCGATCTGGGCGGCGTGGCTGATCGAGGCCTGGCCCGGCTGAGCCGGGCAATTGCCGTAACGCCGTCGCCAGAAGCCTGATCCAGTGACGTAAAGTTCGACGCCTCGTCTTTTGCGCAAATAATATTCGATAATGTTCAGTTCTCGTTAGCGTGAATGACTTGTTGCTGTTGACCTTGTGTTTACCCAGCGGCGAATGACGCGCGTAAACGCATGATTCATTTTGTTATTTAATCTGGATTTCAGGCACCCCGGATTAGCTTGTTTACAACGCCGCTATAAGGATCGGGCTTCAACGACCAAGCGGCGACGGGGGTCGTCATGAACGACGCGGGTACATTCGTGTCGAAGTTTGCCGCTCCGCGGGCGGAGCGCATGGCAGCGCAGCAACGCGGCGTCGAAACGCCGCTGGCCGCGGCGCGCGCGATCAACAGCAATACGACGCTGACGCGCCTCAGCTTCACGGTGCTGGCGGCGCTGCTCGACGTCGCCGCCATTCTGGCCGCCTCGATGGCGGCCGATTTCGGCTACAACGCCGTCATGCACCGCTGGTGGGGCGACATCTGCTACGCCAATCTGCAATTGGGCTTCTTCGCGGCCTTCCTGTTCGTCTCGGCCAATGTCGCGCGGCAAAGCTATGCCGTGTCCGACTATCTCGATCTGTCGGGCCACGCCCAGCGCGTATTCTCGCAATGGAACGTCGCCTTCCTCGCGGCGGCGACCTTCGGCTTCATGGCGCGGACGCTGGAGGAATCTTCGCGCGGCGCGTTCATCGTCTTTTATGTCCTCGGCCTGTGCGCGCTCTATGCAGGCCGCGCCGCGCTGGTTCTGGTGATGCAGCGCAGCGCCCGCAGGGGCGGCGTGCTGGCGGCGCGCGTGCTGATCGTCGGCTTCAAGCGCGACGTCGAGGCCTTCGCCAAGCTCTACCAGCCGCAGCGGCGGGGCATGGGCGTCGTCGCCATGCCGACCCTGCGCGACGACCGTCGCGGCTTCGAGCAGGATCTCGCCGCCGCCACCGAAATCGCCCGCACGCTGACTCCGGACGAAATCATCATCGTCGTGCCGTGGGCGCGCGCGGAGGCGATCGACAAATGCGTCACCGCCTTCATGAGCGTTCCCGCCTCGATCTATCTGCATCTCGAAGCCGATTGCGCGCTCAACCGCTTCGCCGGGGCGCAGATGGGCGGCGTCGGCGGCGTCGCCAGCTTCCGCCTGCGCGGCTATTCGATGAGCCTCTCGGGCGCGCTCCTCAAGCGCCTCAGCGACATCGTCCTGTCGGCCGCGGCCCTGATCGCGCTGGCGCCGCTGTTCGCGCTTGTCGCCGTCGCCATCAAGCTCGACAGCCCCGGCCCGGTCTTCTTCCGGCAGACCCGGCACGGCTTCAACAAGCAGCCGTTCCGCATCGTCAAGTTCCGCTCGATGTCGACCCTCGAGGACGGCGTCGCAGTGCGGCAGGCGACCAGCAACGACCCGCGCATCACCCGCGTCGGCCGCATCCTGCGCAAGTTCAACATCGACGAATTGCCGCAACTCGTGAACGTCCTGCGCGGCGAAATGTCCCTTGTCGGCCCGCGCCCGCACGCGCTCGTCCACGACGCGCAGTTCGAGCCGGAGATCGCCCTCTACGCCCGCCGCCACAACGTCAAGCCCGGCATCACCGGCTGGGCGCAGGTCAA
>ERZ1645192.51-NODE-51-length-66880-cov-12.180157_pt1 | contig 66880 bp, 61 predicted proteins | sample MGYA00575354_ERZ1645192 | MGnify/ENA primary metagenome ERZ1645192 (study PRJEB40844, sample SAMN11349763) | freshwater sediment metagenome | isolation source: river sediment | host: Sediment | place: India: Faizupur Khadar , New Delhi | collected 2017-02-21 ... | reverse complement strand
TTGACGACGATCTGCTGCGTCTCGAAATCGTGCAGCGAGATGACCGCGATGCGCGGCGCCGACTTGTCGTTGATGAACAGATATTGACCATCGACTTCGCCGTTGGTCTCGGTGATCGCCGGGTGATGGGTGTCGCCCCATTGCAGCGTGCGGCCGTCGATCTTGCCCTGATCGAGAACCTTCTTGGATTCCTCGTCATAGCCGTAGCCCTGCCAGGGCTCGGGGGTGAAGACGGCGATATACTTCAGGATGCGCATCGAGGGGATGCCGTAGACAATAACCTGTCCCGACTGGCCGCCCGAGGAGAAAACAATAAATTCGTCGCGCGCGCCCGACGGCGTATAGGTCTTGGCGGCGTTGAGAAGATCCTTTTGCGAAAGGCTTCGACGCTTCATTACCTCTTCGAGCGTTTCGGCGGAAGCCAACGTCGCGCCAAACCCCAAAAGCGCAAGCGTTGCAACAGACAATTTCAAGATCGATCCCATGATCGCTCTCCTGCTAGCGTGATCATCGGCCAAGTCGATGAAAAACATAACGATTTTCTACGAATGAGTCCCAAGTCCATCCCGGTTCGACGGACACAAATCCCACCCGCTCCCCGCTTGCGGCGAGGCTCGTTGCTGCTTTCCTCTGCTGGCACGACGCTATTTCGTGCGGTCCTGGCGGCTGGTTTTGCGCACGGCCGGTTTAGCCGCTTGAACTCGCCGCAGCCCCGAAGCGAAATCGCCCCGAAGCAATGCGAAAATCTTCCGTCAGTCCGGCCCGGAAGGTAGGCCGCGCTCGATGACGCCTCCTTGACGATTGATAAGACTATTCGCCGAATGTTCGCGCGTGTGAATAATTATCACACGCCATAAAGCGTGTGATTTTGCATATATTCCATGAAATTTTGTGAATATACGGATGCGGGGCAGGAGAACCCGCATCCGTTTCACGACAAGCGGCTGCGAACGGCCGCGCCGCGTCGGGAACCGGCCGACGCCGCGAGCCTGTCCTGTCCGCGTCAGATAGCAGGAGGCCCGCGCAGGCGGGGACGCAGCACGCGCCGGCGCGGCGCGATGCTGGCGGGAAGGCGCGCGCGGCGAAGGCGGCGCGCCTGGCCGGGAAACGCCGGAGGCGTCGCGGCCGGGGCTGCGAGCGCGGCGGGGAAGGCGCAGACACAGACATCGCAGCAGGAGCCGTCGTGGCGCGATGGGGCGGTCGCGCCACCCGATGTCTGTGTCTGGCTCTGCGAGACGGCCGAAAGACACATCTCCTCGTCCGGCCCCTGAAGGCCGCGCGCATAGGCCTGCGTCGCCGCGCCGAACACAAAAACAAGAATCATCACGACAGCGACCGCGCCCTGACGACGCAGCCTGGCGAGAAGTCCTTGTTGATGATGCGTGACCATGCGCGAGACGCCTTCCAACAGCCTCACCTTGATCGCGTTCACGCCAGCCTGCCTTGACAAATGCTTGGCGCGCTGCGCTTTGACTTCACGAGCGCGTGATTTTTTGACGCCCTTCGGCCGGAAATCGCAGCAACAGCTTGAGCGCTACCGTTGCTTGCCGCGTTTCCCGGGCTTTTTTTCCGTCTCCGCCGCCGCCCCGACGAGGTTGTCGAGAAAGGCGCCGACAAGCAGCGGCACGGTCGCCTGCGGCGTGGGAATGTCGACGTCGTAGACCCATTTGCGCACGCCGAGATAGAACACCGAACCGTGCAGCCCCCAGACCAGCTCGACCAATTGCTGGCGCGACAGACGCTCCGTCGCGCCCGTCGCCTCGATCTCGTCGCAGATCGGCTCGATCAGCCGCTGGCGGATGAGATCGATATAGCGCTTGTTGAAGATGCTGCCCTTCAGGCCCGAGTAGAGAAACACCCGCACCCATTCGTTCGTGAGCACGAAGGTCACGTAATTTTCGTAGGTCTCGACCAGACGTGATTTCAGCGAGCGCGAGCGATCGCGGATCACCGCCTCCCAAGCCGGGTTCCAGCGCCCGACGTAAAGCCGCTGATAGATGCGCTCGACGAGATCGTCCTTCGACGGAAAATATCGAAAGATCAGCGGCTGGGTGATGCCGAGCCGCTCGGCCAGTTCGCGCGTCTGGCCATCGAAGCCGACCTCCGCAAAGAATTTGATCGCCCCCTGCACGATCGCCTCCTCGCGTTCGGCTGGCGACATGCGGCGCGCCCGCGTTTTCAACCCGCTCGGCTCTCCGCCTTCCGTCTTCAGCAAGTGCGTTTCCTCCGCCTCCAACGGCGTTGACATGCCAATTTTTTGATGTTTATCATTTGCTAATTAAAAGGCGTCCCGTCAAGAGGGCGTCAAGCGAGGAACGCCGTGAAAGCCCCGAAGTTCGATTTTGAACGAGCGGAATCGGTCGCGCATGCGCTGCAGCTTCTTGCAGACGCCGGAGCGGACGCACGCATCATCGCCGGCGGCCAGAGCCTGATCCCGGCCCTGAACGCGCGCATGGCCGCGCCGACCGTCCTGATCGACATCGGCAATATCGCCGAGCTGCGCGCGATCAGCGTCGCGGGCGGCGTCTTGCGCATCGGCGCGCTGGCGCGCCACGCCGACATCATGCGCAGTCCTCTCGTCGCGCGGCATGCGCCGCTGATGGCGCAGGCCGTGCAGCACATCGCCCATCCGGCGATCCGCAATCGCGGCACGATCGGCGGCAGCCTCGGGCTCGCCGATCCCGCCGCCGAATGGCCGGCCTGCGTCGTGGCGCTCGACGCGCGCATCGTCATCGCCGGACCGTCGGGCGAACGCGAGGTCGCCGCCGCCGACTTCTTCGAGGGCGTCTACACCGTCGCGCTCGAGCAGAACGAGATGATCGTTCGCATCGACGTCCCGGTCGCGCAGAGCGGCGATCGCTTCGTCTTCGACGAAATTTCGCGCCGGCGCGGCGATTTCGCCATCGTCGGACTGGCGATCAGCTGGCGCGGCGGCGAGACGGGCGCGCTGCGCTTCGTCTTCCTTGGCGTCGGCGACCGGCCCGAGCCGGTCGACATTGCCGCCGCCGATTTTCTCGCGCGCCTGCGGGCCGACGACATCGACGACGTCGTCGCGCAGGCGACCGCGGGGCTTGATCCGTCGGACGATCCTTACGTCTCCACCGAATATCGGCTGCATCTCGCCCGCGTTCTGTGCGCGCGCCTGATCCGCCGCATGACCGAGGTCCGGGCATGAGCCAAGTGCAAATTTCCCTGAAGGTGAATGGCGAAAAGGTGAGCGCCCTTGTCGAGCCGCGCCTCAGCCTGGTCGACTTCCTGCGCCAGAACCTTGACCTCACCGGCACGCATGTCGGGTGCGAGCATGGCGTCTGCGGCGCCTGCACCATCCTGTTCAACGGCGAGATCGTGCGCGGGTGCTGCCTGCTGGCGGTGCAGGCCGAGGGCGGCGAAGTCGTCACCATCGAGGGCATGGCCGATGACGCCAGGACCCGCGCGCTGCAAACGGCCTTCCATGAACGCAATGCGCTGCAATGCGGCTTCTGCTCGCCCGCCATGCTGCTGACCGCGCGCGAATTGCTGCACGAAAATCCGCAGCCGTCGCGTGACGAGATCCGCGATTTCCTGTCCGGCAATTATTGCCGCTGCACCGGCTATCAGGCCATCGTCGACGCGGTCGAGACGGTCAGCAAAAACGTGGATGCGACGGCATGAGCAACGAGCGCACCCCCGTCACCTCGCTCGACCTGCCGGTGAGCTACATCGGCCGCAGCGTCGCGCGCCCCAACGCCGCCCGCCTGCTGGCGGGGCGCGGAACCTATGTCGACGACGTCAAGGCGTCGCGCGTGCTGCATGTCGCCTTCCTGCGCAATCCGCACGCCTTCGCGCGCATCGTCTCCATCGACGCGTCGCGGGCGAGCGGGATCGACGGCGTCGTCAGCGTCGTCACCGCCGCCGACCTGAAGGACGTGTGCAAGCCATGGGTGGGCGTGCTGTCGCATTTCGCCGGCCTGCGCTCCGAAACGCAAGGACCGCTCGCCGACGGCGTCAGCTATTGGCAGGGCGAATCGGTCGTCGCCGTCGCCGCCACGAGCCGCGCCATCGCCGAGGACGCCTTGGGCGAGATCGAGGTCGCATTCGAGGAACTTGAGCCGAGCGTCGACATGGATGCGGCGCTGCAAAGCGACGCCGCGCCGATTCACGCCGCGTTCGGCAGCAATCTCTGCTTCGAGCGGCGCGTCAACGCCGGCTCGGTGGACGAGGGTTTCGCGCAGGCGGCGATCGTCGTCGAGAAAGACTTTTCCTTCGCGCGTCACACCGGCGTGACGCTTGAGCCGCGCAGCATCCTGGCCGAGTTCAATCCCGCCGACCGGATGCTGACCATCCATCATTCGAGCCAGGCGCCGCAGATGATGGCGCGCATCGCGGCGATGCATTTCGGCCTCGCCGAGCATCAGGTGCGCGTGATCTGCAAGGATGTCGGCGGCTCGTTCGGCGTCAAGATCCACATCTATCCCGACGAGATGACGGCCATCGCGCTGGCGATCAAGCTCGGGCGCGCGGTGAAGTTCGTCGCCGACAGGCTGGAATCCTTCGTCACCGACATTCACGCCCGCGAGCATCGCGTGCGCGGCCGCATCGGCCTGTCGAAAACGGGCGAGATCGTCGCGCTGGAAATCGACGACCGCACCGGCATCGGCCCCTATTCGATGTATCCGCGCACCAGCGCGGTCGAGGCCAATCAGGTGCTCAACATCACCGGCGGCCCCTATCGCATCGCCAATTATCGCGGCCGCGCCCGCGTCGCCTTCCAGAACAAGGTGCCGACGAGCCAGTATCGCGCCGTCGGCCACCCGATCGCCTGCGCCGTCACCGAAGGGCTGATCGACGCGGCCGGACGCGCGCTCGGCATCGACCCGTTCGATCTGCGTCTGCGCAACGTCATTCGCGACGACGCCTACCCGGCCGTCAACGCCATCGGCCTGAAATTCGAGGGCCTGTCGCACGAATTGTGCCTGGCCAAGCTGAAGAAGCTGATGGATTACGACGGGCTGCGCCGCCTGCAGGCCGAGAGCCGCGCCAGGGGCGCGCATCTTGGAATCGGCATCGGCGTGTTCATCGAAATCACCAGCCCCGGCCCCGAGTTCTACGGCGTCGGCGGCGCGCCGATTTCGGCGCAGGACGGCTGCAGCGTTCGGCTTGATCCCGGCGGCAACGCCGTCTGCCATATCGGCACGACCGAGCAGGGCCAGGGCACCGACACGATCATGGCGCAGATCGTCGCCAGCGCGCTCGGCGTGACGATGGATCGCGTGCTGATCGTCTCCGGCGACACGCAGGCCTCGCCCTATGGCGGCGGCACCTGGGCGTCGCGCGGCGCCGGCATCGGCGGCGAAGCCGCGCTGCAGGCCGCCGTCAAGCTCAAGAACCACATACTCAAGCTTGCGGGCATTTTCCTGCAGGCCGATCCCGCGGCGCTGGACATCGTCGAGAACGCCATCGTCGATCGCGACACGCGCAACGAACGCATTGCAATGTCTGAGCTGGCGCGCATCGCGCATTTCCGGCAGGACGAATTGCCGAAGGACGTTTCGCCGGAGCTGGTGGCCACGCACAATTACACGCCGCGGCAATATCCTTTCGCCTTCACCAATGGCGCGCAGGGCTCGCTGGTCGAAGTCGACATGGCGACGGGCTTCGTCAAGCTGCTGAAACATTGGGTGGTCGATGATTGCGGCACGCCGATCAATCCGCTGCTGATCGAGGAGCAGATCCGCGGCGGCGTCGTCCAGGGCCTCGGCGGGGCGCTTTATGAGGAATGCCTCTACGACGAGCGCGGGCAATTGCTGAACGGCTCGCTCGCCGGCTACCTTCTGCCCATGGCCGGCGAAATGCCGGATATTTCGATCGCCCATGCGGTGACGCCGACCAAGGAAGGCGCGCTCGGCGCCAAGGGCGCGGGCGAGGCCGGCGTCGCCGCCGCGCCCGCCGCCGTCATGAACGCCATCAATGATGCGCTCGCGCCTTTCGGCGCGGAGATCACGACGCTGCCGATGACGCCGGAGCGCATATTGAGAAGCCTCGGCAAGATAAACTGAAGGCAAAAAGCCAGGACCAACGGGAGGAACGCATGGACAAGAAGATTGTAAATGTCGACCGGCGCACTTTGCTCGCCGGCCTTGGCGCTGCGGCTTTCGTGCCGATGACGCCCGCCATCGTGCGGGCGCAGAGCGAAACCATCCGCATCGGCTTCCCCGTGCCGCTCACCGGCCCGTTCGGCGCCGAAGCGCAGGACCAGGTGCGCTGCGCGCAGCTCGCCATCGATCAGGTCAACGCCGGCGGCGGCATCGGCGGGCGCATGGTCGAATTGCTCGTTCGCGACGACAAGCTCAATCCCGGCGAAGCGACGACGCGCACGCTGGAGCTGATCGAGAAGGACAAGGCGCATTTCATCGTCGGCGCGCTCGCCGGCAATGTGCAGCTCGCGGTCAACGAAGTCTGCCGCAATCGCGGCGTCATCTATGTTTCCATCAGCCAGTCGGACACGATCAACGAGGCCGGCACGTTCAGCCGCTTCACCTTCCATGAAGGCCTGACGCCGCACATGACGACGCTGGCCGTCGGCAAGCATGTCTTCCCCAAGGCCAGGGGCAAGCGCGTCGCCTATCTCGTCGCCGACTACACCTATGGCCACGAGACGCTGCGCGCCTTCAAGCGCGCCAGCCAGCAATTCGGCATGCAGACGGTCGAGGAAATCCTGCACCCGCTCAACACGGCGGATTTCTCCACCTTCTTCCCGCGCATCATGGCGGCCAAGCCCGACGTTCTGTGCATCTGCAACTTCGGCCGCGACCAGCTCAACTCGATCAAGCAGGCGAACGATTTCGGCATCAAGAAGCAGGCGCAGATCACCGTTCCGGTGTTCCTCTACGCCCAGCGCCGCTCCGGCTCGCCGGCCATGTTCGACGGCATCGTCGGCGGCTGCAATTATCACTGGACGCTCGAGGACAGCGTGCCGAGCGCCAAGAAGTTCAACAACCTCTATCGCGCCAAGCACAACAACACCGTGCCCTCCGACTACGGCGCCTATGGCTATGCCGGCGTCTCCAGCCTGCTCGAAGCGGTCAAGAAGGCCGGCGGAACGGACACGGACGCGGTGATCGCCGCCTTCGAGACGGTGAAGCTCGACACCCACAAGGGCCCCGAGCATTACCGCAAGTGCGACCATCAGGCGGTGCAGCCCGTGTTCGTCGTCGAATCGAAGCCGCAGGCGCAGATGCGCAACGAATTCGACGTCTTCAACATCGTCAGCGTCGAAGTCGGGTCGGAGGACAATCTGCGCACCTGCGCGGAGCTCGGCCACAAGGCCTGACCGGGACGCCAGCGCGAGTTCGTAAAATGACCTTGGATCTTATTCTCCTCCAGACCTTCACCGGGCTCGCGCTCGGGTCCATCCTGGTGCTCATGGCGCTCGGCATGTCGCTGATCTTCGGCATGTTGACCGTGCCCAATTTCGCGCATGGCGCGTTCTACATGGTCGGCGCCTATGCGGGCGTCGTGGCGTTCCGGCTCACCGACAGCTTCGTCGCAGCGCTCGTCTGCGCGCCGCTGGCGGTGGCGCTGCTGGGATTTGCCGTCGAGCGGACGCTGGTGCGCCCGCTCTATGGCCGCGGCCTCGACTATCCGATCGTGCTGACGTTCGGCTTGGCCTATGCGATGATCGAGATCATCCGCATCTTGTTCGGCAAGGAAGGCATTCCCTTCGAGACGCCGGAATTCCTGCAGGGCGCCGTCTCGCTCGGCTTCGGCTATTTCCCGCTCTACCGGCTGTTCCTGATCGGCGTCTGCGTCGTCGTCGTCGGCGCGCTCTATCTCTGCCTCGAGAAGACGAAATTCGGCCTCGTCGTGCGCGCCGGCGCCAATGATCCCGAAATCGTCCGCGTTCTCGGCATCGACATCCGCACGATCTGGATGCTGATCTTCGGCCTCGGCACAGGCCTTGCCGCCCTCGCCGGCCTGCTGGCCGCGCCGATGCGCGGCGTGACGCCGGAGATGGGCATTCCCGTGCTCGTCGAAGCCTTCGTCGTCACCGTCGTCGGCGGCATGGGCTCGCTGGCGGGCGCCAGCGTCGCCGGAATTCTCGTCGGCGTCGTGATGAGCCTGACCTCGCTGTTCTCCCCCAAATTCGCCGAGCTTTCGATGTTCGCCCTGATGGCGCTCACCCTCATCATCCGTCCGCGCGGCCTGTTCGGCCGCCCCGGCCTGACCGGCTGAGGCGCTCATGACCGCAATCACCGCTCAGGCGTCATCGACCTCATGGTTCACGCTGCTGGCGCGGCGGCGCGTCGCGCTTGCCATTCTCGCATTGGCGGCGCTGCTGTTCGTCGCGCCCTACGAGGCGCTCGCCACCAACATCATCATCTACGGGCTGTTTGCGCTCGGCTGTAACCTGCTGCTCGGCTACACCGGCTTGCTGTCCTTCGGTCAGGCGGCGTTCTTCGGGCTCGGCGCCTATGGCTGCGGCCTCAGCATCGTCCATGGCGGCGCGCCGGTGCTCGTCGCGCTCGCCATCGGCGTCGTTTCGGCGATCTTCGGCGCGGCGCTGATCGGCGCGATGGTGATCCGCAGCCGCGGCATCTATTTCGCTATGGTGACGTTGGCGCTCGGCCAATGCGTGTCGGCCATTCTCTACGAGGCGGACTTCTGGACGGGCGGCGAGAACGGCTTGCGCGGCATCGCTGCGTCGGTCGCCAATTTCGGCGTCTTCAAGGTCAACCTCGTCGATCCGACGCAGAAGTTCTTCTTCGTGCTCGCCTTCGTCGCCCTGGCGCTGATCCTGGTGGAGCGCCTGCTGGCGTCGCCCTTCGGCATCACGCTGGAGGCGATCCGCGAGAACGAGAAGCGCGTCATTGCCTGCGGCTATGACGCGCAGGCGACGAAATGGCTGGTCTTCGTGCTGTCCGGCGCGATCTGCGGCCTTGCCGGCGCGCTCTACGCCATCCACCTGTCGATCGTCCCCATCGATATCGTCAACTACCACAATTCCGGCCTTGTCGTGATGATGTCGCTGCTCGGCGGGATCAACACGTTCTTTGGCCCGTTCATCGGCGCGGCGATCTTCCTCATGCTTGAGGACGTGGTGTCGAAATTCACCTCGCATTGGCAATTGGTCGTCGGCCTGTTGTTCATCGCGCTCGTGCTGTTCTTCCCGCGCGGCGTCTGGGGCACGCTTCTCGCCCGGATGAGGAGCCGTTCATGAGCGCCGCGCCGATCTTCGAGGTCAAGAACGTCTGGGTGCAGTTCGGCGGCTTCTCGGCGCTGAGCGACGTGTCCCTGGCCTTTCAGCCCGGACAATTGACGAGCATCATCGGCCCGAACGGCGCCGGCAAGAGCACGTTCTTCAACGTGCTGTCGGGCTCGATCAAGCCGACGGCGGGTTCGGTCTTCGCGCTGGGTCACGACATCACGCGCATGCCGCAGCACAAGATCACGCGGCTGGGCGTCGCCAAGTCGTTCCAGATCACCAGCGTGTTTCCGCAGCTCTCGGTACTCGACAATGTCCGCATCGCCATGCAGGGCGCAGGCCGGCGCTTCGACCTGTGGACCAAACGCGACAGCATGATCGAGCAGATCGACAAGGCGATCGAGGTTCTTGAACGCGTCGGGCTGGCGGACCGGATCGAGCGGACGGCCGGCACGATGGCGCATGGCGAACAGCGCGCGCTCGAAATGGCCATGGCGCTGGCCCTGCAGCCCAAGGCCTTGCTGCTCGACGAGCCGACCGCCGGCATGAGCCCGGAGGAAACCCGCGACATGATGGACCTGATCGTGGGGCTCGCCGCCGAGCGAACCGTCATCCTGGTCGAGCACAAGATGAAGCTCGTGATGGGCATCAGCGACCGCATCATCGTCCTGCATCACGGCGAAATTCTCGCCGACGACAAGCCGGCCGGCATTCGCGCCAATTCCGAGGTGCGGCGCGTCTACCTCGGCGAGGAGAGCTAACGTGCTCAGTCTCAAGAAGGTCAATGCCTGGTATGGCCGGGCGCATGTGCTGCAGGGCGTCGATCTCGACGTGCGCGAAGGCGAGGTCGTGTCGATCATCGGCCGCAACGGCGCCGGCAAGACGTCGATCCTGCGCGCGATCATGGGGCTCATGCCGCGCTGCGAAGGTCAAATCGATTTCTGCGGCGTCGACATGCTGACGCGCCAGACGCACGAACGTTTCCGCCACGGCCTCGGCTATGTGCCGGAGGAACGGCGCATCGTGCCGGGCCTGACCGTTGCGGAAAACATCGAACTCGGGCTGATCGCTCCCTCGGCCAGCAAGCCGGACAAGGCGCGCGTCGACGAAATCCTCGAAATGTTCCCGCGCCTGCGCGAACGCTGGCGCCAGCCCGGCACGACCATGTCGGGCGGCGAACAGCAGATGCTCGCCATCGCGCGCGCGCTCGTCTCGGGGCCGAAGCTGCTGATGCTCGACGAGCCGTCGGAAGGCATCATGCCGCGCCTCGTCGATGAGATGTTCGAGCTGTTTCGCACCATCTCGGCGCGCGGCGTGACCATCCTGCTGGTCGAGCAGAACGTCGGGCGCGCCCTGTCGATCTCGCAGCGCGCCTATATCGTCGATCAGGGCCATGTCGTGTTCGACGACAGCGCAGCCAACCTGCTCGCCAATCGCGAGATTCAGGATCGTTATTGCTCGGTCTGACGGCCGCCCACGACAATTCGACAAAAAGGAGGACAGGATGATCGTCGACCTGCGCATTTACACCTGCAAGCCCGGCAAGATGGCGGCCTTCGTCGCGCTGTACGAACAGCACGCCTGGGCGCTGCAACAGAAATATCTCGGCCGCTGCCTCGGCTGGTACACGACCGTCGAAGGCACGCAGAACCGCGTCGTGCACATGTGGGCCTATGACAGCCAGGCCGACCGCGAGGCGCGCCGCAAGGCTCTCGCCGCCGATCCGGCATGGCCCGCCTATCTCAAGCTGCTCGGCGATTCCGAACTGCTGGTGTCGATGGAAAACAATTTCATCACGCCGACGGCGTTCTCGCCGGTGCAGTAAGCCGCCAGCAGCCGGGCGCGGCGCGCGCCCGGCTGTGTCGTCGCCAAGGACACTTGAGGCGACAGGGCTGTCCGGCGCAACGTCAGCCCCGCCGTCAATCGGGCTGATTTGCTGGCATTTCAGCGCTGGCATGGAACTTGCTGTCCTTCTTCCCGCACCGGCGGCAAAAACGCGATGACAAAATTGCGCGTCGCCCGGCTCCAGGGAGACGCATCCATGACGTTGAAAGCATCGCTATTGGCCGCCGTCGCGCTTTGCCTCGCGGCCGGCCCGCTCGGCGCCCAGACCGCGCCGGCGCGTACGCTGAAGATCGGCGTGATGAACGACCAGTCCGGACCCTACGCCGATCTCGGCGGCCCCGGTTCAGTCGTCGCGGCGCGCCTCGCGGTCGAGGATTCCGGCCTCGCCGCCAAGGGCTGGAAGGTCGAGGTTCTCGCCGCCGATCACCAGAACAAGGCCGACATCGCCGCCAACATCACCCGGCAATGGATCGACAATGAAGGCGTCGACGCCATTGCCGATCTGGTCAATTCCGCCGCCGCGCTGGCGGTGAGCCATCTGACGCGCGAGAAGAACCGGGTGCTGCTCGCCTCCGGCCCCGCCACGTCCGACCTGACCGGCAAGGCCTGCTCGCCCAACACGGTGCATTGGACCAGCGACACCTGGGCGGTGGCGCATGGAACAGCCAAGGCGACGGTGAAGTCGGGCGGCGACACCTGGTTCTTCCTGACCACCGATTACGCTTTCGGTCTGGCGCTCGAGCGCGACACGTCCTCGGTCGTCACCGCCAATGGCGGTAAGGTGCTGGGCGCGGTCCGCGCGCCGATCGGTGCGTCGGATTTCGCCTCCTTCCTGCTGCAGGCGCAGAATTCCAAAGCCAAGATCGTGGCTTTGGCCAATTCCGGCGCGGATACGACCAACGCCATCAAGCAGGCGGCGGAATTCGGCCTCGTCGCCGGCGGCCAGAAGATCGCCGCCATGCTGCTCTACATTTCCGACATTCACGCCCTCGGCCTGCCGGTGGCGCAGGGCATCGTGCTGACCTCGCCCTTCTATTGGGACACCAACGACGGCACGCGCGCCTTTGCCGAGCGCTTCTCCAAGCAGATGCGCGGCGCAAAGCCGACAATGATCCACGCCGGCACCTACAGCGCCGTGGCGCATTATCTCAAGACCGTCGCCGCCGGCGCAGACAGCAAGGACGGCGCGAAAGTGGTGACGGCGATGAAGGCCGCGCCGACCGACGATCCGCTGTTCGGCAAGGGCACGATCCGTCCCGACGGGCGCAAGATCCACCCGATGTTCCTGTTCGAGGTGAAGTCGCCGGCCGAGTCGAAGGGGCCGTGGGACTATTACAAATATCGCGCGACGGTCCCGGCCGACGAGGCGTTCCGGCCGATGAGCGAGGGCGGTTGCCCGCTGGTCGCTGCGGTGAAGTAAGTCATTCGCGGCGGCGGGCCTGCCCCGCCGTCCTCCAATCACGAAGGATAGTCCATGAAGGCGGTTGTTGTGCGGAGCTTCGGCCCGTTCGCGGATGCGCGCGTAGAGGAAATGCCCGATCCCACGCCCGGAGCGGGCGAAGTTCTGGTCGCCGTCGAGGCGGCGGAGGCCAATTATCCCGACCTGTTGATGATGGAGGGGCGCTATCAGGTGAAGCCCGCCCTGCCGTTCATTACCGGCAAGGGCTGCGCTGGCCGGGTCATCGGCCTCGGCGGGGGCGTCACCGATCTGCAGATCGGCCAGAGGGTCGCGGTGCAGGTCGAAAACGGCTCCTATGCGTCGAAGATCTGCGCCCGGCGCGACCTCTGCTATCCCGTGCCGGACGGCATCGACGCCGCGACGGCCGCGGCCGCGCTGCTGACCTACCAGACGGCGTGGTTCGCGCTGACCGACCGCGCCATGCTGAAGCCGGGCGAGATCGTTATGGTGCTCGGCGCCGGCGGCGGCGTGGGCGTCGCGGCGATGCAGGTGGCCAAGCTGCTCGGCGCGGGCATGGTGATCGGCGCGACGCGCGGCGCGGCCAAAGCCGATCTCGTCAGGGAAGCGGGCGCCGATGCGGTCGTCGACCTGTCGGCAGAGAATCTGCGCGACAGCCTGCGCGCGCAGGTGCTGGCGGCGACCGGCGGCCGCAATGTCGACGTCATCATCGATCCCGTCGGCGGCCCGGCCTTCGAGCCGGCTTTGCGCACGCTCGGCTGGCGCGGCCGTCTCGTCGTCGTCGGCTTCACCGGCGGCGACATTCCGCTGGCGCGCACCAATTACCTGCTGGTGCGCAACATCTCGGTCGTCGGCCTGCAGGGCTCGGACTATCGCGACCGCTGGCCGGAGGCCTGCGCCGAGGCGCAGGCGGCGATCTTCAAGGCCATTGCCGAGGGCAAGTTCCGCCCGGTTGTCAGCGCAATTTATCCATTCGAGCGCTTCGCCGAAGCGCTGGGCGCGCTGCAGGTCGGCGCGGTGCGCGGCAAGGTGCTGCTCAGCCCCAACGCCGACGCAGGCGCGGCATGATCGGCTGGGACGTCCGGGACGGGATCGGCGTGCTGACGCTCGCCAATCCGCCGCTCAACCTGGTGACGCTGGAGCAGACGCAAAGGCTGCATCAGGCGCTCGACGCGGCGGCGGCAATGCCGGACCTGCGCGCGCTGGTGCTGACCGGCGCGGGCGACAAGGCGTTCTGCGCCGGCTCGGACCTGTCGCAATTTGGCCCGCTGATGAACCCGGGCAAGGTCATTCCCGGCAAGCTCGGGCCGGAGAACGCCGCCTTTTCCAAACTCGCGGCGCTGCGCATCCCCACCGTCGCCGCGCTCAACGGCCTGGCCTATGGCGGCGGGCTGGAAATGGCGTGCTGCTGCGACCTGATCGTCGCCGACGAGCGGGCGCGCTTCTGCCTGCCGGAGATCAAGCTGGCGCTCATTCCCGGCAGCGGCGGCGCGGTGCGCGTCGGCCGCCGCATCGGCGAGGGACGCCTGCGCGAAATGATCCTGCTCGGCGAGCCGATCGACGCCGCGACGGCATTGTCTTGGGGACTGGTCAACCGCGTCGTCCCGGCGCAGCAGGCGCTGAGCGCCGCGCTGCAACTCGCCGCCACATTGGCGACGCGCTCGCCGCATGGGCTCGACCTGTGCAAGCAGGCGATCGCCACGGCTTTGGCCGAGCCCGAGGACGCGGCCATCGCCCGCACGTTCGACATGAGCGACGCCGCCTTCAGCAGCGCCGACGCGAAGGAAGCGATGCGCGCCTTCTTTGCGAAAGAGCCGCCGCGCTTTCAGCCCGTCGCCGGCCGCCGACAGCCGTGACTTCGCCAGCGACACTTTCGCGCAAGCCAATTGTCTTTCCTGCGGACCCGCGCGCCGCCAAGAGCAAAAACAGTCAATAAATCAACATAATAAAAACTGGCATGCCACATGCAAGTCGCGAGGCAGCTGCTCCTCGGCGTAGCCAAGATCGAAGACAGTGAGGAAACGACATGAACAAATGGGCATATCTCTGCGTCGCGCTGCCAATGGCGTTCGGCGCCGGCGGCGTCGCCGCGCAGACGGGTGAAGAGGTCAAGATCGGCGTCATGACCGATATGAACGGTCCCGACAGCGATCTCGGCGGTCCGGGTTCCGTCATTGCAGCGCAGCTGGCGATCGACGATTTCGGCCCGACGGTCGCCGGCCGCAAGATCGTGCTGATCTCGGGCGACCACCAGCGCAAGCCCGACGTCGCCTCGGCGCTGTCGATGCGCTGGTACGACAACGAAAACGTCGACATGATCGTCGACATCCCGCTGTCCTCGGCGGCGCTCGCCGTGCAGGAGAACGCGCGCTCGCGCAAGAAGATCGTCGTCTTCTCGGCGGCCGCGACCTCCGACCTGACCGGCAAGGCGTGCTCGCCGACGGGTTTCCACTGGACCTATGACACCAAGGCGGTCGCCAACGGCACCGCGGCGGCGATCACCAAGGCCGGCGGCAAGAGCTGGTTCTTCCTGACCTCCGATTACGCCTTCGGCCACGCGCTGCAGCGCGACGCGGAATCCGTCGTGAAAGCCAATGGCGGCACGGTCGTCGGCAATGTGCGCCATCCGGTGTCGAACCTCGACTTCTCGTCCTTCCTGCTGCAGGCGCAGAACTCGAAGGCGCAGGTCATCGGCCTGGCCAATTCGGTCAATGACACGGCCAATTCGATCCGTCAGGCCAACGAATTCGGCATTCAGGCCGGCGGCCAGAACGTCGCGGCGCTGCTCGCCTTCATCACCGACATCAACAGCCTCGGCCTGCAGGTCGCCAAGGGCACGCGCCTGACCGAAAGCTTCTACTGGGATCTCAACGACGGAACCCGCGCCTGGTCGGCGCGTTTCTCCAAGCTGCACAACGGCCGCGCGCCGACGATGACGCAGGCCGGCGTCTACAGCGCCGTCACGCATTATCTGAAGGCCATCGCCGCCGCCAACAGCAAGGACGGCATGACGGTGGCGCAGAAGATGCGCGACCTGCCGGTGAAGGACTTCATGACCGACAACGCCAAGGTCTGGCCGAGCGGCTGGGTCGAGCGCGATTTCTACCTGTTCGAAGTGAAGACCCCGGCCGAGTCCAAGGGCCCGTGGGATTATTACAAGCTGGTGTCGAAAGTGCCGGCAGCCGTCGCCCATCCGGCCGGCTCGGATGACGCCTGCCCGCTGATGAAGACCGGCGGCTAGGCTCTCGACCCGCTGCAAGGCCGGCGCGCCGCGATGCAACGGCGGCGCGCCCAAGACCACGACAACGCCCCGATCAAGATTGCCGACATTGCGATGACCTCAACGCTTTTGACCCTGCACGACCCCGCCATTGCGCGCGACTATTACAAGCGCGGCATCTGGCAGGATGAAACGCTTTACATGCGCGTGGCGCGCCACGCCGCCGAACGACCGGACGCCTATGCGTTGCAGGACAGGCGGCATCGCCTCACCTGGTCGCAATTGAAGCAATGGGTGGACAGCGTCGCCGCCGATCTCGATCGGGCCGGCCTGTCGACCGGCGAGCGCGTCGCCGTCTGGCTGCCGAACCGCGTCGAGACTCTCGTCGTCTTCCTTGCCTGCTCGCGCAACGGCTATGTCGGCATTCTATCGCTGCACCAGAACCACACGACAGCGGAAGTGATGACGCTGCTCGAACGCTGTTCGGTGCGCGCATTCTTCGGTCAGGTCGGCTATGGGGCCGACGCCGATGCGTCCGACATCTTCGCGCGCCTGCCCGCGCTTGGCGCGATCCAGCGCGTCTATGCGCTCGACCCGCCCGATGGCGCAGCGCCGCCGCGGCCGGCGCGCGCGCTGGCCTTTCCCGCGAGCGACGCGAATTGCGCGCCGCCGCCGGTCAACGACAATCCCGACAAGATCACATACATCGCCTTCACCTCCGGCACGACCGGCCAGCCGAAGGCGGTCATGCATTCCGACAACACGCTTCTGGCCAATGGCCGCGCCATGATCGCCGATTGGGGGCACGGCCCCGACACGATCCTCTATTGCCTCGGGCCGCTGAGCCATCACCTCGCCATGGTCGGCGTCGAGCAGAGCCTCGTGTCGGGCTGCGAATACATCACCAATGATCTGGCGCGCGGCATGAAGCCGCTCGACCGCATTCTCGCGACGGGCGCGACCTATGTCATGGGCGTGCCGACGCACACCATCGACATCCAGCAGGACGCGGCGGCGCGCGGCCTCGACAAGATCGGCAAGGTCGAGATTTTCTACATGTCGGGCGCGGCGATCGCGCCGGCTGTCGCCCGCCGCTTTCTCGACTACGGCATCACGCCGCAGAATACCTACGGCATGACCGAGGGCGGCTCGCACACCTCGACGCTGCGCGACGACAGTTTCGAGACGATGGTCGGCACGGTCGGCCAGTGCTGCGGCCGCGCCAATCCCTGCTATGAGCTGAAAGTGTGGAAGGCGAGCGACCGCAACAATCTTGCGGAGATCGGCGAGGTCGGCGAACTCGGCGGGCGCGGCGCGTCGTTCATGCTCGGCTATTTCGCCAATCAGGACGCGACCGAAAAGTCGATGAACAAGCATGGCTGGTTCATGTCGGGCGATCTCGCTTCCGTCGATGCGCAGGGCAACATCACCATCGCCGGGCGCTCGAAGGACCTGATCATTCGCGGCGGCCACAATATCTATCCCGTCGAGATCGAGAGCCTGGCGCTGCGCCATGCCGCCGTCGCCAAGGCGGCTGCCTTCGCCGTGCCGGACGAGCGATTGGGCGAGAAAGTCTGTCTTGCGGTCATTCCCGTCGCAGGCCGCGACATCGAGCCCGATGCGCTGCTGGCGCATCTCGCCGCCGAAGGCTTGTCGAAATTCGACATGCCGGAATATTTCATGGCCGCCGAAGACCTGCCGATGACGGCAAGCGGCAAGGTGCTGAAGCGCACGCTGGTCGAGCAGGCGAAGAACGGCGAGATCGAGCTGCACGCCATTCGCTATCGCGCGCCGCAGGCCGGCAATTGACAGGGACACGCCATGAGCACGGATAGAGTTCTCGCCGACAAGGTCGCCATCGTCACCGGCGCAGCGTCCGGCATCGGCCGCGCGCAGGCGCGGCTTTACGCCAAGGCAGGCGCGAAAGTCGTCGCCGCCGACCGCAACGGCGAGGGCGTCGCCGAAATCGTCGCCGAAATCGAGCGCGACGGCGGCGAAGCGCTTGGGCTGAGCGTCGATCTGTCGCGCAAGGACGACATTGCGTCGCTCGTCGCGGCGACGCTGGCGCGTTTCGGCCGCATCGACATTCTCGGCAACACGGCCGGCCTGCATGACGGCTATGTGCGCTCGCTCGACACCAGCGACGAGATGTGGGACCGCGTCTTCGACGTCAATGTGAAAGCGATGTTCCGCCTGACCAACGCCGTGCTGCCCGGCATGCTGGCCCAGGGCCATGGCGTCATCGTCAATGTCGCCTCGGTATCGGGCACGGTCGCGGGCGGCGGCGGCGTCGCCTATACCGCCAGCAAACATGCGGTGATCGGGCTGACGAAGCAGATCTCGTTCGAATATGGCCGCAAGGGCATCCGCATCAACGCCGTCTGCCCCGGCATGGTCGAGACCGGCATTACGCGCGACGTTCTCGCCGACAAGGATTCGAAATTCTACAAGGCCGTGCAGGCGGTGCCGGCCGGACGCCACGCGCAGCCCGACGATATCGCCGAAGTCGCCTTGTTTCTCGCCAGCGACGCTGCGCGTTTCATGCATGGCGGGGCGGTGCTGGTCGACGGCGGCCTGACCGTCAAATAGGTTTCAGGCGCAAGGAGGCCGCAGGCCATGGCGATTGATTATGCGGCGCTGAAGTCCCGCGCCTTCCCCGAAATCCGCCAGGCCTATGGCGCACGCGAGTGCATCCTCTATGCGCTCGGCGTCGGTGTCGGCGTCGAGGACTCGCAGGGCGACAATCTGCGCTATGTCTTCGAGCAGGACATACGCGCCTTGCCGACAATGGCGGTGACGCTGGGCTATGCCGGCTTCTGGCTGCGCGAGCCCGACACCGGCATCGACTGGGCCAATGCGTTGCTGCTCGATCAAGAAATCGCGCTGCAGCGGCCGTTGGCGGCGAGCGGCGAAGTGATTGGCCGCACGCGCGTCGGCGAAATTTACGACAAGGGCGCAGGGCGAGGCGCCTTCATCGTCACCTTGCGCGAACTCGTCGATGCGGCAAGCGGCGCGCCGATCGCGACGATGCGCTGCACGGAATTCGTGCGCGGCGAAGGCGGCTTTGGCGGACCGCCGGCGCCGAGGCCCGAGCACGCCAAGTGCCCCGAGCGCGCCGCCGATGCGACGGTCCGCTATCCGACATCGAAACAGGCGGCGCTGATCTACCGGCTGAGCGGCGACGACAACCCGCTGCATGTCGACGCCGCCACGGCGCGCAGCGTCGGCTTCGACGCGCCGATCCTGCACGGCCTGTCCTCCTTCGGCATGGCGGGACGCGCCATCGTCGCGGCGATGTGCGGCGGCGACCCGGCGCGGCTGCGCCTGATCCGCGGCCGCTTCACCGCGCCCGTCCTGCCCGGCGAAACATTGCGCTTCAACCTCTGGCGCATCGACGCGCGGCGTTGCATGTTTCAGGTGATCGTCGAGGAGCGCGGCGTCGTGGCGCTCGACAGCGGCGAGGCGGAATTCACCGAACGATAACAGACCGGCCTTGATGCCGGCCTTGCCAGCGGAGGAACGAAAATGGCCCTGCCGTATCCCGACGAAAACACGCCGCCGCTGCGCGGCGTCTATTATCCGACCGAGAAGGACCGGGCCTCCGCCAATTGGACGAAGTTCTTCGCCTTTGCCGGCGTGCCGGATTACCCGACCTTCGCCGCGAAAGCCGAAGCTGAGCCGGACTGGTTCTGGACCAAGCTGATCGCCTTTCTCGACATTCGCTTCGACACGCCGTTCACGCAGGTGCGCGACATGTCGCCCGGCATCGAGCACGCGCGCTGGTGCGTCGGCGGCCGCATGAACATGACCGTCTCGCTGCTCGACCGCCATATCGCGGCGGGGCGCGGCGCACATGAGGCGATCCTGTGGGAGAGCGAAGACGGCAGGACGCGCCGGCTGACCTATGCCGGCCTGCTGCAACAGACGGAAGAACTGGCTGCGGGCCTCGCCGCCAAAGGCATCGGCGCGGGCGACGTCATCGGCCTGTTCATGCCGATGATCCCCGAGACGGCCGTGGCCTTTCTCGCCATTGCAAGGCTCGGGGCGATCGTGCTGCCGCTGTTCTCCGGCTTCGGCGAGAACGCCCTGGCGACGCGGCTGAACGATTCCGGCGCGGTCGCCGTCATAACGGCGGAAGAGACGGTGCGGCGCGGCAAGATCAGCCCGATGAAGGCGACGCTCGACATTGCGCTGGCGCAAGCGCCGAGCGTGCGCCATGTCGTCGTCGCGCCGACGCGCAAGGCCGTCGCCATGACGGCGGGCCGCGACATGTGGTGGGACGCGGCCATCGCGCCCGGCGCGTCCTTTCCCGCCGTCATCGTCGACGCCGACCATCCGATGATGGTGATCTATACGTCCGGCACGACCGGCAAGCCGAAGGGCGCCATTCACACGCATTGCGGCTTCACCGTGAAGACCGGCGAGGACTACATCCTGTGCTACGACTTCAAGCCGAGCGAGCGCTGGGCGTGGATGACCGACATCGGCTGGCTTGTCGGGCCGATCCAGATCGTCGCGACGCTGCTCACCGGCGCGACATTGTTGCTGGCCGAGGGCGGCCCGGATTATCCGCAGCCGGGACGGCTGTGGCGCATGATCGAGGATTACAAGCTGACGATGGTCGGCGTCAGCCCGACGACGGTGCGGGTGATGCGCACGCACGGCGATGGGGAGGCGACGCGCTACGACACCAGCTCTTTGCGCGCCATCCTGTCGACCGGCGAGCCATGGGACGAGGCTACCTGGATCTGGCTCTATGAAAACGTGCTGCGGCAGCGCGGGCCGATCATGAACAATATCGGCGGCACGGAAATGGGCGCGATCCTCGGCACCAACGTGCTCTATCCGCATCGGCCGACGAGCTTCTTCGGCCCCGTGCCCGGCACCGGCGCGGATATTGTCGACGATGCGGGAAACAGCACCGCGCCCGGCGAAGTCGGCGAGCTGGTGATGCGCGAAGCCTGCATCGGCACGACGCGCGGGCTGTGGCAGGACGAGGAACGCTACATCGACGGCTATTGGACGCGCTTTCCCGGCATATGGACGCATGGCGACTGGGCGTCGCGCGACAAGGACGGCCTGTGGTATGTGCATGGCCGCTCCGACGACACGATCAAGCTCGCCGGCAAGCGCACCGGCCCGTCGGAAATCGAAGCGCTGCTGCTCGCCACCGGCAAGGTCAAGGACGCGGCGGCCGTCGCCATCGACGATCCGATCAAGGGGTCTGCCGTGGTCTGCGCGGTCGTCGCCGCGCCGGACGCGCCGGGCGAGGTAGAGCTGACGCCCTTGCTGTCGAGCGCCATCACCAAGGGCCTTGGCGGGCCCTACAAGCCGCGCTCGATCCTCTACGTCTCCGACCTGCCGCGCACGCGCAACGGCAAGGTCATGCGCCGCGTCATCCGGTCCGTGCTCACCGGCAAGCCGGCGGGCGACGTGTCGTCGCTGATCAATCCGGAAGCGGTCGACGAGTTGCAGGCCTTCGTCGGCAAGGTCTGATCGATCCGGCATTCGCATGAAAAAACCGGGGCGAGCCTTCTGGGCCCGCCCCGGCGGCGGAAGGCATGACGTTCGGGCGTCATGCCTGTGCGGCAGGGCGCGCGTCATGATGCGCGCGCTTGTGCAAAGCTCAGATCGACAGCAGCGGATCGGTCGTCTCGCCAAGGCGCGGCGCGGCGGCGCGATTGGCGTCGGAGCGGAAGACGGGCGCAATCGGCACCGGCAGCGCCGGGATCTGCCGGCCATCGGCCTTGACGACGGCGCCGAACAAATTGCGCGCGGCGAGATGCGGATCCTTCACCGCCTCTTCCAGCGTCGCGACGATGGAACAGCAGACGTCATGGCCTTCGAACGCTTCCACCCAGTCCTGCGAGGTGCGCGCCGCGATGATCTCGGCCACCGCCGCAATGACGGTTTCCGCCGGCGCGTCGGGCTTTCGCAGCGCCTCGGGCAGATGGATGATGCGCGTGAAGTTCGCCCAGAACTTTTCCTCGAGCGGCGCAGCGGCGAGATAGCGATCATCCGCCGTGCGGTAGATCTGGTAGCGCGGCGAACCGCCTGACACGAGTTCCTTGCCGGAGCGCGGCCAGCCCGCGCCGCTGAAGCCGTTGCCGAGGCCCCAATAGAGGAAGCTCAGCAGATTATCGCCCATGGCGACGTCGAGATAGCAGCCAAGGCCCGAATGGTCGCGCTGGCGCAGCGCGAACATGATGTTCATGATCGCCGGAAACGAGCCACCAGCGATGTCGGCGACGAGCACGGGCGGCACGATGGGCGCGCCGTCCGCACCGGCGGAAATGCCGAGCACGCCGGTCTCGGCGATGTAGTTGAGATCATGCGCGGCCACCTGCGCCTTGGGGCCGGTCTGGCCCCAGCCGGTGATCGAGCAATAGATCAGGCGCGGGTTGATGCGGCGCAGGGCGTCGTAGCCGAGGCCGAGGCGATCCATGACGCCGGGGCGGAACTGCTCGATCAGCACGTCGGCGCGCTGCAGCAGCGGCATCAGCCGCTTCACCGCGTCGGGGGCCTTGAGGTCGATGGCGATGCTCTGCTTGCCGCGATTGAGCAGGACGAAATTGACGCTGTCCTCGCCGAGCTTCGGCTCGTAGGAGCGCATTTCGTCGCCGCGATCCTCGCGCTCGATCTTGACGACGCGCGCGCCGGCCTCGGCGAGGATGAGGCTCGCCATCGGGCCGGGCAGCAGGGTCGAGAAGTCGAGGACGAGCAGTCCTTCCAGCGGCCGCATCAGGACTGGCCCTTCAGCTGGCGCGCCTTGGCGACCTGCGCGCGGCGCGCCGGCGCATAGGCCGGATTGCCGAGCGCGACATAAAGCGCCTGCGTCACGTCGTGATGCGCAGCGAGCCCCGAGCGATTGAGCAATTCGATCGGGCCTTCGGGATAGCCGAGGCCGAGGCGCAGGGTGAGGTCCATGTCGGCGGCCGTCGCCAGCTTGGCGTCGAGGCGGCCAAGCGCGGCGTTGAGATAGGGCCGCACGAGACGATCGACGATGCGGCCGGGGAAGTCGGCGCAGACGGCCGTCTTCAGGCCATGCTTCTCGAAAAGCGCGCGCGCGGCGGCGACGGCGCCGTCGTCGGTGCAGGGCTGGCGGACGATTTCGACGAGGTTCGAGGGCGCCGCGTCGCCCATGCGGAAGCGGGCGAAGCCGAGCACGTTGCCGCCTTCCTCGCCGCGTCCTTCGCCGGTGTGCTCGCCGAGGCATTCCGTGCCGAGTTCGACGAGGATGGCCGTGTATTTGTCTTTGTTCGGCAATGCGGCGAAATGCTCTCCGGCCTTGTCGCCGATGATGACGGCGATGGCGCCGTCTGCCGATGCCGATTGCAGCAGCGAATGCGCCTCCGGGAACGAGCGGCTGACGCCACCTTCAATCACGCGATGGGTCATGGGTCAGGCTCCGAAGATGGCGGCGTTTTCGTAGGACAGGAAACCGCGGCTCGTCTTGCGGCCAAGGCGGCGGGCGGCGACCATGCGGCGCAGCAGCGGCGGGCAGGATGCGCGCTGCTCGTTGGTGACGCCGTAAAGCGCCTCGCACAAAAGCACCTGCGTATCGAGGCCGACGAGGTCGAGCAGTTCCATCGGCCCCATCGCGTAGCCCATCGCGCCCTTGATCGCCTTGTCGATCTCGGCGGGCTCGGCCACGCCTTCCTCGACGAGGCGGATGGCGTCGTTGTTGAACGGCACGAGGAAGTAATTGAGGATGAAGCCGGGCGCGTCCTGCGTCTTCACCGGCTTCTGGCCGAGGTCGAGGCAGATCTGCCAGGCGCGGTCGAACACGTCCGGTGTGGTGTTCACACCGGGGGACATTTCGACGAGCTTCATCAGCTGCGCCGGCAGGCAGAAATGCATGCCGACGAAGCGGTCGTCGCGGCCGGAGCGCGCCGCGATCTCGGTGATCGACAGCGTCGAGGTGTTCGACGCGAAGATGGTCTCCGGCGGGCAGACCTTGTCGAGGGCCGAGAACAGCTTGCCCTTGACGTCGAGGTCTTCGAACACCGCTTCGATGACGAGGCCGGCCTTGGCCATCGCCGCCATGTCGTCGGTGGCGGTGACGCGCGCGACCGTTTCGTCGGCCTCAATTTGCGTCATCTTTCCGCGCTGCACGGATTTGGCGAAGAAGGCCTGCATCTGGCCGATGGCGGCTTCGGCGCGCGCCTTGTCGAGATCGAGCAGGATGGTGGGAAAGCCGGCGCGGGCGGCGACGATGGCGATGCCCGTTCCCATCGTGCCGGAGCCGACGACGCCGATTGCGATTTTGCTGGTCATGATTGTCCTCAGCGTTCGATGAAACTGCGGCCGATGAGCTGGCGGTGGATCTGGTTGGTGCCCTCCCAGATCTGCGTGATCTTGGCGTCGCGCATCAGCCGCTCGACGCGATAATCCTTGGTGTAGCCGTAGCCGCCGTGCAGCTGCACGGCCTCGGTCGCCATGCGCATGGCAAGATCGGAGGCGCGCATCTTCAGGATGGAGGCTTCGATGCTGATGTCCTGCACGCCGGCATCGACCATGCGGCCGACATGCATCAGCCACGAATCGCACAGCGCCAATTCGCTGGCGAGATCGGCGAGCATGAACTGGATGCCCTGGAAGTCGATGATTTTGCGGCCTGACTGCTTGCGCGTGTTGATATAGGCGGTCGCGTCCTCGAACGCCGCGCGGGCGATGCCGAGCGCATGCGCGCCGACGCTCGGGCGCGACTTGTTGAGCGAGGCGAGCAGCAGCTTCAGGCCCTCGCCCGGACCGCGCAGCAGATTGGCCTTCGGCACGCGGCAATTGTCGAAGGCGAGCGTCGCCGTCGAGGAGCCGCGATGGCCCATCTTGTCCTCGAGCCGCACGACGGAGAGGCCCGGCGTGCCCTTCTCGATGATCAGGCAGGAGATGGCGCTCTTGGCGTCGGCCGTATCGGCCCATTTGCCGAAGACGACATAGATGTCGGCGACGTCGCCATTGGTGATGAAGGTCTTCGAACCGTCGACGACGATGTCGTCGCAGTCCGGCGTGAATTTCGTGCGCATGCCGGTGGCGTCCGATCCGGCGTCCGGCTCGGTGATGACGAGCGCGGCCAATGCGCCTTCGGCGATGCGCGGCAGCAGGCGCTGCTTCTGCTCCTCGGAGCCGAAGTCGATGACCGGCTTGATGGCGTGGAAATTCGTCGCCCAGATGATGCCGGTGGCGGCGCAGGCGGCGGAAATCTCGCGGACGCAGGCAAGGTAGCTGAGATAGGACAGGCCGGCGCCGCCGTAGGCTTCCGGCACGAACATGGCGTTGAGGCCAAGCGCGTTGATGCCCTTGACGTTCTCCCACGGGAATTCAGCGGTCGCATCGGTATGCGCGGCGCGGGCGGCGATTTCGGTGCGCGCGAATTGGCGCACATTGGCGAGCAGCAGCGCCTCGTGGTCGGGCAGGCCGAGCTGGTCGTCGATACGGGACAGGATGGACATGCGAAATCCTCAGTGGGCCATGCCCTGACCGCCATCGAGATAGATCGTCTCGCCGGTCAGGAACGGAATGTTTTCTTGATAGAGCGCGGCGACGAGCCGCGCGACGTCATCGGCCTTGCCGGGACCGCCGACGGGAATGCGCGCGGCGAGCAAAGCGCGCACCTTCTCCGAGGCCAGATAATCCTTGTTGAGATCGGTCTCGATATAGCCGGGCGCGACGGCGAGCACGCGGATCTTCTTGGCCGCCCATTCGACGGCGAGGCAGCGCGTGATCGCGGCGACGGCCGCCTTCGAGGCGCAATAGGCCGTGTTGTGGCGCACGCCGAGCTTGTCGAAGAACGAGCCCATGTTGACGATCAGCCCGCCGCCTGCCGCAACGAGGCGCGGATAGGCCTCCTGGCAGATCGAGAAGGTCGCCGTCGCATTCGTCTGCATCACGGTCTCGAATTCCTCCAGCGGCTGGCTGTCGGAGGCGCGGGTGATGTGGATGCCGGCGTTGTTGACGATTCCGGTCAACGGACCCGCCGCCGTCTCGAACGCGTCGAGCGCCGCCTTCACCGAGGCGCGGTCGACGACGTCGCCCTTGAGCAGGACGAGGCGCGCTTTCAGTTCAGCCGGAATGTCGACGTTCTCCGGCCCGAGGCCGCCGCGCGAGAAGCAGCCCACCGTATGGCCGCGGCGCGCCAGTTCCAATGCGATGATGGCGCCGATGCCGCGGCTGGCGCCGGTGACGAAGATGTTGCTCGGCGTCATCTCAGCGGTCCTTGAACTGGGCTTTGCGCTTCTCGATGAAGGCGGTGAGGCCTTCGACCGCATCCTCGGTGCGATAGGAGATCGTCGACAGGTCGGCCTCGATGCGAAGGCCCTCGCTCAGCGGCGTGTTGAGCGCGCGCTGCACGGCGGAGCGGGCAAGGCCGAGCGCCGGCAGGCCGTAGCCGATGAACTCGCCGGCGAAAGCCTTCGCCGCGTCGAGGACGTCGCCCTCGGCGATGCGGTTGACGAGGCCGATTCGCTGGGCTTCATCGGCGCTAACCGTGCGGCCGGTCATCACCAGTTCCAGCGCGCGCGCTTCGCCGATGAGACGCGGAAGGCGCTGCGTGCCGCCATAGCCGGGGATGAGGCCGAGCTTGATTTCCGGCAGGCCCATCTTGGCGTTGGCCGAGGCGATGCGGAAGGTGCAGGCCATCGCCAGTTCAAGGCCGCCGCCAAAGGCATAACCGTTGATCGCGGCGATCGAGGGAACCTTCAGCGAATCGAGCTTGGCGAAGGTGTGCTGGCCAAGTTCCGCGCCGCGCTTTTCCTCGACGACGGAGCGGCCCATCAATTCCTTGATGTCGGCGCCGGCGCAGAACGCCTTGTCGCCCGCGCCGGTGAAGACCAGCGCGCGGATGTCCCATGAGGCCGCCTCGTCGATGGCGGATGCGATGTCGCGCAGCACGTCGAAGGACAGCGCGTTCAGCGCCGCGGGCCGATTGAGGGTGATGAGGGCAAGCGGCCCGTCGCGCGTGAGATCAACCACCTTGAGCTTCCTCTTGTTCTACTTGTCTTGCGGCGGGGCCTTGAAGCGCACGTTTTCCGGCGTGATGACGCCTTCGCGCACCTGATCGACGAGGCTGCGTTTCAGAACCTTGCCGCTGGCCGTCGTCGGAAATTCCTCGACGACGAGGAAATGCTCGGGCATGTCGTATTTCGACAGGCCTGCCGCGTAGAGATGCTGCAACATTTCCTCGCCTTCGATCTTGCGGCCGTCCTTGGGAATGACGGCGAGGCAGACGCGCTCGCCGAGGCGGTCGTCCTTGACCGGGAAGGCCGCGACCTTGAGCGCGTCGGGATGGCGGATCGCCAGATCCTCGATCTGCGAAGGATAGATGTTGTGGCCGCCGCGGATGATGAGATCCTTCGAGCGGCCGATGATTTCGAGATTGCCGTTGGCGTCGAGCCGGCCGAGGTCGCCGCTCATGAACCAGCCCTGCGCGTTGAACGATTGCTCGGTCGCCTGCTGGTTGCCGAAATAGCCGAGCGTCAGGCAGGCGCCGCGTCCGCCGATCTCGCCGACTTCGCCGGGCGCGGCCTCGACGTCGAGCGCGTCGGAGCGCCAGATCTTCACCTCATAGGCCGAGCAGGCCTTGCCGCAGGTGCGCACCATGGTTTCAACGTCGTCATGCGGCAACGTATATTGGTGCGAGCCGTTCTCGGTCATGCCGTAGATGTTCTGCGGCGTGATGCCGAAGTCGAGGAAGCGGCGCGCCACTTCGATCGGGATCGCCGCGCCGGCCATGTAGAAGGTGCGCACATCGCCGATCTTCGTCAGGCCGCGACGGTTGACCTCGTCGAGAATGTCGATGGCGTGCGTCGGCACGCCCATCACATAAGTCGCGCCCGTGGCGATGATATTGTCGAGCGGCGTCGCGCCTTTCGCAATGTCGTTGATGACGAGTTCGCAGCCAGCCGCCAGCAATTGCTCGAAGGCGACGGTGGCGATGTGATGGCTGAGCGGGCTCAGCGAATAGATGATCGCGTTTTCGCCGAGGCTCCAGTCGCGCACCATGGCGCGGCCATTGGCGAGCAGCGTGTTGTCGGAATGCATCACGCCCTTCGGCATGCCGGTCGTGCCGGAGGTGAAGGCGAGATAGACGATCTTGTCGGGATTGCTCTCAGGCGCCGTTTGCGGGCGCGCGCCGGGCTTGGGAAACGCCGACACGTCCGACGCCTCCAGCGCCAGCGTCGCATAGAGCCGGCGCATGGTCGGAATATCGCGCATGGCGGCGAACAGGTCTTGCCTGTCGGCGTCCGCGCCATAGCCCGGCTGGGCGACGAGCGCCGCCGCGCCGACCCGTTCCATCAGCGTGCGGATTTCTCCGACCGTGTGGTTCTGGTGCAGGCACGGCGTGCAGACATAACCGCCGCGCGAGCAGGCGAGGAAGGTCACCGTAGCTTCGACCCGATTGGGCAGCCACACGCCGACGCGATCCCCCTTGCGCAGACCCGCCGCCGCAAGGTCCGCCGCCATGGCGTCGGCCCAGGCGACGAGTTGCGCCCATGTCAGGCGATGGCGCGAGTCGCGCAGCGCGAAGGCGTCGGGCCGCCGCGCCGCGTGACCTGCCGCCAGGCCGTACAATGTGTCGTCCCGCCATTCGCCCGCAGCGTAATAGCTGCGGGCCATGGCCGGGTCGTGAAGGGTAAGAAGCGTCGAGCGCATGGAGACGAGCGTTCCTTACTTGCCGAACTTGGACGCGTCCGGCTTGCGCTTCTTGGCGAAAGACTCGGAGAGCTCGTGCGACTCGTCGGTGTTGAGATAGGGGCGCAGCAGCAGGTCGTGGGCCATGCGGGCGAGGCCGCCGACGCCGCCGTGACGCGCGCCGAACGCCGCCTTGAGCGAGGCGAGGGCGAAGGGGCCGCGATCGGCGACGGCCAGCGCCATCTCGCGCGTCTTCTCGGCCAGTTGATCGTCGGGCACGACCTTGTTGATCAGGCCGTAGTCGAGCGCCTGCGCCGCAGTTAGCTTCTCGTTGAGATACCACATCTCCTTGGCGCGGCGCTTGCCGACGAGATCCTCGAGGAACCAGGTGCCGTAGCCGGCGTCGAACGAGCCAACCATGGGGCCGACCTGACGGAAGATGGCGCTTTCCTTGGCGATCGACAGGTCGCAGGTCATCTGCAGCACATTGCCGCCGCCGACCGCCATGCCGTTGACGCTGGCGATGACCGGCTTCTGCAGGCGCTCGATGGCGTCATACATTTCCAGCGTCGGCAGCACGCCGGGATAGAGGTTGGTCTTCTCGAGGCCGTCCTTGCGGCCGCCGATGCAGAAGAAGCGCTCGCCCGCGCCGGTCAGCACGACGACGCGCGTGCGGGTCTCGTTGCGGATCGTCTCGATGCAGTCGCGCACTTCGCGGCACATGGTGGCGTTGAACATGTTGCCGTCGTCGGGACGGTTGAGCGTGATCGTGCCGACCGGGCCGTCTTCCTTGTAGAGAATGGTTTCGTAGGACATTCGATTTTTCCTTGTCTGTTGTTTGTCTGGAATGTCGTTGCGGCCTAAATGACAGCCGCGTCTTTCAGTGCGCTCATCTGCGCATCGCTGTAACCGAGCATATCGCGCAGCACTTCCTCGTTGTGCTCGCCGAGGCGCGGCGGGGCCATGCGGTAGCCGACGGGCTGACCGTCAATATGAATGCCAAGCCCGACCTGCGGCAAGCAATGGCCGTTGCGCTCGATGCTGAAAAAGGTCTGCCGTTCGCCGAAGTGCCTGTCTTCGACGACTTCGTCGACGCGATAGATCGGCCCGGCTGGAACCTTGGCTTTGGCGAAAATGTCCAGCCATTCGGCGCGCGGCCTTGTGACAAGCACACGCTGGATGCGCTCGACGATCTGCGCCCGGTTGACGCGACGCGCCGCATTGGAGGCGACGTCCTCGCCCTCGGCTTCCTGCGGCTGTCCGACCGCGTCCCAGAAGCGTTTCCAGATGCCGTCGTTGCCGAGGCCGAGCGTCATCGGCAGGTCGGCGGTCTCGAAGGTCTGGTAAATGGCGATGACGCTGTCGCGGCCGCCGCTGCGGCGCGGCACTTCGCCGGAACCGAGATAGGAGACGATGCGCGGCGAGACGAAGCGGATCATGCTCTCGGTCAGCGAAATGTCGATCGAGCAGCCTTGGCCGGTCGCCGCGCGCCGGTGCAGCGCGGCGAGCACCGCCATGGCGGCGTCCGCGCCGGCGAGCATGTCGGCGGCCGGCGCGCCGACCTTCTGCGGCTCGATGTCTATCGTGCCGGTCAGGTCCATGATGCCGCTGTAGCCCTCGGCGATCAGGTCGTAACAGGGCAGAGCGGCGTTGACGCCGGTCAGGCCGAAACCCGTCAGCGAGACATGCAGCAGGCCGGGGCGCGCCGCGCGTAGCGTTTCGGCGTCGACGCCGAGCTTCTTCTGCGCCCGCGCCACCTGATTGGTGATGACGACATCGGCCGTATCGAGGAGGTCAGAGAGAACCTTGGCGCCTTGCTGCGACGAATAGTCGATGGTGACGCTCTTCTTGTTGCGGTTGACCGACAGGAACCACAGGGACTCCTCATCGAGAAAGGGCGGCCCCCAATGGCGCGCATCATCGCCGCCGCCCGGCCGCTCGACCTTGACGACCTCGGCGCCGAAATCGGCGAGCAACATCGCCGCATAGGGCCCGGCGATCGACGTGGTCAGGTCGACGACCCGCACGCCGTTGAGCATGCGTGGGCCTTCGCCCTGACGGCCGGGCTGCAGGTTCGAAGCTGGGGTTGGCGCTGAAGGCAAGGTCCTGATCCGTCTGTTGGGTTCCGACGAATCGTGAGCAAGGGCCGTGCCACCCGGCGTAAGCTGTTATTTTCCCGGAAGATCGCGCTTGCGCGGCTATGTCGAATAGGGTTTCATGTCCGCCAAGGAAACACACCGCTTGCAATGATGTCTCCGGCAAAAACACTCCAGGGATAAATGTCTTCGCTCGATATCATGGTCCTCGAAAACGACGGATCGATTGCCTACGCCTCAGCTTCGATGCAGGCGTCGGGATTGGCGCGCGCGGTGCAATCGCATATGCGGGGCAGCGCCGAGGGCAAGCGCATCTCGGTTCTCGAATTCGACGGCGTCTCCTATATCGTCGCGGGCAGCAAGACGAATGACGGGCGCACCGCGGCGCTGGTGCATTCGGAAGATAACGCCTCGCCGCTGGTCGATTTCATTCTCAGCGTCGACATCGCCTTCGACATCCTGAATCATTTTCTCACCAATCCGTTCGAGGGCATCACCGTCGTCGATCGCGAGGCGGTGATGCGCTATCTCAGCCCGGTGCATGAGCGCTTCTTCGGCTTCAAGCGCGGCGACGCCATTGGGCGGCCGGTCGAAGAGGTCATTCCCAACACGCGCCTGCAGGTCGTGGCGCGCACGGGCAATGCCGAGATCGGCCAGGTGCAGGAAATGCAGGGCGTGACGCGCGTCGTCAATCGCGTGCCGATCCACCGCAACGGCGAGCTTGTCGGCGCCATCGGGCGCGTGCTGTTCAAGGCGCCGGAGGAAGTGCACGAACTCAGCCGGCAGATCTCGTCGCTGCGCGCCGAGATGGATTATTACAAGAAGGAGCTGACCGGCCTGCGCCACCGCGCCTTCGGCCTCGACGAGATCGTCGGCGAGAGCGATTCGATCCGCCATCTGAAGTCGCAGATCCGCAAGGTCGCGCCGCTCGACGTGCCGGTGTTCATTTCAGGCGAGAGCGGCTCGGGCAAGGAGCTCGTCGCGCACGCCATCCACAATCTCAGCCGCCGCAGCGACAAGCCGATCGTGCTGGTCAACAGCGGCGCGCTGCCGGAAGCGCTCGTCGAGAGCGAATTGTTCGGCTACGAATCTGGCGCCTTCACTGGCGCGCGCCGCGAGGGCCGCGTTGGCAAGTTCGAAATGGCCGACCGCTCCAGCCTGTTCCTCGACGAGATCGGCGACATGCCGATGGAAACGCAGGTCAAGCTGCTGCGCGTCGTCGAGAACGGCGTGTTCGAACGCGTCGGCGGCAATCGCACGCGCAACACGGATTTCCGCCTGATCTCGGCCACCAACCGCGACCTCGGCCGGCTGATCGCCGACAACAAGTTCAGGGCCGACCTGTATTTCCGCATCAACGGCGTGACGCTCTATGTGCCGCCGCTGCGCGAGCGCCCGACAGACATTCCGATTCTCGTGCGCCATTTCATCCAGCGCCTGAGTTCTCGCACCGGCTCGAATGTGCGCAGCATTCATCCCAAGGCGCTGGACATGCTGCGCGGCCTCGCCTGGCCGGGCAATGTGCGGCAATTGCACCATGCCGTGCAGCGCGCGATGATCTTTACGGACGGAACGGAGCTGACGCTCGACAGCTTGCGCGATCTCGACGCCAGCGGCGAAGCGATGAGCGCGCCGCCGCCGGTGCAGAGCGCCGCCGCCTCGACGATCCGCGAGACGATGGGCAATGTCGAGCATGCGCTGATCCGCGAGGCGATGCAGCGCAACAATGGCAACAAGAAGCGGGTCGCCGAAGAACTCGGCATTTCCCGCTCCTATCTTTACAAGAAGCTCGCCGAGATGAATCTCGACGCCTGAGCCTCTGGGCCTCAGCCCTTCTTCACCAGCGGGCAGGTCGATTCCGACAGCGGCTTGAAGGCTTGTTCGCCGGGGATCGTGCGCAGGATCTTCATCAGGTCCCACTCGCCCTTCGACTCGGCGACCGTCTTGGCCTGCGCCAGATACATGTCGTGCACCATGCGGCCGTCGGGGCGGATCTGGCCGTTCTTGGCGAAGAAGTCGTTGATGCGGTTTTCCTTCATCCAGGCGCTGACCTTGGCGGCGTCGTCCGTGCCGACGGCTTTCACCGCCTTCAGGTAATGCATGGTCGCCGAATAGGCGCCCGCCTGCACCATCGAGGGCTGCGACTTCATGCGCTCGAAATAGCGCTTGGAGAAGGCGCGGCTTTCGTCGTCGCGATCCCAATAGAAGCCGGTGGTGAACTTCAGGCCGCCGGCGATCTGCAGGCCGAGCGCCTTGACGTCATGGATGAAGACGAGCATGGCCGCGAGGCTCTGGCCGGACTGGGTGATCCGGAACTCGCTTGCCTGCTTCACGGCGTTGACGAAGTCGCCGCCGGCGTTGGCGAGGCCGATGACCTGCGCCTTCGACGATTGCGCCTGCAGCAGGAAGGACGAGAAGTCCGGGGTCGACAGCGGCGCGCGCACCTTGCCGAGCACCTTGCCGCCCTCGGCGAGAACGACGCGGCTGGTGTCGCCTTCAAGCGCATGGCCGAAGGCGTAGTCGGCGGTGATGAAGAACCAGTCCTTGCCGCCTTCCTTGACGATCGCCGAACCGGTGCCGGTGGCCAGCGCATAGGTGTCGTAGACGTAGTGGACGCCATAGGGCATGCACGAGGCGTTGCTCAGCGCCGTCGTGGCCGAGCCCGCGCCGATGATGACGCGCTTCTTGTCATCGCCGAGGCGGAACAGGGCCATGGCCGAGGCGCTGTCGGTCGATTCGATGATCATGTCGACGCCGTCGGCGTCGAGCCAGCGGCGGGCGATGCTGTTGGTAACGTCGACCTTGTTCTGGTAGTCGGCGTCGACGACCTCGATCTGGCGGCCGATGACCTTGCCGCCGAAATCCTCGACGGCCATCTTCACCGCCGAGACGACGCCGGGGCCGCCGTGGCGCGAATAGACGCCGGTCATGTCGACGATGGCGCCGATCGTCAGCTTCTTCTTGGCGTCCTGCGCCGCCGCCGGCAGCGCCCCCAATGAGCCGGCAAGCAGTCCCGCGAGGCCGCAAAGGGCCGGGACGAGGCGAGCATGTTTCATGGCTAGGCGTATCCTCGATCTTGGTCGCGCCGCCGTTTTCGGCGTGCTGTGCGACGGGTTGCGATGCCCACAGCACAGCAAACGGCGTGCCACGCCTAAGTCATTGTTTTTCCATAATTGGAGTGTCTTTGGCAAAGACACTTTGTGGCCGAGCTGCGCACTTTCGGCCGGCGTGGGAGACGCGCGCCTCGTCGCGACGCGCCGACCGGCGCGACGCTGAGAGCGGGCGACGCCTTCCGCAGGGGCGTCATGCGTCGCGCGATGTCTTGTTTTGATTTTTTGCTTTTCCGAATGCAGCGCGGGATATAAAAGGCGATGAATTTCAAATATTTCTCAATATGTCGGCGTCGCGATTGTAATTTTTTTCTTTACGTATGTAATAAAAACTTAAAATCGACCGGCTTCGCCAAGACAATACATCGATGCGTGGAACATTGATCAGATTTTGCGCGCATCAACATGAAAGACGAGTCATCGGGCCAGCTCATGGCGGGGTTTGATTTGGATCTGTCGTTGCGTGACCGCATGGCCTGTTGGGCAAAACAAAGCCGGGAGCAGTTTGGCGCGCGCGTTCGGCGCGGATGCGCCGGGCGTCTGCCGATCGCCGCGATGATCGCGATCGGCATTGCGGCGCTCATGTCGTGTCTGACGCCAACCGGCGCGTCGGCGGCGGAGACGAGCTTCAGGCAGCTTGGGCGCGTCAGCATATCGCTCAATCACTCGATCACGCGCCCCTTGCCGGTCGCCTTCAAGGATGTTTTCGTCGGGGCGGCGGACATCGCCGACCTCGTGCCTGTGTCCGATCGCGAGATCTACATTCTCGGCAAGAAGATCGGCACGACCAACATCTCCTTCTTCGACGAACAGAAGCGGCTGCTCGGCATTCTCGACGTCGAGGTGACGCCCGACATCCGGCTGATCGAATCCAAGATCCGCGCGGCGGCGCCCGCTGCGCGCAACATCAAGGTGTCGAGCGCCGGCGGTTCTGTCGTGCTGTCGGGCGTCGTGCCGGATGCGCCGACGGCGGAGCGCGCGGCATCGATTGCTTCGGCCTTCGCCAAGGGAGCCGTCATCAACACGCTGCAGATCGCCAGTCCGCAGCAGATCCTGCTCGAAGTGCGCGTGATCGAGGCCAGCCGCAACGCCGGGCGCGAACTCGGCGTGCAATGGGAACTGTCCGGCGTCAAGGGATCGGGCGGGCGCGGCACGCGCATCGGTTTCGACCAATTGCCCAGCGGCTCCACGTCGTTCGGCAACATCTTCGCCAACATCCTGCGCACCGGTTCGATCAATCTCGACATGACCATCCAGGCGCTCGAGGAACAGGGCCTGGTGCGGCGGCTGGCCAATCCCAACCTGAGCGCGCTGTCTGGCAGCACCGCCAATTTCCTGGCCGGCGGCGAGTTCCCCGTGCCAGTGTCGGCGTCCAACTCCGGCGGCGTGTCGACGACCGCCATCCAGTTCAAGCGCTTTGGCGTCATGCTGGAATTCACGCCGACGGTTCTCGACAACAACGTCATCAATCTGCAGGTCAAGCCGGAAGTCAGCGAACTCGACTATACGAACGCCGTTCGCACCGCTGATGTTCTGACGCCTTCGATCGTCGTGCGCCGCGCATCGACGGAAGTGGCGCTCAAGAGCGGCCAGAGCTTCGCCATCGCCGGACTGTTGTCCGAGACGGGCCGCACGCAATCGGCGCAATTGCCGTGGATCGGCAGCATTCCGGTGCTCGGCGCGTTGTTCCGCAGCGAAGCCTTCCAGAATCGCGAGACGGAACTGGTCATCATCGTCACCGCCCATCTCACCAAGCCGGCGAAGCCGGGCGACAAGCTCGCGACGCCGCTCGACAAGACGCTGCCGGGCAACGACGTCGACCGTTTCGTCAACGGTCGGGCCGAAACGCCCAAGATCCAAAACCATTTCGTCACGCAGGACGGTCGCGTCGCCGGTCCCTATGGCCACATCATCGAGATGGCGCCCGAGGGCCGGTAAGGCGCGACCGGCGCAATACGCAGGATTCCCGGTTTCATGCATCGAGCGCAACGCCATCGCAACAAGATCCGCCAGGGGCTTTTGGCTGGCCTGATAGCGGCGTCCGCCGCCGGCTGCGGCGGCGAATATCTCGACCGGCGCGACTCCATTTCCGTTTACGCCGGGGATGCGGTGCGCTCCAATATCGTCACCCATGTCATCGACCCCTGGCCGCGGCCGTCCGCCAATGCGCGGCTGACGCTTGGCGCGCAGCGCATGATCGACGCCAAGGAGCGCAAGGCCGACGCGCCGTCGCAATCCATGTCGCCCTCGGTGACGGGAGCCGGATCGAAATGAGCACGCAGCCAAGCCGGGGCCGGCGCGCGTCAACGTCAGGCCGCACCCTGCGGCTTCGGGTGGCGCGCGCGTTTCTTTGCGCGGCGCCCTTGATCGGCGGCTGCGTCGCGCCCGCGACCGAAGCGCCGCTGCTTTCTGCAACGACGAGCGAGCAGGAATTCGCGCAGGGCGAGAATGTGCGCAACGGCGCGCGGCATTTCCTTGAAGGCGCCTATGGCCTGGCGCAGGAAAGCTTCCAGAAGGCCGTCGAGGCCGCGCCGAAGAACGCCGCCGCATGGATCGGGCTCGCCGCCAGCTATGACCAGTTGCGCCGGTTCGACCTGGCCGACCGCGCCTATGCGCAGGCTGAGACGCTGGGCGGCGCCAATCTGCAATGGCTCAACAACCGCGCCTATTCGCGCCTGCTGCGCGGCGACAAGGCCGGCGCGCGCGGCTATTTCGAACGCGCCCTCGCCCTCGACCCGACCAATGTCGTGGTGCTGAACAATCTCGCGCTGCTCTCGGGCGACGTCCGGCCGTCGACGGGCGCGACGCGATGACGACGTCCGCGATTCTGGTGAATTACGCGGCGGTTCTGGCGCTCAGCCTGTTCGCAGTGGCGCTCGTCAGCGATCTGGCGACGATGACCATCGGCAACAATCTGATCGTCGCGCTGCTTGCGCTCTATCTGCTCGCCGCGCCGTTTTCCGTCTATCGCTGGGATCAGATCGCCTTCACGCTGGGGGCGTCGTTCTGCGTTCTCGCCGCGGGGCTCATCGTCTTCGCCCGGGGCTGGGTCGGCGGCGGCGACGTGAAGCTCGCGGCCGCCGCCGTTCTGTGGGTCGGGGCCGAGCAGACGCTGGACTATTTCGTCCACGCCTCGATCTTCGGCGGCCTGCTGACCCTGGTCCTGCTCGCGTTCCGACGCATGCCGCTGCCGCCGCAGGCGCTGCGGGCGGCGTGGATCGCGCGGCTGCACGCCGCCGGCGGCAAGGTTCCCTATGGCGTCGCTTTGGCGATCGCGGCGGCGTTCCTGATGCCAACAACGCGCTGGTTTTCATCACCCACCTGAAGTAGCGTCCAGTTTCAAATGAGCCGCATCATTTTGTTATTTTTCGCGATTTTGGCCGGCGGCGTCGCCGCCTGGCTCAGCGTCGCCGTGCGGCCCGTGGCGCCTGGGCCGCAGGAGCAAGCGCCGCCTGCGCCGCAGCCCATCGCCGTCGTCGACGTTTTGGTGGCGACGCGCGACGTGCCGCGCGGCGAGGCGATCGTGCAGGAGCACATGCGCTGGCAGCCGTGGCCCGCCGCGGCCGTCAACCAAAAGTTCATCACGCGCCTGCTGAATCCGGACGCGATCAATCTGATCGCCGGCTCGATCGTCTCCGAGCGGGTGGTCGAACTCGAGCCGATCTACCTCGACAAGGTTGGGCCGCGCGGCGCCGGCGCGATGGCCTCGCTGTTGCCGTCAGGCATGCGCGCCATCGCCGTTCGCATCAACGCCGAGACGACGGCAGGCGGCTTCATCCTACCCAACGATCGCGTCGACGTGCTGCATTCGACGCAGACGGCTGCGGGCGCCGCGGGCGAGCGCCGCATCGCCACCCGCACCATCCTGCGCAACGTCATGGTGCTGGCGATCGATCAGGTCCTGCGATCGGAACCCGAGGCCAACGCCAAGCCGAAGCCCGCCGTCGTCGGCAAGACAGCGACGCTGGAGCTCACGCCCAGACAGGCCGAAACCATCATCGCCGCCGAGGCGACCGGCTCGCTGTCGCTCGCCCTGCGCTCGGTGCAGGATCGCGGCGAGGCGGGAAAGACCGAAGAGCCCGCCGCAAAGGCCGAGGAGCAGGCCGCGAAGGCTGAAGAGCCCGACGAAAAGGCGGAAGAGACATCGGCCCAGACGGTGCGCGTCTTTCGCGGACGCGAGATCGAGACCTATCGCATTCCCGCCGCCGGCGCCGGCGGCCCTGCAGGCAAGTAGCGGCGGCGAACGATGATCAACGACGACCAGACGGACTCATCGGGCGGAATGCGCGAGCCCAAACGGCCCGGCGGCGCTTCCGTCGATTATTTCGTCGTAAAGCCGGGCACGCTCAAGGCGGCGCGCGACATCGCCGCGGACCGCCACATGAACAGCGTCCATTCGGCGGTGCGCGAGGGCGGCCTCACGGCTGCGATCGCCGCCTATGAGGGGCAGGACTCGCCTTCGCTCGTCGTGGTCGAAATCGAAGAAGACGGCGAAGCCGCGCTGCGGCAGCTCGACGCGCTGGCCGAAACCTGCCTGTCGACGACCCGGCTCATCGTCATCGGGCCGACGGACAGCGTGGAGTTCTACAAGAGCCTCGTCGATCGCGGCGTCAGCGACTATCTCGTGCAACCGGTCGCGACCGGCAAGCTCATCGCCGCGATCGAAGCGCTGATCATGCCGAAGAACGCCAAGGCGCGCGGCCGCGTCATCGCCGTGATCGGCGCTACCGGCGGCTGCGGCGCGTCGACGATCGCGCACAATGTCGCGTTCAAGCTGGCCAACATGTTCAACGCGCATACGATCCTGGCCGATTTCGACCTGCATTTCGGCAGCGTCGGCCTGGCCTTCGACCTGCGCGCGCCGCAAGGCCTGAATCAGGCCGTTCAAGCCGTGGAGCGCCTTGACGAGGTGCTGCTCGAACGGTTGCTGGCGCGCCACGGCGCCAATCTCAAGCTGCTCGCCGGCTCGGCCGCGCTCGCGGTCGCCGACGGTCATGATCAGGCGCCCTATGAACGGATCCTGGACATTGCGGCGACAATCGCCACCTTCGTCGTCGTCGACCTGCCGCACGAATGGTCGAACGTGGCGCGGCGGGTTCTGCACGAAGCCGATGAAATCATTCTGACGTCGCCGCCGACGCTGGCGGGCCTGCGCAACGCCCGCCACATGTTTGCCGCCATCCGCGCGATGCGGCCCAACGATGCCGATCCGCGTCTCGTTCTGAACCCGACCGACATGCGCAAGCGCGCGGAAGTCGACGCCGCCTTTTTCGAGAAGACGCTGAATTGCGCGCCGAGCGCCAGGATCGCGTTCGAACCGGCCGTGTTTTCCTCGTCCGCCAACGAAGGGAAAATCATCTGCGAGGCGTTCCCGAGCTCCGCCCCCGTCGCGGCCTTCGAGCATTTGGCGAAACTCGTCTACGGCCAGCGCGAGAGCGCCAAAAGCCGGAGCATGCTCGCAAGGCTGCGTCATCTCCTGAAGCGCTGAGCTCGCCGCCCATGGAGCCTGAAATGCACAAGCTGCTGCAAGACATTTCCCGGCTCGGCCGCAGCGCCATGGCGCGATTGCGCCGCGACAGGCGCGGCGCGTCCGCCGTCGAATTCGCATTGGTCGCGCCGCTGATCGCCCCGGCCCTGCTGGCCGTCGTCGATCTCGGCCGCGCCGAATACGAAAAGATGAGCCTTGATCACGCGCTGCGGGCGGCGGCGCAAAAGGCGATGAGCGACCCCGGAACGGCCGCCGTCGAGCAGGTGCTGAGAGAAGCCGCAGCCGCCAATTTCACCGATGCGAACGGCGTGCTGTCGTCCGACCTCACAATCGCGCCGCCGGCGCGCTTCTGCGCCTGTATGGTGAACGATAAGGCCGTTCCGGCCGCGTGCTCCACAACCTGTCCGAACGGCCGGCACACCTATGTCTATTACAGGATGACGGCGTCGAAGGCGTTCACCGGCTTTCTCATCGGCAGGATCGAGCCTGTCAAGCTGAACGCGAGCGCACAGGTGCAGATCCGGTGAAGCGGCTTGTCTGTCCATGGCGACGCTTGGCGCGCGGCGAAGCGGGCGCGACAAGCGTCGAATTCGCCATCGTCGCGCTGGCGGCCATCGTTGCGATCGTCGGCGTCATCGAGTTCGGCCGCGCGATCGAGCTGCGCGCCCAGATGGCGCAGGCCGCCGACGTCGGCGTCCGCAGGGTGCTGCTCGACAGCACGCATGAAGTGTCGGACCTGGCCATCCAGGACGCGGTCCGCGACGCCTTCCACCGCGGCAACGCGCAGAATCTGGTTGTCGCGGTCGAAACTGAAATCATCAATGGTCGGCCTTACAGGACGCTGCGCGCGACCTACCCGTTCAGCCTGTCGATTCCGGGCCTCGCCCGCCCCATCGACCTGACCGTCGTGCGGCGTACTCCTGTGCTTTAGATCACCCGTTTGGGCTAGCCCACCCCAGGGGCGGTGCATTTGAAACGCCGCCTGACGATTGTCACGACTTTTATTACTTAAATGAAAAAAACGCCTGCAATGTCAATGCGTTCCAGCGTTTTTTCTTGACTTTACCCAGCGGCGACCATAATTAAATGGAAGGCTCGACTGAGAGCGACAGCACATTCAAGGCAAGAAAATCATGGCACTCAAAGAACTCATCTTGAAGCTGCGCGATGATGAATCGGGCGCAACGGCTATTGAATATGGTCTGATCGCCGCCCTGATCGCCGTCGTTATTATCGCTGCCGTGACCTCCGTCGGCTCGCAACTGAAGTCGACGTTCACCAGCATCAAGGACAGCCTTTCCGGCGGAACCTGATCGCCGCGCCGAGCGTTGTTGCGCGCACTTCCTGCAACAGGCCTGTTTTTACACACGTAGCGGCGGCATTTCTTATGTCGTCGCTATTTTTATTGCGGCATCGGCATTCAGGGCTGACGCGCCATGTTTGGGCGGAAAGATAAATCAGAGAAAGTCGCTTCGGTTGCTGGCGACGATCTGAAAGCAACCTCTCCCGCCGGTCAGCAAATCGCCGTGGCTGAGCTCGACGGCGCGCCCGACCGCACGGCCGGCCGGCCCGAGCCTGCCGGCGACGACCGCCGCGCGCCACAGCGGCTCGAGGTCAAGCGCCACGTCTTCAACAAGTTCATCAATATCATCGACGTCTCGCGCCTGTCGAAGATGAACGCCGAGCGCGCGCGCGCCGAGGTCAAGGACATCCTGTCGGGCGTCATTGCCGCCGACCGCATCGCCATTTCCACGATCGAGCAGGAAGAATTGCTCGACGAGATTTGCGACGACGTGCTCGGCTACGGGCCGCTGGAGGTCTTTCTCGCCCGCGACGACATTTCCGACATCATGGTCAACGGACCCAACGAGATCTATATCGAGGTCGGCGGCAAGGTGCAGCGGACGAACGTCCGCTTCCGCGACGACGCGCAATTGCTCAACATCTGCCAGCGCATCGTCAGCCAGGTCGGGCGGCGCGTCGATGAAGCCTCGCCGATCTGCGACGCGCGCCTGCCCGACGGCTCGCGCGTCAACGTCATCGTGCCGCCGCTGGCCGTCGACGGCGTGGCGCTGACCATTCGCAAGTTCAAGAAGGAGAAGCTGACGCTGGACCAGCTGACGCGTTTCGGCGCCATCACGCCGGCGGGCGCGGAGATTCTCAAGATCATCAGCCGCGTCCGCTGCAATATCGTCATTTCCGGCGGCACGGGTTCGGGCAAGACGACGCTGCTGAACTGCCTGACGAATTACATCGATCACGAAGAACGCATCGTCACCTGCGAGGATTCGGCCGAACTGCAATTGCAGCAGCCGCATGTCGTTCGCCTCGAGACGCGCCCCGCCAATATCGAGGGCGAGGGCCTCATCACCATGCGCGACCTGGTGAAGAACTGCCTGCGCATGCGCCCCGAACGCATCATCGTCGGCGAGGTGCGCGGCGTGGAGGCGTTCGACCTGCTGCAGGCGATGAACACCGGCCATGACGGCTCAATGGGAACGCTGCACGCGAACTCTCCCCGCGAAGCGATCTCCCGCATCGAAGCGATGATCACCGTTGGCGGCTTCTCCCTGCCGACGCGCATCATTCGCGAAATGATCGCATCGTCCGTCGACGTCATCGTGCAGACGCAACGCCTGCGCGACGGTTCGCGGCGGATCACGCATATCACCGAAGTCATCGGCCTTGAGGGCGACGTGCCGATCACGCAGGATCTGTTCGTCTATGAGATCACCGGCGAGGACGAGCGCGGCCGGGTCGTGGGCAAGCATCGCTCGACCGGCGTGGGGCGTCCGCGCTTCTGGAACCGGGCGAAATATTACGGCGAGGACAAGCGGCTCGCCGCGGCGCTCGGCGAGGGCGCGCCATGAGAGCGGGCCATGCAGCGCCGGCAAGGAGCCGACAATGTCGCCCACGGCGTTGAACGCGCTTATCGCCGCGCTTGTTCTGACGGCCGTCGCGTCGACGGCGCTGATGATCCTGCTGCCGATGATCAACGCCGAGCGAAGACTGGCGCGCCGCGTCAACGACGTCATGCTGGAGCCCGACGACATCGCCAACGCGCCTGATTGGGACGAGCCCGCCGGCGCCGGCCAGCAAAAGGCTGACGGGCAGGAGAACGCACCGACGCAGCCCGTCGCGGCGCACAAGAGCGCCATCGCGGCGCATCTGCAGCGCGCCGACATGCGCGTTGCGCCGAGCGTCTTCTATCTGATCTGCGCGCTGATGGGCGTCAGCGCCTATGTCCTGTTCGGAAACGTTCTGCGCTTCGGCGCGCTGGGCGGCGGCCTGACGGCGATCGCGTTCGGCGCGGGCCTGCCTTATCTGTTCCTGTCCTACCGGCAGAAGAAGAAGCTCGCGCAATTTTCCGACGCCTTTCCCGAAGCGATGGACATCATCATCCGCGGCGTGAAAGCGGGACTGCCGCTGATCGATTGCATCAAGATCATCGCCGCGGAAGCCCGCGAGCCCGTGCGCAGCGAATTCCGCAAGGTGCTCGAGGACCAGACCATCGGCCTGCCGGTCGACAAGGCGCTCGAACTTCTCGCCGAACGCGTGCCGATTTCGGAGACCCGCTTTTTCGCGATCGTGATCGCCATCCAGCTTCGCGCCGGCGGCGCGCTGTCCGAGGCGCTCGGCAATCTCGCCTCGGTCGTGCGCGACCGCAAGAAAATGCAAATGAAGATCAAGGCGCTCAGTTCGGAAGCCAAGGCCTCCGCCGGCATCATCGGCGCAATGCCGTTTCTTGTCGGCGGGCTCGTCTACGTCGTCTCGCCTGATTACATCTCGCTGCTCTTCACCGAGCGGACGGGCCTCGTCACCATGGCGGGCTCGGCGATCTGGATGATGATCGGCGTGCTCGTCATGCGCAAAATGATCAATTTCGATTATTGAAGGCCCAGGATGTCAAACGCGTCCGCCATGCTCGTTCCGTTCCTGTCCGGCCTTGCCGCGGCGCTGATGGTCGCCGTGCTGTTCTGGCCGGCGGCGCGCAAGTCGAAATTCAGCGCGCGCGCGCATGCCATCGCGGACGAGACGCTTGAAGGCGACATGGACAAACGCGCCAACCCTGTCGCAGCAAATGAACCGCAAGCCCTGCGCAACGAGCCGAAGAAAGTCTACCGGCGGATCTTCGAGGCGCTGCACCTGGGCGCCGACGCCGAGAGCAGCGACATCGTCGTCAAGCTGCGCATGGCGGGCTTCCAGGGCGAGGGACCGGTGATCACCTTTCTCGCCGTCCGGGCGCTCAGCCCGGTCGCGAGCCTGTGCGCCACCGCGCTTTATGTCTTCACGCTGCGGATTTCGCAGCCATTCTTCGTCAAGCTGCTCATCGTGCTCGCCTGCGGCTATGTCGGCTGGTACCTGCCGTCGCTTTTTCTGAGCAACAAGATTCAGAAGCGGCAGGAAGAATTGCGCCGCGTCTGGCCCGACGCGCTCGACCTCATGCTGATCTGCGTCGAGGCGGGCATGGGCATCGACAGCGCCGTCAAGAAAGTCTCGGTCGAAATCGGCGCGCAATCCGTCGAGATGGCGAAGGAGCTTGAAATCTTCGTGGCGGAATTGCGCTACCTGCCGGAACGGCGCGACGCCTACGACAATCTCGCCCGCCGCATCGGCATCGACTCGGTCAAATCGGCGACGACCACGCTGGTGCAGGCCGAGAAATACGGAACGCAGGTCGGCCCGACCCTGCGCATGCTGGCGCAGGAGGGGCGCGACACGCGCATGGGCAACGCCGAGACGAAAGCCGCCGCGCTGCCGCCGAAGCTGACCGTTCCGATGATCCTGTTTTTCCTGCCCGTGCTGTTCGCCGTGATCATCACGCCGGCGATCATCCAGATATCGAAGATGAAATGAGGCGACACGCCATGAGGAAGAATTTTCTGCGCGACGAGGCCGGCGCGATCGCCATCGTCTTTGCGCTGGTCTTTCCGGTCATGGTCGGCGCGCTGGCGCTCGGCGCGGAAGCCGGCTTCTGGTATTACACGCAGCGCAAATTGCAGCACGCCGCCGATCTGGCCGCCCATGCCGGCGCCGTGCGCCTGCGCGCCGGCGATGCGAAGGCGTCGATCACCACCGCCGCGCAGGAGGTTGCCGATCGCACCATCTTTGGCGACGACCCGAACAAGAAATCGAACCTGACGCTGAATCTCTTGTCCTCCGGCGGCAGGGAGAGCGTCGAGGTGATCCTCGTCGAAGCGCCGCAGCGGATGCTGTCTTCGCTGTTTGCGTCGGGCCCGGTGCCGATCAGGGGCCGCGCCGTGGCGAGCCTGCAACCCCTGGACAGTTCAGTCGCCTGCGTGCTGGCGCTCGATCCGGTGGCGTCGGGCGCAGTCACCGTGAGCGGCTCGGCGAGCGTCGCCCTGCGCGGCTGCGACATCGCCTCGAACTCGAACGCCGCCGATTCCTATCTGCAGGAAAGTTCGTCCACGCCTGTTAGCGCCAAGTGCATCTATGCTGTCGGCGGCGCATCCGTGGGCGGACCAACCAATCTGGAATGCGGCGCGGTGCGGCAATATGCCAGCGCCACGCGCGACCCCTATGCGAGCCACGCGGCGCCGACGTCGACCTGGCCTTGCGTCAACTTCCCGAATACCGCGAGAACATTGGACGCCAGCCTCGATGGCGGGCATCTGGTGAACGGCACGTGGGTTATCGAATATTGCCCCGATTTTGCTAATGGCATCCAACTGAAAGGAAATTATCCGATCATGCCGGGGCTCTATATTTTTAACAGCAACGTGAGATTGTCGACCGCAAACAATCAGAGCGTGGCCGACGCCACGCTGAGTGGAACGGGCGTCACCTTTTATTTCAAAAGAGGCTCGGGGATCGTCTTGGGAAGCACCGCGACATTGACTCTGACGGCGCCAACCACGGGCGACTACGCTGGGCTGTTGTTTTTCGGGGCGCGCGACGCCGACGCGACCAAAGAAATGGCGATCACCGGCCACCCGGAATCAAAGCTGACCGGCGCGATCTACTTTCCTGCAGCGCCTATCGAGTTTCGCGGCAATTCCTCGGCAACCAATGGATGCACGCAGATCATCGGCCGCACCGTCAAATTCACGGGCAGCTCAAACATCGCCGCCGAATGTGCGGGCACGGGCGCCCGAAACATCAGCACCGACGTCAAGGTCGCCATCACCGAATGATGCGCCGCGCGGCGGCGCGGTTCAGCCGCGCGCGACGCGCAGGCGGAAGGGGCGGTCTTCCTCCAGCCAGCGGATGCGCTCATCGCGCAGCATGGTGCGGCGCACCTTGCCGGCGTCGTCGCGCACGGCCTCGCTTGAGACCTCGTAGCTTTCGGGGTGCTTCGGCTTGCTGAGCAGGTCGGCGAGAAAGGCGGGCATGGAGGCGACCACCGCGTCGGGTTCGGCCCCGTCGCGCAATTCGAGCACGGCGTGGATCGCGGCGCCGAGATCGGCGTCCGGCAGGCCGATGACGGCGCAGGAGGCGACCTGCGGATGCTTCAGCAGCGCCGCTTCCACCTCGGCAGGATAGACGTTGGCGCCGCCGCGCAGGATCATGTCGGAACGGCGATCCGACAGCCAGATATAGCCGTCCGCGTCGATGCGGCCGATGTCGCCGAGCGATTCCCAACCGTCGCTGGTGCGCTTGGGTTCCGCGCCGAGATAATGATAGGTCGTGCCGGGACCATCGGCGGCCTTGAGATAGATTTCGCCGACCTCGCCGGCCGGCAGGTCGCGGCCGTCGTCGCCGACGACCTTCGCCGCGCCGATCTCGACGCGCCCGACCGAGCCCTTGCGCTTCAGCCATTCGGTTCCCGGAATGATGGTGGCGGCCTGGCGCTCCGTGCCGCCATAGAGTTCGAAGATGCGTTCTGCTCCCAGCCAGCCGATCCATTCTTCCTTGAGCCATTGCGGCATCGGCGCGGCCATGTGGAAGACGACGCGCAGGCTCGACACGTCGAAGGCCTCGCGCTCCTCGCGCGGCAGGGCCCAGATGCGGCTCATCATGGTCGGCACGAAATTGACCCATTCGATCTTCCAGCGCTCGATGAGGCGCAGCGCCTCGCGCGCGTCGAACTTCGGCATGCCGACGACCATGCCGCCTTCGAACAGCGCATGATGCGAGATCAGGAACGGGGCGTTGTGATAGAGCGGCCCCGGATTGAGCAGGCGCACGCCCTCGTGCATGACGAGCGGCGGCGTCTTCGGGTCGCAGACGGCGGGATGATGATCGACGATCACTTTCGGACGCCCCGTCGAGCCGCCGGAGGTCATCGCCTTCCAATAGCGCGACACGGGACCGTCGATGCGCTCGTCGGAAAAGCCCTGCGGCGTGAAATCGGCCGGCACGCGCGCCGGGGCGGCCCAATCCGCCTCGCCGCCGACGACGAGCGAGGGCCTGAGCAGGTCGAGCACCGCCGCCGCCTCGCCGCGCGGCAGGCGATAGGACAGCGAGCAAGGCGTCGCGCCGCATTTCCACACGGCGAAGGAGTTTTCATAGAAAGCGTTGGAATTCGGCAGGCCGAGGGCGATGAAGTCGCCGGGCTTGACGCCGAGTTGCACGAAGGCGCGGGCGCGCGCATTGGCGCGGCGTTCGAGATCGCCCCATGAGAGAACATCGTCGCCGTGCACGACAGCCGCCGCGTCCATTCCATTGCGTTCCGCATACCAGCGTGGAACATCCGCCATCGGCATGAGCATGTCGTTTCCCCCCGGATGACGCGCAAGCGCCGTTCCCGCATTTGAGCGGTTTATTGGTTGGCGCAAATTATCGTTGGCGATCTCGACCGTCGCAAGGCGTCTTTGACGGCGTCAGTCAAAGACGAAGCGCCCGGCGATGTCGTCGGCCGCGTCGATGGTCCAGAGCGCCGTTTCAAGGTCGCGCGCCCTGCCATCGCCGAGAACCGGCGCGACGAGCGCGCGGAATTTCCGCCGCAAACGCGCGTCGTCGAAGGGAGTGAGCGCCGAACCGAGCGCCTCGGGCGAATAGGCGCTGTGGGCCGCGCCTGATGTCAGCTTCACGGTGACGCGCGCGGGGCGGAATTGCGGATAGAGCGCGTCGAGATCGGCGACGCGCCTGACTGTGACCCTGGCGGCGATTTGCGCCAATTGCGGATCGCCGCGCCGCGCGGCGTCGAAATGCGCCAGGTCGACGCCGCCATGATGCAGGGCGAGCGCCATCACGAACGGAAAGCTCAATTGCGCGCTGGCGAAATCCGCCCAGCCGGTATGGGCGTGTTCGGCGGCGATGCCATAGGTCTCGATCTCGATGGCCGCGACATTGCCGGCGGTCAGCCCATGCTGCGCGCGCAGGCTCAGCAGCGCCTCGATAGCGGGTTGCAGATGGCGGCAACAGGCATAGGGCTTGATGTAGCAATCCGTGATGCGGAACGGCGATTGCGGCGGCAACAGGAAGGCGCGCGGCGCGGCCGCCGCGCCGAACGCGAAGGCCTGGAAAAAGCCGTCCGCGGCTTCGAGCACATCCGGCGGGCCGGCGACGCCTTCTCGCGCCAGAAGCGCCGCCATCAGGCCTTCGCGCGCCGCATGGCCGGCGTGCAGCCGCTTGACGTCGCCGCCGCCGCCGAGGAAGGCGAACAGCCCCGCGCCGCTGCTCGCGGCCAGCCCCAGTGCGTTGGCGAGCTGCCGCTCATCGAGATCGAGCAATTTGCCGACGGCCATCGCCGCGCCGAGCGGACCGACGACGGAGGTGGGATGAAAGCCGCGCCGGCGCAATTCCGGGTGGCAGAATTCGGCGATAGCCGCGATCGTCTCGTAGCCGGCGACGACGGCTTCGAGCAGGCGCGCGCCGCTGATCTGGCGTCCGTGCGCCGCGGCCATCAGCGCGGGCGCAATGGCGACGCCGGGGTGAACCGAGCCCTGCCTGTAGCCATCGTCGAGTTCGACGCCATGCGCGCCGACGCCGGCGAGAAAGGCCGCGTCGAGCGGGTCGGCGCGTCGCCTGCGCCCCGGCACGGCGACCTGCCCCGCCGGCCGCAACGCCGCCAGCATCGCCTCGGCGCGATCGACGAGATCGCCGGCGCAGCCCGCGATCATCACGCCGATCGTGTCGAACATGTGCCGCCGCGCGGCGTGGCGAATCTCGGGAGCAAGATCGTGCCATCGCAGCGCCTGCACGAACGACAGCAACGCCCGCGTCTCGCCGTCGCTTTTCGATGCGCCGCCCGCGGCGTGTGCATGGCTCATGTTCGTCACCCCGTGCGAAAGATCGCGGCAAGAGATCGTCGCACGAGTTTTGACGCTGCGCCAATGCCGCGCCGCCGCTGCAAGCCTGACAAAAAGTCATGACCCGCTGACCAGCGCGACGTTGTCGCCCGCGACATTCGCGCCCAGAACTGTCCTCCGGTCATCTTGCGCGCCATGCGCGCGTCAAAGAAAACAACGGGAGGGATGAATGAAGTCTCTGAAGATCGCGGCGGCGCTGGCGGGCGCGCTGCTCGCCACGACGGCCCAGGCGCAACACAGCGACGGCAAGATCAAGATCGGCGTGCTGACCGATCTCACCGGCTTCTACACCGACAACACCGGCCTCGGCTCGGTGCTGGCGGCGCAGATGGCGGTCGAGGACGCCGGCGGCAAGGTCAATGGCGTGCCGGTGGAAGTCATCTCCGGCGATCACCAGAACAAGGCCGACATCGGCGCCGGCGTCGCCCGCCGCTGGATCGACACCGAACAGGTCGACGCCATCATGGACGTGCCGAATTCGGCCGTCGCGCTCGCCGTGCAGGCCATCGCCAAGGACAAGAACCGCATCGCGCTGTTCTCCAGCCCCGCCGCGTCCGACCTGACCGGCAAGGCCTGTTCGCCCGTCGGCGCGCACTGGACCTACGACACTTACGCGCTGGCGCAGGTCGTCGGCTCGGCCGTCGTGCAGGGCGGGCTGAAGAACTGGTTCTTCATGACGGCGGACTACGGTTTTGGCCATACGCTCGAAGCCGAAACCACGGCGGTCATCAAGGCCAATGGCGGCCAGGTGATCGGCGGCGTGCGCGCGCCGGCCAACACCGCCGATTATTCGTCGTTCCTGCTGCAGGCGCAAAATTCCAAGGCCGACGTCATCGGTCTGGCGACCGCCGGCGCCGACACGCAGAACGCCATCAAGCAGGCGCATGAATTCGGCCTGACGCAGTCGGGCAAGAAGATGGCGACGCTGCTGCTCGCCGTCAACGAAGTGCATGCGCTCGGCCTGCCGGTCGCCAAGGGCATCCTGCTCACCAGTCCGTTCTATTGGGATCTCGACGACGAGACGCGCGCCTTCGCCAAGCGCTTCTTCGAGAAGCGCAAGGTCATGCCGTCGCTGTATCAGGCTGGCGTCTATAGCGCGGTGGCGCATTATCTGAAGGGCCTCAAGGCGGCCAACACCGACGAAGCGACCGCCGTCATGGCCAAGATGCGCGAATTGCCGATCAACGATTTCATGACCAAGAACGGCAAGCTGCGCGAAGACGGCCGCGTCATCCGCGACATGTATCTGTTCGAGGTCAAGAAGCCGGAAGAGTCGAAGGCGCCGTGGGATTATTACAAGATGATCCGCAAGATTTCCGGCGACAAGGCCTTCCGCCCTCTCGCCGACAGCCCCTGCCCGCTGGTCAAGAAATAAGCGCGACGCGCCAAATGAGACAGTGAAGCGGACACGAAGAGCCGCGCACTCTCCCTCCTCAAAACTTGAAAGCCGGGCGCGGTAAATCCGCCCCGGCTTTTTTCTGCGCGCGTCCTGAAGGGATCAGGCAGGCGGCGCGCCGATGAACCTGAAACGATTCTCGTGTCGCTTCACCTGCGCCATCGACCAATGCGGCACATGGCCCGCCAGCATCCACGCGCCGCTGTCGGCGCAATGCGCCATGATGCTCTTGCGCGTCGCAAGCGCCAGTTGCGGATTGAGGTCGGCGCGCATCGGCAGGTCGGGCATGTCGAGCTGGATCGGATGATGGATGGCGTCGCCGCAGACGATCGCCTCCTCGTCGCCGGCGCGCGCGTGAATGCAGACATGGCCGAAGGAATGGCCGGGAGAGGATTTCAAAAAGATCTCGCCCGCCGCGCCTGAAATCACCTGATGGTTCTCGTCGACGAACTCCGCCATGCCGGCCTCGACCACCGGCAGAACGCTGTCGGCGAAGGCGCCGTGATTGACGGCCTGCGACGGCTCAACGGCGAAGCGCGCGGCGTAATGATCATATTCGGCCTTGTTGAACACATGCCGCGCCCTGGGGAAGGTTGGAACCCAGCGGCCGTTCTCCAGCCGCGTGTTCCAGCCGACGTGATCGCAATGCAGATGCGAGCACAGGACGATGTCGATGTCCTCGCATCGGAGGCCAAGGCGCGACAGATTGTCGATGAAGGTCGTGGCGCGGAAATCATGCTGCCACGGCGCAGTTGGCCGTTGCTTGTGATTGCCGTTGCACGAATCGACCAGGATGGTCAGCCCGCCCGTGCGGATGACATAGGCCTGAAACGCAAGGCCGAGGCGAAAGCCGTCCGGATCGAGAAAGGTCGATCCGAGCCAGTCGGCGTTGCGCTCCATGTCGGCGCGGGTCAGATCGTTGAACAGGAAGGAGACCGGCATGAACTGATGCGCGATCTCCGTCAGCAGATCGATGCGCAGGCCTCCGACATGCAGCGTCTTCATTTGACCTCCGGCGCTTCGCCCATGCCGCGCAGTCCGCTCGCCCATTTCTCCAGCCACCAGGCGTAGGATTTCGGCCAGGCCTCGAACGCGCCCGTCTGGCCGAGCTTCTCGGCCGCGTGATGCGCCCAGAAGGGATCGTAGAGCATCTGCCGGCCGAGCGCGATGACGTCGGCATAGCCCTCCTGCAGCAATTGCTCGGCGAGTTCCGGCGTGCGGATGAGGCCGACGGCCTGCGTCATCACGCCGCTTTCGGCGCGCAGCCGCTGCGCGAACGGCGCCTGATAGCCCGGCCCGCGCGTCAGGTTGGAATTGGTGGCGCCCTTCAGCAGATTGCCGCCCGAGGAGCAATCGACGAGATCGACGCCGGCGCGCTTCAGCGCCGTGGCGAGCGCGACGCTGTCGTCCATGTCCCAGCCGCCCTCGATCCAGTCGACGGCCGAGATGCGCGCGAACAGCGGCACATGATCGGGCAGCGCCGCGCGCACGGCGCGCGCCACTTCGAGCGGGAAGCGCATGCGGTTTTCGAGCGAGCCGCCATATTCGTCAGTGCGCTTGTTGGCGATGGGCGACAGGAAGCTCTGCAACAGATAGCCATGCGCCATATGCATTTCGACAATGTCGAACCCGGCTTTCAGCGCCCGTTGCGCCGCCGCGGCGAAGGCGTCGCGAATCTTGTCCATGCCCTTGCGGTCGAGCGGCTTGGGCATCAGCCAGCCGTCCGAGAACGGCGTCGCCGAGGGCGCGAGCGGCTCCCAGGTCTCGTCGCCATTGGCGATATTTTCCGCCGTGATCGGGCCGTTGCCCTCGAACGAGCGCTGCGTCGAGGCCTTGCGGCCGCCATGCGCGATCTGGATCGCCGTCGTCGCGCCCTGCGACTTGAGGAAGGCGACGAGCGGCTTGAAGGCCTCCGCCTGCCCGTCTTCCCACAAGCCGAGGCAGCCGTTGGTGATGCGGCCGGTGCGCGTCACCGCCGCCTCCTCGACGAAGACCAGACCGGCGCCGCCCATGGCGAACTTGCCGTAATGCACCATGTGGAACGGCGTCGCATAACCGTTCTCGGCGCAATACATCGCCATCGGCGACACGGCGATGCGGTTGCGCATCGTCACGCCGCGAATGGTCAGCGGCGAAAAGAGCAAAGGCCTGGATCCTGACATGCGAATTCTCCCGAGATTTTGTTGTTGAGCTGCGCCCTTTGCGGGCGCGGGCGTTCCGCCCATTCACGCAGCCCCCAGCGAGTGTTGGTCTTATGCCCTCACGCCTTGTGAGGGGCGAGAATCTGCCGCAGCGCCGCGCCCGAGGCCAGGCGGTCGAAGCCCGCGTTCAGCTCGTCGAAGCCGATGACCTCGTCGAGCAATTCATTCACCGGCAGCGCGCCCGAGCGATAGAGCCGGATGAAGCGCGGAATGTCGCGCACCGGCACGCAGGAGCCCATATAGGAGCCGCAGATGGATTTCTCGTTGGAGACGAGATCGCCTTGCTCGAAGGCGAATTCCGCGCCGATGGGCGCAAGGCCCGCCGTCACCACCTTGCCGCCGCGCGCCGTCACCGCATAGGCCGATTTCAGCGCCGGAATCGCGCCGGCCAGATCAAGGGCGCAATCGACGCCGCCATGGGTCAGCTCCTTCACCTTGGCGACGAGGTCGGGATCGCGCGCGTTGAACGTATGCGTCGCCCCGAGCGTGCGCGCCTTGGCGAGCTTGGCCTCTTCGAGATCGACGGCGACGATGGTCTCGGCCCCCGCAACCTTCGCGCCCATGACGCCGGACAATCCGACGCCGCCGAGGCCGAACACAGCCACCGTCTCGCCGGGCGAAAGGCGCGCCGTATTCACCACCGCGCCGACGCCGGTCATCACCGCGCAGCCGAAAACGGCCGCCTCGGTCAGCGGCAGATCCTTGTCGATCGAAACGACCGAGCCGCGATGCACCACCGCATATTCGGCAAAGCACGACACGCCGGCCTGATGGCGCAGATATTGGCCCGAGGCGTCGCGCATGCGCGAACCGCCCGAGATCAGCTCGCCCTTGGCGCGGGCCTTCGGCGCTTCCTCGCAAATGTTCGGCCGGCCGCTGAGGCAGGCCTTGCAGCGGCCGCACGACACGGAGAACTGGAAGGCGACGTGATCGCCGACCTTGATGTCGGTGACGGCGGAACCGACCTCGACGACCTCGCCCGCGCCTTCATGGCCCATGACCATCGGCACGTCGCGGCCGCGGTCGCCATTGATGACGGACAGGTCGGAATGGCACAGGCCCGCGCCGATCACCTTGACCATGACCTCGGTCGGCCCCGGCGGATCGAGCGTGATCTCCTCGATCGACAGCGGTCGCGTCTGCGCATAGGGCTGGGGCAGGCCGATCGCCCTGAGAACCGCAGCCTTGCATCTGATGGTCATTGTTTCCCCCGGCCTTTTTCGATTTGCGCCATCATAGCGGCGATGCGCCCGCCTGCTCCATAACCAGAAGTTAGCCGGGCAAAAAAACCGCGCGCTGTCGGCGGCCGCTGCGGCATGATTGTTTCAGGTCCGAACAGAACCGCCCGCTCCGGGCGACACGCCTATCGAGGAACGCTTCATGACGACCCGCAGCGAGGCTATCGCCCTCTATCCGCAGATCGGCCAGTTGATCGGCGGCGAATTCGACGCCGGCGGCGCGCGCGCCCGCGTCGATATTCTCGATCCGACGACGGGCGGCGCGCTCGGGCAATATCCGGTCGCGACGCATGAGGACATCGACAGGGCGCTGGCCGCAGCCCAGCGCGGCTTCGACGTCTGGCGCAAGACGCCCGCCTTCGAGCGCGCCAAGGTGCTGCGCAAGGTCGCCGACACGATGCGCGCCCGCACGGAAGAACTGGCGCGTCTGGTGACGCTGGAGCTCGGCAAGCCGTGGAAGGAGTCCGTCGGCGAGGTCGAGCAGGCCGCCGGCATGTGGGAATGGGCGGCAGAGGAGGGCCGGCGCGCCTATGGCCGCATCATCCCCTCGCGCGAGAACGCCAGCCGGCAGATGGTTCTGCGCGAGCCGGTCGGCCCGGTCGCGGCTTTCGGCTCGTGGAACGCGCCGCTGATCACGCCGTCGCGCAAGATGTCGGGCGCGCTCGGCGCCGGCTGCTCGATCATCATGAAGGCGTCGGAGGAAGTGCCGGCCTGCGCTCTCGCCATCGGCCGCATCGCCTATGAATGCGGCCTGCCGGAAGGCGCGCTGTCGATCCTTATCGGCGACCCCGTCATGATCTCGGAACGGCTGATCGACAGCCCCGTCATTCGCGCCGTCACCTTCACCGGCTCCACCCCGATCGGCAAGGCGCTTTCGGCCCGCGCCGTGGCGATGATGAAGCGTCCGATCATGGAGCTTGGCGGCCACGCGCCGGTGCTGGTCTTCGACGACATCGACGCCGAGGCCGTCGCCAACGCCGCCGCCGCCGCGAAGTTCCGCAACTCGGGACAGGTGTGCATTTCGCCGACACGCTTCCTCGTGCAGAAGAAGATCTTCGGCGCCTTCACCGAGGCGCTGGCCGCCGCCGCGAACCGTCTCGTCGTCGGCGACGGCTTTGAGCCCGCCACCACCATGGGGCCGCTGATCCGCCCTCGGCGCGTGGCGTCGATGGAGAGCTTCGTCGCCGACGCCCGCGCACGCAGCCTGACAATCGCCGCCGGCGGCAGGCCGATTGAAGGCGACGGCTATTTCTATGCGCCGACGGTGATCGCCGGCGCGGGCACAGATGCGCTCGTCGCCAATGTCGAGCCCTTCGGCCCCATCGCCGTCACCTCGTCCTTCGACACATATGACGAGGCCATCGCGATCGCCAACCGCCTGCCCTTCGCGCTCGCCGCCTATGTGCAATCGCAGAACGTGCACACGATCACCCGCGCCATCGACGACGTGCAGGCGGGCTGCGTCATCTGCAATGGCTGGCGCGTGTCGCTGCCGGAAACGCCGTTCGGCGGCCACAAGGAGTCCGGGCTGTTCGCCGAAGGCGGCGTCGAAGGACTCGCGGCGTTCCAGAACGTCAAGTTCGCCTATATGGCGTGAGCCCGCGTCACGCTTTTGCCGCGGCGGATCTGGTCTTGAAAAACTCCGGCTGCTCGTGCGAGGTCTCGAGCAGCCAGTCGATGAAGCGGCGCGTCTTGGTCGAGACGGATTTCGTCACCGGCCAGACGACGTAAAAGGCGGCGCCCGTCTTCAACACCCGGCTGAACGGCCGCACGAGTTCGCCCGCGGCGATCTCGCTTTCCAGCAATTGCATCTGGCCGACGGCGAGACCATAGCCGAGCTTGGCGGCGCTATAGGTCAGCAGCGAGGAATCGAACTCCGTTCCCTTGCATTCGCTGATGTCGAGGCCCGCCTCGGCCGCCCATAATTCCCATTCGCGCCGGCGGTATTTGGAATGCAGAAGCTCCGCGCCGCCAATGTCGCCCGTCGCGCGCAGGGCGGCGAGCCTCCCGGCGTAAGACGGGCTGCAGACGACATCGACTTCCTCGTCGAACAGCTTGCGGCTGCGCGCCTCGCGCCAGGCGCCATGGCCGAGTTGCACCGCGACGTCGAGATAGGTGCCGCGAAAATCCAGCGGCTCCACCGTCGTGTCCAATCGCACGCGATATTGCGGATAGGCGCGCGTGAATTCCGGCAGACGCGGCAACAGCCAATGATGCGCGAAGGTCGGGTAGACGCGCAGGTTGACCGTGCTTTCATTCTCGTTGGTCAGGATGCGATTTGTCGCGCGCTCCAGCTCGTCGAACAGGCCGGCGATTTCCTGGCCGAAAGCGCGGCCGACATCGGTGAGCTTGACCGAACGCGACGAGCGCTCGAACAATTGCACGCCGAGATAACCTTCGAGAATGCCGATCTGGCGGCTGATCGCCACCTGGCTGACGCCCATGTGATGGGCCGCCGCCGTGAACGAGCGATGACGCGAGGCGATCGCAAAGGCCCTCAGCGGATTGAGGGGCAGGTTGCGATACTTCTGATCCATAAGATTTGGTTTCCCTTGTCCGACCAGAAGCGCAGTTCAGCCCCTGACAAGTTAGTCTAGTGTCGTCCAGGCGCAGATGGAAAGAGGCACGTCAAGATGGATTTCAAACTCACCAGCGACCAGCAGATGTTCTACGACACCGTTCGCCGGTTCGCCCAGAACGAGCTTGCCGAAGGAGCGGCTGCGCGCGCCAATTCCTCCGAGTTCCCGTGGGCTGTCGCACGCCGCTGCGCCGAAATGGGCTTGCTCGGCATCACCGTGCCGGAGAAGGACGGCGGCATGGGCGGATCGCTGGTCGACGCCATCCTCGCCATCCAGGCTGTCGCCGAGGTTTGCCCGCGTTCCGGCGACGTCGTGCAGGCCGGCAATTTCGGGCCCATCCGCACTTTTTCCGAATTCGCCAATGCCGAGCAGAAGGCGCGCTTCCTGCCCGACCTGCTCGCCGGCAAGGCCGTCATCTCGCTAGGCATGACCGAGCCCGAAGCAGGCTCCGCCGTCACCGAACTGAAGACGAGCGCGGTCGAGGACGGCGATCATTACATCGTCAACGGCACCAAGATTTTCGGCACGCACAGCGCCGAGGCCAATGTCTTTCTCGTCTACCTGCGCTATGGCCCCGGACTCGACGGCATCGGCTCGGTGCTGATCGAGAAGGGCACGCCCGGCTTCACCATCGGCAAGCCGTCGCGCTTCATGAACGGCGAGGATTGGTCGCAGCTCTATTTCGACAATGTCCGCATTCCGAAAGCCAATGTTCTGCTCGGGCGCGGCGGCTTCAAGAAGCAGATCGCCGGCTTCAACGTCGAGCGCCTCGGCAATTCGGCGCGCGCCGTCGCCGTCGGCCGCCACGCCTTCAACGCCGCGCGCGACTATGCGGCGCAGCGCAAGCAGTTTGGCCGCACCTTGTGCGAGTTTCAGGGCCTGCAATGGAAATTCGCCGATATGGCGATGCGGCTTGAGGGCGCACAATTGCTGCTGATGCGCGCGGCGGTGAACGCCGAAGGCGGCCTGCCCTCGGCGCAGGACACCGCTATCGCCAAACTGGCCTGCAACGAGGCCGGATTCTTCGCCGCCAACGAGGCGTTGCAGATCATGGGCGGCCTCGGCTTCTCCGAAGAAAGCACGGCGCAATATTGCGTCCGCCGCACGCGCGGCTGGATGATCGCCGGCGGCTCGATCGAGATTCTGAAGAACCGCATCGCGGAAGGCATTTTCGACCGCCGCTTCGAGCAGCGCGCGGCAAACACAATGGCGGCGGAATGATCGACCTGAATTCACCAGATCTGCTGCGCGCGCTAATCGCGCCGCGCAGCGTCGCGCTCGTCGGCGCGTCGGGAACGCCCGGCCGCCTCACCGCGCGGCCGATGACCTTCATGCAGAAGCACGGCTATGCCGGCCGCATCTTCCCCGTCAACCCGACGCGCGACGAAATCATGGGCCTTCCGGCCTTCCCCTCCGTCTCGTCCATCCCGGACCCGGTCGAGCACGCCTACATCCTCGTCGATGCCGAACCGGCGATGGACGCCTTCGCCGAATGCGCGCGCGCCGGCGTCAAGGTCGTCTCGCTCGTCGCCGATGGCTTCGCCGAATCCGGCGAGGCGGGCCGCGCGCGGCAGGAGCGTCTCGTCGCCATGGCGCGCGACGCCGGCATCCTGCTCGTCGGCCCCAATTCAACCGGCATCGTCGGCACGCATGCCGGCTTTTCCTGCACCACCAACGCCGCCTTCCGCGTCGATGCGATGCGCAAGGGCAATCTCGCCGTGCTGTCGCAGAGCGGCAGCGTCATCGGCACCATCCTGTCGCGCGGCGATGCGCGCGGCGCGGGCTATTCCGCCCTGATTTCGGTCGGCAACGAAGCGGGCGCCGGCGTCGGCGAACTTGGATCGCTGCTGCTCAACGATCCCGGCACGGAGGGCTTCATCGTCTTTCTTGAGACGATCCGCAACGCGCAGGCGCTGGCCGATTTCGCCCGCAAGGCGGCGGCGCAGGGCAAGCCGGTCGTCGCCTATCTCATCGGCCGTTCCGAGGAGGGGCAGGCGCTGTCGGTGTCGCACACCGGCGCGCTGACCGGCTCGGCCCAAGCCGTCGCCGCCTTCCTCAAGAGCATCGGCATTCGTCAGGTCGAGCAGTTCGAATCGCTCATCGACGCGCCGCGCACCCTGTCGCGGCTGAAGCTGTCGCCGACGCGCCCGCGCACTGTGACAGTGCTGTCGACGACAGGCGGCGGCGGCGCGATGGTCGTCGACCAGATCAGCGCGCGCGGCGCGGCCATCGCCGGCTGCAGTGCTGCGGCGCGCGCCAAACTCGAAGCGCAGAAAATTCCGCTCGGCCACGGCAAGCTCGTCGACGTGACGCTGGCGGGAACGAAATACGACACGATGAAGGAAGTGGTCTCGACGCTGATCGCCGATCCGCAGACGGGCCTGCTCGTCGTCGCCATCGGCTCGTCGGCGCAGTTCAATCCCGAATTGTCGGTGAAGCCGATCATCGACGCGGTGGCCGAAGCTGCGCCTGGCGCGGCGCCGGTCATGGCCTTCCCGCTGCCGCACGCGCCCGAAAGCCTCGCCATGCTGGAAGCGGGCGGCGTGCCGAGCTTCCGCAGCGTCGAGACCTGCGCCGAAACGGTGGCGCTGTTCATGTCGCCGCCCGCGACGGCGCAGGCTGAAGCAATCGCCCTGCCCGACGATGTTGCGCGGATGATCGAAGCTGCGCCGCAAGGCGTGCTCGACGAGGCGGCCTCCGGCGCGATCTTCGCCGCGCTCGGCGCGCAACGGCCGCGCGACGTCATCGTCGCGCCCGATGCACCCTTGCCGCAAAGCCTGCCGTTCGGCTTTCCCGTCGTGACGAAACTGATTTCGCCCGACCTGCCGCACAAGACGGAAGCCGGCGCCATCCGCGTCGGCGTCAGGGACGCCGATGCGCTGGCGACAGCCGTCGCCGAGATGAAAGCCTCGGCGCAGGCCTACAAGCCGGGCGCGCGCCTCTCTGGCGTTCTGGTGCAGGAAATGTGCGCGGGCCTCGGCGAAGCGCTCATCGGCGTCACGCGCGATCCGCTCGTCGGCCCCTTGATCACCGTCGGCATGGGCGGCGTGATGACGGAGATCTATCGCGACGCCGCCGTGCGCCCCGCGCCGGTGACGGTCGATGTCGCGCGCGAGATGATCGACGAGGTGAAGGGCTTCGCGCTGCTGCGCGGCTTTCGCGGCAAGCCGATGGGCGATCTCGAAGCGCTGGCGCAGACCATCGCCGCGGTGTCGCGCATCGCACTGGCCGACCGCGTCGAGGAAGCGGAAATCAATCCGGCGCTCGTGCGCGGCGAAGGCGAGGGCGTCGTGCTGCTGGATGCGCTGATCAGGCTGGCGTGAGGCGCCTGGGCGCCTCGTGCAGGCAAGCGATATCGGGCAAGCCCGGCACGGTCGGGAACTCGTCGGCGATGCGCGGATCGTGCGAGGGGATGACGAGGTCCGGGGCCGAGGCAAGGCCGCGCATGCGGCGGTAGCCGTCGATCTTGCCGGCGACGCTGACCATCGACGGGAACGGATTGTCGCCGTCGAGATTGGCGTAATAATGCGCCGCGTCGGAGGCGATGACGAGGCGGCCGCGCGCCGTGTTCACCCGCACCGCCTGCAGCCCGATCGTGTGGCCGTCGATGCGATGCAGGCTGATTCCCGGCGCGAAATCCGCATCGCCATCGTAGAAGCGCATGCGGCCGGCATAGACGAGGCGCAGCGCCGCCTCGACGTCTTCAACCGCGTAATGCTCGCGAAAGAACGGCTGCGTCATGTGGCGGCCGGTGGCATAGGCCATTTCCGCTTCCTGCAGATGGAAGGTCGCGGCGGGAAACGCGTCGAGATTGCCGGCGTGGTCGAAATGCAGATGCGTGAGAATGACGTCCGTCACGTCGGCGGCGTCAATGCCGAGCGCTTTCAGCGCCGCCACCGGATGATGCAGGAACGGCCGCTTGCGCTTTTGCGACGAGGCCTCGCTGAAGCCGGTGTCGACGACGATGCAGCGCTCGGCGCTGCGAATGGCCCAGAAGTAGAAATCAAGCCGCATCGGCCTGTCCTCGGCGCGCCAGACGAGGAAATTGTCCTTGGCGCGCCGGTCGACCGTGGCGTAGCGAATGGCGAAGACTTCGTAGTTCGGCTCGTGCGACATGCTGGCGAGGCCTCCGTTCACGCTTCGACGTCGCCGTCGATGAGTTTCAGCATCGCCGGATAATAGGCCCTGGCGAAGCCCGCGGCGCTGGTCTTGTTCAGCATGTCGAGCGTGCGCTGCGCCGATCCGGCGTCGATTCCGGTCTGCCTCGCCAGTTCCAGCGCGAGGCTGATGTCCTTGATGGCGTAATCGGTCGGAAAGGCGCTTTCTGGAAAGCTTTCCGGCACGAGCGATTTCATGCCGGCGTTGCGCAGCATGAAGCTGTCGGCCGAACCTTTCGACATGACGTCGAACAACAACGCGCCATCGACGCCCGCCTTGCGGCCGATGGCCAGCGCCTCGGCCAAAGCGTGCACGGTCATGAACACGACCATGTTGTTGAGGATCTTGACCACCTGCCCCGCGCCGACCGGGCCGCAATGGGTGATCTCCGTTCCCATCGTCGACAACATCGGCTTCACCGCGTCGAAGACGTCGGCCTCGCCGCCGACCATGATGGAAAGCGTGCCGTCCCTGGCCGCCTGACGCAGGCGCGCGACGGGAGCGTCGGCGAAGCGATAGCCCTTGTCGGCAAGGCGTCGCGCGATGGCGCGCGTCTGCTCGACGTCGCTGGTGCTCATGTCGACGATGGTGTGGACGCGGCCGCCGGAGGCGACGATTCCCTGCGGACCGAAGCAGACGTCCTCGACCTGCCTGACGCTCGGCAGCGACAGGAAGACGACATCCGCATGGGCGCAGACCTCGGCAATGGAGCTCGCCGGCGTCAGACCTTCCGCCGCGAGGCGTTCGACGGGCGCCGGCGACAGGTCGGTTCCCCAGACGGGAAGGCCCGACTTGCGCACGAGATTGGAGCACATCGGCTCGCCCATGACGCCGAGGCCGATGAAGCCCAGCGTTTCGATCTTGTTCATGTCGTCGACGCCTTCATGCTTGTTGCGCAAGACTGGAAGGCGCGCCTGTCGCGGCGCCCCTTCGCATGGCATGCCGTGATCATTTCTGCACGAGCGGGCATTCGCTCTGCGCCAGCGGCCGGAACGCCTGCGGGCCGGGGATCGTCGCCAGATGCCTGTAATAATCGTAAGGCGCCTTCGACTCGGCGGGAGCCTTCACCTTCATCACATGCATGTCGTGCAGCACGCGGCCATCGGCGCGGATTTCGACATTCTTGTTGTAGCCGTCATTGACGCGCAGCTCGCGCATCTTGGCGGCGACCGCGGCGGACTCGGTCGTGCCGGCCGCCTTCACGGCCTTGAGGTAATGATGCACGCCGCTGTAGACGCCGGTATGCACCATCGTCGGCTTGCGGCCATTGAGCTGCGCGGCGAAACGCGCCGCGAGCTTGCGGGAATTTTCGTCGAGATCCCAGTAGAACGAGGTCGTCAGCATCAGGCCCTGCGCCACGTCGAGGCCCATGGCGTGCACGTCTGAAATGAACACCAGCAGGCCGGCGAAATTCTGCCCGCCGGCGACGATGCCGAATTCACGCCCCTGCTTGAGCGAGTTCACCGTGTCGGCGCCGGCGTTGGCGAGGCCGATGATTTTGGCCTTGGAGGACTGCGCCTGCAGCAGGAAGGACGACAGGTCGGTCGTGCCGGTCGGATATTTGACCGAGCCGAGAATCCTGCCGCCGGCGGCCTCGACGAATTTCGTCACGTCGGCCTGGATGGCGTGGCCGAAAGCGTAATCGGCGGTGATGAAATACCACGAATCGCCGCCCTGCTTCACCGTCGCCTGCGCCGTGCCGTTGGCGAGCGCATAGGTGTCGTAGCTGAAGTGGAAGGTCGTCGGCGCGCAGGCCTTGCCGGAAAAGGCCGGGGCGGCGGGGCCGGACACGACGAAGATCGCATTCTTCGCCTTCGCCACTTCATTGATGGCGAGGCCGGCGGCGGAGGACGCGCCGTCGGCGAGAAGTTCGACGCCGTCGATCTCGATGGCCTTCTTGGCCAGCGCGCCGGCGATGTCGGGCTTGTTCTGATGGTCGGTGACGATCAGCTCGATCTTCCGGCCGAGGATCTCGCCGCCGAAATCCTCGATCGCCAGGCGCGCGCCGACGACGGAGCCCATGCCGCCGGTCTCGGAGAAAATGGAGTTCTGGTCGTTGATGACCTGGATGCGCAGCGGCTTCTTCTCCTGCGCCGCCAGCGGCGCAGCCGTCGCCAGCATCGCGGCCGTCAGGCCGACGATCAATTTCCGCATGGATTCCTCCCCCTGTTGTCTTATGTCTTCGCCGCACGGATGCGGTCGAGAACCGGCATGAGATATTGCGAGAAGCGCGCCGGATCCTCGCTCATCGGGAAATGGCCGAGGCCGTCCATGATCGTCGCCTCGCAGCCCTTGATGCTGGCGGCGACGGCAAGCGTCTCCTCGGGCGTGCAGGAATAATCGTATTCGCCCGACAGCAGGAACAAGGGACAGCGGCTCGTATCGATGCGCGCGACGTCGGCGCGAATGTCGCCGTCGAGCTTGTAGAAATGCAGGTCGCCCTTGAACACGCCGGGACCGCCCTGCATGTAGTGCCACAGCGTTTCCCAGCGCTCCTTTTCCGGCGCGGCCGGCCCGACGAGGCCGGAGACGATGGCGGCGCACACTTCGCCGCCATGCACATCGGGGCGATGCAGATATTGCAGGTCGTAATAGGGATCGACATGCGCGCCTGATTGCAGGCCGATGATGGCGCGGAAACGCTCGGGATGCTCCAGCGCCAGATGCAGCACGATGCGCCCGCCGATCGAGCAGCCCATGACGACCGGCCGGTCGAGCGCCAGCGCGTCCATCACGTCGAGGATCATGCGCACGTAATCGCGCGAGGTGAGGAGATATTCCTCCTCGTGCCAGCCGGCCGGCGGCGAGGACTTGCCGTGCCAGGGCATGTCGAAGGCGATGACGCGGAAATCCCTGGTGATCGCCGGATCGTTCATCAGGCCGCGATATTGCCGGCCGTCGGAGCCCGCCGTGTGCAGACAGAGCAGCGGAACGCCCTGCCCCGCCTCCTCGAAATACAGGCGGTGCGGGCGGCCGAGAAGGTCGAGATTCATGTAGCGCCCGACGACGGGCTCGAGCCGCGCCTTCATGCCGGCGCTCCCGCGCGCAGGCTGGCCATGACTTCCTTGAAGAAGCGCAGGTTGGCCATGAAGATCTGCAGGTCGCCTTCGACGCGCAGCGCGCGGCGCTTGATCAGCGCCATCAGGTCATGAAAGCCGGGGCGGGGATGGGCCGCCCAGAAGCCGGCCCAGGCTTCCGCCGGCGCGCGCAGGGCGAAGTCCCAGGTCGCCATCACGAAGGGGCCTTTGACGAGGGACGCGATGCGCCCGTCGACGAAGCGCACGAGCCACGGGTCCGGCCCGACCTCGATCAGCACCGTCGCGTTGACGAAGCGCCCGCGCCGGATCAGGCCGGGATTGGCGTTGACCCTGTCTTGCAGCTTGTCCAGCATCGGCCTCTCCACGAAAGTCGAGCCTGTCGCTCAACGTCCCATGCTGCCGACTATCGGCCGGGGCCATGCCGGTCACAACTTCGCATGCGTTACCTGACCATGACTTTTGGTAATGGCCGGGCAGACATTCGCTGCCCTGCGCGAGCCGGGCGCGCTTGCCGGCGGGCGCTCCGGCCTCGCGCCGCCAACTCATCGCGCAGGCGCCGCATATTGCGGGGGATGGACTTGGCCGGAAGGCGATGGAAGCGCCAAATCCGCCAGTTGAACGCCGGACGCCTGACATCGGCCGCGCCGAACGCGGCTTTTTCAGGCAGCCTGCTAGAGATCCTTGGCGATGCTCCTGACCGCGCCGGCGAGTTCGGCGTAGCGCCTGTAGTCTTCGGTCTGATGGCTGAAATTGGCGACGCCTTCGCGCCCGTGCACGACGCCATTGTTGAAATTCGTGAGGGAATCGACGATTCGCTCGGGATAATCGCCAAGGAACCGCGCGTCCTTCAGGAACACGGCGACGTAATCGTTCCAGACCTCCGGCTTCACCTGCGCGGATGTGTAGGATTCAAGGCAAAGCGCGTCATGCTTGTTCCGACGCGCCCAATTGGCAAGCGCCCTGCCGCTGTCGGGATAGAAGCGCCAGCAATCGACAGGGTAGCGATGGAAGGAGCCGTTGGACGGCGCATTCAGATAGAACAGCCCTGCCGGCTTCAGCACCCGCATGATTTCGAGAAACAGCAGCCAGAACATTTCCGAATGCTCGAAGCAGGAACTCGACACGACGATGTCGACCTCTGCATCGGCGAAGGGCAATTGATAGGGGTCGTCGAGAACGACATCGACGCCCTTGCCTGCGCAGAAATCCACGCCGGTGTAGCTGAAGCCCTTGGGGCAGGCGTCGCGCAACGTGCCGTTGACGTCCTGCGCGCCGATTTCGACGACGCGAACGTTTTCGCGACCGAGGAACGGCTTGCCATACGCCGAAAAGAAACGATGCGCGTTTTCCATCGCCGACTTATGCATTAGGCTCTCTCCCCTGAGGCGTCCAACGGACTGCGCATCGCCGCGCGGCGCATTGAATCGCCATCTGTGAGTTCTGGCGCAAGCTCCTGAACGAAAAAAGGATAATTCATGGCTGAGTCTTCGGCGCCGGCAGCGACGGATAGCGGTTCGTCAGGGTGCGATCGCAATTGCCTGCCTGATCTGGGCGGCCGTCATTACACCGGGGTTCTGGAGCATTTTCACAAAATCCTGCAGCCGAAGACCTATCTTGAAATCGGCGTCAACCGCGGCAAGACGCTCAAGCTCGCCGCCTGCGCCACGATCGGGGTCGACACCGAATTTCGGATCGATCAGAACGTCATGGAGGCCAAGCCCTTCTGCGGCCTCTACCAGATGCCGAGCGATGATTTCTTCGCGAAGCACAACCCCGAGGCGATTTTCGGCGGCAAGATCGACATGGCCTTTCTGGACGGCCTGCATCTTTGCGAATTTCTCTTGCGCGACTTCGCCAACACGGAACGCCATTGCCGACGGAACTCGGTGGTCATCCTGCATGATTGCGTGCCGGTCGAGACCGCCATCGCACTGCGCAATCCGGGCGCGACGGAGCCCATCGTCGCGCACAGACGTCTTTGGTGGGCGGGCGACGTCTGGCGCACGCTCCTCGCTCTCAAGCGGTTTCGCCCGGATCTCGACATCACCGTGCTGGACGCCCCGCCCACGGGGCTCGTCTGCATCACGAACCTCGATCCGCAAAACCGCACTTTGTTCGAGCAATATGGCGAGATCGTCCGGGCGATGATGGCGTATTCCTTCGATGACATGAGCATCGAAGACTTTTGCGCGCATGTCGGCGTCGAATCGACGTCCGCGATCGAGTCGCGCGAGCAATTATCGGCGCGCTTCTGGCTTTAGCCCGCATTCGCCTGCGAGCGCCGCCAAGCTTCAGCAGCGGATTTCAGGGCAAAGCACCTCGCAGCCAGTTCATCATAGCCCTGCCTGCGGGGCTGCGCCGGCCATGGCGCGCCTCGCTTGCGGATCGCAAGCCAGCCGTCTGGCGCGGCGGCGTTGCGACGCGCTGGCCGTCGGGCGGTTTCCAGGTGAGGGGATCGAAAAAACTACCTGCTATTTCAGGCAGTTAAATGGTGGAGCTGATGAGATTCGAACTCACGACCTCTGCAGTGCGATTGCAGCGCTCTCCCAACTGAGCTACAGCCCCGCTCCGAGGCGCTCTTTACGTGGTTGCGATGGCGGCTGTCAATGCGAGAGTGCGCCCTGTTGTGCGTAAAGCGTCGCAGCGACGGAAAAAACAGCGGGGCGCGGGCGCTTGCCGCTCGGCTTCGCGCCGGCTAAACGAAACGGCGACGCCGATCCGCTGGGAGCCGCCATGAACGCCCTCGTCAAAGTCATCGATCTCGCCCTCAATCTCTATTGGTGGGTCATCATCGTCATGGCGATCATGTCATGGCTGATCGCCTTCGAGGTTGTGAACGTGCGCAACGACATCGTGCGCTCCATCTGGAACGCGGTGACGGCGCTGACCGAGCCCGTGCTGCGGCCGATCCGGCGCATCCTGCCGAATCTCGGCGGCGTCGACATCTCGCCGATCATCCTGCTGTTCCTCCTCTACTTCCTCCAGCAATTGCTGCACGACAATTTCGCCTCCGCCTTCCGCGGCTTCTGAACCCGAGGACGCGGCCATGGCCGACGCCTGGAGCCGGCGTGACGACGGCGTGGTGTTGCATATCCGACTGACGCCGAAAGCCGCGCGCGACGCCGTCGAGGGCTGCGAAACGCTGGCCGACGGCCGCTGCGTACTGAAGGCGCGGGTGCGCGCCGTCCCGGAGGACGGCGCCGCCAACGAGGCCGCCCGGCGGTTGCTGGCCAAGGCCCTGGGCCTCTCCGCTTCCAAAGTCCGGCTGGAAGCCGGGGCCACGGCGCGGTTGAAGACGTTTCACCTGGCCGGAGATCCGGCCGCGATCGAATCGGGGCTCGCGGCGCTCGCCGCCGGCCCGAAGTGACGGGACGGCGCGCGTCGCCGACGAATCAGGCAGGAGCCAAGCCATGAGCAAGACCAACGCCGGCAATTTCTTCGAGGATTTCCAGATCGGGCAGGTGATCCGTCACGCCACGCCGCGCACGGTCACCGAGGGCGACGTGGCGCTGTATACGGCGCTTTACGGCTCGCGCTTCGCCGTGCAGTCGTCGGACGCCTTCGCCCACGCCATCGGCTATCCCAACAGCCCGGTCGACGACCTGCTCGTCTTCCATGTCGTCTTCGGCAAGACGGTGCCGGACATTTCGCTCAACGCCATCGCCAATCTCGGCTACGCCAATTGCCGCTTCCTCGCGCCGGTCTATCCGGGCGACACGCTGTCGTCGGTGTCCGAGGTCATCGGCCTGAAGGAGAATTCCAACCGCCAGAGCGGCGTCGTCTATGTCCGCTCGCAGGGCTTCAACCAGCTCGGCGATTGCGTGCTCGACTACGTGCGCTGGGTGATGGTGCGCAAGCGCGACGCCGGCTCGCCCGCGCCGGAAGAGGTCGTGCCGCATCTGCCGCGCGCGCTGAGCCCCGACAGCCTCGGCGACGCCTGCCCGATCATCAAGACCGGCCATTATGACCTCGATCTCGCCGGTTCGCCGCACAGGTTCGGCGATTATCAGGCCGGCGAGCGCATCGACCATGTCGACGGCATGACCGTCGAGGAGGCCGAGCACATGA
>ERZ1645192.50-NODE-50-length-66917-cov-34.398732_pt1 | contig 66917 bp, 60 predicted proteins | sample MGYA00575354_ERZ1645192 | MGnify/ENA primary metagenome ERZ1645192 (study PRJEB40844, sample SAMN11349763) | freshwater sediment metagenome | isolation source: river sediment | host: Sediment | place: India: Faizupur Khadar , New Delhi | collected 2017-02-21 ... | reverse complement strand
GTCGGCAAGCCCGAGGACATCGTGGAGGCGGTGCGCCGCGGGGTCGACCTCTTCGACTGCGTGATGCCCACCCGCAACGCGCGCAACGGCCACCTGTTCACGTCCCGGGGGGTGATCCGCATCCGCAACGCCCGCTACCGCGACGACACCCGTCCCCTGGACGAGGCCTGCGCCTGCTACACGTGTCGGCGGTACACCCGCGCCTACCTGCACCACCTGGACCGGGGCGGGGAGATCCTGGGGGCGCGGCTCAACACCCTGCACAACGTGCGTTTCTACCAGGACCTGATGCGCGGTCTGCGCGAGGCCGTCGCCGAGGGTCGCCTGGAGAGCCACGTGCGGGCCCTGTACGCGGCCTGGCAGGAGGCCCGGTGACCCACGCAGCGTGACGGTACCCGGCCGGCTGTCCGCAACTCACTCATTTCTCTCGTGTCTCTGCGCCTCTGCGGTGAGCCCCCACGGGCAACGACCCCGCCTCCGCCCCGCGCTCGCCTGGCCATCGGCCGGCCAGGAGTGCCATAATTCCGCCCCTTCGCACCGACACCCCAGGACGCGCCCATGAGCTTCTTCATCGCTGACGCCCACGCCCAGGCCGCCGGTGGCGCGGCGCCCCCCGGCATCGACCTCATCTTCCTCGTACTGCTCTTCGTGGTGTTCTACTTCCTGCTCATTCGGCCCCAGATGAAGCGGGCGAAGGAGCACAAGAACATGGTGGCGAGCCTCGCGAAGGGCGACGAGGTGGTCACCGGTGGCGGGCTGCTCGGGCGGGTGACCAAGGTCGGCGACCACTTCGTCACCCTGGAGATCGCCGACGGCCTCGAGGTAAAGGTCCAGAAGCAGGCCCTGGGAAGCGTCATGCCCAAGGGCACGATGAAGACCCTCTGAGCCGGGCGCCGTCGTGCTGAACCGCTACCCCCTCTGGAAGTACATCCTGGTCGTGGTCGTCGCCATCGTGGGGACGATCTACGCGCTGCCCAACCTCTACGGCGAGGACCCGTCGATCCAGATATCCGCCCTGCGGGGCGGGCGCGTCGACGAGGCCCTGCAGAAGCGCGTCCTCGACGCCCTCGGGCAGGCCCAGCTCACTCCGAAGAAGGCAGAGATCGGCGAGGGACGGCTGCTGGTGCGCTTCGGGGACACCGAGGTCCAGTTGAGGGCGCAGGACGTCGTGCGCGGCGCGGTCGGCGAGTCCTACGTGGTCGCCCTGAACCTCGCCCCCGCGACCCCCCGCTGGCTCCAGGCCCTGGGGGCGCGGCCCATGTACCTCGGCCTCGACCTGCGCGGCGGGGTGCACTTCCTTCTCGAGGTGGACATGCCGGCGGCCGTGCGCCAGGCCGAGGAGCGCCACGTCAACGACCTGCGCCAGCTGCTGCGCAACGAAAAGCTGCGTTACAAGACGGTCTCCCTCGCCGAGGGCGGGGTCATCCTGGTGGCCTTCTCCGACGCCGAGACCCGCCAGAAGGCCGACGACCTGGTTCGCCGGCACTTCCCCGACCTGCTGGTGACCCAGGCCGAGCGCGGGGGTGATGTGGTGCTCGAGCTGCGGATGGCGGAGCCCGCAATGAAGGAGCTGAAGAAGTTCGCGCTGCAGCAGAACCTGACCACGCTGCGCAACCGCGTCAACGAGCTCGGCGTCGCCGAGCCGGTGATCCAGCAGCAGGGCGAAAGCCGGATCGTGGTCCAGCTGCCCGGCGTGCAGGACACCGCGCGCGCCAAGGAGATCCTCGGGGCCACCGCGACCCTCGAGTTCCGGCTGGCCGACGACGAGCACGACGTCCGCGACGCCGTGGAGGGCCGCGTCCCGGCGGCCTCCAAGCTCTACCACGACCGCGCGGGTCGTCCGGTGCTGCTGGACAAGCGCGTCATCATCACCGGCGACTACATCACCAACGCCGCCTCCGGCATCGAGCAGCAGAGTGGCACCCCGGCGGTGTTCATCACGCTCGACGGGCGGGGCGCCGGGATCATGGCCGACCGCACGAAGGACAACGTGGGCCGGCGCATGGCCGTCGTCTTCATCGAGAACAAATCCGAGACGCGGCGCGGCGAGGGCGGGGAGGCCGTCCGCGTCAAGCGCACGACCGAAGAGGTCATCAACCTCGCGGTCATCCGCGAGCGGCTCGGCAAGCGGTTCCAGATCAGCGGGATGGACAGCCCCGACGAGGCGCGGAACCTGGCGCTCCTGCTCCGGGCGGGGGCGCTCGCCGCGCCGATGGAGATCGTGGAGGAGCGGACCGTCGGCCCGAGCCTCGGTCAGGAGAACATCGAGCAGGGCTTCAAGGCCTCGGTCCTCGGCCTTGCCCTGAGCTTCGCCTTCATGGCGGTCTACTACAAGCTGTTCGGCCTGGTCTCCGGTTTCGCGCTGCTCTTCAACCTGGTGATCACCGTCGCGGTGATGTCCCTGCTGCAGGCGACCCTGACCCTGCCCGGTATCGCCGGCATGGTGCTCTCGGTCGGCATGGCGGTCGACGCCAACGTCCTCATCTACGAGCGGGTGCGCGAGGAGCTGCGTGCCGGCAACACCCCCCAGGCCGCGATCCACGGGGGCTACGAGAGGGCCTTCAGCACCATCCTGGACTCGAACGTCACGACCCTGGTCGCGGCGCTGGCCCTGTTCGGGGTCGGCAGCGGACCCATCCGCGGGTTTGCCGTGACCCTGGCCATCGGTATCGCCACCTCGATGTTCACCGCGATCATCGGGACGCGTGCCGCGATCAACCTGATCTACGGCGGCCGCCGGGTCGCCAAGCTGGCGATCTGAGGACCGAGCCTTGGACTTTTTCAGCCGCACGACCCATTTCGACTTCATGCGCTGGCGCCACGGCGCGATGGCCTTTTCCGCCGTGCTGACGCTGACGGCGCTCGCGTTCCTCACCTTCCGTGGCCTGAACCTGAGCGTCGACTACACGGGGGGCACCGTCATCGAGGTCGCCTACCCCGAGATGGTGGACCTCGGACCGTTGCGCCAGGCGCTCACCGCGGATGGCTTCGAGGACGCGGTGGTCCAACACTTCGGCACGCCCAAGGAAGTGCTGGTGCGCCTTGCCCCGCGCCCCGGGGTGGCGGAGAAGGAGCTCGCCAACCGCGCGGTCGCCTCGCTCGGCAAGGTCGGAGCCGGTGAGCCGCGACTGCAGCGGGTGGAGTTCGTGGGGCCCCAGGTGGGGGAGGAGATCACCGAGCAGGGCGGGCTCGCGATGCTGGCCGCGATGATCGGGATCCTGATCTACGTGGGCCTGCGCTTCGAGTGGCGGCTCGCGCTCGGCTCGGTGCTCGCGCTCTTCCACGACACCATCATCGTGCTCGGTTTCTTCTCGGTGACGTGGATGGACTTCGACCTCACGGCGTTCGCCGCCATCCTGGCCGTGATCGGCTATTCCCTGAACGACACGATCGTGGTCTACGACCGGGTGCGCGAGAATTTCCGCAAGGTGCGCCGCGGGTCCTCCGTGGAGATCATGAACCTCTCCCTGAACGAGACCCTCTCGCGCACGGTGATGACGGGCGTGACCACGCTGCTGGTGCTCATGTCCCTGTACCTGTACGGGGGCGAGCTCCTGCGCAGCTTCACCGTCGCCCTGGTGGTCGGCGTCGTGTTCGGCATCTACTCCTCGGTGTACGTGGCGAGCGCCCTGGCGCTCGCGCTCGGGGTGAGCCGCGCGGACCTGATGCCGGCGCAGAAGGAAGGGGTCGACGCCCGCCCGTGACCGGGGCGCTGGCGCGGTGACCGCCCGGATGCGGATCGGCGCCCGGGGTTGGGAGCACGGGTCCTGGGACTCGTCCTTCTATCCGGAGGGGCTGCCGCCCGAGTGGCGGCTCACGTACTACGCGAACGCCTTCCGCGCGGTGCTCGTCCCCGCGGAGCGCCTGATGGCGAGCACCCCGGCCGAAGTGGCCGGGTGGGCGGGCGACGTCCATTCCGGGTTCCTCTTCTTCGCCGAGCTGGCCCCCACCGGCGAGGCCGACCTCGACGCCTGGCTCGACCGGGTCGCGCCCCTGGGGGAGCGACTGGCCGGGCTCGTGCTGCGGTCGGGGGCGGGGCAGCTCTCCCCGGCCCGGTGGTCCGCGCTCTCCGGCCGCTGGACACTCGCATCGCTCGCGGACCCCGCGGCCGCCGGCGACCCGCCCGGCAGCCCTTCGCTCCCACCCGTGTGGCGGCCGGGCAGCGGGTCCGCGAGCTGCGTCGGCCTCCTGGAGGGGGAGTCGCGCGGCCCGAGGGAGCTGCGGCAGGTGCTCGAGGCCTTCGGAGCGGCCTCGGCCGGCTGCGCCGAGGCGCTGCTCTGCTTCCCCGGGACCCCGGGGGCCTGGCAGGAAATGGAGCGGGCGCAGGTCATCGCCGGACTGCTGGGTGGTTGACCGTCCCGTCCTGCCTGGGGATACTGCCTGACCCACACCGACGTACCGAGCCGCTCGTGCCCCCCCGCCCCAGAGTCCCCCAACAACGCCGCTCCCCCTCGCGCAGCGAGCCGCCCGCGATCGTGACGGTGCGCGGCCTGTGCTTCGCCCACGGCGAGCGGAAGATCTTCGACGGCGTGGACCTGCGGATCGCCCGCGGCAAGGTGACCGCCATCATGGGGCCGAGCGGGACGGGCAAGACGACGCTCCTGCGCCTGATCGGCGGCCAGTTACGGCCGACGGCCGGGACGGTCACGGTGGACGGCCAGGACGTGCACCAGCTCTCCCGCGAGAAGCTCTTTCAGCTGCGCAAGCGCATGGGGATGCTGTTCCAGAGCGGGGCGCTGCTCACCGACCTCTCGGTCTTCGACAACGTGGCCTTCCCGCTGCGCGAGCACACCGACCTGCCCGAGTCGATGATCCGCCACCTCGTGCTGATGAAGCTCGAGGCGGTAGGGCTGCGCGGGGCCCACGGCCTGATGCCGCGCGAGCTCTCGGGCGGCATGGGGCGCCGGGTGGCGCTGGCGCGGGCCATCGCGCTCGACCCCATGATGATCCTGTACGACGAGCCGTTCACCGGGCAGGACCCGATCACCATGGGCGTGCTGGTCCAGCTGATCCGCAAGCTGAACGACAGCCTGAAGCTCACCAGCGTCATCGTGTCCCACGACGTGAAGGAGACCTCGGCCATCGCCGACTACATCTACGTGCTCTCCGGCGGGAAGGTGGTGGGTGAAGGCTCGCCCGAGGCCCTGGGGCGGACGAGCTCGCCGTGGGTCCGGCAGTTCCTGCAGGGGCTTCCGGACGGACCGGTGCCGTTCCACTACCCGGCCCCGGACTTCCTCGGGGACCTGCTCGGGGGAGGCTCGCCGTGATCGAGGTCCTGCGTCGGCTCGGCCGCACCGGCCTGCAGTTCTTCGAGCGCCTGGGGCGCGGGCACCTCTTCCTCGGCTACGTGCTGCTCGGGGTCCCCGAGGTGCTGTCGCGCTTCCGGCTGCTGGTGGCCCAGGTCTGGTCGGTCGGCGTGCTCTCCCTGGTCATCGTGCTGGTGTCCGGGGTCTTCGTGGGCATGGTCCTCGGGCTGCAGGGCTACAACACGCTGGTGGACTTCAACGCCGAGGAGTCGCTCGGAGTGGTCGTCGCCCTCTCGCTCGTGCGTGAGCTCGGGCCCGTGGTGGCGGCCCTGCTGTTCGCCGGGCGCGCCGGGTCGGCGCTCACCGCCGAGATCGGCTTGATGAAGGCGACCGAGCAGCTTGCCGGGATGGAGATGATGGCGGTCGACCCGCTGCGCCGCGTGGTTGCGCCGCGATTCCTCGCCGGGCTCCTGTCGATGCCGTTGCTCGCGGCCATCTTCAGCGCGGTGGGGGTCCTCGGCGGCTGGTTCGTCGGGGTGGGGCTGCTCGGCGTGGACGACGGCGCGTTCTGGTCCCAGATGCAGGCCAAGGTGGACCTGCACGACGACATCCTGAACGGTGTCATCAAGAGCGTGGTGTTCGGCATCGTCGTCACCTGGATCGCGGTTTTCGAAGGCTACGACGCCGTGCCCACCTCGGAGGGCGTCGGGCGGGCGACGACCCGCACCGTCGTGCACTCTTCGCTCGCGGTGCTCGGGCTCGACTTCGTGCTGACCGCGCTCATGTTCAACGACATCTAGGAAACTGCGGAGGGTTCCCGCGATGTTCCACTCCAAGACCGTGGAGATCGGCGTCGGCCTGTTCGTCGCCCTCGGCCTGGCGGCTCTCTTCATGCTCGCGATGAAGGTGAGCAACCTGTCGGCCTTCTCCGGCGGTGACGGGTATCAGGTGACGGCACGCTTCCAGAACATCGGCGGCCTGAAGGAGCGGGCACCGGTCACCATGTCCGGGGTGCGCGTGGGGCGGGTGAAGTCCATCGACTTCGACGACCAGAGCTACCAGGCGCTCGTCACGCTGGACATCGATTCGCGCTGGACCCGCATCCCCACGGACTCCACCGCGAGCATCTTCACCGCGGGCCTGCTCGGCGAGCAATACATCGCGCTCGAGGCGGGCGGGGAGGAGCAATTCCTCGCCGAGGGCGGTGAGCTGAAGCTGACCCAGTCGGCGCTGGTGCTCGAGCAACTGGTCGGCCAGTTCCTTTTCAGCAAGGCCGCCGAAGGGCCCAAGGCCCCCGAAGGGTCCAAGGGCGGCGAAGCCGCCGCGCCCGCACGCTGAGGGAGGTGGCGATGAAGCGTCGAATCGCTCTGAGCCTGCTGGCCGCGGTCCTGGTCGGGCCGGGGATGGCGGCGACCCACGCCGCGGACCCCGAGGGCGCCCGCCAGGTCGTGCAGGAAACGACCGACCGGATGCTCGAGGCCCTGAGGGCGCAGCGGGACGAGCTGCGTCAGCGCCCCGAGAAGATCTACCCGCTGGTGGACAGCATCGTCCTGCCGCACTTCGACTTCACGCGGATGTCGCGCTGGGTGCTGGGAAAGTACTGGCGGGCTTCGACCGACGCGCAGAAGGCCCGTTTCGTCGAGGAGTTCCGCAACCTCCTGGTGCGGACCTACGCCACCGCGCTGCTCGAATACGCAGACCAGAGCGTGAACGTGCTGCCCCTGCGGGGTGCCAGCAGCGGGGCCGAGGTGGCGGTGCGCACCGAGGTCCGCCAGTCCGGTGCGCCCCCGATCCCCATCAACTACAGCATGAGCGCGGCGGAAGGGGCGTGGAAGGTCTACGACGTGACCGTCGACGGGATCAGCCTGGTCGCGAGCTACCGGAGCACCTTCGCCAACGAGATGGAGCGCGGGGGGATGGACCACGTCATCGCGCTCCTCGAGCAGCGCAACCGGGAGGTCGGTTCGGGGGGCGGCAAGAAGTGAGCGGAGCGGTCGTCGAGCTCCTCGGCGAGGGCCGCGTCGCGGTGCGGGGGCCCCTGCGCTACGCGACCGTCCCGGGCCTGTGGCAGGCTGCCCGGAAGCTCGCGACGGAAGCCCCCCTGGTGACCGTCGACCTGTCGGGTGTCACCGAGTCGGACAGCGCGGCCCTCGCGCTCCTCCTGGAGTGGATGCGTGAGGTCCGGGGGCGGGGAGGCGAAATCCGCTTCACCGGGATGCCGAATCAGCTCGAGGCCATCGCTCGCATGAGTGGCCTCGAAGGGCTGCTGCCCCTGGGGGCGGCGACGTGAGCCCGGAGACCCCGACACCCGCCCCGCGGGTGACCGGCCCCGGCACAACCTGAGAGCTCTCGCGTGGACAGGCTCCTCATCTCCGGCGGGGTTCCGCTGGCCGGCCGGATCCGCATCTCCGGCGCCAAGAATGCCGCGCTGCCGATCCTGGCCGCGGCGCTGCTGGCCGACGGCCCGCTCGTCATCGGCAACATCCCGCACCTGCGGGACATCACCACGACCATGGAGCTGCTCGGGCGCATGGGCGTCCAGCTGCTCGTGGACGAGCACATGCAGGTGGAGGTCGACAGCCGCCCCATCCGCGAGTTCGTGGCGCCCTACGAGCTCGTCAAGACCATGCGCAGCTCGGTCCTCGTGCTCGGCCCGATGCTCGCCCGCTTCGGCCGCGCCGAGGTCTCCCTGCCCGGTGGCTGCGCCATCGGCGCCCGCCCGGTGAACCTGCACCTGCAGGGCCTGGCGAAGATGGGCGCGGACATCCGGGTGGAGAACGGCTACATCCACGCCTCGGCCCCGCGCCTGAAGGGCGCCCGCCTCCTGCTCGACCTCGTGACCGTCACCGGCACGGAAAACCTGATGATGGCCGCGACCCTCGCGCAGGGCACCACGGTCATCGAGAACGCCGCCCGCGAGCCGGAGGTCGTGGACCTCGCCGACTGCCTCACCCGGATGGGCGCCCGCATCGAGGGTGCCGGCACCGACACCATCGTCGTCGAGGGCGTGGACCGGCTCACCGGCGCCCACTACGACGTGCTCCCCGACCGCATCGAGGCCGGCACCTACCTGGTGGCCGCCGCCATCACGGGGGGGAGCGTCCGTCTGCAGGACACCCGCCCGGGCAACCTCGACGCGGTGCTCGGGAAGCTCATGGAGGCCGGGGCCGAGGTGCGCACCGGCGAGGACTGGATCGAGCTCGACATGCACGGCCGGCGGCCGCGTGCGGTGGACATCCACACCGCCCCGTACCCGGCCTTCCCGACCGACATGCAGGCGCAGTTCACCGCCCTCAACGCGGTTGCCGAGGGCACGGGCGTCATCTCCGAGACCGTGTTCGAGAACCGCTTCATGCACGTGCTCGAGCTGCAACGCATGGGGGCGGACATCCGCCTCGAGGGCAACACCGCGGTCGTGCGGGGCGTGGAGCGCCTCACCGGCGCGCCGGTGATGGCGACCGACCTGCGCGCCTCGGCGAGCCTGGTGATCGCCGGGCTGGTCGCGGCCGGGGACACGCTGGTGGAGCGCATCTACCACCTCGACCGTGGCTACGAGTGCATCGAGGAGAAGCTCTCCCAGCTCGGCGCCCGGATCCGGCGCGTGCCGGGTTAGGCGACCGGGAGAGCCGCGGCCGTGCAGGCGGGCCTCACCATCGCGCTGTCCAAGGGCCGGATCTTCCGGGACTCCCTGCCGCTGCTCGCCGAGGCCGGGGTGGTCCCGCTCGACGACCCGGAGAAGAGCCGCAAGCTGATCCTGCGCACCAACCGCCCCGACGTGAGCCTGGTGGTCATTCGGGCCGCCGACGTCCCGACCTACGTGGAATACGGGGCCGCGGACCTGGGGGTGGCCGGCAAGGACGTCCTGATGGAGCACGAGGGAGACGGCCTCTACGAGCCGCTCGACCTCCAGATCGCCCGCTGCCGGATGATGGTGGCGGGGCGCGCGGGGGAGGAGGGGGCTCATCCCCGGCGCCTGCGGGTGGCGACGAAGTACGTGAGGACCGCGCGGGCGTTCTACGCCGAGCGCGGGGTGCAGGCCGAGGTGATCAAGCTCTACGGCTCCATGGAGCTGGCGCCGCTCGTGGGGCTGGCCGACCGCATCGTGGACCTGGTGGACACCGGCAACACCCTGCGGGCCAACGGCCTCGTCCCGATGGACCTGATCGCCCCGATCAGCTCGCGCCTGGTGGTGAACAAGGCGTCCATGAAGATGAAGCACGCCGCCGTCAAGGCGCTCACCGCCGACCTCGCGGCGGCGGTCGCCCGGCGCGCCCGCGGCGAGGGAGGGTAGGTCCATGGTGAGCGTCCGGCGGCTGGACAGCGCGGACCCGGGATTCGCGGCGGAACTGCAGCGGCTCGTGGCCTGGGAGACCGTCGGGGACCCGGCGGTCACCGGGACGGTGGCCGCGATCCTCGCCGACGTCCGCAGCCGGGGCGACACGGCGCTCCTGGAGTACACCCGGCGCTTCGACCGCCGGGAGGTCGGGAGCGCGGCCGAGCTCGAGCTCGAGCCCCGGCGTCTCGCCGAGGCGCTCGCGGGCCTCGACCCCGCCATCCGGGGGGCGCTCGAGGAGTCGGCCCGGCGGGTGGAGCGCTACCACCAGCACCAGCGCCAGGAGTCCTGGAGCTACCGGGAGCCGGACGGGACCCTCCTCGGCCAGCAGGTCACGCCCCTCGACCGCGTGGGCCTCTACGTCCCTGGCGGAAAGGCCGCCTACCCCTCGTCGGTGCTGATGAACGCCATTCCGGCCCGGGTCGCCGGGGTGGGCGAGGTGGTGATGGTGGTCCCGGCGCCGGGCGGCGAGCTGAGCCCGCTGGTGCTCGCCGCCGCGGCCGTGGCCCGGGTGGACCGGGTCTTCACCGTGGGCGGCGCCCAGGCCGTGGCTGCGCTCGCCTACGGTACGCAGACCGTGCCCGCCGTGGACAAGATCGTCGGCCCCGGCAACGTCTACGTCGCCGCCGCCAAGCGGATGGTCTTCGGCACGGTGGGGATCGACATGATCGCCGGCCCCTCGGAGATCCTGGTCGTGTGCGACGGCCGCACGGACCCGGACTGGATCGCGATGGACCTGTTCTCCCAGGCCGAGCACGACGAGGACGCCCAGGCGATCCTGGTGAGCCCGGACGCCGCCTTCCTCGACGCCGTGGAAGCCAGCATCGCGCGGCTCCTGCCGACCCTCGAGCGGGCCCCCATCGTCGCGGCATCCATCGGCGAGCGCGCGGCCCTGGTGCGGGTACGGGACCTCGCCGAGGCGGCCGAGGTCGCCAACCGCATCGCGCCCGAGCACCTGGAGCTCTCGGTGGAGGACCCCGAGGCCCTGCTGCCCCGGATCCGCCACGCCGGGGCGATCTTCCTCGGGCGCTATACGGCCGAGGCGATCGGGGACTACTGCGCGGGTCCCAACCACGTCCTCCCGACCTCGCGCACGGCCCGTTTCTCCTCGCCCCTCGGGGTGTACGACTTCCAGAAGCGATCGAGCCTGATCGGGGTGTCCCCGGAGGGCGCGGGCACGCTGGGGCGGGTCGCTTCGGTTCTCGCCCGGGGCGAGGGGCTCACGGCCCACGCGCGCTCCGCGGAGTACCGCATCGAAGGGCTGCCGCGGTGACTGACCCCCGCGACGAGGACGTGGAACGCCTGATCCGGCCCGAGGTCCGGGCCCTCGCCCCGTACCACGTCCCGGACCCCGGGCGCCTGGTCAAGCTCGATGCCATGGAGAGCCCATACCCCTGGCCGGGCGCGCTCGAGCACGAGTGGCTCGAGGCCCTGCGGGGGGCGGAGGTCAACCGCTACCCGGACCCCGGCGCCGCGCGGCTCAAGGCGAAGCTGCGGGAGGTCATGGGTGTGCCGGACGAGGCCGACGTCCTGCTCGGCAACGGGTCGGACGAGCTCATCCAGATCCTGCTCACCGCGGTGGCGGGGCCCGGCCGCACCGTGCTCGCCCCGGAGCCGACCTTCGTGATGTACCGGCAGGTGGCGAGGACCCTGGGGATGCGCTTCGTCGGCGTCCCCCTGAGAGAGCCGGATTTTGCCCTGGACCCGGACGCGCTCCTGGCCGCCGTGCAGGCCCACGACCCGGCGGTGGTGTTCCTCGCCTACCCCAACAACCCGACCGGCAACCTCTTCGATGCCGTGGCGATCGAACGGGTGCTGGAGGCCGCGCGGGGGCTGGTGGTGGTCGACGAGGCGTATACACCGTTCGCGCAGGTGAGCTATCTGAGCGAGGTGCCCCGCCACCCGCGTCTGCTGGTCATCCGCACGGTGTCCAAGCTGGGGCTCGCGGGGCTGCGCCTCGGCTGGCTCGCCGGCGCGCCCGCCTGGGTGCGGGAGCTCGAGAAGGTCCGGCTGCCCTACAACATCAACGTGCTGACCCAGCTGAGTGCGCAGCTCGCCCTGGAGCACATGACGGTGCTCGAGGAGCAGACGGCGCGGGTCCGGGTCGACCGGGAAGTGCTGCGCGTCGCGCTGGAGGCCCTGCCCGGTCTCACCGTGTGGCCGAGCCGCGCCAACTTCCTGCTCTTCCGGGTCCCCGCGGGACGGGCCGGGGTGGTGCTGGAGGGGCTGCGCACGCGGGGGGTGCTCGTCAAGAAGCTCGACGGCAGCCACCCCATGCTGGCCGACTGCCTGCGCGTCAGCGTCGGGGCCCCCGCGGAGAACGCGGCGTTCCTATCGGCCCTCGAGGAGACGCTCGCCACGCTGGCGTGACCGTGGGCGCAACGCCCCTCGGGCACCCTGCCGCCCCGGGCTAGCGCTGGGCGGCGCTCGCGGGGCGCTCGGTCACCACCACGTCGAGTTGCGTCGCGCGGCCCTCGCGCACGATCTTCACGGCCACGCGACTGCCGGGACGCACCCTGGCGACGGTCTGGAGCAACTCCTGCTGACGTTCGATCCGCGTCTCGCCGACCGCGGTGATCAGGTCGTAGGGCCGGACCCCGGCGAGGTGCGCGGGGCCGTGGCGGTACACCCCCGACACCACCAGTCCTCGCTCTCCCGACAGGCGCAGCACGTCCGCGATCTCCGGTGTCAGCTCCTGCACCTCGACCCCCAGCCAGCCGCGGGTCACGCGCCCCTGCTCGATGATCGCGGTGAGCACCTCGCGCGCCAGGTTGACGGGGATGGCGAAGCCAATGCCCTGGGAGCCGCCCGAGCGGGTGAAGATCGCCGTGTTGATCCCGATGAGGTTGCCCGCCGCGTCCACCAGCGCCCCCCCCGAGTTGCCCGGGTTGATGGCGGCGTCGGTCTGGATGAAGTTCTCGAAGGTGCTGAGGCCCAGGTCGCTGCGCCCTGTGGCGCTGACGATCCCCATGGTCACCGTCTGACCCACCCCGAAGGGATTCCCGATGGCCAGCACCACGTCACCGACCCGCAGGGCATCGGAGTCCCCCAGCGTGACACTGGGCAGGTCCCCGAGGTCGACCCTGAGCACCGCCAGGTCCGTGTCCGGGTCCACGCCGATTACCCGGGCGGGCGCCCGGCGCCCGTCGAGGAGCATCACCTGGATCTCGTCGGCCCCCTCGATCACGTGGTGGTTCGTCAGCACGTAGCCCCTGGCGTTGACGAGGACCCCTGACCCGAGGCTGGTCTCCACCCGCTGCGTGGCCTGCCCACCCTCTCCGCCGAAGAAATGGCGGAACATCGGGTCCTCGAGGAGCGCGTTGGGCCGCTCCAGGACCGTGCGCCCGGCGTGGACGTTGACGACCGCCGGGCGCGCCGCCGCCACCGCCTCGGCGTAGGACGAGCGGTCCGCGCCGGCGGCCGGCGCGGGGGCCTGGACCAGCTCCACCACCTCCCGTGGAGCGAACCGGGGCAGCAGGAACAGCAGCACGACGGCCGCCGTCAGCCCGACGGCGACGCTCTGCGCGACGAAGCGCGTGCTGGACCCGAGATTCATCGTGTGCACCCTGTCCTGACCGGCCGCGGATCATACCGAACGCGGCCCCCCGCGGCGCGGGGAAAGGCGGGCGGCGCGCTTCGCCGGGATTGACTTCCGGACCCTTCTGGCCGAGGCTAGGACGTTCCGCCTGCGGCTCGGTGCCTGGGTCCCGCCGTTCCTCGGCCTGTTCTTCGCACCTTCGTGCGCCCTGGAGAAGGAGTACCGGAAGGACGCTCACCAGTCCATGTCCTTACTCGTCAATCGATACTCCGTGATGACCTTCTATTCAGACCCGACCGATCCCGCCTGTCACGCCGTGCGCTTCGTGCTCGCGGAAAAGGACATCAACGTCGACGTCGTCCAGGTCCAGGGTGACCACCGCCCCGAGGAGTTGAACGACCTCAATCCCTACGGCGCCGTTCTCACCCTGGTGGACCGGGACCTGGTGCTCTATGAAGAGCACATCATCATGGAATATCTCGACGAGCGCTTTCCGCACCCCCCGCTGATGCCCGTGGACCCGGTCTCCCGCGCGAGCAACCGCCTCCTGCGCTACCGGCTCAAGCGGGACATCTACGCGCTCGTGGACGCGCTGGAGCGCCAGGTCGGTGACGCGCAACGACGTGGCCTGCGTGACCACCTGACGGCCATCGCGCCCCTGTTCGCGCACAAGCCCTTCTTCATGTCGGACGAGCTCTCCCTGGTGGACTGCTATCTCGCACCGGTGCTCTGGCGGCTGCCGAAGTACGGCGTGCAACTCCCCTCCCAGGCCAAGTCCCTGCTGCAGTACGGGGAGCGGTTGTTCCAGCGGCCCTCCTTCCGGGGCAGCCTGAGCGTCGCCGAGCGCGAGATGCGCTGACCGCAGGCCCTGTCGCGCCAGGCCATGATCCCGCAGCGTCCCTATCTGGTTCGTGCCATCTACCAGTGGGTGGTCGACAACGGCATGACCCCCCACGTCGTGGTCAACGCGGCGCTCGACGGCGTGCAGGTGCCGGCGGAGTACGTGCACGAGGGTCAGATCGTGCTGAACCTGAATCCGTCCGCCGTGAAGGAGCTCTACATCGGGAACGACCGCGTGGACCTGAGCGCGCGTTTCGGCGGCGTCTCGCGCCCCGTGTCGTTCCCCATCGCCGCGGTGCTCGCGCTCTACGCGCGCGAGACCGGGCAGGGGATGATCTTCGCGGAGGAGGGGCCGACGCCGGCGGAGTCTTCGGAGCCCCCCGAGCCCCCCGAGCCTTCGGGGCCGCCCCCGAGGCGCCCGGAGCGGCCCACCCTGAAGGTCGTCAAGTAACCGGCGGGAAGAGCTTGCCGGGATTGAGGATCCCGTGCGGGTCCAGGTTCTGTTTGATGCGCCGCATCACCGCGAGGGTCGCGGGGTCGATCTCGCGCGGCACGAACGGCTGCTTCTCGAGCCCCACCCCGTGCTCCCCGGAGATCGTGCCGCCGAGGGCAATCACCCGGTCGAAGACCTCCGAGAGGCACTGCCGGGAGCGCTCCAGCTGTCCCTCCACGGCGGGGTCGACCATCAGGTTGGTGTGGATGTTCCCGTTGCCCGCGTGCCCGAAGTGCACGATGGGGACGGCGTGGCGGGCGGACAACCCCTCGATGGCGTCGATGAGGGCGGGCAGGCGGGACACGGGCACCGCCACGTCCTCGTTGATCTTCTTGGGGGCCAGCGTGCGCAGGGCGGGGGAGAGGGCCTTGCGGGCGGCCCAGAGGTCAGCGGCCTCCTCGCCCCGCGTCGCCACCGCCAGGTCCAGCAGCCCCGCGCCCTTCGCCGCGGCCCCGACCGCCCTCGCGGCCTGTTCGACGCAATCCGAAGGGCCGTCCACCTCGATGAGGAGCAGGGCCGCGGTCTCCTGCGGCAGGGCCACGCCGGGCGCGCCGCGCACCAGGTCCACCGCGAGTCCGCCGATGTACTCGAGCGCCGAGGGGATGACCGGCTGGGCCATGATCCGGGCGACCGCCGCCGCGGCGCCGGCGATGTCCCGGTAGGCGGCACGCAGGGCGAGGCGGGCCTCGGGGCTGGGGGTCAGCTTCAGGGTCGCCTCCGTGAGGACGGCGAGGGTGCCCTCGGACCCGATCAGCAGCCGCGTCAGGTCGTAGCCCACGACGCCCTTGGTGGTGCGAAAGCCGGTGCGCAGCGCCTCGCCCGCGCCCGTGACGGCGCGCAGCCCCAGGGTGTTCTCCCGGGGCGTGCCGTACTTGACCGCGCGCGGCCCGGCGGAGTTGTGGGAGAGGTTGCCCCCCACCGTGCAGTACGCGCCGCTGCTGGGGTCGGGCGGCCAGAAGAAGCCCACGCCGGCCGCCCGCTCCTGCACGGCGGCGTTGAGGACCCCCGGCTCGACGACCATCAACCGGTCGTCGGGATTGACCTCGAGGATGCGGTCCATCCGCTCCAGGGACAGGATCAGCCCCCCCGCGACGGGGACCGACCCGCCCACAGTGCCGGTGCCCCGGCCCCGGGGGACGAGCGGGACCCGCCGCTCGGCGCACAGGCGCACCACCTCCAGCACCTGCTCCGGCGCCGTGGCGAAGCTGACCAGCGCGGGCATCGCCTGCCGGCGGCTGTTGTCATACCCGTAGGGCCAGCGGTCGGCGGGGTCCTCGAGGACGGCCTGCGCGCCGAGGATGGCGCGCAGTCGCCGGCGGAAGGCAGCGTCGGGCTCGGTGTGGCGCATCACCTGGTCGGCCGGTTACCGGCCGGGGCCCCGCAGGCCGTCAGTCCTGGTACTCGAAGAGCTTCACGACCCGCCGGGTCCCCGAGGTGGTGCGGGCGAGCTCGGTAGCCATCCCGGCCTGGGCGCGGCTCACCATCCCCATCAGGTAGACCGTGCCCCGGTTGGCGACCACCTTGATCGCGTCGGAGTCGAAGCCGCGCTCGAGCAGCATGCGGGCCCGGACCTTCGTGGCGAGGGCGGCGTCTTCGCCCTGGGAGTCCGTGGAGGCGGGCTTGCCGACGGCGAGCTCGTTCTGCACCTGGCGGACCTTTTCGATGGCGCGCACGCGCTCGGCGAGGGAGGTTCGCGACTCCTCGCCAGGAACCTCGCCGGTGAGGAGCACCACCCCGTTGTAGCTCGTGGCGACCACGTGGCTCAGGGGCGGCAGGGGAGGTCTCGTCGGGTCCAGGAGGTCGCTGTCCCCTGCCGGGGACCGCATCAACTCCGGGTCGCGGTTGACGAGGTCGTAGACCTTCAGCTCGATGGACTGATCGTCGAGCTGGGTGCCGACGGTGCGGGGGTCCCCCACCACCGAGGCCGTGCCCACCGCGACCCCCCCCACCACGACCGGGGCGCAGCCGGACGCGGCCAGGGCGAGCCAACCCAGGGAGACCGGAACGAGCCAGCTTCTGTAGTGCATGGTGCTAACCCTCCGCGCCGAGCAGCTGCCCGTCCACGAGGTCACACAGGCAGTGCAGGGCGAGAATGTGGACCTCCTGGATCCGGGCGGTCGACGCGGACGGAACCCGGATCTCGATGTCCGTGGGGCGCAGGAGCCCGGCGGCCTCCCCGCCGTCCCGGCCTGTGAGGAGGATAACGTAGAGGTCACGGTCGTGCGCGGCCTCGATCGCGGCCAGCACGTTGCGCGACTGCCCGCTCGTGGTGATGGCCACCAGGACGTCGCCTGGCTGGCCGAGCGCCCTGACCTGACGGGCGAAGACTTCTCCGAACTGGTAGTCGTTCGCGATGGAGGTCAGCGTCGAGGTGTCGGTCGTGAGCGCGATGGCGGGCAGGCCCGAGCGCTCGCGCTCGAAGCGGTTCACCATCTCGGAGGCGAAGTGCTGGGCGTCGGCCGCCGACCCGCCGTTGCCGCACGCGAGCAGCTTGCGTTCGCCGAGGAGTTGCGCGGTGACGAGCTCGGCGGCCCGGGCGATGGAAGGCGCCACGGCCTCGATGGACTCGAGGTGGGTGGCGACGCTGTCCTCGAACTGCTGCCTGACCCTTGCGACGAGGTCCACGGTCTAACCCCCGGGCTCGAAGGCCGCGCGCACCCACTGCACCGCGGGGTCGGCCCCGTCGACCGAGATCACGTCGAAGCGGCAGGGCAGACGGGAGGCGCCGGGGTGCGTGTGCAGATAGTGCGCCGCGCTTGCCGCGAGCCGCGAGCGCTTGCACCAGTCGACCGTCTCGGCACCGGCGCCGAAGGCCCCGTTCCGCCGGTAGCGGACCTCCACGAAGACCAGCGCCTCGCCCTCGCGCATCACGAGGTCGATCTCGCCCCGGCGGGAGCGGTAGTTCCGCGTGACCAGGGCGAGGCCCCGGTCGAGGAGGAAACGCAGGGCGACGTCTTCCGCCCAGGCGCCCCGGCCGGCGGCCGTGTCTGCCGCGGGTGCGGTCACGGCGCGACGGTGCTCGCGGCCAGGGGCACGGGCACGCCCCCCCGGAACTGGGCCCAGGAGAGGTCGCGGACGAGGCGGTTGCCTTCGTCGAGCCGCAGGCGCCCGGTGACCCCCTCGTAGGCCGCGCCCGGGCTCGCCCGCAGTCGGCCGAGCTCGCGGACCACCCGGTAGGCGTCGACGCCGAAGGCGATGAGCCGGTTGTAGCCGTCCCGCAGCTCCTTCCAGTTCTGCTCGAAGGCCTGCTGGAGTGCGGGGTCCACCGCCTCGGGGTGGAGGACCCAGGGCATGTCGGTGAAGACGACTCCGTCGAGGACCAGGTCCTGCTGGGGGCTCGGGACCCCACCGTAGACGTGGGAGGTGGCGTAGACCGGTAGCGAAGCGCCGGCCTGGGCGCTGATCTGCGGCCGGACCTGGCGCGCCTGGGCCGGGGAGCCCACCAGGAACACGAGGCTCGCGGGGGCCGTCGACCCCGCTCCGGGCTGCAGCGCGCCGCGGACGGCCTGGGCGATGCCCTCGGGCTGCGCCCCGTAGCGGGCCTCCACCGGCGGCTGGCCGCCGGCGCCGACCCAGGCGTCGCGGAATGCCGCGGCCACCCTTGCTCCCCAATCACTCTCCGGATAGAGCAGGGCCGGGCGGCCGCCCACCGCGTTGAGGGTGTGCCGGGCGACCTCACGGGCCTCGTCCTCCGGGCTCAGCGCGAACTGGTAGAGTTCGCCCGGGACGGCGGCGCTGGTGTCCGTGCGGTTGAGCGCCAGGACCGGCACCGGCAGCGGGGTCGCCCCGGCCGTGACCTGCTGGAGCGAGCCCTTGTCGAGCGGGCCGACCACGAAGTCGGCCCCACCCTCGATCGCCTGGTCCAGGACGGTCCGAACGCTCTCGGGCGTTGCCTCGTACAGGGTCACCCGCGAGCCGCCGCCCCCCGTGCCGGAGCCGAACCAGCCGGCGACGAAGCCCTCGCGGACCGCCCTGCCGGCGGCCACGAACGGTCCGCTCTCGGGCAGGAGGAGCGCGATGTGCGCGGGCATCCCGGCCCGGGCGCGGGCGGTCTCCAGCACCTCGGGCACCAGGTCGAGCTCGGCCGGGTGGCCGGGGTAGCGGGCGCGCCAACCGTCCAGGGCGCGCGCGAGGGCTGCCGGGTCGCGGCCGTAGCGGCGCTGCAGGGCGGCGAGCTCCATCCACCCGCCGAAGGCGTCCGGGGGTGCCGGCCGATTCTCTTCCAGGGCGCGCGGGCCGGCTCGCCCCAGGAGGTCCCAGATGACGAGGTGGTTGCGCGCGAGGTCGCTGTCGCTGGCGCCGTAGCGCTCTGCGCGCACTCGCTCGCCGGCTGCCTCCACGGGCTGGCCCAGCTGCACCCGGGCGTCGGCCCGGACCATCTGGGCCTTCCAGCGGTCGGCTCGCGGCGTCTGCTCCGGGTAGGTTCCCGCGAGCGTGGCCAGGGCCTGCTCGGCGCGCCGCTCGGCGAGCGCGAGCCGCGCCGTGATAATGTCGGAGCGCAGCCGCAGTGCGGTGGGGAGGCCCCGGATCTGCGCCTCGGAATGGACCCGGCGGGCGGTGGCCGCGTCCCCCGCGGAGAGCAGGGCGTCGGCCGCGCTCAACCGGTAGCCGAGAGCGGTGTCCTTGCCCCGGGCCTGTGCCGCGAGGCGCAGCCAGCTGTCCGCGGCCTCGCGGTGGCGTCCCGCGGCGGAGAGTTGACGGGCCTCCGCGTCGGGTGCCGGGCCGCTCTCTCGCTCGGGGGGGATGGTCACGCAGCCGGCCAGCGCGGCCAGCAGGGGAAAGAGAAACAAAAGGCGGCGCGCCCGCCCTGGCGCCTGTTTCACCGGGGTGTGTCTGCTCGGGAGTGGGTGGCCAAAGTAGCCAACGGGGGACCGACGTGTCAATCGAGCCGGGTACGCTGTACGTGGTCGCGACGCCCATCGGCAACCTCGCCGACCTGAGCCCCCGGGCCCTGGATACCCTGCGCGCGGTGTCCGCGGTGGCCGCGGAGGACACCCGCCACACGGCGGTGCTGCTGCGCCACTACGGCGTGCAGACGCCGACGGTCTCGCTCCACGAGCACAACGAGCGCCAGGTGGTCCCGCGCCTCGTCGCGCGGCTGCGCGCGGGCGAGGCCCTGGCGCTCGTGTCGGACGCCGGGACTCCCCTCGTGAGCGACCCGGGCCGGATCCTCGTCTCCGAGGCGCGGTCCGCCGGCGTGCCCGTGCGGCCCGTGCCGGGGCCCAGCGCGCTCCCGGCCGCCCTCTCGGTGGCCGGGTTCGCCGCCGACCGCTTCGTGTTCGAGGGCTTCCTGCCGTCCCGGGGCGCGGCCCGCCGGGCCCGACTGCAGGCGCTGGCGGGGGAGGACCGCACCCTGGTCTTCTACGAGGCCCCGCACCGGATTCGCGAGTCCCTCCGGGACCTGAGGGAGGTCTTCGGTCCCGGGCGCCAGGGCCTGCTGGCGCGAGAGCTCACCAAGGTCTTCGAGGAGACCCACCGGGCGACACTGGCGGAGCTCGAGGAGTGGGTGGCGGAGCGCCCGGAGCGTGAGCGGGGCGAGCTCGTGATCGTGGTCGAGGGGCGCGAGCCCACGCCGGCCGAGGACGTGGGCCCCGACGACGACCGCGTCCTGCGGGTCCTCCTGAAGGAACTCCCCGCCTCGACGGCCGCGACCCTCGCCGCCCAGCTCACCGGAAAGCCCCGCCGCGCCCTCTACGCCCGGGCCGTGGAGCTCTCCGGCGAGGGCTGATGGCGTACGGGCTCCCGGCGCAAGCCCCGGGGCCCCGGGGCTTGCGCCGGGGCCCCGGGGCGCCGACACTGGGCGCGGGAGTCGGCCGGACAGTCGCTGCGGCTTCGCGGCCGTGGAGGAAAGTCCGGGCTCCACAGGGCAAGGTGCCAGGTAACGCCTGGGGGGCGCGAGCCCACGGAAAGTGCCACAGAAAACACACCGCCTACGTGCGCCGGGCGACCGGCGCGCCGGTAAGGGTGAAAAGGTGCGGTAAGAGCGCACCGCGCCGACGGTAACGCCGGTGGCAGGGTAAACCCCACCTGGAGCAAGACCGAATAGGGGAAGTCGCCGCCCTCGTGCGGCGAAGGCGTGGCCCACGCCCTTCCCGGGTAGGTCGCTCGAGGTGCGCGGCGACGCGCACCCCAGATGAATGACTGTCCTCGACAGAACCCGGCTTACAGGCCGGCTCCCTCCTCTCTCCAATCGCCCCTGGAAGTCCTGCGGGCCTCCGATTTCCCACTTTTTGCCCGCCCTGCGCGATGGTGAGTGACAGGTTTAAGGTCGCTCATCAATGCCATGATTCGGATGCAATTTATCTCGAATCCGATGCCGGGGCGAGTTCCTCTGCTGGTTCAATAACCATTTGTTTGCAATGACGTTTTCGGTCACCGAGACCCCGTGGGAAGCTTTCCTTGACTCTGAAAAAAGTAGCTCTTCATAATTGGCTTTAGTGGAAAAAAGTGGTAGAAAATGGGCTGGAAGGGGATAGGGGGGAGTTGCGGTGTTCCGGGGGGATGTCCCGCTCAGTCTCGACCCCAAGGGTAGGCTCGCGATTCCGACCCGCTACCGCGACCGGTTGGTCGAGACGTGCGGGGGCGTGCTCGTGGCCACCGTCAGTCTCACCGAGCGCTGCCTCGTCGTGTACCCGTCGTCCGCCTGGCGCACCATCGAAGACCAGCTGAAGGCCCTGCCTGCCCTGGACCCCCAGGCCCAGACCATCAACCGCCTCCTGATCGGGCACGCCAGCGACTGCGAGATGGACGGGCAGGGCCGGATCCTCATCCCCGCCACCCTGCGCGAGTGGGCCGGTCTCGACCGGCGCGTGCGCATGATCGGCCAGATCAACAAGTTCGAGCTCTGGGACGAGGACGCCTGGGCGGCCCGGCGCGCCGAACTGCTGGGTCAGGTGGGCGGGCTGCTCCGGGAGCCCTCCGAAGCCTTGCGCTCGCTGGTGCTGTAGAGCCCGGCACCGTGCCTCACGGAGTCCCATGCCCGAGCACCGACCGGTTCTCCTGCGCGAGGTCATCGAGGCCCTCCGCCCCGGGGAGGGCGGTGTCTTCGTGGACTGCACCTTCGGTCGGGGAGGGCACGCCGGCGCCCTGCTCGAGCGGGTCGGCCCCGGGGGCCGGGTGATCGGGCTGGACCGCGACCCGGAGGCGGTGGCCGCGGCACTTCGCTGGGCAGAGACCGACCCGCGCCTGATCGTGTGCGCCGCCCCGTTCTCCGCGATCTCCCGCGAGGCCGCCGCCCTCGGCGTGTCCGGCAAGGTGGACGGCGTGCTCTTCGACCTCGGGGTCTCCTCGCCCCAGCTCGACGCCCCCGAGAGGGGCTTCAGCTTCCTGCGCGACGGCCCCCTGGACATGCGCATGGACCCCGGTGCCGGCCCCTCCGCCGCGCAGTGGCTCGACACGGCCGACGAGGCCGAGATCGTGCGCGTGCTGCGCAGCTACGGGGAGGAGCCGCAGGCACGCCGGATCGCCGCTGCGATCGTGCGCGCCCGCCCCATCGCCACCACGCGGGGGCTGGCCGAGGTCATCGAGCGGGCCGTGCCGCGCCGCGCCCGGGACCACCACCCGGCCACGCTCACCTTCCAGGCCATCCGGATCTTCCTGAACCGCGAGCTCGAAGAGCTCGACAACGCGTTGCCCCAGTGCCTGGACGTGCTGCGCCCCGGTGGCCGGCTGGCCGTCATCTCCTTCCACTCCCTGGAGGATCGCCGGGTCAAGCGCTTCATTCGTGACGAGGCCCGGGGTGACCCCTATCCCCGGGACCTGCCGGTGGCGGCCTCCGCGCTGCACCCCCGCCTGCACCCCGTCGGCCGCGCCATCCGTGCGACGGAGGACGAGGTGCGCGAGAACCCCCGGGCGCGCAGCGCCGTCCTGCGCGTGGCGGAGAAGCTCTGATGTGGGACCGGATCCGGGTCTGGCTGACCGTGGCGCTCGGGCTCGCCGTGTTCGTCTCCGCGGTGTCGGTCGTCTACGTGAAACACGCATCGCGCAAGCTCTTCGTGGAGCTGCAGGCGCTCGAGCGCGCCCGTGACGGCCTCAACGTGGAGTGGGAGCAGCTGCACCTGGAGCAGAGCACCTGGGCGACCCACGGGCGCATCGAGTCCATGGCCCGGGACCGGCTCGGGATGCAGGTGCCGGACGCCGGCTCCATCGTGCTGGTGAGGCCATGAGACCGGACCCCGCCTTCGTCGCCTACCCCGGACGCCGGCTCTTCGTCCTGGCAGTCCTTTCGCTGCTCACGCTCGCGCTCCTCGGGCGCGCCCTCGGCCTCGTCCTGGTGGACGGGGAGTTCCTGCTGACCCAGGGGGACGCGCGGGCGCTGCGCACCGTCGCGGTGCCGACCCACCGGGGGATGATCCTGGACCGCAACGGCGAGCCCCTCGCGGCCAGCACCGCGGTGGAGTCGGTTTGGGTCAACCCGAAGGAGCTCGTGACCGCGCGCGAGCGCTGGGCGGAGCTCGCGCGGGCCCTGGGCATGAGCGCCAAGCACCTGGAGCAGCTCCTGTCCGGGCGGCTCAACCGCGAGTTCGTATACCTGCGCCGCCACCTCGAGCCGGGCCGCGCGGAGCAGGTGAAGGACCTGGGGATCGCCGGGGTCTACCTGCAGCGCGAGTACCGTCGCTACTACCCGACCGGCGAGGTCACGGGCCACGTGGTGGGCTTCACCGACGTGGACGACGTGGGCCAGGAGGGGATCGAGCTCGCCTACGACCACTGGCTGCGGGGGACCGCAGGGGCGAAGCGGGTGATCCGCGACGGCCGCGGGCGGATCGTCGAGGACGTGGAGAGCATCAAGGCCCCGCAGCCGGGCCGGGACCTCTACCTCAGCATCGACCGCCGCCTCCAGTACCTCGCCTACCGTGAGCTGAAGGCCGCCGTGAAGGAGCACCGGGCGCGGGGCGGGTCGGTGGTGATGCTGGACGCCCGTACGGGCGAGGTGCTGGCGATGGTGAACCAGCCGGCCTACAACCCGAACAACACCGCGGACCGCGTGGGTGCCAGGTTCCGCAACCGGGCGGTGACCGACGTCTTCGAGCCCGGCTCCACGGTCAAGCCTTTCACCGTCGCCGCCGGCCTGGAGGCGGGCACGATCCGGCCGGACACGATCATCGACACCAGCCCCGGCACGCTCAAGGTCGGCCGCCTGACGGTGCGTGACGTCCACAACTGCGGGGTGGTGGACGTGGGCGGCGTGATCCGGAAATCGAGCAACGTGGGGGCGACGAAGATCGCCCTCTCCATGCCCGCCCAGGCCCTGTGGCGCGTGTTCCACGGTGTGGGGTTCGGGCAGCCCACCGGCGGCGACTTCCCCGGCGAGGTCTTCGGCATCCTCACCGACCCGAAGCGCTGGGGCGAGGTGCACCGCGCCACGCTGTCCTACGGGTACGGCCTGAACGTCACCGCCCTCCAGCTCGCCCGCTCCTACCTGGCCTTCGCCTCCGATGGCTTCCTGCCCCCGGTCACGGTGCTGCGGCGCGACGGGGTGGACCGGGGCCAGCCCGTGCTCTCGGCCCCGTCCGTGCGCCACGTGCGCCGCATGCTCGAGTCGGTCGCGGACGAGGGCGGTACGGGCACCAAAGCCCGGGCCGTGGGCTACCGTGTGGGCGGCAAGACCGGCACGGCCAAGAAGACCGCCGACGGTCACTACGCGAGCAACCGCTACCTCGCCCTCTTCTCGGGTCTCGCCCCGGTCAGCGCTCCGCGGCTGGTGATGGTGGCCACCATCGACGAGCCCTCGGGTGACGCCTACTACGGGGGCCAGGTGGCGGCGCCAGTGTTCGGGCGGATCGTGGGCGAGGCCCTGCGCATCCTGGGCGTGCCGCCCGACGACACCGGTGCGGTACCCCAGCGCCTGGCGCTGCACTCCGACGCGCTGGCGGCCCGCACGCCGCCCGCAGGGGGAGGGCTCTAGAGGTGACGGCACCGATGCAGCCGACGCCAACGAGCCTCGCCGCCCTGCTGCGCGGCCTGGTGGAGCTGCCGGAGGGTGGCCCCGAGGTCACCGGGCTCGCCCTCGACAGCCGGGAGGTGCGCCCGGGAGACCTGTTCTTCGCCCTGACCGGCAGCGCCACCGACGGCCGGCGGTTCGTCGACGACGCGCTCGCCCGCGGGGCCCGCGCCGTGGTCGAGGAGGCCCTGGTCGCGGCGGTGGCCGAGCGCGCGGGGGTGCCCATCGTCGGGGTCCCCGACCTGCAGCGGCGCGTGGGGCTGGTGGCGGACCGCTTCTTCGGCCACCCCTCGGCGGACCTCTGGGTGGCCGGCGTCACCGGGACGAACGGCAAGACCACGGTGAGCCACCTGATCGCCCAGGCCCTGACCACGCACGGGGCGCCGCTCGGCGGCGAGCCCTGCGGCGTCCTCGGGACGCTCGGCTACGGCGTCTTCGGCGAGCTTCACCCGGGCCGCCACACCACCCCCGACGCCATCACCGTGCACCGGCTCCTGGCCGACTTCCGGGGCCGGGGGGTGCGCCACGTGGCCATGGAGGTGTCCTCCCACGCACTCGACCAGGGGCGGGTGAGCGGCGTTGCCTTCGACGTGGCGATCTTCACCAACCTGACCCGCGACCACCTGGATTACCACGGCGACCTGAAGACCTACGGCGAGGCGAAGCTGCGCCTGTTCGAGCTCCAGGGCCTGGGGGCCGCGGTCGTGAACCTGGACGACCCCTTCAGCGCGTCGATCCTGGGGCGCCTGGCGCCCGGGGCCGAATCCCTCGGCTACAGCCTCCGCGACGAGCCCCGGGCCCGGGTGCGCGCCCGCAGCCTGGAGATCGGGCCCCAGGGCGTGCGCATGGAGGTCGTGACGCCGGTGGGCGAGGGCGTCCTCGCGAGCCCGCTCCTCGGGCGCTTCAACGCCGGCAACCTGCTCGCCGCCCTGGGGGCCCTGGTGACTCTGCCGGTGCCGCTGCCCCGGTTGCTGGAGGGCCTCGGCCAGGCCCGGCCGGTGGCCGGCAGGATGGAGCGCCACGGGGGCCAGGGGGGCCAGCCGCTCGTGGTCATCGATTACGCCCACACGCCGGACGCCCTGCAGAGCGTGCTCGCCACCCTGCGGGAGCAGACCCGCGGTCGGCTCACCTGTGTCTTCGGCTGCGGCGGCGAGCGCGACCGGGGCAAGCGCCCGGAGATGGGCGCGGTGGCCGAGCGCCTCGCCGACGAGGTGATCGTCACCGACGACAACCCCCGGCGCGAGGACGGTGCGGTCATCGTCGCCGACATCCTCGCGGGCATGGCGTGGCCCGACCGTGCCCGGGTGCAGCGGGACCGGGAGCGGGCCATCGCCCTGGCGCTCGCGGAGGCGGGGAGCGAGGACGTGGTCCTGGTGGCCGGCAAGGGCCACGAGGACTACCAGGAAGTCAACGGCGTGCGCCGCCCCTACAGCGACCAGGCCGTGGTCGGCGTGCTGCTCGCGGAGCGGCGCTCGTGATCCGGCTCGGCACCCGCGAGGCGGCGGACCTCCTGGGCGGAACGCTCACGGGTGCGGACGTGCCTTTCGAGGGCTGCGGGATGGACACCCGCACCCTGCCGGCGGGCGCGCTCTTCGTCGCGCTGCCGGGCACCCGGGTCGACGGTCACGATTTCGTGGAGCGCGCCCGGGAGTGCGGCGCCGCCGCGGCGCTCGTGTCCCGGCCGGTCGCCACCCCGCTGCCCGTGATCCGGGTGGTCGACACGCGCGAGGCCCTCGGCCGGCTCGCCGCCCACTGGCGGGGCCGCTTCCGGATCCCCCTGGTGGGTGTGACCGGGAGCAACGGCAAGACCACGGTCAAGGAGATGACCGCGGCGGTCCTGCGGGGCGTCGGCCCGACGCTGGCGACCGAAGGCAACCTGAACAACGACATCGGCGTGCCCCTCACGCTCGCGCGGCTCGGCCCCGAGCACCGCTTTGCGGTGGTGGAGATGGGTGCGAACCACCCGGGTGAGATCGCCGGTCTCTGCGCGATCGCCCGGCCGCGGGTCGGCGTGGTGACCCACTGCGCGCCCGCCCACCTCGAAGGATTCGGCAGCGTGGAGGGCGTCGCCCGGGCCAAGGGCGAGCTGTTCGCGGCCCTGCCCGCCGACGGCACGGCGGTCGTCAACGCCGACGACGCCTACGCCGGACTCTGGATTCGGACCTCCGCCGCCGGCCGGCGGCTCACCTTCGGGCTCGAGGCGGTGGCCGACGTCACCGGGCGCTGGGAGCCGCGGGACACCGGCAGCCAGGTGCACCTGGTGACGCCGGCGGGCGAGGCGGACCTGCGCCTGGCCCTGCCCGGGCGGCACAACGTGATGAACGCCCTGGCCGCGGCCGCCGTGGCCCTGGCCCTCGACGTGCCCCTGGACGCAGTAGTCCGGGGCCTCGAGTCGGTGCGCCCGGTACGGGGCCGCCTGCAGGTCCGCGAGGCCCGGGGTCTGCGGGTCCTCGACGACACCTACAACGCCAACCCGGGCTCGGTCGCGGCGGCGCTGGCCGTGCTCGCCACCTCTCCGGGCCGGCGCTGGCTCGTGCTCGGCGACATGGGCGAGCTGGGCGCGGAGTCGGCGGAGCTCCACCGGCGGATGGGCCGGCTCGCCCGCGAGGCGGGGGTGGACCGTCTGTGGACGCTGGGGGCCCTCGCGGCCCTCGCGGCGGAGTCCTTCGGGGAGGGTGGGCGCTCGTTCCCGAGCCACGCCGCGCTGGCCGAGGCGCTGCGCACCGAGGCCGGGCCGCCGGCCACGATCCTGGTCAAGGGTTCCCGCTCCATGACCATGGAGCGGGTGGTCGAAGCCCTGGTGGGAGGGGGCTAGCGAATGTTGCTCTGGCTTGCCGAGCTGCTGTCCCATCAGTACCGGGGCTTTCACGTCTTCCAGTACCTGACGCTGCGGGCCGTCCTCGGCGTCCTGACCGCGCTGGTGATCTCGCTGCTGGTGGGGCCGCGGATGATCCGGCGCCTCAGCCGCCACCAGATCGGCCAGACGGTGCGCGACGACGGGCCCCAGACCCACCTGTCGAAGGCCGGCACGCCCACCATGGGGGGCGCGCTCATCCTGGTGGCGATCGCCGCGACCACCCTGCTCTGGGCCGACCTCGGCAACCGGCGGGTCTGGGTCGCCCTGGTGGTGACGGTCCTGTTCGGGGCGGTGGGCTGGGCGGACGATTACATCAAGCTGGTCGCCAGGAACCCCCGCGGCCTGCCGGCCCGCTGGAAGTACTTCTGGCAGTCGGTGATCGGACTGGCCGCCGCGGTGTTCCTCTACGTCACCGCGGCCGTGCCCGCCGACACCGCGCTCATCGTGCCCCTGTTCAAGAACATCGTCGTCGACCTCGGCTGGTGGTTCATCCCCCTCACCTACCTGGTCGTGGTGGGGAGCAGCAACGCGGTGAACCTGACCGACGGGCTCGACGGCCTCGCCATCATGCCCACCGTGCTGGTGGGGGGGGCGCTCGGTATCTTCGCCTACGTAATGGGCAACGCCCAGTTCACCCAGTACCTCGGCTTCCCGCTGGTGCCTGGCGCGGGCGAACTCGTGGTGCTGTGCGGGGCGATCGTGGGTGCCGGCCTCGGTTTCCTCTGGTTCAACACCTACCCGGCCCAGGTCTTCATGGGCGACGTGGGGGCCCTCGCCCTCGGCGCCGCCCTCGGCATCATCGCCGTGCTGGTGCGTCAGGAGCTGGTCCTGGTCGTCATGGGCGGGGTCTTCGTGATGGAGACCCTGTCCGTCATCCTGCAGGTCGCGTCCTTCAAGCTGACCGGGCGCCGGATCTTCCGCATGGCGCCCCTGCACCACCACTTCGAGCTCGCGGGCTGGCCCGAACCGCGCGTGATCGTCCGCTTCTGGATCGTCACCGTGATCCTGGTCCTGGCCGGGCTCGCCACGCTGAAGGTCCGGTGAGCGAGATGGAAGGCCCACGCGTCGACTCCTCCCCTCGCACCCTCCCGGGCGACCCCGCCCGGCCGGGGCCCACCGTGGTGGTCGGTCTCGGCAAGACCGGGCTGTCGTGCGTGCGTTACCTCGCCCGGCGCGGCCTGCCCTTCGAGGTGCTCGACACCCGTGCCGCGCCTCCCGGTCTCGAGGCCCTGGGGCGCGAGCTCCCCGGCGTCGAGCCGGTGCTGGGTCCCCTGGACCCCGAGCGGCTGCGCCGGGCGTCCCGCATCGTGCTGAGCCCCGGTGTGCCGCGCCGCCAGCCGGCGGTGGCTGCCGCGCTCGCCGCCGGGGTGCCGGTGGTGGGCGACATCGAGCTGTTCGCGCACGAGGCCACGGCGCCGGTGGTCGCGATCACCGGCTCGAACGGCAAGAGCACGGTGACGACGCTGATGGGCGACATGGCCCGGGACCAGGGCCGCGACGTGCGTGTGGGGGCGAACCTGGGGACGCCGGCCCTCGACCTGCTCGGGGACCGGGAGCCCGACCTCTACGTGCTCGAGCTCTCCAGCTTCCAGTTGGAGACCACCGACTCCCTGGACGCGGCGGTGGCCACCGTGCTCAACGTGAGCCCCGACCACATGGACCGCTACGACTCGGTGGGCGACTACGCCGCGGCCAAGGCGCGGGTGTTCCGGGGCACGGGGACGATGGTCCTGAACCGGGACGACCCTTGGGTCGTGGGCATGGCCACTGCGGGCCGCCCCACCGTGGGGTTCACCCTGCGCGCCCCGCAGCCGGGCGACTTCGGGCTGCTCGACCACGCCGGCGAGCCGTGGCTCGCGCGGGGCGGTGAGCCGCTGCTGCCCGAGGCGGAGCTGCGGATCCGGGGGCGCCACAACACCGCCAACGCCCTCGCCGCGCTTGCCCTCGGGGAGGTCGTCGGGCTCTCCCGCCCGGGAATGCTCGAGACGCTGCGTCGCTTCCCCGGTCTCGCCCACCGCTGCCAGTGGGTGGCGGCGTCCGGTGGCGTGGACTGGTACAACGACTCGAAGGGCACGAACGTGGGGGCAACCGTCGCCGCGGTCCAGGGGCTGCGGCCCCGGGGGCAGGTGGTCCTCATCGCCGGTGGTGACGGCAAGGGCGCGGACTTCAGTTCCCTGCGCGAGGTCCTCCCGGGCCTGGTGCGGGCGGTGGTGCTGATCGGCCGGGACGGGCCCCGGATCGGTGAGGCGCTCGCGGGGGCCCTGCCGACCGTCTCCGCCGCGGACATGGCCGGGGCGGTGGCCGAGTGCCGGCGCCTCGCGGAGCCCGGGGACGCGGTGCTCCTGTCGCCCGCCTGCGCGAGCTTCGACATGTTCCGCAGCTACGAGCACCGGGGCGAGGTCTTCGTCGAGGCCGTGCGCCGGGAGTTGGGGGCGTGAGGAAGCTCGCCGTAGCCGGGGCCGTGCCCGCCAGCGAGGCGCCCGCGCGCCATTCGCTCGCGGACCGGCACGACCTCTGGCTGATGGGCGCGCTCGCCGCGATCCTGACGCTCGGTCTCGTGATGGTGGCCTCGGCCTCCATCGCGCTCGCCGACCGGCAGACGGGGCAGCCGCTCTACTACCTCTGGCGCCAGCTGGGGTACACCGGTGCCGGTGTCCTGCTGATGGCGCTGACGACCCGCATCCCGCTCGCCCGCTGGCGCGCCCACGGCCCGCTGCTGCTGTTCGCGAGCGTGGTGCTGCTCGGGCTGGTCCTCGTTCCCGGGGTCGGCCGCGAGGTGAACGGCAGCTACCGCTGGATCCCGCTCGGCCCCATCAACATGCAGCCCTCCGAGCTGGCCAAGTTGTTCATGATCCTGTTCCTCGCCGGCTACCTGGTGCGCCGCGGGCACGAGGTGCGCGCCCGCTTCAGCGGCTTTGCCAAGCCCATGGCGCTGCTCGTGGGCATCTCCGGGCTGCTCCTGATGGAGCCGGACTACGGCGCGACGGCGGTGCTCTTCGCGACCACCCTGGGCATGCTCTTCCTCGGCGGGGTCCCCCTCGTGCTGTTCCTCGGCTGGGTCGCCGCCGGACTCGGGGTGATGGTGGCGATGGTGCTGCTCGCGCCCTACCGGCTGCAGCGCCTGACCACCTTCATGGACCCCTGGGTCGACCCCTTCAACACCGGGTTCCAGCTGACCCAGGCCCTGATCGCCGTCGGCCGCGGCCAGTGGCTCGGGGTGGGGCTCGGAGGCAGCGTCCAGAAGCTCTTCTACCTCCCGGAGGCCCACACCGACTTCCTGGTCGCGGTGCTCGCCGAGGAACTGGGACTGCTCGGGGTGTCGGTCGTCGTGGGGCTCTTCGCGTTCGTGGTCCTGCGCGCCTTCCAGCTCGCGCGCCAGGCCGAGGACCGCGAGGACCCGTTCGCCGCGTACGTGGGCTACGGCATCGGCCTCTCCCTCGCCCTGCAGGCCCTGGTGAACGTGGGGGTGAACCTGGGCGCGCTCCCCACCAAAGGGCTGACGCTGCCCCTCATGAGCTACGGCGGCTCGAGCATGCTCGTGAACTGCCTGGCGGCCGGACTGCTCCTGCGCCTGGCGCACGAGCAGCGGCTGGGAGGCGCGCGGTGAGCGGACCCGTGACGACCACCCCTGCACGCTCCGTCCTGGTGATGGCCGGCGGCACCGGAGGCCACGTCTACCCGGCGCTCGCGGTGGCCGACCACCTGCGCAGCCAGGGCCAGCGGGTGGAGTGGCTGGGGACGGCCGCGGGGCTGGAGTCCCGGGTGGCGCCCGCCCACGGCTTCGCCTTGCACCCCATCGACGTGGCGGGGCTCCGTGGCAAGGGCGGGGCGGCCTGGCTCGCCGCGCCGGTTCGCCTGGCGCGGGCGCTCGTCCAGGCATGGCGATTGGTGGGCGCGTCGCGGCCCGACGCCGTCCTCGGCCTCGGCGGGTTCGTCAGCGGGCCCGGCGGGCTGGCGGCGTGGCTGCGCGGCCGCCCCCTCGTGATCCACGAGCAGAACGCGGTGCCGGGACTGACCAACCGGCTGCTCTCGCGCGTGGCCCGTGTGGTGCTGGAAGCCTTCCCCGGCAGCTTCCCCGCCCGCGTGCGTGCCCGGCACACGGGCAACCCGGTGCGCGCCGCGCTCGCCGCGGTCCCGGCGCCGGAGGCCCGTCTGGCGGGACGCGACGGCCCCCTGCGCCTGCTGGTCCTCGGCGGCAGCCAGGGCGCCCGTGCCCTCAACGAGGCCGTGCCGGCCGCCCTGGCGGTGCTGCCCGACCCCGGTGCGGTCACCGTGTGGCACCAGGCCGGCCCGGCGCAGCTGGAGGCCGCGCGCGAGGCCTACGCGCGGGCCGGCGTGCCGGTGCGCCTGGCCGGCTTCATCGAGGACATGGCCGAGGCCTACGCCTGGGCCGACCTGGTCCTCTGCCGCGCAGGGGCGATGACCCTGGCGGAGCTGTGGACCGTGGGGCTCGGGGCGGTTCTGGTGCCGTTTCCCTTCGCGGTGGACGACCACCAGAGCCACAACGCCCGCTACGCCGCCGAGCGGGGGGCGGCGATCGTGGTGCCCCAGCCGGAACTCTCGGCCGAGCGCCTGGCCCGGCTGCTGGGCGAGCTGGCCGGGGACCGGGGGCGGGTCCTCGCTCTGGCCCGGGCGGCCCGCGCCCTGGCGGTCCCCGACGCGGCGGAGCGGGTGGCCCGCGCCTGCCTGGAGGTGTGCGATGGCTGATGCGCCCGTGAGCGTTCCCCCGGCCGTGCGCCGGGAAGGCAATGGCACCGCCTGGATGCGCCGAATCGAGCGGGTGCACTTCGTCGGCATCGGCGGCGTCGGCATGAGCGGGATCGCGGAGGTGCTGGCGACCCTCGGTTACCGGGTCTCGGGCTCGGACGTGAAGGAAGGGCCTGCCACCCGCCGCCTGCAGGGCATGGGGGTGCGCGTCTTCCTCGGCCACCAGGCGAGCCAGGTGGAGGGGGTGGACGTGGTGGTCGTCTCCTCGGCGGTCCGCCGCGACAACCCCGAGGTGGTCCGCGCCCGGGAGCTGCGGGTGCCCGTGGTGCCTCGCGCGGAGATGCTCGCCGAGCTCATGCGCTTCCGGCAGGGGATCGCGGTGGCCGGGACCCACGGCAAGACCACCACCACCAGCCTGGTGGCGAGCGTGCTCGCCGAGGGCGGCCTCGACCCGACTTTCGTCATCGGTGGTCGGCTGAACAGCGCGGGCGCCCACGCACGCCTCGGCGCCGGGCACTACCTGGTGGCGGAGGCCGACGAGAGCGACGCCTCCTTCCTGCACCTGTTGCCGGTGGTGGCGGTCGTCACCAACATCGACGCCGACCACATGGACACCTACGGCGGGGACTTCGGCCGCCTGCGGGCCGCCTTCCTGGAGTTCCTGCACCGGCTGCCCTTCTACGGCCTCGCCGTGCTCTGCGTGGACGACCCCGTGGTGCGCGCCCTGGTGGGCGAGGTGTCCCGCCCGGTGCTGACCTACGGGTTCTCGCTGGAGGCCGACCTCCGTGCCGTGGACGTCCGCCAGGAGCGGCTGCAGACGAGCTTCCGGGCCGAGCGCGGCGCCACGGGAGAGGCCCTGGACCTGGTCCTGAACCTCCCCGGGCGCCACAACGTGCTGAACGCGCTGGCCGCCGTTGCGGTGGGGCGCGAGCTGGGGGTGTCCGGCGAGGCCATCGGTCAGGCGCTCGAGTCGTTCCAGGGCATCGGGCGGCGGTTCCAGGTCTTCGGCCCGGTGACCGCCGGTGCCGGGCAGGTCCTGCTGGTCGACGACTACGGGCACCACCCGCGCGAGATCGCCGCGACCATCCAGGCCGCCCGCGCCAGCTGGCCCGACCGCCGGCTGGTGGTCGCCTTCCAGCCCCACCGCTACTCGCGCACGCGCGACCTGATCGACGACTTTGCGGGCGTGCTGAGCGAGGTCGACGTCCTGGTCCTGCTCGAGGTCTACGCGGCCGGCGAGGCCCCCATCCCCGGCGTGGACGGCCGGGCGCTGGCCCGCGCCATCCGCGCCCGCGGCCGGGTGGAGCCGATCTTCGTGTCCGAGACCCGGGAGCTGCCCGGGGTGCTGGCCCGGGTGGTCGCCGACGGGGACGTGGTCCTGACGATGGGCGCGGGTGACATCGGGGCCGTGGCCCCCCGGCTCGCCGCCGGTGGCCTGGCCCCCGCCCCGGGAGCAGTCGCGTGAGCGCCACGCTCACCCGCGACGCGGGGACCCCTGCCCTGCGGGGCCGGCTCTCGTACGACGAGCCGCTCGCCCGGCGCACCTCCTGGCGGGTGGGCGGCCCGGCCGAGCGCTGCTATCGCCCGGCCGACGTGGACGACCTCGCCGCCTTCCTGGCCGGACTGCCGGCCGGCGAGCCGGTCTTCTGGCTCGGGCTCGGCAGCAACGTGCTTATCCGGGACGGCGGGCTGCCGGGCACGGTGGTCCTCACCGCGGGCCTGCTGGACGGCATCGGGCTCGCCGAGGACGGCACGCTGCGGGTCCAGGCAGGCGTCACCTGCGCCCGGCTGGCCCGGTTCGCCGCGCGCCACGGCCTGACCGGGGTCGAGTTCCTCGCCGGGATCCCGGGCACGCTCGGCGGGGCGCTCGCCATGAACGCCGGGGCCTGGGGCGGCGAGACCTGGCAGCACGTGGAGCGGGTCGAGACCCTGGACCGCGCGGGGCAGCGGCGGGTGCGGCCCCGGGCGGACTACCGGGTGGGCTACCGGGAGGTCCACGGGCCGGCCGGCGAGTGGTTCGTCACGGTCTGGCTGCGTCTGCCCCAGGGGGACCCCTCGGAGGCGACCCTGCGGGTGCGCTCGCTGCTGCGGCGCCGGGCGCAGACCCAGCCCATGGGGCAGGCGAGTTGCGGGTCGGTGTTCCGCAACCCCCCGGGCGACTTCGCTGGCCGCCTGATCGAGGCCTGCGGGTTGAAGGGGGCGCGGGTGGGTGGGGCGCGGGTCTCGGAGAAGCACGCCAACTTCATCCTGAACGAGGGGGGCGCGACGGCGAAGGACCTGGAGACCCTGCTGCGGCAGGTGCAGGAGACGGTCGAGCGCGTGCAGGGGGTGCGGCTCGAGCCGGAGGTGCGCATCGTGGGCGTGGAGAAGGGCCCCGCCGGGGCCGATCGGGGGGAGGGATGACGGTGAGCGGCAACAGGGGCGAGACCCGGGGCTTCGGACGCGTCGCCGTCCTCATGGGCGGCTGGTCGGCCGAGCGGCCCGTCTCCCTCGAGAGCGGTGCGGCCGTGCTGGCCGCGCTGCGGCGCTGCGGTGTGGACGCCCACGGCATCGACGTGGGCCGGGACGTGATGATCCGCCTCGCGGCCGCGCACTTCGACCGCGCCTTCATCGCCCTGCACGGGCGGGGCGGGGAGGACGGGGTCATCCAGGGGGCGCTCGAGGTCCTGGGCCTGCCGTACACGGGCAGCGGGGTGCTCGCCTCCGCGCTCGGTATGGACAAGCGGCGCAGCAAGATGGTCTGGCAGGCGGCGGGTCTCGCTACGCCGGCCTCCAGGCTGCTCGCCGGTGAGCCGGACCTCGAGACGGTGGCGCAGGAGGTGGGCTTCCCGGTGATGGTCAAGCCCGTGCACGAGGGCTCGAGCATCGGCATGGGGCGCGCGGATGACCTCGAGGCACTGCGCCGGGCCTGGGAGACCGCCCGGCGCTACGACGCAGAGGTGATCGCCGAACGCTGGGTGCAGGGGGCGGAGTACACCGTGGCCGTCCTGGGCCGCCGGGTCCTCCCGGCGATCCGGCTCGAGACCCCGCGCGACTTCTACGACTACGAGGCCAAGTACCAGGCCAGCAGCACCCGCTACCTCTGCCCCTGCGGGCTCGAGGCCGAGGCCGAGGCCGAGGTCGGCGCGCTCGCGCTCGCGGCCTTCGACGCGGTGGGGGCGAGCGGCTGGGGTCGGGTCGATTTCATCCGTGACGGGGCCGGGCGGTTCTGGTTGCTGGAGATCAACACCGTGCCCGGGATGACCGGCCACAGCCTCGTGCCGATGGCCGCGCGCGCGGCCGGTATGGATTTCGACGAGCTGGTGGTCAGGGTCCTGGCCACGGCCTCCGGGCCCATGCCGGGCGCCGGGGGCCCAGCGCTCGAGAGCGACGTGTGAGCGATGCGGCAATGGGTCGTCGCCCTGGTGACGTTGGCCGTGGCGGGAGCCGCCGGGTGGGTCGTGGTGGTGGCCTCGGACCCGCGGCGCATGCCGGTCGCGGCGGTCGAGGTCCAGGGCGAGCTGCGCTACCTGACGCACGAGCTCCTGGCACGGACCGTGGCCGAGCCGGCCAGCGTCGGGTTCTTCCGGGTGGACCTGCCGCTCGTGCGCAGGCGCCTGATGGAGGTCCCGTGGGTGCGGGAGGCGCAGGTGCGCAGGGTCTGGCCCGACCGCCTGCACGTGACAGTGACCGAGCGGGTGCCGGCGGCGCGCTGGGTGGGCGGCGGGCTGGTGGACAGCGAGGGGACGTTGTTCCGGCCGGCCGAGTCGGAGTACCCGGCGGGCCTGGTGGAGCTCGAGGGCCCGGAGGGCACCCAGGGGCTGGTGCTGCGCCGGTACAGGGACGTGAAGGAGTGGCTGGCGGGGGGTGGCTGGAGGGTCCGGCGGCTGACGGCGGACGGGCGGCGGTCCTGGCGTGTCCAGACGGACGGCGGGGTCGCGCTGGTGCTCGGGCGCGACCCGGCCGAGGCCGCGGTGCGGCGCGTGAGCCGGGTGCTGACGGCGCTGCAGGCGCAATCCGGGGGCACGCTGGCCGTGGCGGACCTGCGCTACCCCAACGGTTTCGCGGTGCGCTGGCGGCCCCCGCAGGAGGCCGAGACCCCGCCCCCGGGGGGACAGGAGCCCAAGCCGGAGGCCCGGACGGAGAGCAGACCGCAGGTGAAGCCGGGAGCGAAGCCGGCCACCGGGCCGGCCGTGAAGCCGCAGGCCAGTCCTGGCGCCAGGACCGGGGCGCGGCCCGAGGGTAGACAGAGCAATGGCAAAAAAAACCGATAAGCGGCTGATCGTAGGGCTCGACGTGGGCACCTCCAAGGTCGTCGCCATCGTGGGCGAGGTGGCCCCCGAGGGCGAGATCGAGGTGATCGGGCTGGGGTCCCACCCCTCGCGCGGCCTGAAGAAGGGCGTGGTGGTGAACATCGAGTCCACCGTCCAGTCGATCCAGCGGGCCATCGAGGAGGCGGAGCTGATGGCCGGCTGCCGCATCCACTCGGTCTTCGCCGGCATCGCGGGCAGCCACATCCGCAGCCTGAACTCCCACGGCATCGTGGCGATCCGCGAGAAGGAGGTGACCCCGGGCGACGTGGAGCGGGTGATCGATGCGGCGCGCGCCGTCGCCATCCCCGCCGACCAGAAGATCCTGCACGTGCTGCCCCAGGAGTTCGTCATCGACAACCAGGAGGGCGTGCGCGAGCCCGTCGGCATGTCGGGCGTGCGGCTCGAGGCCAAGGTCCACCTGGTCACCGGCGCGGTCAGCGCGGCCCAGAACGTCATCAAGTGCGTGCGCCGCTGCGGTCTCGAGGTGGACGACATCATCCTCGAGCAGCTCGCGAGCGCCCAGTCGGTGCTCACCGACGACGAGAAAGAGCTTGGCGTCTGCCTCGTGGACATCGGCGGCGGCACCACCGACATCGCGGTCTTCACCGAAGGCGCCATCCGCCACACCGCGGTCATCCCGATCGCCGGCGACCAGGTCACCAACGACATCGCGGTGGCGCTGCGCACCCCCACGCAGCACGCGGAAGACATCAAGGTGAAGTACGCCTGCGCGCTCGCGAAGCTCGCGAGCCCGGAGGAGACCATCGAGGTCCCGAGCATCGGGGACCGGGCGCCGCGCCGGCTCGCGCGCCAGACGCTCGCCGAGGTGGTCGAGCCCCGCTACGAGGAGCTCCTCACGCTGGTGCAGGCGGAGCTGCGGCGCAGCGGCTTCGAGGACCTGATGGCGGCGGGCGTCGTCCTCACGGGCGGCAGCGCCAAGATGGAGGGAGTCGTCGACCTGGCCGAGGAGGTGTTCCACGTGCCGGTCCGGGTCGGCGTTCCCCAGGCGGTCGCCGGGCTCGCGGAGGTGGTGCGCAACCCCATCTACGCGACCGGTGTAGGGCTTCTTCTGTTCGGTCACCAGCGCATCCGCGACCAGCAGACCGAGGGTGGGGTCGGCGGTGGGCTGCACGGGGTGTGGGACCGGATGAAGAGTTGGTTCCAGGGCAATTTCTGAGCGGGTTCGAGGGGCGAGGAGGGTAACCAGATGTTCGAGCTGATGGACACCTACAGTCAGAGCAACGCAGTCATCAAGGTCATCGGGATTGGCGGCGGCGGCGGGAACGCCGTCGAGCACATGGTCACGGAGAGCATCGAGGGGGTCGACTTCGTGTGCGCCAACACCGACGCGCAGGCGCTGAAGAAGTCGAGCGCGCGCACGGCGATGCAACTCGGTGCGCACGTCACCAAGGGGCTCGGCGCGGGCGCCAACCCCGACATCGGCCGGCAGGCGGCCCTCGAGGACCGCGACCGGATCGTGGACATCCTGGAGGGGGCCGACATGGTCTTCCTCACCGCCGGCATGGGCGGGGGTACGGGCACGGGCGCCGCGCCGGTGTTCGCGCAGCTGGCCAAGGAGATGGGAATCCTGACGGTGGCCGTCGTCACCAAGCCGTTCCCGTTCGAGCTGAAGCGGCGCATGAAGATCGCCGAGGAGGGGATCCGCGAGCTCTCCGAGCACGTGGACTCGCTCATCACGGTTCCGAACGAGAAGCTGCTGAGCGTGCTGGGCAAGGGGATCACCCTGACCGACGCCTTCCGCTCTGCCAACAACGTGCTCTACGGGGCGGTGCAGGGGATTGCCGAGCTGATCACCCGCCCGGGCCTGATCAACGTGGACTTCGCCGACGTGCGCACCGTGATGTCGGAGAAGGGCCGGGCCATGATGGGCTCGGGCCGGGCGGTCGGCGAGGACCGCGCCCGCAAGGCGGCAGAGGCGGCCATCAACTGCCCGCTGCTCGAGGACGTCAACCTCGCCGGGGCTCGCGGGATCCTGGTCAACGTGAGCGCGGGACCCGACCTGACCATGGACGAGTACGCCGAGGTGGGGGCGGCGATCAACGCCTTCGCCTCCGAGAACGCCCTGGTGGTCATGGGCACGGTGCTCGACGAGAGCCTCGGTGAGGAGCTGCGGGTCACGGTCGTGGCCACCGGTCTCGACCAGGCGGCCATCACCCGGGCGGATGTGCCCGTGAAGCTGGTGAAGACCGGCACCCGCGGCGTCGAGGTGGATTTCCGCGAGCTCGAGAAGCCCACCGTGATCCGCAACAAGCCCATCGAGATGCGTCCCCAGGCCGCAGACTCCTCCGACCCGGACTATCTCGACATCCCCGCCTTCCTGCGCCGCCAGGCGGACTGAGGCCCCGTTTCGCCCCTTCCTCCCCTCGCCGGGACGCCCCCCAGGGGGCGTCCCGGTTTCCGCGGTCGCTGGTCCCCGCGGTTGCATTGTCGAGGCGGAATTGCCACACTTTGTAGCTAAATCACAACGAATCACGAGCTGGAGAGAGGGGAGGCCATGGTCAGGCAACGTACGCTGAAGAACGTGATCCGGGCCACTGGCGTGGGATTGCACAGCGGCGCGAAGGTGTTCCTCACGTTGCGGCCAGCCCCGGCCGACACCGGGATCGTCTTCCGGCGTACCGACCTCGACGAGGCCGTAGAGATCCCGGCGCGCTGCGAATTCGTCGGCGACACCCGCCTGTCGACTACCCTGGCGAAGGGGGACGTCCGCGTGGCCACGGTGGAGCACCTGCTCTCGGCCTTCGCGGGCCTCGGTGTGGACAACGCCCGGGTGGACGTGAGCGCTCCCGAGGTGCCGATCATGGACGGCAGCGCCGGTCCCTTCGTGTTCCTCATCCAGTCCGCCGGGATCCAGGAGCAGAGCGCGCCGAAGCGCTTCCTGCGCATCCTGAAGAGCGTGCAGGTGGAAGACGGCGACAAGTGGGCCCGGTTCGACCCCTTCGAGGGGTTCAAGGTCTCCTTCACCATCGACTTCGACCACCCCGTCTTCCGCGACCGCAACCAGTCGATCACCCTCGACTTCTCCAAGTCCTCCTTCGTGCGGGAGGTGAGCCGCGCGCGAACCTTCGGCTTCATGCGGGAGGTGGAGTATCTGCGGGCCAACCGGCTTGCGCTGGGGGGCAGCCTCGACAACGCGGTCGTGGTGGACGACTACCGCATCCTGAACGAGGAGGGGCTGCGCTACGAGGACGAGTTCGTCAAGCACAAGGTGCTGGACGTGGTCGGCGACCTCTACCTTCTCGGGCACAGCCTCATCGGCGCGTTCACCGGCTACAAGGCCGGCCACGCCCTGAACAACCGTCTGCTGAAGACCCTCTGGGCCGACCAGAGCGCCTGGGAGCTCGCCACCCCGGCCGAGTCGCCCCTCGAGGACTCCGTGGGGCCGCTGAATCCGGCCCCTGCCGCGACCTAGCCGAGCACGCTAGCCCTTCGCTCCGGGGCCTGCGGCGCGCCGGGCCAGGCGCCGCAGGGCCTCCTGGAGCGCGGGGTCGGTCACGCCCCCCGCGGCCTGGGAGAGGGTGCGCGCGGGCTCCTCCCCGAGGACCGCTCGCCCCGACAGGCCCGGGGGTCCGGCAGGTGGCGGGGGGGCGGGCGAGGCGACTGCGACCCGGACCCGCGTCACCCGGCCGAGGACCGGGGCCACCGCCTCGGCCACCTCCCGGGTCACGAACCGCAGCCGGGAGGCCCAGGCCGCCGAGTCCGCCTGGATGACGAGGACACCCCCGGCGAGTCCTGCGACCCGGCTGTGCTCGCGCAACGGGGCCGGGAGCCGGGCGCACAGCAACTCCGTCGCCCGCGCGAGTCGCCGGGATTCCTCGATCAGCCGGCCGAGGTCCCCGGAGGCGTGCGCGAGCAGCCCGCCCAGCCGCTTCGGTCCCCGTGCGCCCATGGCGGGGGACCCTAGCCCGCCCGCCGGCACTCTGCAAGGGGCCAGTCCGGCGTCCCCTGCCGGCGTGCGCCCCCTCTGCGCTTGACGCACCCCGCATGGGGCGCCGATCATTTCGCTTTTGATTCCCCGGGGACCGGATCCGCCCATGGCCATGAAATTCCTGCGCAAGATCTTCGGCAGTCGAAACGAGCGCGTGATCAAGCGCATGCGGCGGACGGTGGAGCGGATCAACGCGCTCGAGCCTGCCACCCAGGCGCTCTCGGACGAGGCGCTGCGCGCCCGCACCGATGCGTTCCGTGACCGGATCGCCCAGGGCGCACCGCTCGACGAGATCCTGCCCGAGGCCTTCGCGACGGTGCGCGAGGCGGCGCGCCGCACGCTGAACATGCGTCACTTCGACGTGCAGTTGATCGGCGGCATGGTGCTGCACGAAGGCAAGATCGCGGAGATGCGCACCGGCGAGGGCAAGACGCTCGTCGCCCCGCTCGCCGTCTACCTGAACGCACTCGGCGGGAAGGGTGTGCACCTGGTGACGGTGAACGACTACCTCGCGCGGCGCGACGCGGAGTGGATGGGTGCGATCTATCACGCGCTCGGCATGTCGGTCGGCGTCATCAACTCCTCCGGCGGGCGCGGCCCCGACACGAGCTCCTACCTCTACGACCCCGAGTGGAAGACGACGGACATCGGCCACCTGCACCTGCGCCCCGTGACGCGCAAGGAGGCCTATGCCGCCGACGTCACCTACGGCACGAACAACGAGTACGGCTTCGACTACCTGCGCGACAACATGGCCTTCAGCCTCGCCGAGCGGGTGCAGCGGCCGCTGAATTTCGCCATCGTCGACGAGGTCGACTCCATCCTGATCGACGAGGCGCGCACGCCGCTCATCATCTCGGGGGCGTCGGACGAGAGCTCCGAGCTCTACGTGCGCGTGAACAAGCTCATCCCGCGTCTCGTGAAGCAGCAGCAGGAGGACGGCCCGGGCGATTTCAGCGTCGACGAGAAGGCGCGCCAGGTGTTCTTCACCGAGGAAGGGCACGCGCGCGTGGAGCAGTTGCTCGAGGAGGACGGCCTCCTCAAGCCCGGCGAGAGCCTGTACGACGCGGGCAAGCTCGTGCTGATGCACCACCTGAACGCGGCGCTGCGCGCCCACGCGCTCTTCCAGCGCGACGTCGAGTACATCGTGCGCGGTGGCGAGGTGGTCATCGTCGACGAATTCACCGGCCGCACGATGCCGGGCCGGCGCTGGTCGGACGGGCTGCACCAGGCGGTGGAGGCGAAGGAGGGCGTGCCGATCCAGGCCGAGAACCAGACCCTCGCCTCGATCACCTTCCAGAACTACTTCCGCCTGTACCAGAAGCTGGCGGGCATGACCGGCACGGCCGACACCGAGGCCTTCGAGTTCCAGCAGATCTACGGCCTGGAGGTGGTGGTCATCCCCACTCACAAGCCGATGATCCGCGACGACATGCCCGACCAGGTCTACCTGACCGCACAGGAAAAGTTCGACGCGATCATCGCCGACGTGAAGGACTGCCGCGCGCGCAAGCAGCCGGTGCTGGTGGGCACCGCCTCGATCGAGACCTCCGAGTACCTCGCGCGCCTGTTGAACGACAACGGGATCCCGCACCAGGTGCTGAACGCCAAGCAGCACGAGCGCGAGGCCAACGTCGTCGCCCAGGCGGGCCAGCCGGGCACCGTCACGATCGCCACCAACATGGCGGGCCGCGGCACCGACATCGTGCTCGGCGGCAACCCGCAGGCCGAGATCCGCGCGCTGGCCGACCCCACTCCCGAGCAGCGGGAGGAGATCCTGCGCAACTGGCAGGTGCGGCACGAGCAGGTGGTGGCCGCCGGTGGCCTGCACATCATCGGCAGCGAGCGCCACGAGTCGCGGCGCATCGACAATCAGCTGCGCGGCCGCTCGGGCCGCCAGGGTGACCCGGGGTCGAGCCGGTTCTACCTCTCGCTCGAAGACAACCTGATGCGGATCTTCGCCTCGGACCGTGTCGCGGGCCTGATGCAGAAGCTCGGCATGCAGAAGGGCGAGGCCATCGAGCACCCCTGGGTGACCCGCGCCATCGAGAACGCGCAGCGCAAGGTCGAGGGCCGCAACTTCGACATCCGCAAGCAGTTGCTCGAATACGACAACGTCGCCAACGACCAGCGCAAGGTGGTCTACTCCCAGCGCACGGAGTTGATGGCGGCCGAGGACATCTCCGAGACGATCGAGGGCGTCCGCGAGGACGTCATCTATTCGATCGTGAGCGAGTACATTCCGCCGGAGAGTCTCGAGGAGCAGTGGAACGTGCCGGGGCTCGAGGAGGCGCTCGAGCGCGAGCTGACCCTGAAGCTCGACCTGCGCGGCTGGCTCGAGCAGGACCCGAGCCTGCACGAGGAGACGCTGCGTCAGCGCATCGTGGAGGCGGCCCGCGCCGCCTACCGCGAGAAGGAGGAGCAGGTCGGCCCCGAGACCATGCGCCACTTCGAGAAGGCGGTGATGCTGCAGGTGCTCGACACGCTCTGGAAGGAGCACCTGGCGGGCATGGACTACCTGCGCCAGGGCATTCACCTGCGGGGCTACGCCCAGAAGGACCCGAAGCAGGAGTACAAGCGCGAGGCGTTCCAGATGTTCGCCTCGCTGCTCGACCGCGTGAAGCAGGAGGTCGTGGGCATCCTGTCCCGGGTGCAGGTGCGCGCCGAGGAGGACGTGGAGGCGGTGGAGGCGAGGCGCCGGGCCCAGGCGCCGGTCGAGTACTCGCACCCCCAGGCGAGCCCCTACCCGATGGCGACGGGTGCCATGGCCGAGGCGGGCGCGGGGGACGCGCCGCCGCCCGCGGCGCCGGAGGAGGCCCCGGCGGCGCACGAGCCGTTCGTGCGCGAGGGCCGCAAGATCGGGCGCAACGAGCCCTGCCCGTGCGGGTCGGGCAAGAAGTACAAGAACTGCCACGGTCGGCTCGACTGATGCCGGTGAACCTGAAGCCCGCCGAAGGTCTGCTGCCCGTGCCGGGCGTGCGGCTCGGCGTGGCCCAGGCGGGGGTGAAGCGCGCCGGGCGCGACGACCTGCTGGTGCTGGAGGCCGCGCCGGGGTCGACTGCGGCGGCCGTATTCACCCGCAACGCCTTCTGTGCCGCCCCGGTGACCCTCGCGCGTCGGCACCTGGCGGCGAGCGACCCGCGCTACCTGCTGGTCAACTCGGGCAACGCGAACGCCGGCACGGGGCCCCGGGGGCTCGAGGACGCGCTGCGGACCTGCGCGGCCCTGGCGGAGGCGGGCGGGGTGTGCGCCGAGGCGGTGCTTCCCTTCTCCACCGGGGTGATCGGCGCGCCACTCCCGGTGGACCGCATCGTCGCCGCGCTCCCGGCCGCGCTCACGGCGCTGACCGAAGAGGGCTGGCCCCGGGCGGCGCGTGCCATCATGACGACCGACACGGTGCCCAAGGGTCTCTCCGTGCGCCGCACGGTCGCCGGGCGTGAGTTCACCGTGACGGGGATTGCGAAGGGGGCCGGGATGATCCGCCCCGACATGGCCACCATGCTGGCCTTTCTCGCGACCGACGCGGCGGTGCCGGGGGCGGTCCTGCAGGCCTGCCTCGCCGATGCGGTGGAACGCTCCTTCAACCGGATCACGGTGGACGGCGACACCTCGACCAACGACGCCTGCGTGCTGCTGGCGACCGGGCGCCCGTCCGCCCCGCGCATCGAGGCGTTGCAGGGGGCCGGCTACGCCGCTCTGCGGGACGCGGTGGGGGAGGTCTGCACGCACCTGGCGCAGGCCATCGTGCGCGACGCCGAAGGGGCGACCAAGTTCGTCACGGTCGTGGTCGAGGGCGGGGCGAGCCAGGCGGAGTGCCTGGACGTCGCCTACGCGATCGGCCACTCGCCGCTGGTGAAGACCGCCCTCTTCGCGAGCGACCCCAACTGGGGCCGGATCCTGGCGGCGGTCGGCCGGGCGGGCCTGGCGGACCTCGACATCGGGCGGGTCCGCATCGACGTGGGCCCGGTCACCATCGTCGAGGCCGGCGGCCGGGCCCCGGGGTACAGCGAAGAGCAGGGGCGGGCGGTCTTCGGGGCCCCCGAGATCACGATCCGGGTCCTGCTCGGGCGGGGGGTTGCCTCGGCCACCGTGTGGACCAGCGACCTGTCCTACGACTACGTGCGCATCAACGCGGAGTACCGCACCTGATATTGGTCGCTGCGGCTGCGCTCGTCGACCCCGCCGGTCGGGTGTTGCTCAGCCGCCGCCCCGACCACGCCCACCAGGGCGGGTTGTGGGAGTTCCCCGGCGGGAAGCTCGAGCCGGGGGAGCCGGTCGAGGCGGGGCTGGCCCGGGAGCTCGCGGAGGAGCTCGGGGTCACCCCCACCCTGATGCGGCGCCTCATCCGCGTCCGCCACCGCTACCCGGACCGGGAGGTCCTGCTGGACGTCTGGCGGGTCGACGCCTGGAGGGGCGAGCCTGAGGGCCGCGAGGGTCAGGCGATCGAGTGGGTGGCCCCCGGGGACCTGCCGGAGCGTGCGCTCCCCGCCGCCGACCTCCCCGTGGCGCTGGCCGTCCGGCTGCCGCCGGCCTGCCTGATCACCCCCGAGCCCGAGCCAGGCCCCGCCCTGTCCCGGTTCCTGGAGAGCCTCGTGCGCAGCCTCGAGGCGGGCGTGCGCCTGGTCCAGCTGCGGGTGCGCTCGCTCGCGCCCGCGCCGCTCCGCGCCCTCGCCCGGGAGGCCCTGGCGGTCTGCCGGGAGCGGGGGGCCTGGATGCTGGTCAACGGGGACCCCGAGCTCGCCGAGGCCGTCGGGGCGGACGGTGTGTACCTCCCCGCCCGGGCCCTCGCGGCCCTGCGGGAGCGTCCCCTTGGCCCCGGCCGCTGGGTGGGCGCCTCCTGCCACGACGAGCGCGAGCTCGACCGCGCGCAGGCCCTCGGGGTCGACTTCGTGGTGCTCTCGCCGGTCCGGGAGACCGCCTCCCACCCCGGCGCCCGGCCCCTCGGCTGGGAGCGCTTCGGCTCCCTCGCCGGGCAGGCGAACCGTCCCGTCTACGCGCTCGGGGGCCTCACGCCGGCCGATCTCCCCCTCGCCTGGTCCCACGGCGCCCAGGGGATCGCCGCCATCCGTTCCCTCTGGCGCGACCATCGATGGAGCCAGCCATGACCCGAATCGGCTTTGCCGCCGGACTGCTCGGCCTTTCCCTCGTCCTCGCGGGGGCCTCCCTGGCGGCGGAGCCCGCGGCCGGCGCCCTCCCGTCCGCCGCCCCGGCGCCGACGCTCACCGACCTCGACGGCCGACCCGGGCGGCTCGAGGACCTGCTCGGCCAGGACCGCTGGACGGTGGTGATGTTCTGGGCCTCGGACTGCGGGGTCTGCAACCAGGAGGCGCCGGGGTGGGTGCTCTTCGACGAGCGGTGGCGCTCCGGGGGCGCCCGGGTCGTCGGCGTCACCCTCGACGGCCGGGCGGGGCTCGCGGCGGCGCGGGCCTTCCGGGACCGCCATCGGATGGGCTTCCCGAATCTCCTCGGCGAGCCCGAGGACGTGGCCCGGATGTTTACCGAGCGCGCCAGGCAGCCCTGGCTCGGCACCCCGAGCTTCCTCGTCTACGGGCCGGGTGGCGAGCTTCGGGCGCGGCACGTGGGCGCGCTCCCGCCCGGGCGCCTCGAGGAGTACCTGCGCAAGCAGGCCGCCAGGCCGGCGAAGTAATGCCCCGGGGAGTGCGCGCGGCTAGGCGGCCGCCGCCCGCGCCACGGGCGCCGGCCGGCCTGCGAGCCAGGCGAGCACGGGGAGGGCGAAGAGCCACTCCACGCTGACGGCGAAGAGCGCGCCCTCACCCAGGCTCAGGGCGCCCAGCCGCTCGCCGGCGAAGTAGGAGAACGGCCCGCCGGAGGCGCCCAGGAGCGCCGCGACCAGGGGCCGGCCGAGCACCAGGCGGAACGAGTGGCGGAGGGTCGCCGCGAACCCCACCCAGAGGCCGACCATCCACAGGGCCGTCAGCCACCCGAGCCGGGCGTGCTCCGGGAAGTCGAGCCAGCCGCCGAGGACCAGGGCGGAGTCCGCGCCGTAGCCCAGCGCCCCGGCGGCGGCAAGCAGACGGAGCTCGTGGCGCCAGTCGACCCCGCACGCCCGCAGGTGCAACGGCAGCCAGAGGAGCAGGGCGACGACGCCGAGCCACGGGAGTCCCCGGGCCGCGCCGTAGGCCGCGGCAGCCCAGACCACGTAGAAGGCGAGGCCGTTTCCCAGAACGGTCGTCATCGGGCCCTCCCGCCGCCCCGCAACCCTGCGGGGAGTATACCCGGCCGCGCGCCGATCCCCCGGGCTCGCGCTAAAGCCCGGGCTTCGGAACTGCGCTATTCTCGGGGCGACGGGACGGTTCGAGGGGAGGGGGTGTGTACGCAAAGGTCTGCGAGCCGGTGAGGCTCAGGCGCGATTGCCCGGCGGTGGCCGTTCCCGAAGGGGTCCCGGTCGAGCTTCCCCAGGGGACGGTCGGCTCCCTTGCCCAGGCGCTGGGCGGCAGCTTCACGGTCTACGTGCAGGGCAAGATGTTCCGTGTGGACGGCAAGGACGCCGACGCCATCGGGCGGGAGCCGGTGCCCCTGCCGGAGCTTCCCCCGGGGGCGACGGACCGCGACGTGGAGCGGGCCGTCTGGGAGGCGCTGAAGGGCTGCTACGACCCCGAGCTGCCGGTCAACGTGGTCGATCTCGGCCTCATCTACGGTTGCCGCGTGGACCCGCGCCCGGACGGGAAGCGCGAGGTCTACATCACCATGACCCTGACCGAGCCGAGTTGCGGCATGGGCGAGGTCATCGCCTGCGACGTGCGCGGGCGGGTCGAGCGTGTGCCCACGGTCGCCGCGGCGTACGTGGACATCGTGTTCGAGCCGCGGTGGACCCCGGACCGCATGTCCGACGTGGCGAAGCTCGCGACGGGCGTGTACTGAGCCGGGCGCACGGACCGGCGCGTGCTTGCTGGTCCGACCGGAGCGACCTGCCGGCTCAGTCGCGGGAGCTGAAGCGCTTCAGGATCAGCTCGACCTGGTCTTCGGTGACCTTGCCGTAGTGGTGCATGCCCCACGGGGCGAGGACCACGAGCCACTGGTTGTTCTCCTCGGCCCAGCGCCGGATGACACCGATGGCCCGGCGCAGCTCCTCCAACGTGCGCGCGCCGTCCGCGTCCTCGGCGGAAACCTCGGGCGCGTGCTTGGAACGCTGCAGGGCCTCGAGGATCTCGGACCGGTCGAGCTCGACAGTCTTCTCCAGCTCCTTCATCGACGGTGCTCCCGTGAGTGGCGCGGTGTGCCGGCGCGTCTGGCCGGCGACGGGCCCTATCGTCGCCCCCCGGCGGCCGCGCGTCGAGGGGGGCACACGAGACTCACGGTCTCCAGGAAATGCCGGTCCGCCTCGAGGATCAGCTCCTCGGACGCCGTCTCGGGGTCGGGCAGCCCGATCGTGCCCCAGGCGGTCTCCTCCAGGGCCGTCTGCTCCGCCGGGTGCTCGGTGAACGCCCCGATCCGGGACCGGTTCGCCAGTGCCTCGGCCACGTGCAGGATGGCGGCCTCGAGCGGGGCCAGGCGCGCCGCGCTCGGCGCGTGGTGGCAGGCCACCGCGTCGGACAGGGCCTCCGGCAGCCCCCAGTGCGTCATCAGTTTGCCGCCGAGCTCCGCGTGGCTGAAGCCGAAGGCCTCGAGCTCGGCCTGGTAGAGCACCGCCTCGTCGCCCGCGGCGATGAGGAGCGTCTCCCGGCACGCGTCCGGGCGCGTCTGGTAGAGCACGAGGCTGCCCAGGTCGTGCAGCAGCCCGCCCACGAAGAGCCGCTCGGGGTGCAGCACCCCCACCCGCTGCCCACACGCCCGCGCGATCAGGCCGCAGTACACGCCGTGGCGCCAGAACGTGTCCATGTTGACCAGGTCGTTGGGGATGTCCGAGAAGGACTTCACCGCCGACACGGCGATCGCCAGATTGTGCACCGCCGTGTTCCCCACCACGGCGACGGCGCGGGACACGGTGTCGATGCGCGACCGGTACCCGTAGAAGGAGCTGTTCACGAGCCGGAGCAGTCGGGCCGTGAGGCTGGGGTCCTGGGCGATCACCTCGCCGACCGCCCGGGCGTTGCTGCGGGGACTGCCGAGCAGTTCGGTGATCCGCACGCAGATGTGCGGCGGGGAGACCAGGACCGACAGGGTGTCGAGCTCGCGGGCCGAGAGGCCGTCCGTCGGCGGGGGCGCGGCGAGGTTGGCGGACAAGGGGCTGCTCCTGCGTTCAGTGGCTGGCGTTGTTGGTGCGCCGCAGCCCCTGCATCAGGTGGCTGACGGCGCGGTCGAACAGGGGGACCGATTCCATGAGCCGGGCGCTGCCGCGCCGGAAGTCGAGCGCGAGGCCGGCCGTGGTGCGCTCGGCGACCTTCATCCCCCGGCGGTCGGTGAAGAGATAGACGCCGGTCACGCTGCTCACCCAGGTGAGACGGGCCCGGGTGCGGGCCCCGCTCTCGCTGACGAACTCCACCCAGGTGCCGATGGCGAGGCCCTGGGCGGCCTCGACGTGCGCGTCGTGCTCGGGCGCGGGCGCGGGCGGGGCGGCGGGCTCGGGCTCGAGCCGGGGGGCTTCGATCACGATCTCCTCGAATTCGCCCCCGGCGTGCGAAGCGGGTCGCGGCGGACGCGCGGGCGGAAGGCCGAGGATGGCGGTGACGAGGTCGCGCCCCTCGGGCTCAGGCGCTCCCGCCTGGCCCGGGAATCGGGCCGGGCTCCCGAGGTCGATGTCCGTGCGGGGCTCGAGCACCGTGGGCTCCATGGCGCCACCCGAGGGGGCGGGCGAGGCCTCGGGCTCATTGCCGGTGTCGGCAGCAACGGTGTTCGGGGGTGTCTCGCCCTTCATCGCCGCCGCCTGGTAGCGGGCGAGGGCGGCGACGAAACGGCTGCGCTCCTCGTCCTCGATGCTCAACGTGCGGATGGTGTCGCTCAGCGTCCGCACGAAGCTCGGCAGGGCGGCCAGCAGCTCGCGGCGCTCGGCGGGCGTGCGCTTGGGCAGGATGCTCCAGACCAGGGTCTCGAGCATCCGCACCCGGGTCTCCCAGAGCTCGCTCGTCTCGCCCTCGCGGTTGTGGGTGACCACCAGCAGATTGCGCCAGTGCCGGTCGAGGAACTCCCGCACCGGGGCCGGCACCGGCCCCATCGCGAGGCAGCGGCGGACCTCGGCCTCGGCGGCCGCCTTGGCCAGGTCGAGGCGCTCGCGCCCCTGGAGGATCTTCACCGAGAGCTCGGCGCGCTGCTGGGCCCGTTGCTCCTGCGCGGCGAGGAAGGTCTCGAACTCCGTCAGCAGCTCCGAGAACAACTCCACGTTCTTGTCGAAGTCCTTCAGCACGCGCTGCACGACCCCCTCGACCGCGTGGAAGAGCTCGTCGTTGCCGTCGCGGTTCTCGTCCCAGCCCACCGCGGCGCCGGCGAGCGCGTTCAGCAGGCGCCTTGCCGGGTGGTTCTTGCGCGCGAACAGGGCCTTGTCGAGGATGGCCACCTTCAGCAGCGGGATCTGCAGGCGTCCGATCAGGGCCTTCAGGGCCGTGGGGATGGCCTTGTCGTCGAGGACATAGTCGAAGAGCAGGGTGACGAGCTCGAGCATGAGGTCGTCCACCTGGTCCATCCCCCGCGAGAACCCCCCACTGCGCAGCTGGTGCAGCACGTTCACGGTGCCGGCGGCGACCTGGACCGGGTCGAGCTGGAGACCCTGCAGGCCCTCGAAACCCTCGAAGCCCTCCATGCCCGCCGGGCTCTGGCCCGTCTGGAGCACGCTCAGCGCGCCCAGCATCTGGGGCAGGGCGACCGTCGTACCGCCCCCCGTGAAGGACACCGCCTGACCGGGGCGGGTGGCGGCGGCGAGCTCCTGGATGAGCGACACCACGTCCGGCTCGAGCGGGGCGCTGACCGCCCCCCGTCCCGGGGCGTTGGTGGCCCGGGTCGGGCGCACCACCGGCCGGCCGAGGTTCGGGCGCTGGATCGAGGGCAGGACGTTGCGGCTCGCGAGGTGGTGGTTCAGGGCCTGGTAGAGCCCCTGCAGGTCCGCCACCAGGTGCCGGTCGAAGAGCTTCAGGACCAGCAGCTGAACCGTGAGGCCGGTCTCCAGGGTGGCGCTCGCCTTGCGCACGGACTCGCAGATCGTCTCCGGGGAGAAGGGGTTGCGGGCGCCCTTGAGATCGGGGTCGCCGAGGAGGTGGCCGACCCGGCGGTCGAGTGCGTAGAGCTCGTCCTCGTAGAGCCCGTGGGCCTTGGCCACCATGTTCTCGACCGCGATGGAGACCTCGAGCTCGTCGTTCTCCACCAGTCCGAGGGAAGCCCCGGAGGAGGACTCGCCGGCCGGGCGGCCAAACGGCGAGGGGCTCGCCGAGCGGCGCTCGAACTGCTCCTGGAGTTGGGCCCGCAGCGCGGTCTCCATCCCCGCGCGCCGCAGGCGCACGTCGCGCATGGCGTCGAAGTAGACCCGCTGCTGGGCGTTGTTCTCCGCCTTGTCGGCGAGCTCGAACAGGGCGTCGTCGAGCCGGTCCAGGGTGTGGGCCGCGAGGCGCTGCAGCGCCTCGAGCGCCATCTCGCGGCAGCTGCGCAGGTGTGTCGCCGCGCCCGCCGGAGGCAGGCCTCGGGGGGACGCCGGCGGGGCATCCGCCGGTTGGGTTTCCAGGGCAGCGGTCTGGGTCATGGGCTTCACGTGCGCGCGGACCTCGGCTTCTTTCATACTTCGGCCTGTTCCCGCCGGGCTTTACCCGCAAGCTGCGATGACCCCGGCGAGGCGGGGTCTCTCGTGACAAGACCGTGCCAGATCGGGCGAGGCGCGCGAAGCCTCTGATTTTACTGGGCCGAAGGGAAAGGCGGGGTGCCGGGGGGAGGGCCCGGGCGGCGGGCGACGTCCACGCCGTTGACGGTGCCGCCCCGGGGGACCCGGGCGCAAAGCCAATCGCGGCGCGCCGATTCGCGAGGGGAAACGCCGTTGACGGGGGCGCAACGCCCCCGTCCTCAGAACGCCCCGAGGTCCTCCAGCACCCCGTCGGCCCAGGCCGGTGGCGGGGGGGGCAGCCAGCGCTCGCGGGGCGGGCGCACCGGGGCGTGCAGGCGGACGACCTCCTCGAGGTCGGGGTTCCACGCCGAGCGCAGGACCTCTTCGGGGTACGTCGCGGCTTCCATGGGCAGCTTCATCACGGTCCTCCGCCCGAGGGGGGCAGTCTACCGGGGGATTCCGGGGTGCGGCACGGTGCCGGCCCCACCCGTCCATCGCCGAGCAAGAGCGGTGCCGGACCGCGGCAGCGCCCGCGGCGGCGCTGGCTCGCGGGGCATCGGCCGCTGCCCGCGAGGGCCGCCGGCGTCAAAGGCATCGACAGCCACCGGGCGCTTTCTGTGACGCAGGCCGCGGCGGCGAATCCCGCGGGGGTCCTCCGAGGGCGCGCCGGCGCTCGCCGGGCGGGCCCTTCGCCCGGCCTGTAAAGCCCGCCGTCAGGGCGAGCCCCGCGGGTGGCCCCGGACTATGCTTTACCTCGGTCGCCCCGAGGCCCGAGGCCCGAGGCCCGAGGCCCGAGGCCCGAGGCCCGAGGCCCGGGGGCGGCGGCCTGGCGGGGCAGGAGGAGGCGCGCATGAGCGGGACGACGTTCAGTGTGGAGGTCCAGCCGGTGGTGCCCGCGCGGCTCGCGCGGCTCGCCGACCTCGCCAACGACCTCTACTACAGCTGGGACCGGGGGGTACGGCGCATCTTCCGGGACCTGGACGAGCCCACCTGGGTGGCCTCGCTGCACAACCCCCGCGTGTTCCTGCGCCGGGTGTCCCAGGCCCGGCTCGACGCCGCGGCCGAGGACCCGATCTTCCTGGCCGAGTACCGCCGCGCGTTGAGCGCCTACGACACCTATCTCGAGTCGGCCGGGCGGCCCCGCTCGGAGCCGCACCTGGAGACCGGGCGGGACCTCGTCGCCTACTTCTCCGCCGAGTTCGGCTTCCACCAGAGCGTGCCGCTCTACGCCGGCGGCCTCGGCATCCTCGCCGCGGACCTCTGCAAGGCCATGAGCCACCTCCGCGCCCCCTTCGTGGGCGTGGGGCTGCTCTACCGCCAGGGCTACTTCGACCAGCGCCTGCTCTGCAACGGGGACCAGATCGCCGACTACCGCTCGGTGGAGCCGGCCGACCTGCCGGTGTCCGCCGCCCGTGACCCGCGGGGGGAGGAGGTCGTCGTCGCGGTCGACCTCCCCGGGCGGCGTCTGCTCCTGCGGGTGTGGGAGGCGAAGGCGGGCCACGTCCGGCTCTACCTCCTCGATTCGGACGTCCCCGGGAACAGCCCCCGGGACCGGGCCATCACCTACCAGCTCTACGGGGGCGACGCCGAAACCCGGATCCAGCAGGAGATCGCCCTCGGCGTCGGGGGGGCACGGGCGCTGCGTGCCCTCGGGCTCGCGCCGACCGTCTGGCACATCAACGAGGGGCACCCGGCCTTCCTGGTGCTCGAGCGCTGCCGCCAGCAGGTGGAGCAGGGGCTCGACTTCGCGAGCGCCCTCGAGCTGGTCGCGGCGAGCACCGTCTTCACGACCCACACCCCCGTGCCCGCGGGCCACGACATCTTCGACCACGCCCTGATGCGGACCTATTTCGGCGGGTTCTGGACCGGGCTCGGCATCGACGAGGGGCGCTTCCTCGCCCTCGGGGCCACCCCGCGGGACCCCGGCCGCTTCAACATGACCGCGCTCGCCCTGCGCGGCTCGCGCTACCAGAACGGGGTGAGCCGCATCCACGCCCGGGTCGCCGCCGAGAACGAAGCGTACGTCTGGCCCGAGGTCCCTCCGGCCGAGAGCCCCATGGGCCACGTCACCAACGGCGTGGACGTGGGCACGTTCCTCGGCCTGCCCTGGAACGCGCTCTTCGACATGTACATGGACCGCGGATGGCGCGCGCGCCTGACCGATGCGGCCTTCTGGGAGCGCTTCCTCGACCGGATCCCGAACCACGTCTTCCAGAGCGTGCACGAGATCCTGAAATCCGAGCTGCTGGAGTACGCCCGGGAGCGGGCCACCGTGCAGTACCGGCGCGGGGGGTACGCCGAGTCGCTCATCCAGCACCTGACGCGCTTCCTCACGGCGCGCCGGCTGGACACCCTGCTGGTCGGGTTCGCGCGGCGCTTCGCGACCTACAAGCGCGCCACGCTCCTCTTCCGCGACCTCCCGCGGCTCGCCCGCATCGTGAACAACCCCGAGCGCCCCGTGCTGTTCCTCTTCGCCGGCAAGGCCCACCCGAACGACCGGCCGGGCCAGGACCTCATCCGGACCATCGCCGAGGTCAGCATGCGCCCCGAGCTCCAGGGGCGGGTCCTGCTCCTCGAGGACTACAACTTCTCCATGGCCCGGCGCCTGATGCCGGGCGTCGACGTCTGGCTGAACGTCCCCGAGTACCCCATGGAGGCCTGCGGCACCTCGGGCATGAAGGCCGCCATCAACGGTGCCATCAACCTGAGCGTCCTGGACGGGTGGTGGGGCGAGGCCTACGACGGGGAGAACGGCTGGGCCATCCACCCCCACCCCGAGCTCGACCCCGCGCGGCGTGACGAGCAGGAGGCCCTCGAGCTCTACAACCTGCTGGAGGACCAGATCATCCCCATGTACTTCGCCCGCAACCGCGAGGGCGACCGCGACGTGTGGGTGAGCCGGTCGAAGGCCTCCATGAAGACCGTGATGCCGCGCTTCAACGGCATCCGCATGGCCCTCGACTACCTGCGGGACTACTACGCCCAGGCGGCCCGGCACGGCGTGCGCCTGGCGGACGGGGGTGGAGCGGGGGCGCGCAGCCTCGCCGCCTGGAAGGCCCGTGTGGCGCAGGCCTGGCCGCGACTGCGGATGCGGCTTGCCACGGCGCTCCCCGCCGCGGTCCGGGCCGCCGACCCGCTCGCGCTCGAGGTCGCGGTCTCCCTGAACGGGTTGCAGCCCGAGGACGTCCGGGTGGAGTGCCTCTCAGGGAGGCTGGACGAGGTGGGGGCGTTCGTGGCCACCGGGAGCACGCTCCTCGAGCCCGCGGGGGACGCGGGCGGGGGCGAGACGCTCTACCGGCTGGACCTGCGCGGCGACGGAGGCCGGCCACTCGGCGACGGCCTCGGCCACTTCAAGGTGCGGCTCTTTCCCTACCACCCGCTGCTCGCCCACCGCTTCGAGACGGGGCGGATGCTCTGGCTGGAGTAGGCCCCCCCCTCAGCGGCCTCCGGCGGCCAGCGAGACCGGCGCCTTGCCCCCGAAGGGGTCGCGCAGCGCGAACTGCTCCTCGAGCGAATGCAGCAGCTCGCCTGCGAAGCGGCACATCAGCATCAGCAGCGCGAGGTCGTCGGCGCCGAAGCTCTGGCCCGATTCCTTGTTGAGCGCCTCGATCACCCCGATCAGGCGGCCGCCGCCCATGATGGGTGCGGCGACCAGGCTCTTGGTGTTGAACTGGAAGGCGTCGTCCACCCCGGCGTAGAAGCGCGCGTCCTTGCGTGCGTCCTCGACGATGGTGGGCTCGCGGTGGCTCGCGACCCACCCGGCGATCCCCGCGCCCGGGGGCAGCCGCAGGCCCGTCAGCGAGGACGGCGGGAATTCACCGAGGGCCACCACGAACACGAGCTCGCCGGTGTCTTCGTCGAGCACCAGGAGGGAGCCGTTGTGGGCGTCGATCGCCTCCAGCGCGTTGCGCAGGATCTGTTCCAGCAGCTCCACGATGTGGCTGCTCACGTCGCCCTCGGAGGCGTCCGCAAGGTTCTGCAGGCTGCGGATGAAACGGCGCAACCCCGCCACCTCGCGGGCGAGCGTGCGGTTCTCCTCCCTCAGCCGGTCGATCTCGTCTCGGGTGGGGTCGTTCATTCTCGTGTCTTCCCGTGGTCGCACAGAGGCGTGCGCGTCTTCCCGTGCCTCTGTTCGTTAAGTGTAGCGGGTAACACGCGCGTGCAGGTGGCCCCGGAGTCTAGAATCGCAACATGCGCCGCGTCGGCCGTCTCGTCTGCCTGCTGCTCGGGCTCTGGGTCGCGAGGGCCGAGTCCCTGACGCTCGATGTGCAGGTCGAGGGCCTGGAGGGGCGGGAGCTCTCTGCCGTCCTCTCGGCGCTCGACCTGGAGCAGGAAAAGGCGACCCCCGACCTCCTCGCGAGCCGGGTCCGCCGCCTCTACGAGCGCGCGGCCGACCAGGTGCTCGCAGCCCTCGAGCCCTTCGGGCTCTACCGGGCGCGGGTGAGCGGCGAGCTCCAGGAGGGGGAGGAGACCTGGGTCGCGCGCTTCGCGGTCGAGCCGGGCGAGCCGGTGCGCATCGAGTCGCTCTCCGTGCGGGTGACCGGCGACGGTGCGGACGACCCCGCCCTGCGGCGCGTCCTCGAAGACCTGCCCCTGCGCCAGGGTGAGCCCCTGGAGCACGGGGTGTACGAATCGTCCAAGCGCTCCTTGCAGCAGGCGGCGGCCGACCGGGGCTACCTGCGCGCCGAGTGGACCCGCCACACGGTGGAGGTGGACCTCGACCGCTACGCCGCCACCGTCGCGCTCGAGCTCGACACGGGACCGCGCCACCGGTTCGGCGCGGTCTCCTTCGAGCAGGACATCCTGAGCCCCGCGTTCCTCTCCCGCTACGTCCCCTTCTCGCCCGGAGACCCGTACTCCCGTGCCCAGCTGCTGGAGATGCAGACCGGGCTCGCGGACAGCGAGTACTTCTCCGGCGTCGACGTGACGCCCCGCATCGGCGAGGCCCGGGAAGAGGAGGTGCCCGTGGACGTCCGCCTGACGCCGCGCCCGCGCCAGCGCTATCGGGCCGGGCTCGGCTACGGCACCGACACGGGGCCCCGGGTACGGGCCGGGTGGGAGAACCGGCGAGTCAACCAGTGGGGCCACCGGGCGGGGGTCGAAGGCCAGGCCTCGGAGCGCATCAACGACCTGAAGGCCTACTACCTGGTCCCGCTCGCGCGACCCGCCACCGAGGCCCTGCGCTTCGAGGTCCGGGGCGAGGACGAGGACACGGTCAGCTTCCGCACGCGGGTGGCGAGCGTCGCCGTGGGCCGCAGCGTGGTGCGCAAGGACTGGCGCGAGACGATCCGGCTCAACTACGAGTACGAGGACTACGAGGTGGGGCGGGAGTCGGGCGTCACCGAGCAGCTGATGCCGGAGGCCCAGTGGGTCAGCATCGACGCCGACGAGGAGCTGCGGCCGCGCGCCGGCCGGCGGCTCGCCCTGGAGCTGCGGGGCGCGGTCGCCGGCGCGTTCTCGGACAGCACCTTCCTGCGTGCCCGGGGCCAGGCGAAGTTCGTGCGGGGGGTCGGCGAGGACGGCCGGCTGCTGGCGCGCGCGGACGGGGGCCTCACCCTCGCCTCGTCCATCGACGACCTGCCGGTCTCGCTGCGCTTCTTCGCCGGTGGGGACCAGAGCGTGCGCGGCTACGCGCTCGACGAGATCGGGCCCCGGAACGCCGAGGGCAAGGTCTCCGGCGGGCGCTACCTCCTGGTGGGGAGCCTGGAGTACGAGCACCGCGTGGCCGGCAACTGGAGCGTGGCGGCCTTCTACGACGCGGGCAACGCCTTCGAGCCCCACGAGCTCCACGCGAAGCAGGGCACGGGCCTGGGGCTGCGCTGGCTCTCGCCGGTGGGGCCCGTGCGCATCGACGTGGCCTCGGCCATCGACGAGCCGGGTAACCCCCTGCGCGTGCACGTGGTGATCGGGCCCGACCTGTGATCCAGGCCCTGCTCGGTCTCCTGCTGCTCCTCGCCTCGGCGGCCGGCGGATTCACCCTCGCCACGGAGGCGGGGGCGCGCTGGCTCGTCCCGCGGCTCCTCGCCGACGTCCCGGGGCTCTCGGTGCAGTCGGTCTCCGGCCGCCTGCTCGGGGGGATCGAGCTCGAGGAGGTGCGCCTCGAGCACTACGAGGTGAGTGCGCGGGCACACCGCATCACCGTTCGCTGGCAGCCCTCCGCGCTCCTGCGGGGGGTGGTCCTGCTGCGCGAGGTCGCCGTCTCCGGCCTCGAGGTCCGCAAGCACGACACTCCGCCGCCCGAGCGCCTCCCGGACCTGCGGCCGGCGCTGCGGGTCGCCGTCGACCACCTGCGAACGGATGGTTTCCGGCTCGCCTTCGGCGGGAACGAGCCCATCGTCTTCGAGCGGGGGGAAGCGACGCGCGTCGAGCTGGCCGGTGTGCTGACCGTCGGCACCCTCGCCCTGCAGACCCCGGACCTCGCGGTGGAGCTCTCGGGGCAGCTCCAGCCCTTCGGCGACTACGGCATCGACGCATCCGGCCCCTGGCGGTGGGAGCCCCCGGGACGCGCTCCCCTCGCGGGCGACCTGCGGCTCGGCGGCCGAATCCGGGACCTCCATCTGGCACTCGGCGTGCGCGGCTGGCTCGACGCCGACGTCGTGGCCCGCCTCGGCGACCTGCTCTCGGAAGTCGATCTGGACCTCGCGGCCGAAGTGGAGGGCCTCGAGCTGGCCGCCCTCGACCCCGAGCTGCCCCCGGTCGTCCTCTCCGGCAGGCTGGAGCTGACGGGCCGACCCGCCACGCCCGAGGTCTGCGCCCTGGCGAGCCTGGCTGCCCCCCGGCTCGGGGGCGGCTCCGGTGCAGCCCGCCTGGTGCTGGGCGGCACGCTGGGCGATACCCGGGACCTGCGCTGGTCGCTGGATGCCCCGGACCTCGCGAAGGCCCTGCCGGGCGCCACAGGCTCGCTCGCCTCCCAGGGCCGCCTGCGCGGCACGGGGGCGCGTCCGGACGTTGAGGCGCAGGTCCGGGCCCGCGACCTCGCCTGGTCCGGGTACGCCGCGCACAGCCTCGAGGCGCGGGTCGAGGGGGGGCTCACAGAGAGCCAGTCCCTGCACCTGGAGGCGCGGGGCGAGGGGCTGAGCTGGCCGGGGGGGGTGGTCGACCGCCTGCGGGTCGAGGGATCCGGGCGCACGGACGGGCACCGGATCACCGCCGAGGCGAGCGGCCCCGAGGGTCGGCTGCTCGCCGTGCTCCAGGGGGCGCTGCGGGACGGGCCGGGCTGGCGGGGCACGCTCGAGTCGGGCGAGGTCCAGGGCGACGGCTGGGGGGAGTGGCGGCTCGAGCGCCCGGCGGCCCTGGAGACAGGGCCGGGGCGGGTGCACCTCGCCGCGCTCTGCTGGCGGGAGAAACGGGCCGGTCGGCTCTGCGGGGAGCTCGAGCGGGAGCCCGCGAAGGGCTGGTCCGGGCGGGTCGAGGGCAGCGAGCTGGCGCTCACCGCCGTGCGGCCCTGGCTGCCGGAGGGCCTCGACCTGCAGGGGTCGGCCCGGGTGCGGGCGCAGGGGAGCCTTTCGGAGAAGGGGGCCGCCACGGGCGAGGCCCTGCTGACCCTTGCCCCGGGCAAGATCGGATTCCGGGCGGGCGGCCAGGCCCGCCAGCTCCCCTATGCCGAGGCCTCGCTGCAGGCTCGTCTCGAGGGGAAGGTGCTCACCCTGCGATTCGATCTCCCCCTGCCCGAGGTGGGCTCGGCCCGGGGCCAGGCCACCCTGACCGGCTGGCAGCCGAGCCGGCCCCTCGCCCCTTCGACGCCCCTGCAGGGGACCGCCTCCGTCTCGCTCCGGCGCCTGGACCTGCTGGAGACCCTCTTTCGGGAGCTCGAGGACCTGCGGGGCGAGGTGGCGGCCGACTTCACCCTCGGCGGTACCCTCGGCAGGCCCCGGGTGCGGGGCCAGGCGGAGGTGCGCCAGGGCAGCCTCGAGGTCCCCCGCCTCGGCGTGCGCCTCACCGGCCTCACGCTCAACCTCCAGAGCCCCGAGCCGGGCGTCCTCGCCTACGAGGCCCGGGCACTCTCCGGCGACCGCCCCCTCACCGTGACCGGGCGCACCGCCCTCGACCTCGCCCAGGGCTGGCCCACGACGCTCCGGCTGCGGGGCGAGGACGTGCCCGCGGTCAACGTCCCCGAGGCCCGGGTGCGCCTGTCCCCGGACTTGAGCGTGGAGGTTCGGGGCCGGCGCGTCACCCTCGGGGGCACGGTGCGGGTGGCCTCGGCCGAGCTCCGGCCGAGGGGGCTCCCCCAGGGGGCCGACGCCGCCTCGGCGGACGTGGTGGTCGTGCGCCGCGGGGCCCCCGCCCCGCGGGTCTCCCCCTGGCAGGTGACCGCGGACGTGGCGCTCGCGCTGGGCCAGCGGGTCGTCATCGACGGGTTCGGGGTCAAGGGCCGGCTCGAGGGCAACCTGCGCCTGCAGGCCGCGCCCGGCCGGCTGCTGCTCGCCCAGGGAGAGGTGAGCCTGGTGGAAGGCGTCTACCGGGCCCACGGCCAGGACCTGAAGGTCGAGCGTGGTCGCGCGCTCTACGCGAACAGCCCGCTCGACGACCCCGGCCTCGACGTGAAGGCCATCCGCGAGGTGCCGGACGGGCACGTGGGGGTGCGGCTCACCGGCACCCTGAAATCGCCCGACGCGAGCCTGTTCTCGGACCCCGCGCTCAGCCAGGCGGACGCGTTCGCCTACCTGCTGCTCGGGCGGAGGTCCCGCCAGATCGACGACCGCACCCAGCAGTCGATGGCGGCGGCCGCCGCGGCGATGGGGCTCTCGGAGCAGGTGGGCCTGACCGGCACCCTGCGCTCCACCCTCGGCATCGACTCGGTGGGGATGGAGACCACGGAGCGGCGGACCGCCCCCGGCGTCACCGCGGAAGAGACCGCGGTGGCCATCGGCCGGTACCTCTCGCCCGCCCTCTACGTGCGCTACCTGGTGGGGCTGTTCGACGCCCGGGACGTGGTGCAGGTGCGCTACGACATCAACCGCCACGTGCAGATCCAGTCGGAGACGGGAGCGCGTACCGGCGCTGATCTATTCTTCACCATCGAGCGGTGACGAACGGCGCGGACCGATAACGAGAACGAAAACGGGGGTGGGCCGAGAGCCTATGCGCGACGTCATGATCCTCGGGCTCCTGCTGTTCCTCGTGCTGGGTCTCGCGGGCGCGTGGCTGCGCGGGCGCGCCCGCCTGCGGCGTGAGACCCGGGCGCGGGTCGCGAGCGAGGCGGCGCTGCGTCGCCAGGCCGCAGAGCGCGGCGATGAGCAGAGGCTGTGGGTGAGCAGCCTGAAGCAGGCGATGCTGAATCGCATCCTGCGCCTCGCCTTCGAGCCGCTGTCCCTGCAGCAGCAGCTCGAGCGCACCCTGCGCGAGGCGCTCTCGATCCCCTGGCTGCCACTCGGGGGCGGCGGGGTCATCGCACTCTCCAGCGTCGGTCACGCGAGCGGCCCCCTGACCGTCAGCCAGGACGCCTGCGAGGCGTTCCAGAAGGCGGTGCTGGAGCTGCTCGACTCGGGCGGGCTCACCACCTCCCTCGGGCTTGGCACGGAGGGCGCCCGCATCGCCTGCGCGGCCTGTGACCACGGGCACTCGCCCTTCCTCCCGTACTGCTGCGTGCCCATCCGCTCGGGCAACCGCCTGCTGGGGCTGCTGGCGGTGAGCCTCGCGGCGGACTGCGACCACCTGCCCGACCTGGGGCCGGAGCAGGAATTCCTGCTCTCGCTCGCCAGTACCCTCGCCACCATCGTCGAGCGCAAGGAGGCGGAGGAGAAGCTGCGCCTGCTCGCCAGCGTCTTCGACAGCGCGGCCGAGGGCATCGTGGTCACCGACGCCCGCAACCGCATCCTCGCCGTGAACCCGGCGTTCTGCGGGATCACGGGCTACGGGTCCGAGGAGGTGCTGGGACAGACCCCGCGGTTCCTGCGCTCCGAGCGCCACGACGAGGAGTTCTACCGCCGGATCTGGACCGCGCTCGCGGGCGAGAACCACTGGCAGGGCGAGATCTGGAATCGGCGCAAGAGCGGTGAGGTCTACCCGGAGTGGCTCTCCATCACCGTCATCCGGGACGACGCGGGCGCGCCCGTCTACCACATCGGCGTCTTCAGCGACGTCAGCATGCTCAAGCGCTCCGAGGCCCGCTTCGAGTATCTCGCCCACCACGACGCCCTCACCGGCCTCCCGAACCGGCTGCTCTTCAGCGCCCGGCTCGAGCAGGCCATGCACCGCGCCAACCGGGAGCGGCGCAGCGTGGGGCTGCTGTTCGTCGACCTGGACCGCTTCAAGGAGGTCAACGACCGCCACGGCCACCTGGTGGGCGACCAGCTGCTGCAGGGGGTGGCGGAGCGGCTGACCGCGAGCGTGCGCGAGCAGGACACCGTGGCGCGGCTCGCGGGCGACGAGTTCGTGGTGATCCTGGAGGGGATCACCGGGCCGGGTGACGCCGAGCGGGTGGCCCGCAAGGTGCTCGAGGCCCTCGCGGCCCCGCTGCGGGTGGGTGGCACGGACCTTCCGGCGGGGGCCAGTGTGGGTGTCGCGCTCTACCCGGCGGACGCCCGGGACCCTGCCTCGCTGCTGCACCGCGCCGACGAGGCGATGTACGCGGCGAAGCAGCGGGCGCGGGGTAGCTACGCCCTCGCCAGCGCCCCCGCCAGCGCCCCCGCCAGCGCCCTCTCTGGTGTCCCCGGCTAGCGCCGGCGCGCAGGCAGCAGGTCCGTGATGGTCCCCTCGGCCATCTCCGCGGCGAGGGCCACGGTCTCGGAGAGGGTGGGGTGGGCGTGGACCGCGCCGGCGAGGTCGCCCGCGCGCGCGCCCATGCGCAGGGCCAGCACCGTCTCCGCGATCAGGTCGCCTGCGTGGGGTCCCACGATCCCGGCCCCGAGCAGCCGCCCCGTGCCGCGCTCGAAGAGGAGCCGGGTGAGGCCCTCCTCGCGGGCCATGCCCAGTGCCCGCCCGCTCGCCGCCCAGGGGAACGCGGCGCGGTCCACCTCGATGCCGCGCGCCTTCGCCTCGGTCTCCGTGAGCCCCACCCACGCCACTTCCGGGTCGGTATAGGCGACGCCGGGGATGTCCCGGGCCTCGAGGGTCACCGGCCGGCCCGCGATGACCTCGGCCGCGACCTTGCCCTCGTGGGTCGCCTTGTGCGCCAGCATCGGCTGGCCCGCCACGTCGCCGATGGCGAAGATGTGGCCGACGTTCGTGCGTTGCTCCCGGTCCACCGGGACGAAGCCCTTCGGGTCCACGAAGACGCCGGCGCTCTCCGCCCCGATTTGCGCCCCAGCGGGGCGCCGCCCGACGGCCACCAGCACCCGATCGAAGACGGTGGGCGGCGGCGCCTTCGGTCCCTCGAAGGTGACCGCGAGCCCTTCGTCGCGGGCCTCCACGCCCAACACCCGGGTCCCGACGTGGATCCCTGCCAGGCGCTTCGCGAGCCGGCGCTGCAGGGGGCGGACGAGGTCCCCGTCCCAGCCCGGCAGCAGTTGACCCGTGAGCTCCACCACCGTGACCCGGCTGCCGAGGGCCGCGTACAGGGTGGCCATCTCCAGGCCGATCACCCCGCCGCCTACCACCAGCAGGCTGCCCGGCACGTCGGGGAGGGCGAGCGCCCCCGTGGAGTCGATGACCCGGGGGTCCCCCTCGGGGAAGCCGGGCAGGCGCACGGGCTCGGACCCGACCCCGATCACCGCGTGCTCGAAGGTCACGGTGCGGGGCCCTTCAGGGCCGTCGACCCGCACCTGGTGGGCGGACTGGAAGCGGCCCTCGCCGCGCAGCACCCGGACCTTGCGCTGGCGGGCCAACTGCGCGAGGCCGCCCGTCAGCTTGCCCACCACCCCGTCCTTCCACGCCCGGAGTGCCCCCAGGTCCACCCGGGGCGGGCCGAAGGTGATGCCGAGGGCCTCCGCCTCACGGGCCGCGGTGAGGACCTCGGCGGCGTGCAGCAGCGCCTTCGACGGGATGCAGCCCACGTTCAGGCAGACCCCGCCGAGGGTTTCCCCGCGCTCCACCAGGGTGACCTGCAGGCCCAGGTCGGCGGCGCGGAAGGCCGCGGTGTAGCCGCCCGGTCCCCCGCCCAGCACCAGCACCTGCGTGCGCACGTCGGCGCCCCCGCCCTCACTGGTCCCCGGCGTTGCCTGCACCTCTGCCTCGTCGGTCATCTCCAGGACTCCTCGCCCGCAGCGGGCACCGTACATGCGGCACCGGGATTATATCGGCATCACGGGAGCGCCCGGTCGAGGAAAAAAAAAGGGCGTGCACGTTAGCCCGTGCACGCCCGGAGCGCAGGAGGAAAGTTAAAACGGGTCGAGAAAGCGGTCGGTTAGAGGGCCTGGCCCGGCAGCACCATCGGGGCCAGCGGCGGGTTCTGCGCGAGCCGGGCCCGATCCTCGAAGGCGTCATGGGCCCTTCGAAGGACCCTCACCCAAGCCCGGCGGCTTGGGTCAGTGCCCTCCGCAAACAAAGAGGGGCACCTCGCGGTGCCCCTCTTCACCGCAACTTCAGTGCTTCTTACTTGCTCGGCGCCGCAGCCGGGGCAGCCGGGGCGACCGGCGCTACGACCGCCGGGGGCACCGCGCCGTAGGGCACGCCGTAGGGCACGCCGTAGCCGTAGGGGGCGGCGTACGGGTAGCCGTACCCGGTGCCACCAGCGTACGGATAGCCGTAACCGCTGCCACGGCCCCAGCCGCGCGACGAGAAGTTGGCGTCGACGTCGCCGAACATGTCACCCAGCCCGCTCCAGGGGCCGCCGCCGTAACCGGAATTGCCCCAGGGACCCCACCAGGCCTGCGCGGAGGTGGCGGAGGCGGCGACGATGGCGACAGCAGCAAGAGTCTTTGCAATGGTCTTCATTTGTTCAGTTCTCCAGATTGCCTTTGTGAATCTTTCCCGGTTTTCGCGAGGCCCCTGTGGCGCCCCGGTGAGCATCAGTATATTAGCGCCTTCGAATATTCCAAATAGAATCGTTTTATGGATTCGATAAATAGAACTTATCGAGTTTCAACCCCTGTAACATCGCCCGTAACATCGCTCGTTGCAACTGTCGAAACCCCCAGGAATCCACCGTGACCGAAGCAGCCCCGACCCTGAGTCTCACCCGGCCTGACGACTGGCACCTGCACCTGCGCGACGGGCCGACGCTCGCCGCGGTCGCGCCGGACACGGCGCGGCGCTTCGGCCGGGCGATCGTCATGCCGAATCTGCTGCCGCCGGTCACCACCACGGCGCAGGCGCTGGCCTATCGCGAGCGCGTGCTCGCGGCCGTGCCCGCGGGGCTCTCGTTCGAGCCGCTGATGGCCCTCTACCTCACGGACGAGACCACGCCCGCGGAGATCCTGCGGGCGCGGGCGAGCGGGGCGGTCGCCGCTGTGAAGCTCTACCCCGCGGGGGCGACCACGCACTCCGACGCCGGCGTGACCGACCTGGCCCGGACCCACGGGGCGCTGGCCGCCATGGCCGAGACGGGTCTCCCGCTGCTCATCCACGGCGAGGTCACCGACCCGCAGGTGGACATCTTCGACCGCGAGCGGGTGTTCCTCGAGCGCAGCCTCCTCCCGCTGATCGAGCGCTTCCCCCGGCTCAAGGTCGTCCTCGAGCACGTGAGCACGCGCGAGGGCGTCGCGCGGGTGCAGGACGGTCCCGAGCGGCTCGCGGCGACCCTCACCCCTCATCACCTCCTGCTCTCGCGCAACGCCATGTTCGCGGGGGGGCTGCGGCCCCACCACTTCTGTCTGCCGGTGGCCAAGCGCGAGGAGGACCGCCTCGCCCTCGTGGAGGCGGCGACCAGCGGGCACCCGCGCTTCTTCCTCGGCACGGACAGCGCCCCGCACCCGCGCCGGCGCAAGGAATCCGCGAGCGCCCCGGGGGGGATCTACACCGCCCACGCCGCGATCGAGCTCTACGCCGAGGTCTTCGAGCAGGCCGGGGCGCTCGACCGCCTCGAGGCCTTCGCGAGCTTCCACGGCCCGGACTTCTACGGCCTGCCCCGCAACCGCGAGCGCGTCACCCTGGTGCGGGAGCCCTGGACGGTCCCGGCCTCCCTCGCGATGGGCGAGGAGGAACTGGTGCCCTTCCGGGCGGGGGAGAGGGTGGCGTGGAAGCTCGCCGGGTGAGCGCGGTCATCCCGGCCGAGGGCGCCCCGTTGTCGGGGCGGTTCCGGGGGTACCTGCCCGTGGTGGTCGACGTGGAGACGGGGGGGTTCGAGGCGGAGCGGCACGCGCTCCTCGAGATCGCGGCCGTCACGCTGCGCCGGGACCGGGACGGGCAGCTGGTGCGCGAGGAGACCTACCACGCCCACGTGGAGCCCTTCCCCGGCGCGGTGCTGGACCCGGACGCCCTGAAGTTCAACGGGATCGACCCCTACCACCCCTTCCGCTTCGCCCTGCCCGAGAAGGACGCGCTGGAGCACGTCTTCAAGCCCGTGCGCCGGGCGCTCAAGAGGAACGGGTGCAACCGGGCGGTGCTGGTGGGGCACAACCCCTCCTTCGACCTGGGGTTCGTGAACGCGGCGGTGCGCCGCAGCGGCGCCAAGCGCAACCCCTTCCATCCCTTCACCGCCTTCGACACCGCCACCCTCGCCGGGCTTGCCTTCGGCCAGACCGTCCTCGCCCGGGCGGTCCAGGTCGCCGGCTTCCCCTGGAACGAGGCCGAGGCCCACTCCGCGCTCTACGACGCGGAGCGCACCGCCGACCTCTTCTGCGCCATCGTCAACCTCTGGGACCGCGTCTACGGTCCCATCGGCGGGTCATGAGCCGGGTGGACACCCCGCGCGAAAAGGGGGCCGACAAGGTCGCCCGCATCCCGGTCCGCGTCGAAGCGGCGCCCGGGCCGCTGGCGCGCAAGCCGGCCTGGATCCGGGTCAAGTCTCCCTCGGGCCCCGAGGTCCGGCGCGTGCGCGCCCTCCTGCGCCGGCAGCGGTTGCACACGGTGTGCGAGGAGGCGGCCTGTCCCAACCTCGGGGAGTGCTTCTCCCTCGGCACCGCCACGTTCCTGGTGATGGGTGACGTCTGCACCCGGCGCTGCCCGTTCTGCGACGTGGCCCACGGCCGCCCCGAGCCCCTCGACCCCGAGGAGCCGGCCCACCTCGGGGAGACCGTGGCGCTGCTCGGGCTGCGCCACGCGGTGGTGACCTCGGTGGACCGCGACGACCTGCGCGACGGCGGCGCGGCGCACTTCGAGGCCTGCATCCGTGCCATCCGCGCGGCCTCGCCCGGGACCCGCGTCGAGGTCCTGGTCCCGGATTTCCGCGGGCGCCTCGAGCTCGCCCTGGAGACCCTGGCGGAAGGCCCGCCGGACGTCTTCAACCACAACCTGGAGACGGTGCCGCGCCTGTACCGCGCGGTGCGCCCCGGCGCGGACTACGGGCACTCGCTCGAGCTGCTCCGCCGCTTCGGCGCCGCGCACCCCGCCGTGCCCACCAAGTCCGGGCTGATGCTGGGGCTCGGGGAGACGCGGGCCGAGGTCGAGGCGGTGCTGCACGACCTGCGCGCGCAGGGGGTCACGCTCCTCACCCTCGGCCAGTACCTCCAGCCGACCCGCCACCACCTCCCGGTGACCCGCTACCTGGAGCCGGCGGAGTTCGCGGAGCTGGGCGGGCTCGCCCGCAGCCTGGGATTCCGCAACGCGGCGAGCGGGCCGCTGGTCCGCTCCTCCTACCACGCCGAGGAACAGGCGGGCGCCCGCCCCTGACGGACGTCAGAGGGGGGGCCGCCGCCCCTTGCGGCCCTCCACCCGGCTCAGCACCTCGCCTTCGGCGAGGCGCGTGCGCAGGCGATCGCCGGGGCCGACCTGGGACGCCGACGTGACGAGCCGGCCGTCCTCCTCGCGGGTGACGATGGCGTAGCCGCGGCGCAGGGTCGCCATCGGCCCCACCGCGTCCAGGGCGCGCCCCGCGGCGCCGAGGCGGGCCTGCTGGCGCTCCAGTTGGTGGGTGATGGCCAGGTCCAGGCGCCGGGAGAGGTGCCGCTCGCGGGTGCGCAGGGTGGCCAGCCGTTCCCGGGGGCTCTGGCGCTCGAGCCGCGCGGCGAGCCGGGCCAGGCGCGCCCCGCGCTGGTCGAGCGC
>ERZ1645192.49-NODE-49-length-67437-cov-45.159612_pt1 | contig 67437 bp, 63 predicted proteins | sample MGYA00575354_ERZ1645192 | MGnify/ENA primary metagenome ERZ1645192 (study PRJEB40844, sample SAMN11349763) | freshwater sediment metagenome | isolation source: river sediment | host: Sediment | place: India: Faizupur Khadar , New Delhi | collected 2017-02-21 ... | reverse complement strand
TGGTGTAGTTCGAATAGGCCGGGATGGCGATTGCCGCCAGAATGCCGATGATCGCGACGACGATCATCAATTCGATGAGGGTAAAACCTTTCCTGTTTCTTACCATAGCCTAACTCCTCCCTTAAATGATTTTTATGATTCGCTTAATGTATGTAGGTATTAAGCCCTTTGAAAATATTTGAATGGAGTTGTATTTCGTATTTTTTCGCATCTAATGGAGTATGTTCGGCCGATGGGGGAAAAACTTGAGAAATATTTGAGGTTATTTTCCCGTCAATAAATTCATCGGCTTGCGACCGTTCCGTCCAGGGAAGGGCACCTTCCTCCGGAAAACGGAAGCTTTGTCCCCAAATAAGCAACGAAGCGCTCCAGCGCTCTTGCCCCGCCCGGTCTTTACTTCGTGAAACTCCCCGTTCCAGGCTCCCGGCGATCCCCCTGCTCAAAAGCGGTCCTGCCCCTTATTCCTTGCCTTCGCGTGCAAGTTATCCTGCGGGGATGAACAGCATCCGCTGGCACTGGGGGCAGATGATGAGCCTGTCTCCCCTCACGAGCTCATTGTAGAGCTGGGGCGGGATGTGCATGTGGCAGCCACTGCACACGCCGTCGACACATTCCACGACGGCGATGCCCTTCTTGTTCTGCCTGATCCTGTCATACTTGGACAGGAGGGCCTTGTCCACGCCGGCACGGAGCTTCTGGTCCCTGCCCATGTACTCCTTCATGACGTCTTCGAGCTCGCCCATCTGCGAGAGGATCTTCTCCTTCTTTTCGTCGAGGATGACCCTGTCCGCATCGAAGGATTTCTGGATCCGCTCCTTTTCGGAGACCTTTTTTTCGATCTTGTCCATAAGGTTCAGTATCTGCTCTTCGAGATCGGCCTTGCGCTTTTTCGCCAGGTCGATCTCTCGCTGCAGGGCGAGGTATTCCTTGTTCGTCTTGATTTTCTTGATGCGTGCGTCGGCGGCGTCGAGGATGGTCTGGTTCTCCCTGAGCTCGGAATCGAGGGGCTCCTTCTTTTCCTCGAACCCCTTTATCTCTTCGTCCGCCGCATCGAGCGAGCCTTTCCTCGCCTGGATGATGCTCTCGATCTCGTCGATCTCCTTGGGAAGCTCCCGCAGGCCTTCCTCGGCCTTGAACATCTCGATCTCGACTTCCTGCAAGGCAATCAAATCGTCTAATAAATCCTTCAAGTCTGCTCTCCTTTACGGTGTGAATACGTCCTGCGCTGCATGCACCTTGATGGAAAGATGCCCGAGCTCCGTGCGGAGCCGGCGGGCCAGCGGGGCCAGGGCGATCTGCTCGGTATGAAAATGGCCGGGATCAACGACGTTGATCCCGGCCTCTTGTGCATCGAGGGCGGCATGGTATTTCACGTCGCCCGTCACGAAGGTGTCGCACCCCCTCTTTCGGGCCTCCATCAGGAGGGACATGCCGCTGCCGGGACAGGCGCATACCCTTTTCACGGGCCGCCCCGCGTCGACGATCCGCATGCGCGTGAACGGCAGGCTCCTGACCCAGGCGTGAAGGGGCATCTCTTCGGGGATCGTGCCCTGCCTCAAGGAGCCCGTCGACTGCACCTCCCCGAGGCCGAGCTTCTCTGCCAGGATGTCGGCCACCCCTCCCGGGGCGGCGTCGAGATTGGTGTGCAGGCTCGCCAGGGAAATCCCGCCGCGGATGAGCATGCCAATCTTCCGGGATGCGGCTTCGCTCAGGTCGAGCCTTTCGAGAGGGCTCATGAGGAGGGGGTGGTGGGTGATCATCAGGTCGACACGTTCCCGCAGGGCTTCCTCGATGGCGGAAAAGGAGGGGTCGAGCGAGATGAGGACGGACCGGACCTCCTGCGCGGGGTCGCCCACCATGAGCCCCACGTTGTCCCATGCCTCCGCGGCGTCAAACGGTGCGATGGCATCGAGAATCGCGAGGATATCCCTGAGCTTCGTCATTCTTCAATAAAAAAGGGGATGCTTGTCGAAGCATCCCCTTTTTGGTCTCCCAAGAGAGTGTCTGCGTTTTTTCGTTCACCAAAAGCAATCTCTCAGCTCCCCTGATCACTGGTTTCGTTCATGGGCCCACCTGGAATCGAACCAGGGACCTACCGGTTATGAGCCGGTGGCTCTACCAATTGAGCTATGGGCCCAAACCCTGTACGGGTTCTTAATCCAAACGAAAACGCAGTGTCAAGCTCTTATTTGGCTGCCATTCCCTCCAGGATATTGACTATTTTTATGCTTTCCTTGAGGGTTCCGATGCTCCCGGCCACCTTCTTGAGCTCTTCCGACAGGCGCTCCTTCTCCTTCTCGTCCTTTTCCCTGGAGAGCTGACCCTCGAGAACGCCCTTGAGGCCCTCGAAGTAGGCGAGCTCCCGGTCGGGCAGGGACAGGATCTTGGGCACCTCGGTCTGGGATCCGGAGGAGGTTTCCCGCAGGTAGTCCACGATGTCCGGTGACTCGGACCGGGTGAGGCCGTGCTGCATGTCGGTGTTGATGAAGGAAACCTTGTCGTAGTAGAACCCGAAGACCTTCTTGATGAGCTCAGAGCGGTGGGAGATGAGGTTCTGGAGGTACAGCGGGAGCTGGGCGAACTTCTTTTCGATGGCTTCGTCGAACTTGAGGGCCTTGGCCTTGTCGGTGCAGGTATAGCTGCCCTTGATGTCCTTGTAGAACAGGTCGAAGTAGCAGTACAGCGACAGGAACACGATGAAGTCCGCCACCACGTTGCCGTTGGTGGTGCAGGAGCTCGTGGAAAGCGCGCCGCCCCGGCCGATGACCTCTTTTGCCCCGGCCTTGAACCAGTCGATGCCGAAGATCCCGGGGATGTTCGTGAAGGCGTCGTACTTGAGCCCGTTCTCCCTGACCCTGTTCACGAGCTCGCCGTCGCGGTACAGCAGGCCGAGCGCCTTGATGTTGGGGAGGAGCGCCGCGCAGATGTAGCCGTACTCGTTGTCTTCGTAGAAGCTGAAGGTGAGGTAGTTTGGCGAGGTGATGGCGAGGAACTCGGGCGGGAAGTTGATGAGGATGGACTGCCCGTCGATCTCGCGGATGGTCTTGGGCTTCTTCTTGAGGATCTGGGCGTAGGAGCTGAAGGCCGGAGTCTTGAGGACGTTCTCGATGATCCGGGTGAAGATGCCCGCGAACTTCCTGCAGGCCTTGCCCAGCTCGTACTGGTTGTAGTCGAAGAGCGGGTCGGACAGGGCGATGCCCGTCCGGAACAGGGTGCCGGTGGGGCTGGCGTTCCGGGAGCACAGGACGCTGATCTGGTCCTGTCGGGAAAGCATCCTGCTTTCCCACCCCTTGGCCGGTGCCGATTCGATGAAGCCGATGGGGTACTTCTTCTGGTGGATCTTGTCCAGCCACATCATCATCCGGTCGGCCTTCTTGGCCGTGTCTCCCACGCAGGAGAGCAGGACATTGGCGCCGAGGCTGTTGGCCCGGTCGAGGACGCGGTCCATGATGGCCTCCGCCGAGAGCTCGCCCAGGCGGATGTTGGCGTGGTGGATGACGGACAGGACGTCCTTCATGTTCCTGGAGTAGATCTTGATGGCCGGCAGGCCCTCGGGGGTGTCCACGATCTCCTGACGGTCGTAGGAGATGACGTGGTTCCTCTGGGGCTCCTCGTCGAGCGTCTGCTCCACGTACTTCGTCCGGAGCTCCGGCTTGCCGTCGGGTTTGACGCGGAAGATGGGGATGCCGTTCTTGTCGTAGCCCTCGAGGATCTTCGACTTCTCGGAGCGGAGCACCCCTGCCAGGAGCTGCTGAACGGTGGGAATATCAGAGGTGAACGCGCCGAAGACGATGTCTATCCAGACGTCGTCGTCCCTGAGCTCGTTGTTCTTGGCCCGTTCCAGTATGCTCTCATTATTCTCCATGGAAGCGTAGATGGCCTGCAGGCCCATCCTTCCATTCGCGCCCCTGATGGCAACCTTGATAACAGGAACCTTTTCTCTGATATCCATGTTAACCTCCACCTGTTTTGTGATTTCCCGTGAATGATGGTTTATCGGCGAATCCCGAAATTGAGTTCCTCATGTTCTTATATCAAATCCGCCGTGTTCAGGCAAGGATATGAAGGCGCCTGCCCGGCTCTCCGGGAACGGGACAGGTCGGTCGGAACCGGCCTTCTATCCTTCCCGGCGTGTGAAAACAGGGGGTTTGGGGAATGAATACCCCCCGTTTCCGGGCTGTCATCCTTTTCCCGGAAAATATTTCCTGTTATAAGGTGCCCATGACGGAAGTGGACATCACCATCGTCGGCGCGGGGGTCATCGGCCTCGCCATCGCCCGGGAGCTGAGCTCCGGAACGGGACAGGTGGCGGTCCTCGAGAGGGAAGCCGGCCCGGGCATGGGCATCAGCTCCCGGAACAGCGAGGTCGTCCACGCCGGGATCTACTATCCCACGGGCTCGCTCAAGGCCAGGCTCTGCGTCGAGGGTTCGCGGCTGCTCTCTTCGTTCTGCCTGCGCTTCGGGGTCCCGTTCTCCCGGATCGGAAAGGTCATCGTCGCCTCGTGCCCCGGGGAAACACCCGCCGTGGAGGAGCTCCACCGGCAGGGCGTCGAAAACGGGGCGGAGGGGCTGACCCTCATAAACGGGAAGGAGCTCGCGAAACGGGAGCCCCACGTGAGCGGGGACTGCGCCCTCCTCTCCCCCCACACCGGCATCGTCGACACCCACCGGCTCACGAAAACCCTCGAGAGGCACTGCCTGGGACAGGGGGCCTCGATCCTGTACCGCACCGGGTTGTCCGGTATCGAAAAGAAGCCTTCGGGCTACCTGTGCAGGGCTGAGGGCCCCGGGGGAAGCACGTACCGGTTCTTCTCGAGGGTCGTGATCAACGCCGCGGGACTCGACGGAGACAAGCTCGCACAGCTCGCAGGCATCGACCCCGACGAGGCCGGATACCGGATCTTCCCGCTGAAGGGCGAGTATTTCCGGGTGAGGGGGAGCAAGGGCTCCCTGGTGAACGGGCTCGTGTACCCGGTGCCCGAGCGTAACCTCGCGGGACTGGGGATCCATGCCACCAAGGATCTTGCCGGGAGCCTCCGCCTGGGTCCGAACACCCTCCCCGTCGACAGCTCCGGCTACGACGTGGACCCCTCGCATGCCTCGGCGTTCTACGAGAGCGCCCGGGTGCTGCTCCCCTTCCTCGAGCCCGATGACCTCTGCCCTGACATGGCGGGCATCAGGCCGAAAATCCAGAAACCGGGCGGCCCGGCGAGGGACTTCGTGATCTGCCACGAGGACGGGCGCGGACTGCCGGGCATGATCACCCTGGCGGGCATCGAATCCCCCGGACTCACCTCCTGCCTCGCCATCGCGTCCTCCGTGAAGGGCCTGCTGAAGGGGGCGGGGCTGACGCGATAGGGGCGCGCCCCGGCTGTCACACCCCCGCGAAAGCGAGGAGGTCGGGCAATCACTTCACTCCGCGATACGATGAACGCGCCACACCCCCGCGATCGCGGTGGGACCGGGACCGCAGGGCGGGGGATTCAGGCTGCGAACACCGTCCTGCCCGCCACGATCGTGCGGACCACCATGCCGGTGAACTTCATGCCCAGAAACGGCGTGTTCTTCGACTTGGAGAGCACGGCCCCCTCGTTCAATACCCACTCCTTCCCGGGATCGAACAGCACGATGTCTGCCCGCGCCCCGGGAGAGAGCGTGCCCCCCTCCACCTTGAGAATTCCGGCCGGGTTGACGGTGACCTTTTTCAGAAGATCCATGAAGTCGAGCGCGTGCTCCCGGTGCAGCAGCATGAGGGCGGGCAGCAGGGTCTGGAGGCCGATGATGCCGAAGGGCGCCAGGTCGAAGTCGAGGTCCTTCTCGTCCTTCGCGTGGGGGGCGTGGTCCGTGGCGATGCAGTCGATGACCCCGGATTTGAGGCCCTTTACGAGGGCCCGGCGGTCCTCCTCGGTCCTGAGCGGAGGGTACATCTTCGCATCGGTGTCGTATCCCCCGGTTCGCTCCTCGGTGAGCAGGAGGTGGTGAGGGGTCGCGTCGCAGGTGACCTTCACCCCGCTCTTTCGCGCCTGCCTGACGATGTCGAGGCCAGTCTTCGTGGAGAGGTGGGTGATATGGACGGGAACCCCGGTGTACCCGGACAGGAGCACGTCCCGGGCGACCACGACGTCCTCGCAGGCGGCCGGTATGCCCCCGAGGCCGAGCCGCGAGGAGAGGGCGCCTTCGTTCATGACCCCCTCGCCGCTCAGTCCCCTGTCCTGGCAGTGGGTGATCACGGGCAGGCCGAAGGTGGCCGCGTACTCGAGCGCCCTCCTCATCATGGCAGCGCTCTCGACGCTCTTGCCGTCGTCGGACACGGCGACGATGCCCGCCTCCTTCATGAGCCCCATTTCGGCGAGCTCCGTTCCCTTGAGCCCCTTCGTGAGCGCTCCCACGGGGAGCACCCGCACGAGTGCCCTCTCGGCGGCCTTCTGCACGATGTAGCGGGTTACGGAAGGGTTGTCGTTCACGGGATCCGTGTTGGGCATGCACGCCATGGCGGTCACGCCCCCGGCGGCGGCGGCCCTGCTCCCGGACACGATGTCTTCCTTGTACTCGAAGCCCGGGTCCCGCAGGTGCACGTGCATGTCGATGAGCCCGGGAAGCACCCACAGCCCCTTCGCGTCCACCGCCCCGGCCCGCGCGCCCCCGGCTCCGCCGGGGTGGACGCCCTCGATGAGGCCGTCTTTGACCTGGATATCCCCGACCCGGGCCGTGCCGCTTGAGGGATCGAATATCGTTCCGCCGTTAATCCACATTGGCTGCTCCTCCCAAGGAGAGGTAAAGCAGGGTCATCCGGATGGCCACCCCGTTCTCCACCTGGTCGAGGATGATCGAGCGGGCGGAGTCCGCGGCGTCATGGGTGATCTCCACGCCGCGGTTCATGGGGCCCGGGTGCATGATCACCGCGCCGTCCTTCATGGCTTCCACCCTCTTCCTGTTGAGGCCGTAAAAGGTCGAGTACTCCCTGATGTCCGGGAAAAACCTCTCGTTGAGCCGCTCCATCTGGACGCGGAGCATCATGACCGCGTCGGCGGAGGGGATGACCGGGTCGAGCTCGGTGGACACCCGTGCGTTCCAGGTTTCGACCCCGGGGGGCAGCAGGGTCTTCGGGGCCACGAGGGTCACCCGTGCCCCCATCCTGGTGAGCCCGTAGACGTTGGAGCGCGCCACCCGGGAGTGCATGATGTCGCCCACGATGGCCACGTTCAGGCCTTTGAGCGAGCCGAACCGCTCCTTGAGCGAGTACATGTCCAAAAGGGCCTGGGTGGGGTGCTCGTGGTAGCCGTCGCCGGCGTTGATCACCGAGCAGGGGAGGAGCTCGGCCATCTTTCTGGGGATGCCCGCGTGGGGGTACCTGATCACGATGCAGTCGGGCGCCATGGCCATGACGTTGGATGCCGCGTCCATGATCGTTTCCCCCTTCGAGAAGGACGACCCGGCCTGGGACAGGGCGGTGGTGTCCGCGCTCAGGCGCTTGGCCGCGATCTCGAAGGAGAGCCGGGTCCGGGTGCTCGCCTCGTAGAACAGGAGCACTACGGTCTTGCCCCTCAAGGTAGGCACCTTCTTGATGTCCCGCTTGGAGATCTCCTTGAAGGAGGACGCCATGTCGAGGATGTGCCCGATCTCCCCCGCCGTGAGCTCCTGGATGCCGATGAGGTCCTTGTGGGCCCACTTCATTTCTTCACCCCGCTCAGGATCACGTCCCTGATGGTGGTCTCATCCTTGCCCGCTTCGAGCTTGAGGACCTTCTCTTCGGGGATGTCCACCTGCCGGCCCACGAAGTCGGGCTGGATGGGAAGCTCCCGGCCGCCCCGGTCGAAGAGGACCATGAGGTAGATTCTCCGGGGCCGGCCCAGGTCGACGATGTGGTCGATGGCCGCCCGCACCGAACGGCCGGTGTTGAGCACGTCGTCGATGAGCACCACCCGTTTGCCCTCCACGGAGAACGGGATGTCGGTGCGCCTCACCTCGGGGTAGAAGAGCCGCTTGGAGAGATCGTCCCGGTAGAGGCCGATGTCGAGCGTGCCAAGGGGGATGCGTTTGCCCGCCCGCTCTTCGATGAGCTTGACGATGTTTCTGGCCACGAGCACGCCGCCGCTCCTGACCCCGATGAACACCACGTCTTCCCAGGAGGCGATGTCCTGCATGAGCTTCGTTGCGAGCTCATTGAGGAGGTCCCTGATCTCCCGCTGGCTTATGGCTTTCTCCCGCATACCCCTCCCTTACCTGACGATATGGCCCATTCTCCCGAAGCGGACCCAGTGCCTTGCGCTGTCCCAGGAAAAGTAGATGATGAAGGCCTTGCCCTTGATGTTCTGGATCGGCACGAAGCCCCAGAACCTGCTGTCATAGCTCTGGTCCCGGTTGTCGCCCATGACAAAGCAGGCTCCCGGCTCAACCTTCACAGGGCCGAAGTTGTCCCGCACCGCGCCCTGGCCCTGGGTGAGAATGAACGGGTCCGTGTGTTTCTCGGCGTCCATCCTGAAGGGGGCGCCGTTGATGTAAACCTTTTTTTCCTTGACCTGGATCGTGTCCCCGGGCACGCCGATGACCCTTTTCACGAAATCCATGGCGTGGTTCCCCGGGAAGGTGAAGATGACGATGTCTCCGCGAGCCGGGACCCGGTCCCCTCCCCAGATCTTCCGCGTGGTGAACGGCACGGTCAGGCCGTAGTTGTATTTGGTTGCCAGGATGTGGTCCCCCTTGAGCAGGGTGTCTTCCATGGACGACGACGGTATGCGGTAGGCCTGCAGGATGAAGGCCCTGATGATCATGGCAATGACGAAAGCGACCACGAGGGCCTCTACCCAGTCTCTTACCGCGTTCTTCTGCTTTGCTGTGCTCAACTCTTGCTCCTTCTTTCGTCCTGTGCGCAGGCGCTCTTTTCGCTTTGCCCTGTCACGCTTTTTATCAGAATATTACCTGCAACTAAAGTCGATTTCCGCTTCGGTATGCTCTAGCACAGTCGGGGAGAGCATGGGTAGGGGGGATTTGCGGGCAGGAGCCTTCAGACCAGGCCGGTCTTCCGGTACTCGAAGAGATACTCCTTTATATAGTGCCCCAGGGAAATCTGCCAGGCGGGCATGAGCTTCCCGGTTGCCTCGACAAAGCGCTTGGTGGAAAGGATGCTTCGGGCCGGCCTCGGCGCCGGAAGAGGATACTCCGTTGTCGGGATGGGGACAACCTCGGTGGGCAGGTCCACGAGTTCGATTGCTTTCTTTGCCAGGTCATACCAGGTGGCGTGCCCGCGGTTGCAGACATGGTAGATCCCCGAGGCGCCGCGCTCCATGAGCAGCCTGATGGCCCGGGCAAGGTCCTTCGAATAGGTGGGAGAGCCCCACTGGTCGTTCACCACCGAGATCCTGTCCCGGTCCTTGGCGAGGTTCAGGATGGTGGACACGAAGTTTTTCCCGTGGGGACCGAAGAGCCACTGGGTCCTGACGATGAGGTAGTGCTCGATGCCTTCCCGCACCGCCACCTCGCCCGCGTACTTGGTCTTGCCGTAGACGCTCACGGGGTCGGCCTCGTCTGTTTCCGTGTAGGGGGCTTCCCTGGTGCCGTTGAAGACGTAGTCCGTGGAAATGTGCAGGAGCTTCACCCCGAGTTCCTCGCAGGCCCGGGCGAGATGGCCCGGCGCCCGGGCGTTGAGCTCCCAGGCGGCTTCCCTGTCCGTCTCACACCCGTCCACGTTGGTGTAGGCGGCGCAGTTCACGAGCCAGTCCGGCCTCAGGGACACGAGGGCGGCCCGGATGGCCACGGGGTCGGTGATGTTCAAGGGGATGCTCGGGAGCCTGACGTCGGTGCCCGTGACCGTGTCGCCCGCCCCGGCGCACACATGCGCCACCTCATGGCCGAGCAGGCCCTGGACGCCGGTGATGAGGACGTTCATCGGTTCGCGTACATCCTTTCATAATACGACTGGTAGTCGCCCGAGAGGATCTTTTCCCACCAGGTTCTGTTGTCGAGATACCACTGGATGGTCTTCCGCATGCCCGTCGGAAAGTCCACCTCGGGTCTCCAGCCCAGCTCCGCCTCGCTCTTCGAGAAGTCCATGGCGTAGCGGAAATCGTGGCCGGGCCGGTCTTTCACGTACCTGAGGAGGGACTCGTCCCTGCCGAGGCGTTCCAGGATGAGGCGGACGATCTCGATGTTCTGCTTTTCCGCGTCGCCGCCCAAGTTGTAGGCCTCGCCGGTCCTTCCCTTCTCCGCCACGGCCACGATGCCGCGGCAGTGGTCGTCCACGTAGATCCAGTCCCGGATGTTCTTCCCGTCGCCGTAAACCGGGAGCTCCTTTCCCTGCGAGGCGTTGATGACCATGAGCGGGATGAGCTTTTCCGGGAACTGGTACGGCCCGTAGTTGTTGGAGCACCGGGTGACCACCGCATCGAGCCCGAAGGTGTGCACGTAGGCTCTCACCAGGAGGTCCGCCGACGCCTTCGCCGCCGAATACGGGCTGTTGGGCGCCATGGGGAGATCTTCCCGGAACTTGCCCTCCGGGCCCAGGCTGCCGTAGACCTCGTCGGTGGAAACCTGCAGGAAACGCTTCACCTTGTGTTTTACCGCGGCGTCGAGGAGCACCTGGACGCCCAGCACGTTGGTCCGGATGAACACGCCCGCGTCCTCGATGCTGCGGTCCACGTGCGACTCGGCGGCAAGATTGAGGACCAGGTCGAAGGCGTCCGAGCTGAAAATCCCGGCCATGGCCCTTATGTCCGCGATGTCCGCCCTGATGAACGCGTACCTGCCCGGATAGGCTTTCTCGAGCCCCAGGGTGTTTTCGAGGTTCCCGGCATAGGTGAGGAGATCGAGGTTCACGATCTTCCAGTCCGGTTTGTTTTCGAGGATGTACCTGATGAGGTTCGTCCCGATAAAGCCGCAGCCGCCAGTGAGCAAAACGTTCATCGCCGCCCTCTCTTTCTTCCGCCCTTATTCGTCGTCCGAAAAGCCGGGCCCTTCCCCTGCGTATTCCACGCTCACCAGGTAGAGCCCCTGGGGAGGCGCCGTTGGTCCGGCCTTGGTGCGGTCCCTGAGCCCCAGTATCTGCGCCATCCCTTCGGGGGACGTCTTCCCCTGTCCCACCGGAATGAGCGTCCCGACGATGTTTCTTACCATATGCCGGAGAAACCCGCTACCCCTGATGAAAAAGAACACCTGGGAACTCTTTGAGAATACCCGCGCTTCCAGAATTCTTCTTGTCGTGGTCCTGACCGACGAACCCGACCCCATGAATGACCGGAAGTCGTGCTCGCCCTGAAGCATCCGGGCTGCCCGATCCATGGCCGCGACGTCGAGGTCCCCCGGGAGGTGCAGGGCGTAGCGGACAAGGAACGGGCTCATGACCTCCGCCGTGTCCACGAAGTACAGGTAGCTCTTCGCCGTGGCCCGGTACCGGGCATTGAAATCGGGCCCCGTCTTTCTGACCTCCCTCACGGATATGTCCGGGGGGAGCTTCGAGTTCATCGCCTTGAGCAGGCCCTCTTCGGGTATGACCGAGGCCGACTCGAAGCTGATCACCTGCCCGAAGGCGTGCACGCCCGCATCGGTACGCCCGGAGGCGGTCACCCGGACCGCGTGTCCGAGGATCTCCCCCAGCGCCTTCTCCACCGTCTCCTGGACGGAGGGCTCACCCGCCTGCACCTGCCAGCCGTGATAACCGGAGCCGTCATATGCGAGGGTCGCTTTGAATTTCCTTATTCCTGGCATCATTCTTGCCGATGAATATATGAAGATATCACTGGGGGGCAAGCGGAAATATGTTTTTCTTCGACGCTGACACGAAAGAACACCGACCTTTGTCGCTGCACGTCTCCTGTCCCGAAGAAGGCCTGTCCTTCTGGGGAAGGACCAGCGACATCACGTCCCGCGACCTCTGCATGGAGGTGCCCACGACGCGGATAAAGACCTCGCTCATGGGATTCATCAACAAAGATGTAATCATCCGATTCGAAAATGTGATCATTGCCGGGAACATCTGCTGGTACACCATCGAAGGCGACTACTACCAGATCGGCCTTGCCGTGAGCAAGAAATGCCGCGCGGCATGGAAAGAGCTCGTGGCCGTGAGCGACCGGCTCGCCGTCCAGGCAAGGGCCCATCAGCCGGCGTCGTAGCTCAGCCCAGGGGAATCTCCCCCACCCCCGCCTCGTCGAGCTTGCCGAGGGTCACCATGGTGATCTTCGAGCGCTGAAAGATTTCCCCCGCCAGCTCCACCACGTCGGAAGCCTTCACCCCTTCAATGCTCCGGATCACCTCGTCCACGGATATGTCCCGGCCGTAGTAGATCTCGTTTTTGGAAAGGGAGGACATCCTGTTGACCGAGCTTTCCCGGGAGAGCAGGAGGTTGCCCTTGATCTGGGTTTTCACGTCATCCATGGAGATCCCGCCGAAGTCGCCCTTCTTGAGCTTTTCCATCTGGGCGGCGATGACGTCGATGGTCTGCCGGACGTGCTCGGGGGTGGCGGCGGCGTAGGCGGCAAGCACTCCGCAGTCCCGGTAGGAGCTCACGTACGAGTAGATGGAGTACACCAGGCCCAGCTTCTCCCGGGCTTCCTGGAAGAGCATGGAGCTCATGGATCCGCCGAGGATGGTGTTGAGGACGATGAGTGCCCACCGGGAGTCGTCCACCATGGAAGCGCCGGGTGTGCCCAAGGTGATGTGAACCTGCTCGATGTCCCGGGTGAACACCCGGGTCTTGCCAGAGAATTCCGGTCGGGCGGCAATGGCGCCTCCGCTCATGGCGACGTTCTTCAGCCCGCCGAACCTCGTGGCGGCAAGGTCGACGAGGTGCTCATGGTCGAGGTTTCCCACTCCCGAGACGATGATGGACGACGGGGCGTAGAGGGTGGATATGAAGTCGAGGACGTCGTTCCTGCCTATGCTCCCCACGCTCTCCACCGAGCCGAGGATGGGAACGCCCAGGGTGGACTTCTGGAAGAAGGCCTCGGCGAAGAGGTCCGTGATGTAGTCGTCCGGGGTGTCCTCGGTCATCCTGATCTCCTGGACGACCACCTTCTTTTCCTTTTCCATCTCCCCGGGATTTATCAGGGAGTCCAGGAAAAGGTCGAAGAGGACGTCGGAGGCCTTGTCGAGGTACTCGTCGAGCACCCTGGTGTAGTAGACGGTGTATTCCTTGGCTGTCTGGGCATTGAGCACTCCGCCCAGGGCATCGATTTCCTTGGCGATCTGGACGGCGCTTCTCCTCGTCGTCCCTTTGAAGAGCATGTGCTCGGTGAAGTGGGCCATCCCTTCACGCCCCGGGGGGTCGCTCCGGGAGCCCACGCTCACCCAGATGCCGAGGGTCGCGGAGCGCACCTCCGGCATCTTTTCGGAAATGATGCGGACGCCGTTTTCAAGAACTGTTTTTTCAAGCATCGGAACGGGCGTCAGCTTGTCGTGTCGTTGAGCGCGTCTTTCCGGCTGAGTCGAATCTTGCCGGTCTTGCTGTCGATCCCGATCACCTTGACGATGACCTCGTCGCCTTCCTGGACCACGTCCCGGACGCTCTTGACCCGCTCGTTCGAAAGCTGCGAGATGTGGATGAGCCCGGAGTCGCCGGACGGGAAGTCCACGAACGCGCCGAAATCCATGATCTTCGCGACCACGCCGGAGTAGACGCGGCCGAGCTCGAGCTCCTTGGTGAGGGCCTGAATCATGTCGACCGCCATCTGGGCATGGGCATCGTCGGGCGAGAAGATGTCCACGCGGCCGGAGTCGTCGATCTCGATCTTGGTGTCCGTCTTGGCGATGATGTCCTTGATCACCTTTCCGCCAGGGCCGATGACGTCCCGGATCTTCTCCGGGTTGATGGTCATGGTGAAGATCCGCGGGGCGTACGGGGAGATTTCGCCCCGGGGCCGGCTGAGGGTCTCGTTCATCTTGCCCAGGATGGACAGCCTGGCCTGGCGCGCCTTCTCCAGCGCCTCGGCCAGCACCTGCTCGGGCAGGCCGCTGATCTTGATGTCCATCTGGAGGGCGGTGACGCCCTCGGCGGTTCCGGCGACCTTGAAGTCCATGTCGCCCAGGTGGTCTTCGTCGCCGAGGATGTCGGTGAGGATCATGTATGCGTCGTCTTCCTTGATGAGCCCCATGGCGATGCCCGCCACGGGCTTCTTCATGGGCACGCCCGCATCCATGAGCGAGAGCGATCCGCCGCAGATGGTGGCCATCGAGGAGGAGCCGTTCGACTCGAGGATCTCGGAGACGAGCCGGATGGTGTAGGGGAACGCACCATCTTCGGGGAGCATCTTGCTCAGGGCGCGCTCGGCGAGGTTGCCATGCCCGATCTCCCTCCTGCTGGGGCCCCTGAGCATGCGGACCTCGCCCACGCTGAAGGGCGGGAAGGAGTAGTGGAGCATGAAGGATTTCGTGGTCTCGCCCATGAGGGTTTCGACCCGCTGCTCGTCCCGGGGGGTGCCCAGCGTGGTGGTTGCGAGCGCCTGGGTCTCGCCCCTGGTGAAGAGGGCCGAGCCGTGGGTGCGCGGCAGCATGCCCACCCTGCATTCGATGTTCCTGATCTGGTCGAAGGTTCTGCCGTCGATCCGGATTTTGCTTTCTTTCATGTACTTGCGGGTAACTTCTTTTTCCACCGCATCGAAGAGCACGTTCACGATCAGCGCCCGCTCATCGGTGCCGTCGGAGAGACTCTCGAGCGCCTGCGCCCGGAGCTCGTCCGCAACGGCGTGCCGCTGCTGCTTCGACAAGCCGCTCTTCATCATCTCGAGCATCCTGCCCTCGGCGATGGCCTTGACCTGAGCGTAGAGCTCTGGGTCTTCCTTGAGCGGGACAAACTCGCTCTTGGGTTTGCCGGCCTTGGCCTTGAGTTCGTCGATGGCGTCGCAGATCTCCTTGATGCGCTTGTGGGCGAAGGCGATGGCGTCGATGACGGTCTTCTCGGAGAGCTCTTCCGCTTCACCCTCGACCATGACGATGGCGTCGCGGGTTCCCACGACCATGAGCTCCAGCTGGCTGTTCTCGAGCTGGGCCACGGAGGGGTCGATGACGAACTGGCCGTCGATGAGGCCCACCCTGACCGCCCCGATGGGGCCGGCGAAGGGGATGTTCGACACGGACAGGGCCGCCGAGGCGCCGTTGATGGCCATGATGTCCGGTGTGTAGGCCGGGTCCGCGGAAAGGACCATGGCGATGATCTGGGTTTCGTTGCGGTAGCCCTTGGGGAACAGCGGCCTGATGGGCCGGTCGATGGCGCGGGCGATGAGGATTTCCAGGGCGCCCGGCCTGCCGTCCCGCTTGATGAACCCGCCCTTGATCCTGCCGGCGGCATAGCTCATTTCCTGATATTCCACCGTCAGGGGAAGAAAATCTATCCCTTTGCGCTCATCCTTCGCAGACGTCGCGGTGACGAGAACCACGCTGTCGCCCTGGTATACGAGGACGGAGCCGCTCGCCTGCCTGGCTACTTCCCCAACGGAAAAGATAAGAGGCACGCTCGTGCCTCGTGTTTCTATTTTCATGTCGACCTCTACTTCCGGAGATTGAGTGACTGTACGAGTTCCCGATAACGCTTGACGTCACGATCCTTGATATAGTTGAGGAGCCTTCTCCTCTGTCCGACGAGCATGAGCAGACCTCTCCGGGAATGGTGGTCCTTTTTGTGAACCTTGAAATGCTCGGTGAGATCGTTGATGCGCTTCGTGAGTATGGCTACCTGGACATCCGGGGAGCCGGTGTCGCTGTCATGTCTCTTGTACTGCTTGATGATGTCTGTTTTTTCCTCAACGCTTAAAGACACTTCGTTTTCCTCCTGCGTACCTTTCTTCAATGAGTTATACAAGCATGGGACTTTAACATATGATTCCTTCTGCTGTAAATAGCTAATCCGGTCTGAATCCCCGTTCGATGTACCCCCATATGCCCCCCGAGGGCTGGTACCGGGCCACGCACAGCAGCTGCCCGTCCAGGCTCATCATGGCGACATGTTTTCCCTCGGAGACCTCCACCTCGTCCTTCATCCAGGAAAACTGGATGGGGTTCCCCTCGAGGATCGCCTTCTGCCCGGCAGGGATGACCCGCGACTTGGGTATGTGGAGCGCGCCGGAAAGGGGAATGACCACCTCCTCGCCCGCGTCGGCCTTTTCCCGGAGCTCTTCCAGGGTGAGCGCGTCCTCAAGGTGGAAGCCCTCGCTCCTGAGCCTCCTGAGCTCCCGGAGATACCCGCCGAAGCCCAGGTAAGCCCCCAGGTCGCGGGCGATGGCCCTGATATAGGTTCCGCGGGAGCACACGATGCGGACCTCCATCCAGTCCGGGCCGAAGCCCAGGATTTCGGCCTCCACGATGTGGACCCGCTTTTCCCGGGGCTGGACGTCCATGTTCGCCCGGGAGAGCTTGTAGAGGGGCTTGCCCTGGTATTTCTGGGCACAGTACTTGGGCGGGACCTGGCTGATCCAGCCGAGGTTGTTCAGGAACCACGCCCTTGCCTTTTCTCCGTCGATGCTCACGTCCGGGAAGCGCTCGAGGGGGGCCCCGGTGACGTCGTCGGTGTCGGTGTTCATGTCGAAGCCGATGGTGGCGATGTACTCCTTCTGCTGGTCGTGCATGAAGGGCAGGAGCTTCGTGCCCTGCCCCAGCCCGACGCACAGGAGGCCCGTGGCGAAGGGGTCCAGCGAACCGAAGTGCCCCGCCCTCCTGACATTCAGGATCCTCATGACCTGGTCCACCACCTTGCGGGAGGTGATGCCCTGCCCCTTGTCTATCAGGACGATGCCTTGCCTGCCCACTTCATTCCTTCCTCGATGACCTGCTCGATGAGCTCGTCCGCCCTTCCCTTGATCGTGAACCCGGCCGCCATGCCGTGGCCGCCGCCGCCAAAGGCCCGGGCCGTCTTCAGGGCCGCCTCGGTGCCCTTGCTCCGGATGGAGGCATGCACCGTGTCCGGGTTGAGCTCCCGGAGCAGGATGATGAGCTCGGACCCCGCGAGCGAGGCGAGCTCCTCGATGATGCCCGATGCGTCCTCGGGAGTGGCCCGCAGGTCTCTGAAGTCCCGGTAGCAGATAAAGCTGCCGTAGACCCTGCCGGCCTGGATGAGCCGGTCCATGGTGATGCAGAGGATCTGGTAGTACTTCAGGCTCCTCGTCTTCTTGAGCCGGTAGGCGATGGAGTTCGGGTCGGCCCCTGCCCGGACGAGGTCGTAGGCCGTCTTGAAGACCTTGGCCGTGGTGTTGGAATGCATGAACCCGCCCGTGTCACCGAAGAGCCCCATGTAGAGGTTCGAGGCCATGGCCGGGGTGATCTCGGTCCCCAGCTCCCTGATGAGCTCGTAGACCATCTCCGAGGCGGAGGACTTGCCCGGGTCGATCCAGGAGACGATGCCGTCCTCGGCCTTCGTGCGGTGGTGGTCCACCACCACGATCTCTCCCTGGGGGGTGACCCCCGCGAGGAGCTTCCTGTCGGAGACGTCGACCATGATGGAAATCTGGGGGCTTATGCCCTTGTCGTTCTTCGGCTCGGGGGTGAAGAGGAGGGTGTCCGGGATGGGAGTCGGGTAGATGAGCCGCACGGACTTGCCCAGGGCGATGAGGGCGAAGGCCAGGGCGCGGCTCGACCCCACGGCGTCTTCGTCCGGCCCCTCGTGGGTCATGATCTCGAAGCGGTCATGCCCCCTGATGATGTCAGCTATCCTTGTCTTCATCCTTGTCCAGCTTGTCGAGGAGTTCGTCTATCTTGGTGCCGTAGTCGAAGGACCGGTCGTAGTGAAAGGAAACCTCCGGCACGTGCTTGAGCCTGAGCTCTTTTCTCAGCTCGTGGTGTATGAATCCCGCGGTGCTGTCGAGGCCCTGCTGGGCCTGCTCCCTCTTCCCGGGGTCGAAAACGCAGAAAAAGACCCGGCAGAGCTTCATGTCGACGCTCACCTCCGCGCCGGTGATCGTCACCCCTTCGACCCGGGGGTCCTTCACCCTGCGCAGGAGGAGCTCCGCGATGGTCTGCCGGAGAAGGTCGCCCACGCGCGCCTGTCTTTTCGTCACGAGCTTCATAGGTGCACGATCTCCACATGGCGGTCCAGCAGCTCGACGTCCGGGTGCTCCGAAAGGCCGTGCGCGATCCGGTCGAGGGCGGAGTTGACGAACGTCGCGTCGTTGGAGACGATGGCGAAGCCCAGGGAGCACGCCTGCCACTTGTCCTGGTCCTCCACCTCGGCCACGGAGACGTTCATCTTCCCGAAGCGGTCCTTCAGGGACTTCACGACCTTTCGCTTTTCCTTGAGCGACCGGGCCCCCGGGATGGACAGCTTTACTTCAAGGGCGCCTATGACCACAGAGGAACTGTCTCGACTTTCTGCTGGGTGTATGCCTCTATGACATCCCCGACCTTCAGGTCGTTGTACCCGGCGAGGCCCACCCCGCACTCATACCCGGCGGCCACTTCCCGCGCGTCGTCCTTGAAGCGCCTGAGGGAATCGATCTTGCCCTGGAAGACGACGACGTTGTCCCGCAGGAGGCGGACGCTCGCCCCCCGGGCGATCAGGCCTTCCGTCACCATGCACCCGGCGATGACCCCGATCTTGGGGACCTTGAAGAGGTCCCTGACCTCGGCCCTGCCCTGGACCACTTCCTCGTACACGGGCTCGAGCATGCCCGTCAGCGCCTGCTTGATGTCCTCGATGAGGTCGTAAATGATGGTGTAGAGCCTGATGTCGACGTTGTACTTCTTGGCCAGCGCACGCGCGGTGGGCTCGGGCCTCACGTTGAAGCCGAGCACGATGGCATGGGCTGTCGAGGCCAGGAGAACGTCATTCTCCGTGATGCCGCCCACCGCGGAGTGGATCACGGTGATGCGGAGCTCGGCGCCGGTGTCGATGCCTTTCACCGAGCCCTCGATGGCCTCCACTGAGCCGTGGACGTCTCCCTTGATGATCAGGTTGAGATCCTTGACCTTGCCCTCCTGGACCTGGCTGTAAAGGTCCTCGAGGGTGATCTTCTCCTTGGTGTCCTGCTTCTTGAGCTGCTGGATCTTTTTTTCGTCCTGGAAGTAGGCCACGATCTCCTTGGCCTTCCTCTCGCTGGGCACGGCGAAGAACGTGTCGCCCGCCGACGGGAGCTCGGAGAACCCGATGAGCTCCACGGGGGTGGCGGGGCCGGCCTCGTTCATGGGCTTGCCGGTGAAATCGTACATGGCCCTGGCCCTGCCCCAGGTGGGGCCCACCACGAAGATGTCGCCCCGGGTGAGGTGCCCGCTCTGGATGAGCACCGAGGCCATGGGCCCCCGGGCCTTGTCGAGGCGGGACTCGAGGACGATGCCCCGGGCCAGGCCCACGGGGCAGGCCCTGATGTCCATGACCTCGGCCTGCAGGAGGATCATTTCCAGCAGGTCTTCGAGCCCGATGTGCTGCTTGGCGGAGATGTCCACGTAGATGGTGTCGCCGCCCCAGGCCTCGGGGACGAGCCCCAGGTCGGAAAGCTGCTCCCGGACCCGCTGGGGGTTCGCGTTGGGCTTGTCGATCTTGTTCACGGCCACGACGATGGGGATGCCGGCGGCGCGGGCGTGGTTTATGGATTCCCTGGTCTGGTCCATGACGCCGTCGTCGGCTGCCACCACCAGGACGACGAAGTCCGTCACCTGGGCGCCCCGGGAGCGCATGGAGGTGAATGCCTCGTGACCGGGGGTGTCGATGAAGGTGATGGGCTTGCCCCTGAGCTGAGCCTGGTAGGCGCCGATGTGCTGGGTGATCCCGCCGAACTCGCTGTCCATGACGTTTTCCTTGCGGATGGCGTCGAGCAGGGAGGTCTTGCCGTGGTCGACGTGGCCCATGACCGTCACGACGGGCGGGCGGGGCTTGAGCTCGTCTTCGGTGAAGGTGGGAAGCGTGAGGTAGGTTTCCTTTATCTCGTCCCTGGCCTCTTCCACCTCATAGCCCAGCTCGTGGGCCACCAGGATCGCCTCGTCGGCGGAGATGTACTGGTTCTGGCTGGCGATGACGCCCATGTCGAGGAGGACCTTGATGACGTCGGATGCCTTGATGCCCATCTCTTTGGCCAGGTTGAACACGGTGATCGTCTTGCCGATGAGCAGCTTCTTTTTCTTCACCGTGGCCAGCATGCCCCCCATCCGCCGGTCCTTCTTTTTCTTGAACTTCTTGCCGAAGGCCCCCCGGTCGGAGCCGTAGAGGTCGGTCTGGGTGTAGACCTCCATCTCCTTGGCCTTCTTGGGCTTCTTTACGGCGCCCAGCCGCGCGGTCTTGTCCTCTTCCTTTTCCGGCTCTGCCGCCTCGACAACCTTGCCCTTCTTGCCCTTCTTGCCCTTCTTCTTGTCTTCCTTCTCTTCATCCCCCTTCGCTTCTTGTCCGGGGGTCCCGGCGGGCTTTTCCCGTTCGGGCGCTGGCGCTGCGCCGGCGGGCGCGGCGGCCTCCTCCCGTGCCTCTCCGGCCTGGGGAACGCTCTCTTCCTTTTTCTTTCCCTCTTTCTTTCCCTCGGTCGCCGCCTCGACAGCGGGGGCTTCCCCCCCGGCCGGCTCTGTTGTTTCCGCTTCGGCCTCGGGCTGCTCCTCGGCAGCCTTCAGGGCCTTTTTCTTTTCCTTCTTCTCCGGCTTCTTTTCGGCCTTGTCTTCCTTTTCCCCCGGGGATTCGGCCTCGGCCCCTCCGGGGAGCTCCTCTTCTGCCTTGGCCGGGGGGGCCACGACCTTGGCCCTGCGCCGGATGACGTTGGAGCTTACGCGCTTTTCCTCATAGGTTTCTTCCAGGGGCATATCGGGCTGCTTCTCGACGGCATCTTTCTGGAATCTCTTGCGTATCCTGTCGATATCGTGGACATCGATCATGCTCATGTTGTTTTCCAGGGATATGGCCAGGTCCTTGGCAATCTTCAAGATGTCCCTGGTCTCGACGGACAGCTCCTTGGCTAACTCAAAAACTCTCAACTTTTTCATAATGCCGGCCCCTTGGAAGAAAGCATTTCATACTTCTGCAGATTCATGGCCAACCGGTTCGCCAGGGGAAAGCCTTTCCTCACCGCGGCGCAGCAGCCCGCAGGGCCGCCGAGGGAGGCCGGCAGGGAAAAGATCCTGGTTTGTGAAGAATGCGCAGCAGTATGCATCTCCCCCTTCTCTTCCGGGGAACGCTCTGCGGCCACAAGGACAAGCTCGCTCTCCCCGGGAGGTGTCTCCTCGTCTCGGGCATCTCCAAGATAACCCGTTTTCTTGCAAAGTATGAGGTCTTTCTCTATGAATTTCAATATCGTTTCCTGTATCTCCACGATCGCTTCCCGGACGGTGTCCCGTGTTCTGAAATACGCCGCCCTCGTTTTCCTGTTCCGGTGAGCCTGTTCAAAGCACGCCGGCCCGGGGCAGAGATAAAAGCCCCTTCCGCCGCGGCTGCAGTCCGCATCAAAAACCGCCTGCCCTTCGTCGGACTTTACGAACCTCAGAAGCTCATCCTTCGGCCGCGCCTTCCTGCACCCGATGCACATCCGGTAGGGTCGATGCTTACTGTCCACTCGCTCCTGCCGTCGCCTTTTCTATTAATTTTTTTGCAAGTTCTTCGTCAATGCCTTCAAATTCCAGGAGATCCTCTTCCTTTGCCGTGGCAAGGTCCTCGAGGGTGTGGTAGCCCGCTTCCTTCAGGGCTTCCGCCAGGGCCTCGTCGATCTCCTCCATGTCCGCCAGGTCATTGTCGCCCTCGGCGTCGAAATCCCCGTCCCCCTCGAGCTCCTGCTCGGCGGCGAGCTGCTCCTGGGCCTGCTCGGAACGGACGTCGATCTTCCACCCCGTCAGCTTTGCCACGAGGCGCACGTTCTGGCCCTTCCTCCCGATGGCAAGGCTGAGCTGGTCGTCCGCCACCACGACGTCCATGCTCCAGGCGGCCTTGTCCACGATAACCTTCGACACCCGTGCGGGCGCCAGCGCGTTGCACACGAACCGCACCGGGTCCTCGGACCAGACGACGATGTCCTGGCGCTCGCCCTTGAGCTCCTGGATGACGTTCTGCACGCGGGCGCCCTTGACGCCCACGCAGGTCCCGACGGGATCCACCTTGGTGTCGTGGGACCGGACCGCGATCTTGGCGCGGATCCCGGGCTCGCGGGCCACCGCGACGATCTCCACGATGCCCTCGGTGACCTCGGGCACCTCCATCTCGTAGAGCTTCACCAGGAACCTCGGGTGGGTCCTCGAAAGCTCTATCTGGGGCTGCCGCAGGGACTTCGTCACGTCGAGTATCAGGGCCTGGATCCGGTCGCCGCGCCGGAACACCTCTCCGGGGATCATCTCCTTTTCCCGCAGGATCGCCTCGCCCTTGCCGATGTTCACGATGGCGTCCCTGCGGTCGAAGCGGTGGATGAACCCGGACACGAGCTCGCCCTTGCGGTCGATGAACTCGTTGTACACCGCATCACGCTCCACTTCCTTGACCTTCTGGACGATGACCTGCTTTGCGCTCTGCGCGGCTATCCTGCCCAGGCGGGAGGCATCGAGCTTTTCGCCCAGCTCGTCACCGATCTGGCAGTTGGGATCGAGGTTACGTGCATCATTCAGGGAAATCTGGATATTCGGATCTTCAACCTCGTCGGATATGACTTTGAACTGGAATACCTCCACCTCGTCGATCTCCGGGTTGTACTGCGCCTCGATGTTGTCGTAGTCCCCGTAGACCTTCTTGGCGGCGCTCTGAACCGCCGCCTCCACGACCTGGACGAGGTCTTCCTGCTTGAGGCCTTTTTCCTTCACGATCAGTTCAATCACTTTCGAAAGATTTAAAACCATAGCGGCTACTCCTAGAAATCGAAATCCAGATTGGCCTTCACGATGTCAGTCACATGGAGCGATAACTCGGAGCCTTCAGCTTCCAGAAGAACGGTGTCTCCCGCCAATCCTTTGATGGTCCCCCTGTATGTCCCCTCTTTGGTCACGATCTTGGCCTTTCTTCCCGAGAAGTGCTCAAAATCTTTCAATGTTTTAAGCCTTCTGTTCAAGCCGGGCGACGAAACCTCCAGCCGGTATGACCCCTCGATGGGGTCCTGGGCATCCAGGAGCAGGCTCGCCCTGCGGTTGACGGACACGCAGTCGTCCATCGACACGCCGTCCGGCTTGTCGATGGTCAGGCGCAGCAGCCCCCGGGAGAAGTCCAGCTCGATGAGCTCGAAGCCCATGAGCGTTATCTCCGGGGAAAGCAGCTCCGTCAACTGTTCCTGTATGCCTTTCTCGGTCATAGGAAATAAAAAAGTGGGCTAACGCCCACTTCGTTCCTCCCTCATTTCCTTTTCTTCCGCTTCCCGTAAGTGTTGCCTTAAGCGGGCAACGGGATTCGAACCCGCGACATTCAGCTTGGGAAGCTGACACTCTACCAACTGAGCTATGCCCGCACTGATCACTTTAAATAAAATATGACCTGTGGTTTGTCAACAAAACTTTAGCATAACTGAAAACTATGCCCTTGCCTGCACATTCCATGCAGGGGCCCGGGGAAAACACCGCCGTTGCGGGCATGTTCCACCGGGAACGGGCAAGACCCCCACGGTGGGGGGCGAGGGGCCCCGGCACAGGATTCTTTTTGCGGGTCAGCGCCTCGAGAGAATCAGGAGGCGGGGTCGGGGAGTATCTTCAGGAGCACGGACCGCATACGGGGGCCATCGAACTCGGCGAGGTAGAGGCCCTGCCAGGTGCCCAGGACAAGCGCCCCGCTCTCCACGAGGATGGTGACGCTCGAGCCCATGATGCTCGCCTTGATGTGGGCGTCCGAATTCCCTTCGAGGTGGCGGTAGCCCCCTGCTGCGGGCACGAGCCTCTCGAGGGTGGCGATGATGTCCTCCTTCACGGCGGGGTCGGCGTTTTCGTTTATGGTGATGCCGCACGTGGTGTGCGGCACGTAAACGATGAGGACCCCCGACGTCACGCCCTCGCTCTTGAGGAAGGCCTTGACGGTCGAGGTGATGTCGACCAGCTGTATCCGGGCGGCGGTTTTCACTTCCAGTCTTTTCAGCATGCTTCCATTTTACCCTCATTCTCCCTTTTTTTCGACAAAAAAAGCCGGTCGAAATTTTCGAGGACCTGCTCCCCCATCGCTTCGGGGGACACGCCCTTGATGCGGGCCATCTCCTCGACCGTCCTGATCATGTACGCGGGCTCGTTGCGCTTCCCCCGGTACGGGGCGGGCGACAGGAACGGGGCGTCGGTCTCGGCGAGGAGGGAGGGGGCGGGGCACAGGCGGACCACCTCCCGGAGCACCTCGGCCTTTTTGTAGGTGACCACGCCGGGAACGGAGAGGTAGAAGCCCTTTTCGAGGATGCGGGAAGCCATCCGCACGTCCCCGGAATAGCAGTGGAACACGCCGCCCAGCTGCCAGGCGTCGCACCGGTCGAGGACCTCGAGGGTCTGGGCGTGGGCGTCCCGGTCGTGGATGACCAGGGGAAGGGAGAGTTTCCGGGCAAGGGAGATGTGCGCTTCGAAGAGCTCCTTCTGGAGCGCTTCGCTTTGGGGGGTCCGGTAGAGGTCGAAGCCCGTTTCCCCCACGGCGACCACCTTGCCCCGGGCCGCGAGCCCTTCCAGGGAGAACACGTCCCGGGGAGAAAAGACCCCGGCGTTCTGGGGATGAATGCCGATGCTCGCATACAGGCCGGTCCGGGTGCCGGCGACCTCGACGGCCTCCCTCGAATCCTCCCCGTCGATGCCCACCAGCAGCATGCGGGCGACGCCGGCCGCGCACGCGCGATCCAGGACGCCCTCCCGGTCGCCCCGGTAGTCGCGGAAGTGGAGGTGGTTGTGGGAGTCCGCGGTGTTCACGCTACATGAGCCTCAAGAGCTCGCCGTGGAGCGGCCCGTTCGCCGCGAGCACGTTTCCTGAGCTCAGGTCCACGGCCGCCCCGTCGAAGCCCGTCACGACCCCGCCCGCCTCGCGGACGATGGCCATGCCCGCCGCTATGTCCCAGGGGCTCAGGCCCTCCTCCCAGAACGCATCGAAGGAGCCCCTGGCCACGGCGCACAGGTCGAGAGCCGCCGAGCCCATCCTCCTGATCCCCTGGGCCTGGGCGAGCACCCTGGCGAACCGGGAGAGAGACCCCTCGAGCGAATCCTTCAGATACGGGAAGCCCGTGGCCACCAGGGCGTCTATGAGGTGCGCTGCGGGAGAAACCCGGATCCGCCGGCCGTTGAGGAAGGCCCCTTTGCCGTGCTCCGATGAATACAGCTCGTCGAGCACCGGGCTGTAGCACACGCCCAGGTACGGCTCACCCTTTTTGTACAACCCGATGGACACGCAGAAAAAGGGGATGCCGTGGATGTAGTTCACGGTTCCGTCGAGGGGATCGACGTACCAGGTGTATTCGGAACCCGTCTCCTGGGTCAGGCCCTCCTCGGCGATTACCGAGTGCCCGGGGAATTCCCGCGAGATGGCGCCGATGATCATGTCCTGCGAGGCTTTGTCCACCCGGGTGACGGGATTGATGCGGCCCTTGAACGAGACGTCGAGGTCTGTGCCCAGGTTGTCCTTGAGGTACCTGCCCGCGTCCCTGGCGATGTGAATGATGAAATCCAGCATGGCCGCCCTTGCCAACCTCCCGGTTTTCATGTACCATAGATAACATGACCAGTGTTTACAAGATAAAAAAGGACCTGAAGATCCCCATGATCATCGCGACGCTCATGTCGATCCCCGTGTTCGGCGACCTGATGATCAACCGGGGCCTGCAGCCCTCCATGATGGTCCTGGCCCTTTTGCTCATGGTCCTGTTCTACATGCTCACCATCAACAACCTCCTGCGCAAGGTCACCATCACCGACCACGAGATCGCCGTGCGCTCCCTGGGCGGGGTGCGCCGCATCCCGGTGAGGGAAGTGACCTTCATCGACGGGGTGACCATGGGGTCGAAGCAGTTCGTCACCATCACGAGCAACAAGAAGCACACGTTCATCCCCAACAGCTTCGAGAATTTTTCGGGGATGCTCTCCGACATCGAATCCGCGGCAAAGGAAGAGGCGATCGGGGAAGGGTTCAAGGCGCTGAAGGAAAACGTCGTGCCCAGGAAAAGCGACGTCGCCGGGGCCTGGATCACCGTCATCGTCCTGGTCATCGTGACCTTCGTCATACTGTACCAGAAATGAGCGTCCGCACCCCCTGACCATCCCTGGAAAAACAACCTTTTTTTATTGTTTATTCAATTGGTTGCAGACGGTGTTTCACGTGAAACTTTTCTGTTCAAAATGTGTTTTTTTTATGGTAGAGCTTCATGGTGTGCCCAAGAATAATCAGCATATCGAATCAGAAGGGCGGGGTCGGTAAGACCACCACCGCCATAAATCTCGCTTCCTCCTTTTCCCTTCTGGGCAAGCGAACCCTGCTCGTGGACCTCGATCCCCAGGCGAACGCCACAACGGGCGTGGGCATCGACCCGGACACGGTTTCCTCACACGTGTACCACGTGATGATCGGCGAGAAGGACATCAACTCCGTCATCCTGCCCACGAAGCTCAAGGGGTTTTTCGTCGCCCCCAGCCACACCGATCTCGTGGGGGTGGAGGTGGAGCTCATGGGCATGGAGAGCCGGGAGCACATCCTGGCTCGCTGCCTCGAGAAGGTCGATGGCGGGTTCGACTACATCATCATCGACTGCCCGCCTTCGCTGGGGCTGCTGACCCTCAACGCGCTCACCGCCTCCCACTCGATCCTCATACCGGTCCAGTGCGAGTACTACGCCCTCGAGGGTCTCAAGAGCCTCCTGAACACCTTCAGGCTCGTGAAGAAGCGGCTCAACCCCGGCCTTTCCATCGAGGGGTACCTCCTCACCATGCACGACACCCGCACCAGGCTCAGCAACGACATTGCGGAAAACATGAAGGCGCACTTCGGCGCCCAGGTGTTCCGGACCATCATCCCCCGGAACATCAGGTTGTGCGAGGCGCCCAGCTTCGGCCTTCCCATCTGCCTGTACGACATCTCGTCCAGGGGAGCGCAGCATTACCTGATGCTCGCAAAAGAAGTTCTCTCCACGGAGGTTACGCATGAAGCCTAAGGCACGTTTGGGAAGGGGGATCGACGCGATCTTCGCGGATACCCTTCAGGATGACGCCGCCCTGGTCGTCGAGATCCCGGCTTCGGAAATCTACCCCAACCCCGCCCAGCCGAGGAAGACCTTCGACGAGCAGAGCATCGCCGAACTGGCGTCGTCCATCAAGGCGCACGGCCTTCTCTCGCCCATCGTGGTGAGGAAGATGAACACGAAGTACGAGATCATCGCGGGCGAGCGCAGGTTCCAGGCCTGCAAGGCCGCAGGCATCGAAAGAATACCCGCCATGGTCAAGGACATCTCCGACGCCGACGCCTTCAAGATCTCTCTGGTGGAAAACCTCCAGCGGGAGGACCTCAACCCCATGGAGGAGGCCGAGGCCTTTTTCACCCTCAAGGATAGGTTCCGTCTCACCCACCAGGACATCGCCGCCGCGGTGAACAAGGACAGGTCGACGGTGACGAACTCCATGAGGCTCGTAAACCTCCCCGTCGAGGCAAAGACCGCCCTGAAGGAGGGCGTCATCACCACGGGCCACGCCCGGGCCATCCTCATGGCCGAAGGGATCACCGCCCAGGTCGCCCTCCTCGGCAGGATCGTCGAGGGGGGGCTGAGCGTGCGGGACGCCGAGCGCCTCGCCTCGGTCAAAGGCAAGAAGCGCAAGCAGGGGAAAAGGAGGGATCCCTATCTCGAGGATTTGTCCTCCCGGCTGGGAGACAGGCTCGGGGCCCGTGTCCTGTGCTCCTGGGGCAAGAGCCGGGGCAGGATCGTGATCAGCGTCGGCTCCCGGGACGAGATGAAGAGGATCGTCGCGGAGCTTTGTCGACAGGAATCGCCCCTCTGAGGACCGGAAAAGAGGACATATCGACAGGGGAAGGCCGTTCGCCAGGCATGTCGATAAGTCATGAACCTGGTTTTGTAGTGGTCATTTTTCATGAATACAAAGGGATAGGGGAGATATGAACAAATCGACAGGATATAACAATATTCATTATCTAGAGGGAGAAAGAAAATGAAATGTAATATCGGAAAGACTTCTCTGCAGAACATGCTTTCGAAGGTTCAGGGGTTTACCGAGAAAAAATCCACTCTCCCGATCTTGAGCCACGTCCTCCTCGAGGCAAAGGACGACATCCTGCAGGTCAAGGCCACGGACCTCCACACCTCCATCCAGGTTACCGCCCCCTGCGAGGTGATCAAACCAGGTGCATGCGCCATAAACGGAAAAAGCTTTTACGATGTGATCAGCGCCCTGAACGACCAGTCCCTCCAGATATGGGTGGAAGACAACCTCAAGGCGCACATCCACTCATCCAAGAGCAAGATCAAGATGAACGTCATGGACGCTGAGGAATACCCCATGGTGGAATTCTCGGACATGGACAAGGGGTTTCCCATCGACCATTCGGTCATGAAACCCATGATAGAAAGGACGATCTTTTCGATCCCGTCCGCATCGGAAAGCGACAGCAAGTACACGCTGGGCGGGGCCCTGCTCACCTCCGGAAAGATCGACGCGAAGAAGGGATACATCGAGATCGTCTCCACGGACACCAGGAGGCTTTCGGTGGTGCGGCACGTCACGGAGAAGCCCTTTGACATGGGAGGGGGCATCATCGTGCCCAGAAAGGGCCTGCAGGAGATCAAAAGGCTCATGGACGGCAGGGAGGAGGATTCCAGCATCCTGCTCACCCGGAAATCCATCTTCTTCGTTTCCCCGGACACCCTCGCGACGGTGAGGCTCATCGACGGGAAATTCCCGGACTACCAGAGCGTCGTCTCCCTCGACAGCTTCCCCATCTACACGAGGATCAACGCCCAGGAGCTCTTCTCCGTACTGAAGGTGTGCGTGGCCATGGTGTCCGACCTGTCCAACTGCGTGAAATTCTCCTTCCAGAAAAACCGGACGGTGGTGTTCGCCAACAACCCTGACCAGGGAGAGGTCGAAACCCCCATCCCTTCCGAGCATTTCGGGCAGGAACTCGAGATCAACTTCAACCCGCGTTATTTCATGGACTGTCTCTCCTTTATAGAAGGCGAGACGGAAATCAGGCTGAAAGGTCCCCAGGGACCCTGCATGATAACTGATTCGGCAGAAACCGAGAGCAAATGGGTGATCATGCCCATGCGATTCTAGGAGGCTTCAAGGGAAACTATGAACGATAAGCCAGGGAACAGCCAGGAATACACCGCAAAAGACATCAAGGTCCTCGGGGGCTTTGAGGCTGTGAGGCTCAGGCCGGCCATGTACATCGGCTCGACGTCGGGGCAGGGTCTGCACCACCTCGTCTTCGAGGTCGTGGACAACAGCATCGATGAAGCCATCGCCGGCTTCTGCGACAAGATCACCGTCGTCATCCACATGGACGAGAGCATCACGGTGAGGGACAACGGCCGGGGGGTCCCCGTCGACATCCACAAGGACACGGGCAGGCCGGCCGCGGAGGTGGTCCTCACCACGCTGCACGCGGGCGGCAAGTTCGACAACTCCAACTACAAGGTTTCCGGCGGGTTGCACGGCGTCGGCGTGTCGGTCGTGAACGCCCTCTCGGAGACCCTCGTCATCGACATCTACCGCAACGGGTACAAGTGGATGCAGCAGTATGAGAGGGGCGTGCCCGTCACCGATCTCGTCCAGCTCGAAAAGGCGACGAAGACGGGCACCACGGTCCATTTCAAGCCGGACCCGGACATCTTCGAGGTCACCACCTTCGAGTACGACATCCTGGCGAACCGCATCAGGGAGCTCGCTTTCCTGAACAAAGGGCTGAAGATCGTCCTCGAGGACGAGCGCACGGACACGAAGGAGACCTTCATCTTCCACGACGGGCTCATCGACTTCGTGAAGTATCTGAACGCAAAGAAAAAACCCCTGCACTCCCCCATCTTCTTCAAGAAGGCGAAGGGGGACGTGGTGCTCGAATGCGTGCTGCAGTACAACACCTCGTACTCGGAGAGCGTTTTCTCCTTTGCCAACAACATCAACACGCACGATGGGGGAACCCATGTCGTGGGCTTCAGAAAGGCGCTCACCCGCACGATCAACGCGTATGCCAAGGACAAGGGCTTCCTGAAGAACTTCAAGTTTCCCATAACGGGCGACGACACCAAGGAGGGCCTGTGCGCGGTGGTTTCCATCCTGCTCCCCAAGCCCCAGTTCGAAGGGCAGACCAAGGGCAAGCTCGGCAATTCCGAGGTCGCCGGGCTGGCGGAAAGCATCACGAACGACGCGGTGGGGCAGTACCTGAACGAAAACCCCGCCGAGGGGGCCCTCATCGTCAAGAAGATCCTCGACAGCGCCCAGGCGCGGGAAGCCGCCCGCAAGGCCCGCGAGCTCACGAGGCGCAAGACGGCCCTCGAGAGCACCCTCCTGCCGGGCAAGCTGGCGGACTGCCAGGAGAAGGACCCCGCGGTGAGCGAGCTCTACATCGTCGAGGGCGATTCCGCAGGGGGCAGCGCAAAGCAGGGAAGAGACAGGAAAAATCAGGCGATCCTTCCCTTGAGGGGGAAGGTTTTGAACGTGGAGAGGGCCCGGGTGGACAAGATGCTCTCGAACCAGGAGATCAAGAACCTGGTGACCGCCCTGGGAACGGGCATCGGGTCAGACAACTTCGACGTGTCGAAGCTCAGGTACCACACCATCATCATCATGACCGATGCGGACGTGGACGGCGCCCACATCAGGACGCTGCTGCTGACCTTCTTCTACCGGCAGATGCCCGAGATCATCGAGCGCGGGCACCTCTACATCGCCCAGCCGCCCCTGTTCAAGATCACCAAGGGCAAAAAGCTCTGGTATCTCCTCAACGAAGAGATCATGGACGACTTCCTCCTGAAGAACGCCGTGAAGGAGGTCTCTCTCAAGGGAGAGATCGAGATCACCGGCGCAGAGCTTTCCCGCTACGTCAAGCTCATCAACCGCAGGAAGAGCATCCTCGTGAACTACGAGCTGAGGCACATGGACGAGCGGGTCATCCAGTCGAGCTCGTACCTCGACCCTGAAGTATTCAGGGAAAACTTCGATCCCCGGGGCGCGGAAGAGGAGATCAGGAAGACCATCAGGGAGTGGTTCCCTGCCCTGGGGCCGGTCACTTCGGACATCCGCGACGACCAGATCGTGTTCCACACGGTGAAGAACGGCATGCGCAAGAACACGCCCATCGACCGCAGGCTCGCCGAGACCAAGGGCTTCGAGGAGCTCCAGAAGATCCACGCCCAGCTCAAAAAGCTCGGCAGGCCGCCCTTCACCATCGTGAAGGAAGACGGGTCCTACCAGGTCCCCAACCTGAGCGAGGCGGCGAGCAAGCTCTTCGAGGAGTCGAAGAAGGGGTACGCCCTCCAGCGGTACAAAGGGCTCGGCGAGATGAACCCCGAGCAGCTCTGGGAAACCACCATGGACCCGGAAAAGAGGACCCTGCTCAAGGTGAGCATCGACGACGCGGTGGAGACCGACCAGATCTTCACCACCCTCATGGGGGACGACGTGGTTCCCCGCAGGGAGTTCATCGAGAAGAACGCACTCAAGGTCACGAACCTTGACATTTAAAACGAGAGAGACCGAGGAATACTCATGACCGTAAACACCGTTTCCATCGATCAGGAAATGAGGCGCGCATACCTGGAGTACTCCATGAGCGTCATCATCGGGCGGGCCATTCCCGACGTCAGGGACGGCCTGAAGCCCGTCCACCGGAGGGTGCTGTTCGCCATGCACGAGCAGAGCAACACCCACAACCGGCCCTATAAGAAATCCGCCCGCATCGTGGGCGACGTCATCGGCAAATACCATCCCCACGGCGACGTGGCCGTGTACGACACCATCGTGCGCATGGCCCAGGACTTCTCCATGAGGTATCCCCTCGTGGACGGCCAGGGGAACTTCGGCTCCATCGACAACGACCCCCCCGCGGCCATGCGCTACACCGAGATCCGCATGGAGCGCCTCGCGGAGGAGATGCTCGCCGACCTCGAGAAGGACACGGTAGACCACCACCCGAACTACGACGAGTCCCTCATGGAGCCGGACGTCCTGCCCACGAGGATCCCCGCCCTTCTCCTGAACGGGTCGTCGGGCATCGCCGTGGGCATGGCCACGAGCATACCGCCCCACAACAGCACCGAGATCCTGAACGCGCTCATCGCGCTCATCGACAAGCCGGACATCAGTCTGCCCGAGGTCATGAGGATCGTCCCCGGGCCGGATTTCCCCACCGGCGGCATCATCTACTCCGGCGGCGAGATCGAAAAGGCCTATCTCTCGGGCAGGGGCATCATCACCCTCAGGGGCAAGGTGGACAAGGACCAGGAAAACGGCCGTGACCGCATCATCATCACCGAGATCCCCTATACGGTGAACAAGGCCGACATGGTGGAGCGGATAGCCGGTCTGGTTCATGAAAAGAAGCTCGAGGGCATCTCGAACATCCGCGACGAGTCAAACAAGGACGGGCTGAGGGTGGTCATCGACCTCAAGAGGGGAGCCCAGCCCGAGGTCATCGAGAACCAGCTCTACAAGCTCACGAACCTCCAGACCTCGTTCTCCATGAACATGCTCGCCATCCACAACGGCAGGCCCAAGGTCATGGGGCTGATCGAGCTTCTCCAGGCCTTCCTCGACTTCCGGGAAGAGGTGGTGACCCGCAGGTGCATCTTCGAGCTGAACAAGGCCCGGGCGCGCGTCCACATCCTCGAAGGCCTGCTCAAGGCCCTCGACCACATCGACGAGATCGTGGCCCTCATCAAGGCGTCCGCCAACCCCCCCGAGGCCCGGGACAACCTCATGAGCACCTTCGGCTTCAGCGAGGTCCAGGCCCAGGCCATCCTCGACATGCGGCTCCAGCGGCTCACCGGCCTCGAGCGGGACAAGATCTCCGCAGAGTACAACGAGCTCCTGGCCTACATCAGGAAGCTCGAAAAGATCCTCTCCGACCGGAAGGAGCTCCTCAAGGTCATCCGGGGCGAGATCGGGGAGATCAGGGACAAGTACTCCGACAGCCGCCGCACCACGATCGTCCGCGGCGCCGCCGACCAGATCGAGATGGAGGACCTCATCCCCGACGAGAAGATGGTGGTCACCATGACGCGCAAGGGCTACATCAAGCGCACCGAGCTCGACAAGTACCGCACCCAGAAAAGAGGCGGCGTGGGCGTCAAAGGCGGTGCGGCCACGGAAGACGACTTCATCGAGCAGATCTTCATCGCCTCGAACCATGCCTCCATCCTCTACTTCACCAACACGGGAAGGGTCTACCACACCAAGGTCTACGAGATACCCGAGCGCGACCGGGCCACGAAGGGCGTGCCCATCGTCAACATCCGGCCCCTCCAGAAGGACGAGCGGATCTGCGCAGCCATGGTGGTTTCCGATCTGAAGGCCGATGCCCGGGTCATGCTCGTGACGGCCATGGCGTACACCAAGCGCGTGATGCTCAGGGACTTCGGCAACATCCTGAAGACGGGCATCATCGCCTGCACCCTCGAGCCCGGGGACCAGGTCATCTCCGCGCGCCTCACCGGCGGAAAGGACCACGTCATCGTGGCCACGAACACGGGCAAGGCCATCGTGTTCCCCGAGGACCAGGTGAGGGTCATGGGCCGCCAGGCCCAGGGCGTGCGCGCCATCAGCCTGTCGGGCAAGGACGCCGTGGTGGGCATGGACGTCATCACCTCCCCGGACGACTACGTCATCAACCTCACGGAGCTGGGCTTCGGCAAGAAGACGCTCGCCGACAAGTACCCCGTGCAGAAAAGGGCGGGCAAAGGTGTGTACACGGTCCACATCACGAACAAGACGGGCAACCTCGTGGGCATCCGCGTGGTGAAGCCCACCGACGAGCTCATCATCATCTCCACCTCGGGTCAGATCATCCGCATACCGGCAACCCAGATCCGCACCACCTCGACGAGGTCCGCCCAGGGGGTGCGGGCCATAAGGATGATGAAAAACGAGAAGATCGTCGACTTCGCCCTCTATCTGGGGGAAGAAGACGAGTAAGAGAAGGAAGCGGGCGGCGAGGATTGCAAGGGGGGGGGCTTCCCCCCTTTTTTATCGAAGATCGATAATATCCGACTGTTAAATGATTCCCTTCAGGAACGCCACGGCATTGTCAAAGAGGATCATGCCCTCGGCCTTTTCGGGGAGAGAAGCCATCCGGGTCCACTGCGGGTGGTTCGCCGGGTGCGTGTAGGCTTCCGGGTGGGGCATGAGGCCGAAGATGCGGCCCGTGGCATCGCACAAACCCGCGATGGCGTCCGTGGAGCCGTTGGGGTTCAGAGGGTATGCCATGGTGGGCCGCCCTTCCCCGTCGCAGTAGCGCAGGGCCGCCAGCCCTCCCGTTTTGATCTCTGCGAGGGTCGCATCGCCGTCGCAGACGATCTTGCCTTCCCCGTGCCTCACGGGCAGGGCGATCCTGTCGATGCCCTTCGTGAACACGCACGGGCTTTTGGGGTCGGCCTTGAGGGTCACCCAGCGGTCCTCGAACTTTGCGGAGTCGTTGAAGGAGAGCGACACCCTGCGCCTGCCCAGGGGGTTTCCCGGGAGCAGGCCCGACTTCACGAGGGCCTGGAACCCGTTGCACACGCCCAGGATGAGCATGCCCCTGCTGATGAACTCCGTGATCTCCTCGAAGAGGGTCTTCCCGGTTCCCTGGACGCGGGCGTACTTGAGCCGCACGCTTTCCACCTGTGCCGAGCCGAGGTCGTCGCCGTCGAGAAATCCGCCCGGGAGGTTGAGGAAATGGAAGCCGTTGATCCTGACGCTCCCGCTCAGGATGTCGGACAAGTGGGCGATGTGGGCGGACGCCCCCGCCAGCCTGCACGCGTGCGCCATCTCCATCTCGCAGTTCGTGCCGTATCCCGTGATGACCAGTGCCTTGATGTCTTTCGCCATGTCAGAGGTCCAAAGAGGCCTTCCAGGCCTTTTTCAGCTGCGCGAGATCCCGCTCGATGAGGGTTCCGCCCCTCTTCGAGGCGACGAGAAGCGTGCGCTCCGAAATCACCGTCCCTATGCGCGAGGCGTCGTCTCCGAAGATGGCCTCGATCTCGGGGGCGTGCCCGGGCGAAACCGTGACAAGGATCCTGCTCTGGGATTCCGAATAGAGGGTCTCGGTGTCGGTGAGCTCCCCTTCGGTCCTGACGGCCCCCAGGTCGATGGAAAGGCCGAGGTTGCCTGCAAAGGCCTTTTCGGCCAGGGCCACGGCGAGGCCTCCGTCGGAAAGGTCGTGGGCAGAGGCGATCAGCGACCTGCCCATTGCCCCGTGAAGCTTCCGATAGCGGGCCAGGGCCTCCTGGGCGTCCACTTTCGGCACGGAGGAGCCGGTGATCCCGAAGGACGCGAAGAATTCGCTGCCGCCGAGCTCCTTCCGGGTGACGCCCAGGAGGTAGACAATGTCCCCTGCCCGTTTTGCGTCCATGGTGACGGCCTTCGTGATGTCGTCGATCCTCCCGATGACGGAAACGAGGATCGTGGGCGGGATGGAGATCTTGACGTCCGGCCCGATGTAGTCGTTCTTCATGCTGTCCTTGCCGGAGATCAGGGGGCAGCGGTAGATCCTGGTGTAGTCGTAGAGCGCCCTGTTGGAGCGGACGAGCTGGGCGAGCTTGTGCTCGCCGTCGGGGTTGCGCTCGCTCTTGACCGGGTCGCACCAGCAGAAGTTGTCCAGACAGGCCCAGCGGTCCGGGTTCCCGCCCGCGCACACGTAGTTCCGCAGGCCCTCGTCGAGGGCGCAGGCGGTCATGTGGTAGGTGTCGATGTCCGAGTACCGCGGGGCGATCCCGTTGGAGACCACGACTCCCTGCAGGGACTCGAGCACGGGCCGGATCACCCCCGCGTCGGAGGGGCCGTCGCAGAACTCCCCCACCAGGGGCTTCACGACGGAGCCGCCCTGGACCTCGTGGTCGTACTGCCTGACCACGTACTCCTTGGAGCAGATGTTGAGGCGGGAAAGCATCTCCTCGAGCTTCTTGGCGTGATCGGCGGGCTCGGGCGTCACCGGGTCGGGCTGGAGCACGGGCGCCCACTTCGCCGAGAGCTTCATCTTCGGCAGGCCGTCGTGCAGGAAGGCCAGCGGGAGGCAGGCGACCGTCTTCCCGTCGTAGGTGCAGTGGAAGAAGCCCGAGTCCGTGAACTCCCCCACCACGGTGGACTCGACGTCCATGGCCCGGGACAGGGCGAGGAAGGCGGCGATTGTTTCACGTGGAACAGCGATGGTCATGCGCTCCTGGGCCTCGGAGAGGAGGATTTCCCAGGGGTCGAGGCCCTGGTACTTCAGCGGCGGCTTGTCCAGCTCGATGAGGCAGCCCCCGGTGAGCTGGGCCATCTCCCCGATGGAGGAGGACAGGCCCCCTGCCCCGTCGTCGGTGAGCGCCCGGTAGAGGTTTTTGTCCCGGGCCCTGAGCAAAAAGTCCGTGAGCTTTTTCTGGGTGATGGGGTCGCCTATCTGCACCGCTGAGGTGGGGGATTCCTCGTGGAACTCCTCGGAGGAGAAGGTCGCGCCGTGGATGCCGTCCTTGCCGATCCGGCCGCCCGCCATGACGATGAGGTCGCCCGGCTCGATCACCTTTTCTTCGGAAGGGCGCCCGTTGACGGTTTTGGGCATGATGCCCGCGGTGCCGCAGTACACGAGGGGCTTGCCCAGGTAGCGGTTGTCGAACACGATGCAGCCGTTGACCGTGGGGATGCCCGACTTGTTCCCCCCGTGCTCCACCCCTTCCCGGACCCCTTCGAAGATCCTCAATGGATGCAGTATCTTGGGGGGCAACTCGTCCTTGTAGAAGGGGTCGGCGAAGCAGAACACGTCGGTGTTGAAGATGAGCTTGGCGCCCAGGCCGGTGCCGAAGGGGTCGCGGTTGACGCCCACGATGCCGGTGAGGGCCCCGCCGTAGGGGTCGAGCGCCGACGGGGAGTTGTGGGTCTCCACCTTGAACACGAGGTGGTAGTCGTCGGTGAAGCGGATGACCCCCGCGTTGTCCGTGAACACGCTCACGCAGATGTCGTCCTCGCCCGCCTGCTCCCGTATCTCCCGGGTGGAGGCCTGGATGCAGGTCTTGAAGAGGGAGGAGATGCGTTCGGTCTTCCCGTTTTCCTCGTAGTCTATGTCGGCGCTGAATATCTTGTGCTTGCAGTGCTCCGACCACGTCTGGGCCAGGCACTCGAGCTCCACGTCCGTGATGAGCCCGGTCAGGCCCATGGCCTTTCTTTTCTCCAGCACGGCCGGGTTCTCGAGGTGGGCGGCGATGGCCTTCATCTCTGCGAGATTGAGCGCCAGGGTCCTTTCCCGGGACATGCGCACGAGCTCCTCGTCGGAGAGGTCCAGCGAGATCTCCTCGACCCGGGGCACGTGGTTCAGGGCGACTTTGGATATGAGCGGCCTGACCTCCTGGAGCTCCGCCCGGTCCATGACCCGGAAGTACTGGATGAGAGGGTTTGCGAGGCAGGCGCCCGCTATTTTGGTCGCGAAGGAGCGATCCAGGTCTCCGTCGAAGAGGAACGCCCGGGCGGAATAGACGGGCGTCTCCCGGTTCGTGATGAGCTTGAGGGCGTAGGAGGCGCTCTTGCCCACGTTGTCGGTGACGCCCGGTTTGTAGCCTACTTCGATATACCAGGTGAAGTCGTCGAGGAGAGGCCTGTTGATGGACAGGTCCTGGATCACGGGATCGCAAAAGGCTTCCGTGATGCTTTCGGGGTCCAGGTGATCAGATTCAATGGTGTATATGTCGAGGCAACGAACCCGCTCAATGCCGTCAAGCTTCGAGAATGCGTGGGAGATCTGTCTTTTTGTGCGTTCTCCGCGAGCGTCGAAGAGTCCGGGTTTGAGGCCTACCTCAACCCTGTAGGACATCTCCTCACCCCTTTTCTTCGAGATACAGCGTCGCGTGCCCCTCCATGCTCTCACGCTCGGACTTGCACTTCACGCACAGCGTGGCAAAAGGCATCGCCTTGAGCCTGCCCACCGGGATGTTCTCCCCACAGTCTTCACAGTAACCGTACTCGCCGTTTTCCATGCGGGACAAAGCGCTTTCGATCTGTTCGAGCTTCTGACGCTCTCTGGTGCTCAGCAGGAGGTTGAACTCGCGGGACTGCTCGAGATCCGCGTCGTCGAAGATGTCGCCGATCTCCCTCTGCTCGGAGATGTCGTTGGACTTGATCCTCTCTTCCAGATTCTTGAGAATCTCGTGTTTCATCTCCGCCAGGATCTCCTTTATCTCAAGGAGTTCGTTTTTTCTCAGCATTCTGCCCTCCGTTATTCCTTATGGAAGTAGGGTACTTATACTGATAAATCAATATCTGTCAATATAAAATGATCAGGTAAAACATGGCCTGATAATATCAGCACATATCAATGATGCCGGGGACCGTTCCCTCCCCGGCGAACCCTGCAATCCCGCTACCAGGCGGGGTTGAATATTTCACATTCCACGAGGCGTCCCTTTTCGAGGGGTTTCCCCTCGGGGGGGATGATCATGTAGCAGTTTGCCCTGGAAAGCGTGGAAAGGATGCCCGACCCCTGGGGCCCGGCGGGGGATACGGAAAAGCCCTCGCCGTCCCTGGTCAGGATTCCGCTCATGTAGTGGGGCCTGTCCATCGAGCCTTTGACGGGACAGGAAAGCCCTGCCTTGAGCCTGGGGAGCAGCAGTTCGCCGGCGCCCAGGAACTTGAGGATCGCGGGCCTGGCAAACTGGTAGAAGGATGTCATGGTGGACAGGGGGTTCCCGGGCAGGCCGATGGCGGGGATCCCGCTTATGGTGCCGAAGGCGAGCGGTCTGCCGGGCTTGATGTTGACCTTCCAGAACTCCATGACGTTTCCTCCCTCGGTCATGACCTCCCGGACGATGTCGTAATCACCCATGGAGACGCCGCCCGAAGTGAGGATGAGGTCCGCCCTCGAAGCCCTGGAGAACTTGTCGGCCAGGTCCTCGCGGGTGTCCCTGGCGACGCCCAGGTAGAGGGGGATGGCGCCGGCTTCTTCCACGAGGGCCTTGAGGGTGTACGAATTGGACGAGGAGATCTTGTTTTCCGTGAGCTCCTCGTCGAAGTCGGCCACCTCGTCGCCGGTGGCGATGATGGCGACCACGGGCCTCTGGCTGCAGGGCACCATCACCTGCCGGATGGAGGCGAGGAGCCCCAGCTGGGCGGGGGCGAGCCGGATTCCCGCCTGGAGGACGAGCTCGCCCGCGCGCAGGTCTTCCCCGCTCGCGCGGATGTTTTCGCCCGGAGCCGGCGCCTTTCGGACGATCACCTCCCCCTCGCGCTCGTCCGTGTCTTCCCGCTTCACCACGGCGTCAGCGCCGGGGGGAACGGGCGCCCCGGTCATGATCTTCACCGCGGTGCCTTTCTCGAAAGGCCCCTGCGGCAGGGCCCCCGCGGGGATCTCGTAGGCGATGCCCAGGCGCCCCTCCCCGGCCGCCAGATCCTCAGTGTGCACGGCGAACCCGTCCATGGCCGAATTGTCCCAGGGGGGGATGTTCCGTTCCGAGTAGACGTCCTGTGCCAGGTACCTCCCGAGCGACTGGTCGAGGAAAAGCTTCTCGCTCGGCAACGGTTTAATTTTATTAAGAATAGCTTTCCTGGCCTGCTCGATACTGATCATGTCGCGAACCTTTTTATGAATATGGCTACCTACTCTAGAGAACCCGCGGGCCGAAGTCAAGATTCGTCAGCTGTTCGTCGATAGGGGATGCATGGAATATGCGGATATACTTGCGCCTCTTGACATCGAGATGCGAAAGGCGGGCTCCCTGAACGGGAGCATGGCCATCGTCGTGGTGCCCGAGCAGTATTCGGACAAGGCCCTGTCGTGCAAGCGGGAAGTGGACACGTCGGTGAACCTCAAGGAGTACCTCGTGCTGGGCATCTTCGGCGCCCAGGCGGACGAGGCGTCGGCAAGGTTCCTCTCGATCCCCAAGGGTATCGCCGTTTACCCCCAGGACGGCGGAGACGTCCAGACGCTGTTTTTCGAGGCGCTCGAGCGGCTCCGCTTCATGGGGAGCTCCGCGTGGGTCAAGCGCCTCTGGGAGAACATCAGGGACACCAGGTCCTCGGACAGCAGGGATGATCAGGAGGGCAGGTTCATCTCCTCCACCTTCTACCAGTTCCTGGATTTCATGATGTCCCACCCCAGGGAGCTCCAGAAGGTGTTTGCGGGGCAGAACACGGCCGAGCTCTCCTGGGTCAAGGACTACATCCCTTCGGGTTTCTCCGCCGGCAGCGCCGACATCGAGGACATCACCGAGGAGCACATCGCGTCCCTGTTCATGCAGTGGCCCTACCAGGAAAAGATGGAGGCCAAGCTCGAAAAAGGGAAAAGGACGCTCAGGAAATTCCGGAACATCGAGCACCTCTTCACCCTGCCCTCCATATCCCAGGAGATCATCGACCTCGCGGGCGACACCGTGCTCGCCGCAGGCAAGATGGCGCGGATCATCGAAAAGGACCCCGTGCTCACCTCAAAGGTGCTCAAGGTCGTCAACTCCGCATTCTACGGTTTCCGCAGGCAGGTCGATTCCGTGGAGCAGGCGGTGTTCATCCTGGGCAACGAGGAGGTGGTCAACCTGGCCTTCTCCATCGCCATTCACAAGATCCTCGACACCATCTCGCCGGAGAGCGCCCGGAAGCTCTGGGAGCACAGCCTCGAGGTGGCCCAGCTCGCCCAGTGGCTGGGGCCGTTCATGGGGTACACCGCCCGGCAGAGGCTCTTCACCGTGGGCCTGCTCCACGACTTCGGCAAGATCGTGTTCCTCCAGCGGGGGTACTACACCGGCGGCATCGACGGGCCCTCCACCATGGCGGACCTCGCGGCGGAGGAGATGGATTCGGGGATCTCCCACGCGGAGATGGGGGCGTACGTGGCCGAGCGGTGGAACCTGCCCGAGGCCATCGTGGACGCCCTCATCGGGCACCACCTGCCCAGCAAGGCGCGGGACATGTCCCTGGCCGTCACGGTGCACATCTCGGACGTCATCGCCCATTGCGGGCGCATCGACCTGGCCAGGGTCAACACCGCTGCGGTCAGATTTCTTTCCGACAAGAAGGGGCCGGCCCTGTCCCAGGAAAACGTCATGGACATGGCCGCGGAGATAAAAAGAAGGGTGTGCCTCATCCTGGATGAATAGATGCTCGAACGGGACATAGAATCCATTCTCAAGGAGCGCATCGTCTCCCTCGAAGAGGGGTACGAGCAGAAGATCGCCGAGCTCTCCCTGCTCAAGGAGCTCGGGGAGGCGCTCAAGGGGGCGAGCCTCGCCCACTGGAGCCAGCTCTTCATCGGGCAGCTGGACATCATCAAGAAGGCCACGGGCATCTTCAGCGTCTCCGTCATGCTCATCGACGAGGAGTCCCAGAACCTCTACGTGGTGAGCGCCTCCATGCAGGGCGACATGCCCCGGAGGCCTCCCATCCTGCTCAAGAAAGGCGAGGGCATCGCCGGGAAGGTCTTCGAGTCCGGCAGGACGCTGTACATCCCCGACGTCACCAAGGACCCGAATTTCTCCAACAGGGGCACGAACCAGAGGGGCTCGCTGGCCTGCGTGCCCATCATCTCCGAGGGGGCCTGCGTAGGGGTCATCAATTTCCGGGACAACGTCACGAGCTCCTTCGGGCCCAACGACCTGCGCTTCTTCGAGCTCATCGCGGACCAGCTCTCCATCACCGTGTCGCTGGTCCGCACCTACCAGGAGCTCCTCGACATGGAGAAGAAGAGGATGAACCTGGGGCGGTATTTTTCCCCCGGCCTGGCCGAGCGCCTCGTGGCCGACGACCGGATGACCGAGCTGGGGGGACAGCGCAGGTGCGTGAGCGTCCTGTTCGCCGACGTCACCGGGTTCACCACCCTGGTCGACGCGAACACGGTGGAGGACGTGGTGGAGGTCCTCAACCGCTACTTCGAGACCGTGGTGCCGCTCATTTTCAAGCACGGGGGCATGCTCGACAAGTTCCTGGGCGACGGGGTCATGGCCGTGTTCGGGATCCCCGACGAGGACAGCTCGGATCCCGTGCGCGCCATCCTGTGCGCGGTGGACATCCAGAAGGGCATCGAAGAGCTCCGGCAGGGTCTCGTCAGGGACGGCCTCTTCCCCATCACCGTGGGCATCGGGATCGCCTCGGGGGTCGCCCTGGCGGGCAACGTCGGCACGAAGAACCAGATGAACTACACGGTCATCGGCGAGCCCGTGAACCTCGCCCAGCGCCTGGAGACCATCTGCGGGCCGGGAGAGATCGTGGTGTCGAACGCCACGGTGGAAACCATCCCCGCCGGCACGGCGCTCGATGTTTCCTTCGAGTGCATGGGCGCCGTCCACGTCAAGGGCATTCCCCGCGAGGTCAACCCCATGAAGGTTTCCTTTTCCTGCGATAACCCCCTGCCTGCGTGATTCCCTGCGCGGGGCACCCCGGCCCTTGCCTTATCCCCCTCGTTTCGGTTGCCGAGAGACCGTGGGGAGCATGGGGCGCGAAGGGTCGCTTTTCGCGGGAATTCAGGGGGAATGGGGGCTTTTCCCGGGAACCTGTCCCCAGGAACGGCCCCTGGCAGGCCGCCTCGAACCTGTGGTGTTTCCGGCCGGAAAGGCGCAGAAACAGGCCCTGTTCGAAGGGTTTTTCCCCTTGACATTGGTTTTGGATTCATTTAGTTGAGACTTTATCAGATTGTTTGTAGTGTATCTCCACTATCCTACAGCTCTTCACTGAAAACAGCCGAAAGGATATTAACATGCATTTAGAAGACTTAAAAAAGGTGGAGCCCAAAGAGCTTCTCGAGACTGCTAATGCCTTGGAAATAGAAGGCTCTGCCACGATGACGCGGCAGGAGCTGATCTTCGCGATCCTCCAGGCGCAGTCGGAAAAGGACATCTACATCTCCGGGCAGGGGACCCTCGAGATCCTCCCCGACGGGTTCGGCTTCCTGCGCTCCGCCGACTACAGCTATCTCCCCGGGCCGGACGACATCTACGTCTCCCCTTCCCAGATCCGGAAGTTCAATCTCAAGATCGGGGACGAGGTGCGGGGCAACATCCGCCCGCCCAAGGACAACGAGCGCTACTTCGCGCTGCTCAAGCTGGAGTCCATCAACGGAGAGGACCCCGACGAGGCCAAGCACCGGGTCCCCTTCGACAACCTCACCCCGCTCTACCCCGAGGAAAAGTTCACCCTGGAGACGGCCCACGACAACCTCACGGGGCGCACCCTCGACCTGCTCTCGCCCATCGGCAAGGGGCAGCGCGGCATCATCGTGTCGCCTCCCAAGGCCGGCAAGACCATGATGCTCCAGAACATCGCCAACAGCATCACCAAGAACCACCCCGAGGTGGTGCTCATGGTGCTCCTCATCGACGAGCGGCCCGAGGAAGTCACGGACATGCAGCGCTCGGTCAACGGCGAGGTGGTGGCCTCCACCTTCGACGAGCCCGCGTCCCGGCACGTGCAGGTGGCCCGGATGGTCATGGAGAAGGCCAAGAGGCTCGTGGAGTACAGGAACGACGTGGTCATCCTGCTGGATTCGCTCACCCGGCTCGCCCGGGCCCACAACACCGTGTGTCCGCCATCCGGCAAGCTCCTCTCCGGCGGCATCGACGCCAACGCCCTCCAGAAGCCCAAGAGGTTCTTCGGCACCGCCCGGAACATCGAGGAGGGGGGCAGCATCACCATCATCGCCACCGCGCTCATCGACACCGGCTCGCGCATGGACGAGGTCATTTACGAAGAGTTCAAGGGCACGGGCAACATGGAGATCCACCTCGACCGCTCCATCATGGAGCGCCGCGTGTTCCCGGCCGTGGACATCTCGAAGTCCGGCACCCGGAAGGAAGAGCTGCTGCTGCCCAAGGAGCAGCTGGACCGCATCTGGATCCTCAGGAAGCTCCTGAGCCCGCTCAACCCGGTGGACAGCATTGAATTTTTGCTGGACAAATTGGCAAAGACAGATAATAATGCCGACTTCTTGGAATCAATGAACAAATAAGGAAATGGAGCAGGAGTCAGGAACCATGAAAAAAGGCATTCACCCGGAATATTTTGAAACGACCGTAACCTGCGGCTGCGGGAACACGTTCACCACGCGCTCGACCAAGAAAGACATCCGCGTTGAAATATGCAGCGCCTGCCACCCGTTCTACACCGGGCAGCAGAGGCTCACCGCCACGGCTGGCAAGGCCGAGCTGTTCAGGAGAAAGTACGGGGAGTATCTCACCAAGCCCGAAGGAAAGCCCGCGGCCAAGCCGGCCAAGGGAGCCCGGCAGGGCCGGCAGGCAAAGTAAAGAACACCGCAAGGACAGTGCTCCACGCCTATGCTGGATAAACTCAGGGAGATCGAACAGCGCTACAACGAGCTTTCCGATCTCCTCGCCGATCCCAGGATCGTCCAGGATCGCTCCCGCTACACAGACCTCGCCCGGGAACACGCCACCCTCGAAGACCTCATCGGCCCCTACCGTGAGCTCGAAAAGGTTGCCGGAGACATCGCCGAGAACGAGGCCATGCTCGACGACCCGGACCCGGAGATGAAGGCCATGGTGCGCGACGAGCTCACCAGGCTGAAAGACGCCAGAGGGGATCTCGAGGGCAAGCTCAAGGCCCTGCTCTCCCCCAAGGACCCCAACGACGACAAGGACGTGATCCTCGAGATCAGGGCCGGGACCGGCGGGGAGGAGGCGGGCCTCTTCGCGGCGGACCTGTTCCGGATGTACACCCGCTACGCCGAGGGCAGGGGCTGGGGCTTCGAGGTCCTGAGCGCCAACGAGACGGGCATCGGCGGCTTCAAGGAGATCATCGCCGGGATAAAGGGCAGCGGGGCCTACTCCCGCCTCAAGTTCGAAAGCGGCGTGCACCGCGTACAGCGGGTTCCCGAGACCGAGGCCAGCGGCAGGATCCACACCTCCGCCGTCACCGTGGCCGTTCTTCCCGAGGCGGAAGAGGTGGACGTCCACATCGACCCCACGGACCTGAGAATCGACACCTACCGCTCGTCGGGCGCGGGCGGCCAGCACGTGAACAAGACCGAGTCCGCGGTGCGCATCACCCACCTCCCCACGGGCATCGTGGTCTCCTGCCAGGACGAAAAGTCCCAGCACAAGAACAAGGCAAAGGCCATGCGGGTCCTCAGGACGAGGATCCTCCAGAAGTTCCAGGAGGACCACGACGAGGCCATCGCCAGCCAGCGGCGATCCCTGGTGGGCTCCGGCGACCGCAGCGAGCGCATCCGCACCTACAATTTCCCCCAGGGAAGGGTCACCGACCACCGGATAAACCTCACCCTGCACAAGCTCCCCCAGATCCTCGAGGGGGACATCGACGAGATCGTCAACGAGCTCACCACCCAGGCCCAGGCCGAGGCCCTCGGACACACCGGGGGCTGACGGGCGTGGCCTGGACCATCCGCTCGGTTCTGGCGTGGGCAAGGGGATATCTCCAGACCAAGGGCAGCCCGAGCCCCCGGCTCGACGCCGAGCTCCTGCTGGCCCATGCCCTGGCCAAAGACCGGATGCACCTCTACCTCGACCTGGACAGGCCCCTGCTCGAGGGCGAGCTCGCCTCCTACCGGAACCTGCTCAAGCGCCGCGCGGAGAGGGAGCCCGTTGCCTACATCCTCGGCCGCAGGGAATTCTATTCCCGCGACTTCGCCGTGAACCGGGACGTGCTCATCCCCCGGCCCGAGACGGAGATCCTCGTGGAAAAGGCCGTGGAGCTGGCCCCTGAATCCGGCGAGGTTTTCGAGATCGGGGTGGGATCCGGCGCGGTGATCGTCTCCATCCTCCTGGAAAGGCCCGACCTCAGGGGGTGCGGCACCGACATCAGCGAGGCCGCCATAGCCGTGGCCCGGGAGAACGCCCGGGGGCACGGCGTAGAAGACAGGCTCCGGCTCCTGGCGGGCGACCTCTTCGAGGGGGTTTCCGGGAAATTCCCCGTCATTGTCGCCAACCCCCCCTATGTCTCCTTCGATGACGCCCCCCTGCTCCAGGAGGACGTCCTGCGGTACGAGCCCGGCCAGGCCCTTTTTGCTGGAAATGACGGTCTCGATATAATAAGAAGAATCGTAGCACAGGCTTCCGGCCATCTGGAGCCCGGCGGAAGGCTCATCATGGAGATCGGGCACGGGCAGAGGGGAGCGGTGGAGAAGATGGTCGGGGAGAACGGGGAGCTGACGCTGCTCCAGTGGATCAGAGACCTGGCCGGGTCAGACCGGGCAGTGATTGCGGAGAACACGCATGGATAAATTCGTCATCGAAGGCGGGAATCCCCTCAAGGGCGAGGTGACCATCTCCGGCTCGAAGAACGCGGCCCTTCCCATCCTCTGTTCGTCCATCCTTGCGGACACCCCCTGCACGTACACCAACGTCCCCCGGCTCCTCGACATCGCCACCATCGGCAAGGTGCTCGGGACCCTGGGCGTGAAGTTCCAGCGCATCTCGGACGACACCGTCACGGTGGACCCCACCCGGGTAACCTCCTGGGAGGCCCCCTACGACCTCGTCAAGAGCATGCGGGCCTCCATCACCGTGCTGGGGCCGCTCCTCGCCAAGTACAAGGAGGCGAAGGTCTCCCAGCCGGGCGGGTGCGCCATCGGCGTCAGGCCCATCGACCTGCACCTCAAGGCCCTGGCGAAGATGGGCGCGGACATCAGCCTCTCCCACGGCTACGTCATGGCCAGGGTCGACGGGAGGCTCAAAGGCGCCACCATCGTTTTCGACAAGACCACCGTGGGCGGCACGGAGAACGTGCTCATGGCCGCTTCCCTGGCCGAGGGCACCACCGTCATCCAGGGCGCCGCCCGCGAGCCCGAGGTGGTGGACCTGGCCAATGCGCTCATCGCCATGGGCGCGCGCATCGAAGGGGCCGGCGAGAGCACCGTGACCATCGAGGGCGTAAAGCACCTGAGCGGCGTGAACTACCGCATCATCCCCGACCGGATAGAGACGGGCACCTTCCTGGTGGCGGGCGCCCTCACCAAAGGCGACATCGTCATAAAAGGCGGGCGGACCGACCACGTGGTGGCGATCATCGAGAAGCTCGCGGAGATGGGCCTCTCCATCGAGGCCCTGCCCGACGGGAGCCTGCGCGTCAACGGCGAGGGCGAGCTCAAGCCCGTGCAGGTGGAGACGGTTCCCTATCCGGGATTCCCCACGGACATGCAGGCGCAGATCATGGCCCTGGCGTGCGTGGTCAAAGGCACCTCCCGCATCACGGAGAACATCTTCGAGAACCGCTTCATGCACGTGCCCGAGCTGGTGCGCATGGGCGGGAGCCTCGAGGAGGTGGGCAAGACCGTCATTGTCCAGGGCGTGGAGCAGTTCCAGGGGGCGAGCGTCATGGCCACGGACCTCAGGGCCTCCGCGAGTCTCGTCCTGGCTGCGCTCAACGCCAGGGGCTACAGCGAAGTCAGGAGGATATACCACCTCGACAGGGGCTACGAGGACCTCGACAGGAAGCTCAACGCCCTCGGCGCCCAGGTGAGGAGGGAAAAGGGAGGCTTGTAATGGAGGTTCTCCGGACGAGCGAGGCCCGGTGGAGAGAAAGGCTCAAAGGCATTCTTGCCCGCATGGGCGAGGTCCCCGAAGGGGTCGACCAGGCCGTGCGGGGTATCATCGAGGCCGTGGCGTCCCGGGGCGACCGGGCCCTAGCCGAGTACACGAGGCAGTTCGACAGGTACGACCCGGAGGCGTCAGGCTTTTTCGTGACCGCAGACGAGATGGCCGAAGGGGCGTCCCGGGTGGACCGGGAAACCTTGAGCGCCCTCGAGAAGGCGGCCCTTCGCATAGAGGCCTTCCACTCCCACCAGAAGGAGCGCTCCTGGATCGTCACCGGGGATGACGGCATGATCCTCGGCCAGAAGGTGACCCCCCTCGACCGGGCAGGCGTGTACATCCCCGGCGGGAGGAACGCGTTCCCGTCGACCCTCCTCATGAACGTCATCCCGGCAAAGATCGCGGGGGTAGGGGAGATCGTCGTGGTTTCGCCCACCCCGAACGGGGCACTCAACGACACGCTCCTGGCGGCCGGGCACATCGCAAGGATCGACAGGCTCTACCGCATCGGGGGTGCCCAGGCCGTGGCCGCCCTGGCCTGCGGCACGCAGACCATCCCCGCCGCAGACAAGATCGTGGGGCCGGGCAACATCTACGTGGCCCACGCCAAGCGGCTCGTCCAGGACCGGGTAGGCATCGACGCTTTTGCCGGGCCCTCGGAGATCCTCGTCATCGCCGACAGGGGCGCAGACCCCCGGGTGGTGGCCATGGACCTCCTGTCCCAGGCCGAGCACGACCCCATGGCGTCGGCCATTCTGGCGACCCCGCACGAGGATTTCGCCCGGGAGGTCATGGAAACGGTGGCCCGGGAGGCGGAGTCGCTGCCCAGGAAGGAAGTCCTCGGCCAGTCCCTGAAGAACTGCAGCCTGTGCATCATCACCAGGGATCTCGACGAGGCCTTCGACGCGGCGAACACCATCGCGCCGGAACACCTCGAGCTCATGATCGAGAACGCCTTCGAAAGCCTGGGCAAGATCAGGAACGCAGGCGCCATATTCCTCGGGTACCACACGCCCGAAGCCCTGGGCGACTACGTCGCAGGCCCCAACCACACCCTTCCCACCGCCTCGACGGCGAGGTTTTCGTCACCCCTGGGCGTCTACGACTTCGTCAAGAGATCGTCCATCATCGGCGGGACTTCGCAAGCTCTCCGGGAAATAGGGCCGCTTGCCGTGAAAATCGCGCGGGCGGAAGGTCTTGAGGCACATGCACGATCTGTCGAGCTGCGTCTTACGTAACACCCTGATCGGGAGCATCCGCGACCTCCTCCCCCGGGGGACCTTCCTGGTGGGGGGGTGCATCCGGGACATGCTCCTGGGCAAGGAGCCCCTCGACTATGACCTGGTGACCGGGGCCCCGGTGGAGGGGGTCGCCCGGGACATCGCCCTGAGGCTCGGCACGAAGCCCTTCTGGCTGGACGAGCGGCGGGGGATCGTGCGCATCGTCATGAAGCCTTCCGGTGTCAGCATCGACCTGTCCCAGTTCAAGGGGCCGGATATCGGGGCCGATCTCATGGCCCGGGACCTCACCATCAACGCCATGGCCTGGGACCTCGCCTCGAACGTCTTCCTGGACCCCTCGGACGGGATGGGCGACCTGATGAACGGCCTCATCAGGATCATCTCCGAAAAGAACCTCACGGATGACCCCCTGCGCGCCCTGCGCGCCCTGCGGTTTTCCGTGACCCTCGACTTCCCGCTCCGGGAGGAGACCTCCCGGCTGATCAGGAAGCACCGGGACCTCCTCGGGCAGGTCTCGCCCGAGCGGGTGAAGCTGGAGCTCGAGCGCGCCCTCGAGGTGCCCCACAGCGCCCGGTTCTTCCGCCTGCTGACCTGGGAAGGGCTCATCCCGGTCCTGTTCCCCCCTTCGCTCACGGGGGAATCCGACGACCGTCATCTCTGGCTGCCGGTCTTTTCGGTGGCCCTGCCCATCGCCGAGGAGATGGACCAGATCATCTACGCGGCGGACGCCCTCATGCCGGGGAGCCGGGCCCTGCTCGAGGAGGAGACCGAAGCCGGGGTGAGGCGCGCGGCCCTGCTCCGGCTCGCTTCTTTCATCCTGGGGCTGAGGGAGGGGCGGCTTCGGGACAGGCGGGGGGAGGAGGCCGGGGACATCGCGGGGCATGCCGCGGATTTCTTGGCCGGGCTCCGCTTTTCGGCCCGGTCGTGCCGCATGCTCAGGGACGCCCTGGACAGCCTCGCACCCGCCGAGGCCCTGCTCTCGAAGGCGCCCGCCGAGGCCCTCGACCTGTACCGCTTCTGCGAGAAGGCGGCGCCCGTCCTTCCGGAGGCGCTGCTCCTGGCGCTGGTGCGGCCGGGGGAAAAGGGGAGGAGGCAGGCGGCATCCCTTGTCTGGGATTACTTCGAAAGCGTGTACGGCGAATGGAAGAAAAGCCCCCTTCTCACCGGCAGGGAGGTTATGGAGGCTGCTGGCTTCGACCCGGGGCCCCGGGTCGGCATGCTCCTCGCCGAGGTGGAGGAGGCGCGGGCGCAGGGCCTCGTGGGGTCGAAGGAAGAGGCGCTGGCATACCTGCACCGCATCGTCGCCTAGCCGGGCCTTCCCGGGCGGCGGCACCGGTCTTGAGTTCCCGGATTTACATCGCCCCGCGTTTTTGATATGCATGAGGGCATGAACGTCGAATCCTGGATGTCGCGGAATCTCGTCACCATCGGGAAGGATGCGGGGATCAGGGACGCCCTGATGGTCATGAAGAAGTACGCCATCCGGCACCTGCCGGTGGTGGAGAACGGCCTGTTCGTCGGGCTCGTCTCGTCGGGAGACCTCAAGCAGGTGATCCTGGCCTCCATGCTGGAAAACCTCAAGGTGAGCGACGTCATGCTCCAGAACCCCTTCGCCATCGAGAAGGAGACCCCGCTGGAAAAGGCGGCCGCCATCATCTTCGACAAGAACATCGACTGCCTGCCCGTCATCGAGGAGGGCAGGGCGGTCGGGATCATCACGGTCAAGGACATCCTGAAGGCCTTCATCGAGATCATGGGGGTGCTCAAGGGAGGCGCGCGTCTCGACGTGATCCTCAAGCAGGTCCACGGGTCCTTCGACGAGGTGGTGGGGATCATCGAGGACAAGGGGGGCTATATCATCTCCGCGGGCATGACCGTGAACGGTGAAGACAATGCCCATCACTTCCGCATTTCCGGGGGCGACCCCGACGGCATGGCCGTCGAGCTCTCGAAGCTGGGGTACCGGGGCGTCAAGGTCGTTCAGTAATACCCAGCTTTCCCTTCACTTCCCCGGGGGTTGTCCCCCTGAGGACAAGAATTTTCGTTCGGCCCTTCTCCCCCGAGCGGATCTCGATCTTCGACTTCGCGATGCCCAGGGCACCCGAAAGAAACTTCTGGAGCGCCCTGTTGGCCTTGCCTTCCACCGGGGGGGCGCTCAGGCGGATATCCAGGCTTTCCTCCCTGACCCCCTCGACGGCGTTTTTGCGGGCGTTGGGGTGAACCCTGCACGCGAGGATGGTGAGCTCACCCTCTTGCCTGATCCACATTCTCCATCTCTTTGAGCCAGTTCTGGTACGAGTCCATGAGGGACTTGAGCTCGGCGAAGAGGTTCATCCGCTTGACCTTGAGCTCGAGGATTTCCTTGTCGAGGGCGCCTTTCGCCTGCTCGGAGGCCTCGATGATCTCCCTGGCCCGCGCCCGGGAGTCCTCCTCGATCTCCCTGCCCCTCTGCTCGGCCTCGTCGATCTTCTGCTGGGACTCCGCGAGCATGGCGGCGGCGGTGTTCCTGGCCTCGGCGAGGGCGGTGGCCGACTCCTGCTCGGCTGCCCGCTTCTTCTCGTCGGAGAACTGCTTGGCGGACAGGAAGATGTCCTCGAGGTCGCGCTGCTTGCCCCGCATGGTCTCGAGCTCGCTTTTCAGCAGGGAGTTCTCCTCCATGACCTCTTCCATGTCCTCGGCCACCCCGAGGAGGAAATTGGTCACCTCCTCCCTGTCGAAACCGGAGAGCTTCACCCGGAACCGCTGTTCACGGATCATCTCAGGCGTGATGTGCATCAGAGGCCCCCTTTCAGTTTTAAGTTCAGGCCGACCCGGACGAGGGAACTCGTCACCAGGTAATTCATGAGGTAGATCGCTCCGATCACCACGAGAGGGGAAAGATCGAACCCGCCCGCCACCAGGGGAAGCCTCCGGCGGAACCAGGAAAACACGGGCTCGGTGAAGGCCGACAGGATCCGGACGAGGGGGTTGTAGGGGTTGGGCCGCACCCAGGAGATGATTGCGGCGATGATGACGACGAGCAGGTAGGACTGCAGGAAAGCGGCCACGGTCCTGCCCGTGCCGATGAGGACGTTCGCGACGACGTTGCCCTGCTCCTGGAACATGGGCACAAAGGTGTAGTCGAGGAACAGGACGAGGGCGATGGCGATAAGGGGGGAAAAGTCGATGCCGGCAAAGACGAGGGGGACGTGCCTCCTGAGCCACAGGAACAGCGGCTCGGTGGCCCGGCGCAGAAACTGGACGAGGGGGTTGTAGGGGTCGGGGTTGACCCAGGAGATGAACGCTCCGATGATGATGATCCACAGGTAGATCGTCAAGGCATAGTGGAACAGCGTGCCTAAGCCCACGAGGAAACCGCTCGTCCCGTCCATACTTCCCCCCATACGGTCACTGGGAAACGTTCCTTCCCCTTTTGCCGCTTTCGGGGCAAGAAAGCAAGGATTTTCCCCGCCCGGAATCCCGTCCAGGCCGGTGTGGCGACCATACAACCGGGCTTGCGATCCCCTGAAAGCTCTGATAAGTTTAATCCCGTGAAGTTGAAGAGAGTTGAAATCAAGGGCTTCAAATCCATCGCTCGCAAGACGTCGCTCCCCCTGGCGGACGGGATCACCTGCATCGCGGGACCCAACGGCTGCGGGAAAAGCAACATCATCGACGCCGTCAGGTGGGCGCTCGGGGAGCAGTCGAACCGGTCGCTCAGGGCGGGGACCATGAGCGAGGTGATCTTCTCCGGGACCCAGGATGCTGGCCCCGCCTCCATGGCGGAGGTCACCCTCGAGTTCGCCCGGGAGGGCGGCTTCTTCCCCCAGAGCCTCGAGGGTTTTGACGAGGTTGCCGTCTCCCGGAGGCTCTACACCACGGGCGAGAGCGTCTACTCCATCAACGGGGTCAGGTGCAGGCTCAAGGACGTCACGGACATCTTCCTGGACACGGGCCTGGACCGCCACGGGTACGCCATCGTGGAGCAGGGCAAGGTCAAGGACATCATCCAGTCGAAGCCCGAGGACATCCGCTACCTCATCGAGGAGGCCGCCGAGGTGGGGAAGTTCCGCATCAAGCGCACCGATGCCATGAAGCGCCTCGAGGCCACCGCCGCGAACCTCGAGCGCATCGAGGACCTCCTGGGGGAGGTGTCGAGGCAGCGCGACGAGCTCAAGGCCCAGGCGAACAAGGCCCGGAGATACCAGCTCGTGCGCGACGAGATCAACGGGCTCACCCGGCTCCTGTGGGCGCACGAAATCGAGGCCATCACCGAAAGGAAGGCCGGGCTCGAACGGGGCCTGCGGGAGATCGAAGCGCGGATGGAGAGCTTCCGGAAGACCCACGACGAGTACGCGAACGCCCTGAAGGCCCACGAGTACAAGCTTTCCGTCCTGAGGCAGAAAAAGGACGAAACCGCGGCGGCCCTCGGCGAGGCCCGTTCGAGGTTGCTCCTTGCGGAAAAGGAGATCGAGGCGGTGGGCAGGAGGAGGCAGGACCTCTCGGAAGCCTTCGACCTCCTGGCCGCCCGGATCGGGCAGATGGGGGAGGCCCGCGAAGAGCTCGCCGCCAGGAAGGAGCGCGAAGGCACCGACCTCGAGAAGCTCGGGCAGGAGATCTCCGCCCTCGCCGGGGAGATGGCCGCCCGCATGGAGCGCGCCGAGATTCTGGCGAAGGAGCATGCAGAGGCCGAAGGCGAATACGGCCAGGCCCGGGCGAAGCTCTTCGACGCCATCGGGCACGTGCGGGCCTATGAGCAGAGGATCTCCTCCCTGGAGGCACGGAGGCAGGAGGCGGTTTCGAACCGCGAGAAGAGGGGGGAAGACCGCGCAGGGCTCGAGGGCAGGAAGAAGGCCCTGCAGGAAAAGCTCGACGGGTATGACCGCGAGATCGCCCTGAAGCGGTCCGGGAAGGAGAACCTAGAGGCCTCCATCGCCGCCCTCGACGAAAAACTGCGCGCGGCCCAGGCAGGCATCGAGAAGCTCTCCCCGGAGCTCTCGGGCCTCGAGAAGACCCACGCCCGGACGCAGGCCAAGATCCTCATGCTCGAGCGCATCATCGCGTCGAGCACGAGGCCCATCCCCCCGGACCTCACCAGGCTGAACGGCGCCACGCGCGTCGCCGACGCCCTCAAGGTGAAGCCCGGGTACGAGACCGCCGTGGGGAGGTCCCTGGGGAGCGCCCTGGACTACCTCATCGTCAGAGACCACCAGGAGATCCTCGACACCGAGGGTATCGAGGAAGCGGGGCCGGGGCTCATCCCCCGCACGCCCCACGTGGAGAATCCCCGCGAAGGGGTTTCCCCGTCCGGCCCGGGCGTCGTCGCCCCCCTGCGAAACTTCATCAACGCCCGGGAGGGCTACGAGGACGTGATCGACGCCCTGTCCCGGAACATGCTCGTGGTGGAGGACCTGCGCTCCGCCATGGCCCTGTGGGCCCGGGGCGAGAGGGCCTGCTCGCTCGTCACCCGGGGCGGCGCCATCCTCGAGCCCACCGGGGTGGTCAGGAACACCCGGGAAATGGAAAAATACGCCGAAGGCCTGAAGGCCAAGGCGGAAAAGGAAGAGGCCGCGAAGCAGGCGGCAGAGCTCGAACGGGAGATCGCCGGCGCGATGGAGAAGCTGGCGGGCCTCAAGGAAGAGCACCAGGCGGCCGCCCGGGAGCTCGGCAGCGCCCGTGACCGTGACCGCGACCTGAAGGCGGAGCTCGACGGGCTCGTGGACGGGAGGCACCTGGAGGCCCGGGAGATGGAGCGCCTCCAGGAGCGGGAGCAGTCCTTCGAGCGGGACATCCGGATGTGGGAGGAGATGGCGCAGAAGATATCCGCCGACCTGGCGCTCATCTCCGCGGAAAAGGAGACGCTCGACGAGGGCATCGCGGCCATGCAGGACGGGATCAGGGCCCTCGACGAAAAGAGGCTCGCCGTCAAGGAGGCCTGCGATTCCGCCCAGGCCGCCGTGGGGGCGCACAAGGCGCGGATGGGCGAGCTCAACGTCACCGCCGCGGCCATGCAGGAGAGGATCCGGGGACTCGAGACCCAGCTTGGGCACCTCGACAGGGAGATGGCATCCGACCGGGAGCGCAGGGAAGAGCTCCGGGGAACCAAGGACGCGGTCCTGGGCTCCCTCGAAAAGGCGAACGGTGAGTGCGCCCGCGCCCGGGGGGAGGTCGAGAGGAGAGAAGAGAGCCTGAAAGCGCTCCTGCCCGAGTACGACGACCTCTCCGACACGCTGAGCTCCCTGTCCCAGAGCAGGGACGAGTGCCGCGAGACCCTCAATCTCCTGGAGAAGGAGAAGAACGAGAACGTGCTCGGCCAGAAGGGCCAGGAGATCGCCTTTTCCATGAGCATGGAGCGCTTCGGCTCCCGCTTCGCCCAGGAGGCCGTTCCCGAAATCCCCGAAGGGTTCGACCCCCAGGAGGCGCAGGACCGGGCGGCAAAGGCCGAGGCCAGGATCGAAAAGATGGGGCAGATCAACTTCGCCTCGCTGGAGGCCTACGACCAGGTCCAGGCCCGGTGGGACGACCTGCACCGGCAGTACGAGGACGTGGTCCAGGCAAGCACCCGGCTCAGGGAGGTTATCGCCAGCATCGAGGGGCAGAGCCTGAAGGCCTTCACGAAGACCTTCGAGGAGATCCGGACCCACTTCCAGGAGCTCTTCGCCATCATGTTCGGCGGGGGCAAGGCGGACCTCATCCTCACCGGGGGAAGCCCGCTGGAGGCCGGGGTGGAGATCCTCGCCTGCCCGCCCTTCAAGAAGCTCAAGACCATGAGCCTGCTCTCGGAAGGGGAAAAGACGCTCTGCGCGCTGTCCTTCATCTTCGCCCTGTTCAAGGTCAAGCCCTCCCCGTTCTGCATCCTCGACGAGGTGGACGCGCCCCTGGACGACGCCAACGTCATCCGCTTCAACCGGCTTATCCGGGCCTTTTCGAACGACTCCCAGTTCATCATGGTCACCCACAACCGCTACACCATGGAGATGGCCGACATCCTCTACGGCGTGACCTTCGACGTTCCGGGGGTCTCGAAGGTGGTGTCCATGGCCCTGCAGGAAAGCGCATGAAAAGGCGAAGATTTTTACCCGCGAAGGAAAATGTTTTCCCGTTTTTTGCTGTATAAACAAATGTCCGTGAAAAAACCGAGTATTTCTCGTGGCTCAACAGTGCACACATATTGCAGGTATGGTGCGACAAGGACAAGGACATGCCTCGGGTAATAGCCATCACTTCAGGGAAAGGCGGCGTGGGGAAAAGCAACTTCACGCTGAACGTGGGAATCTGCCTTGCCATGATGGAGCACCGCGTGCAGATCCTCGACGCGGACCTCGGGCTGGCCAACATCGACGTGCTCCTGGGCGTCAGGCCCCAAAAGACCCTCGAGGACGTGGTCTTCAACGGCGTCGACCCCCGGGAGATCGTCATGAAGACGGACTACCGGCTGGAGCTCATACCCGGCCCCTCGGGCACCCAGGACATGGCCGACCTGCCCGGCGAAAAGATCGAAGAGCTGGTGCGCTCGGTCATGACCATATCGAAGGACGCGGAGTTCCTCCTCGTGGACACCGCCTCGGGCATCTCGTCCGGGGTCATCTCCTTTCTCCTGGCCGCCCCCGAGGTGATCGTGGGGGTTTCCCCGGAGCCCACGAGCCTCACCGATGCCTATGCCCTCATCAAGGTGCTCGTGAAGAACGGCTACCGCGGCAGGGTCTCCATGTTTTCGAGCATGGTGAAGAGCAGCGCCGCGGGCCATACCCTGTACAAGAAGATTTCCTCCGCCTCCCAGAGGTTCCTGGACGCGCACGTGGACTACCTGGGAAGCGTGTACCTGGACGAGAAGCTCAAAAAGGCGGTGGCCGACCAGGTTCCCGCCGTGGTCAGGTACCCCACCTCGGACATCTCCCGCTCCTACCGGGTCATCGCGCTGACCCTGCTGGGCCAGGAGGTGCCGGCGGCGGACGAGGAGAAGCTCTGGTCGAAGCTCATCGCCATGCTGGCAAAGGCCCAGCGGCCCAAGGCCCCCAAAGAGGCCGCCCTCACCGGAGGGGACAGGAACGGCTCCCTGGAGAGCACGCTCCACGACATCCTGAGCGAGCAGAGGAAGACGCGGATGCTTCTGGAAAGACTCGTGGAAAAGGTGGGCCGGGACATCCTGACCCCCCGGTGAGAGCCCCGATCCCCCCGGACACGGGCAGGCCTTAGCCCGGGGGCCGATGTATGCAGGCCGGCACACAGTATTGACAAAGCGGAAACAGAAGCATACCGTATTTTCATGAAAACGCATCCCGGCGCGTCCGGCACCAGGGGCGCCTGCCGGACAGAAAGGCACGGCACGTGACCCCCCTGATCGACACCCACGGAAGGCAGATCCGCTACGTCAGAATCTCCATCACCGACCGCTGCAACCTGCGGTGCAGGTACTGCATGCCCGCCTCGGGCGTGGAGTGGATCCCTCATGAAAAAATCATGCGGTACGAGGAGTATCTCCGCATTCTGGGCATCTGCGTGAACCGGGGGATGGAAAAGGTCCGGATCACCGGGGGGGAGCCGCTCCTGCGAAAGGGGCTGGTGGAGTTTGTCCGCAGCGTCTCCCTCCTGAAAGGGATCAGGGACCTCTCCCTCACCACCAACGGCGTGCTGCTCCCGTCCATGGCCAGCGAGCTGAAGCAGGCCGGCCTCAACCGGCTGAACATCAGCCTCGACACCCTGGACAGGGAAAAGTTCATCCACATCACCCAGGTGAACGCCTTCGACCGGGTGATCGCCGGGATACGCGCCGCGGCGGATGCGGGGTTTGCCCCCATCAAGATCAACGTCGTTGCCATCAGGGGCGTCAACGACGGCGAGATCCCGGCATTCGCCTCGCTCACACGGCAGTACGACGCGGAGGTCCGCTTCATCGAGCTCATGCCCATGGGGTGCGCGTCGCGCTTCGGCAGCCCGGAGATCATCAGAGCGCCCGAGATCAGGCGCATCATCGAAGCCAGCCAGGGCGCCCTCGAGGAGGTCGAGTACGGGGGCGGCCCGGCCAGGGTCTACCGGCTGGCCGGGGCGAAAGGGCTCATCGGGCTCATCGGCGCCCTGAGCGAACACGACTTCTGCGGGAAGTGCAACAGGATCAGGATCACGGCAAGCGGCAGGCTGAGGCCGTGCCTGTTTTCCGACTCCGAGGTCGACCTGCTCGGCCCCATGAGGCGGGGCATAACCGACGCCGAACTCGAGGCGCTCATCGAAGAGGGGGTGGAGATGAAGGGTCTCAGGCACGGCATTTGCGCGGGAAGGCCCCCGGGGATGGACCCGGACAGCACGACGACCATGAACGTCCTGGGAGGCTAGGCTCCTGCCTGGCTCTTTGCCCCGTCGAGCAGCTTCGCGAAAGACATGAGATCCTTCCGGAAAAGGATCTTGTTCGTATTGAGGAAGAGAAGGCCGGACTTCTTTTCTGCGCTCTTCTTTTTCGTTGCCCAGACCACCTTGCAGTACAGGGAGATGTGAGGGTCGTTCTCCGCCGAGTCGAGCTCGAGCCGGACGACCGAGCCCACGGGGAAATCCGCGCCGGCAATGCAGACGCCTTCTTCCGAGGCATTGAGGACGGTGACGGGCTTGACCGTTTCCATGAGCTCGATGGAGCCGGTCACGTTGGAAATGGGGATCCTCTCGCAGAGGCGCTTTTCCTTCAGGGTGGCCATACAGCTCCTTTACCGCAAAAACACAGTATATGTCAAGGGTTGAAAGATACGTCCCCGTGAAGTGAACGTAAGCACGGCAGGAATCGGGTTCATTCCCTCCCCATCGGCCTCGCGGGCGGGTCCCTCTTCCAGGGCGACACGCCCCTCCCTGCGCCGGAAAGGAGTTGACCCTCGAGGATTGCCGGGGAAGAAGGGAAGAGGCGGGAGGCACTTCTCCGGGCGGGCTGATCCATGCCCGGGGAAGTGCTCAGGCTCCCCTTTTCGCCTCCATGCCCTTTATGATCGCCGTGACGGTCTCGTTCACCGGCGTGGAAACCGAGAGCTCGCGCCCGTAGCGGGCAATGGCGCCGTTCAGGGCGTCGATCTCCGTCAGGCGCCCCTTCTCCATGTCCTGGAGCATCGAGGAGCGGTGGGTGACGGTGGGGGGCAGCTGCCTGTCGAAGAAGAACCGGCAGTAGTCGGCTGCGGAGGAGTATCCCAGGGTGACCCCTTTTGCCCTGGCCACGGCAAAGATCTCTTCGATGATCCCCCGCATGGTCTCCCGGAGCTCGGGAACCTCGCCGAGGTGCCCGTAGGGGACGTTGAGGATGGCGCCCAGGGCGTTGAGCGAGCAGTTGTACAGGATCTTTCCCCACAGGGCCGACTCGATCCGGGCGCTCAGCCCGGTGGGGATGCCCGCCTCGTTGAAGTCGTCGCACACGGCGGCGATCCTCCCCTCGGGGACCTCGCCCGAAGGGCTTCCCAGGAGCACCTCGTCCGCGTACACCGTGACGCGGGCGACACCGGGCTTCTGGATCTCCGCGCCGAAGATCACGCGGGCTCCCACGGTCCTGCTCCAGCCCACGGCCTCCGCGATGGCCTCCCAGTTTCCCAGCCCGTTCTGGAGGGAGAACACCAGGGTGTCCTCCCGCATGAACGGCAGGGCCTGCCTTACCACGCGGGCGGTGTGGTACGACTTCACGCTCAAAAGCACGGCGTCGAAGGTGCCCGTGAGGCCCTCGGTGCCGTAGAAGGCGCTCACCTCAGGGAGGAAGTGGTCGCCCCAGAGCCCCGTGATCGTCAGGCCTTCGCGCTGCATGGCCAGGAGGTGTTCGTCCAGGCCGACGAAGGCCACACCATGGCCCTGCCGGGCGAGCAGGCCGCCGAAGACGCTCCCCAGGGCGCCGGCGCCCATGACGAGATAGCGGCGCTTCATCCCGTAGCCGCCTCCGGCTCTCCCTGGGTCGCGAGTTCGCTGCGGATGAGGTTCCACCTCAGGATGCCGGCAATGGAGGCGAGGGCGTCCTGCGGGGTGCTGAACACGGCCATGCCCGCGTTCCGGAAGGCGGCTGTCATCTTGATGCGGGAGCTCTCCACCTCGAGGATGTTTTCCGTGAACTTCGACAGGATCGGGATGACGGGCTTGTCCGTCTTCCGGCAGGCCTCCGCGATGATGTGCGGGCCGCTCTCGATCTGGGCGTTCTGGAAGGAGGTGATGAAGTCCAGGGAGAAGTAGGGGATGATGGCGTCGATGGAGTCGTCTTCCGCCATGGCCTCGATGGTGTGCGCCATGATGGTGAAATCGAAGCCGTACATGCCGAGGTCCACGGGGTTGACCGTGCTCGTGTTCACGTTGCTGATCATCGTGCCGATCTTTTCCTGGGCGGCCCGGTTCAGCTCGGGCAGGACCATGCCGTGCCCGGTGGCGAAATCGGTGAAGAGCACGGAAGTGCCTCCGCCCGCGCCCAGGAAACCCAGCCTGTTCCCCCGGGGGAGCTTCTCCGCCACCGCCATCATGGTGAGGTCCACGAGGTGCTCGAAGTTGTCCGCCTCGATGGCGCCCGTCTGCCGGACCATGGCTGACCAGATGTCGTTTCGCACCGCAAGCGCCCCGGTATGGGACCGCGCGGCCTGCGCCCCCTTCTCGGTCGTCCCGCCCTTGAGGATGATGACGGGCTTTTTCGGGGTCGTGCGGGCAAGCACCCTCATGAAGCGCTGCATGTCCTTGATGTCTTCGATGTATGCGGCGATGGCCTCGATGGTGTCGTCGCCGGAAAAGTACTCGAGGTAGTCTTCGACCCGCAGGTCCATCTGGTTGCCGTAGGAGACGACCTTGTTGAGCCTTATATAGCGGGAATGGGCCATGCGCATGAAGTTGTTGGTCATGCCCCCGGACTGGGCGAGGTAGCCCACGTTGCCGACGCCCTTCATGGGAGACATGGGCAGGTCGCACGCCACACCCGCTTGTGTGCAGTGCACCCCGATGCCGTTGGGCCCCACGATCCGCGTGCCCCCCGCCCGGGCCGCTTCGATCATGGCCTTTTCCAGGTCGACGTTGCCCACCTCGGAAAATCCGGAGGTGAAGAAGTGGAGGAACCTGACCCCCTTGCGCGCCGCCGCCTGCACCGTTTCCAGCGCCGCCTTCGCGGGAACCGACGCGATGGCCAGGTCCACGGGCTCGGGCAGGTCGTCGATGGACGGGTACACCTTCGCCCCCTTGATGTCCTGGTACTTCGGGTTGACCGGGTAGAGCCGGCCCTTGTAGCCGGCGAGCTGGAGCACCTGGTAATAGGGGAGCTTTCCGCCGCCCAGATTCGGGGATGCCCCGATGACCGCAATGGATTCAGGATAAAAAAGCTTTTTGAGACTCATTATGCCACCCCGTTATTGATGCACAGTCTGTGTTACAATACTATCATTATACAAGCAAAATTGAAAAGATGAAATCCCACTCCCCGGTGTATCCCTGCCGATAAGCATCAATAATTCACATCGGGAAATTAATCAAGGAAGGAGATGCTCTTTCCCCCGCCCCCCGCGAAGCAGGGGCCCTCGCGAGGGGTTCCCCCCCTGCCGGCAAAGAATGAGCCCCTGCACGGGTGGACCACGGCGAGCAACGTCTCCCCCCCGCCGGCCGGCAAAGAATGGCTTGAAAGTTGGCGAGTTTGCGGTTAGATCGGAAAGGATGGGAACGGGGCCGGTTTTTTTCAGAGCCATTCATGTCGAGGTGCCCGGGAAGGCCGTGTACCGCCGCCTGGGCTACCGCGAAGGCATGACGGAGCTTTCTTCGGGCCAGAGGGAGGGCCTCGAACGGGCCATTGCCGAAGGGGCGGCGCTGGTGGAGCTCCAGGGCTCCGCCCTCGCCATCCCCGTGGCCGCGCACGGGGAACACGGCGTCTCCCTGGCCACCGGGGACGTGCTGAGAAGCGGGAAGCTCTCGAAGCTGCTCGAAGGTGCGTCAGAGGTCCTCTTCATGGGGGCCACCGCGGGAAGGGGCGTCGTGGAGGAGATCGCCCGGGACACCTCGGCCGGCGATCTGAGCCGGGCGGTCGTTCTCGACGCGGTGGCCAGCGAGATGACCGACAAGGCCCTCGACTGGATCGTCGAGTACGTGGGGGGCGTGCTCAGGCGGGAAGGGAAGGAGCTTTCTTCCCGCAGGTTTTCCGCGGGGTACGGCGATTTCGGGCTGGAGCACCAGCGCCTCATGCACGCCCGGCTGAAGCTCTCGGAGCTCGGCGTGGAACTGACGCCTTCCTGCGTCCTCGTGCCCGAGAAATCCGTGACGGCCATCGCGGGCATCAGGTGGATGCAGCCGGGGCAAACGGGGGTTTTGTGAAAGACAGGGATCAGATCGGAAACCAGGCGGCCTCCCGGCTCCTCATTCTCGACGGGGCAGCGGGAACGCAGCTCCAGGCCAGGGGGATGCCCGGCGGGGTCAGCCCCGAGCTGTGGAGCCGGGGTAACCCCGACTCCATCCAGGCGGTGCACCGGGATTACCTGAAGGCCGGGGCGGACGTGGTGTACACCTGCACCTTCGGGGCGAACAGGTTCAAGCTTTCGGAGTACGGAGGCGCCGACGCTTTTTCCCTCAACAGGGACCTCGCCCTCCTCGCGCGCCGGGCCGTGGGGGACGCCTGCCTGGTGGCCGGGGACATCGGGCCCACGGGGAGGTTCGTCGAGCCCTTCGGGGACGTGCCGTTCGAGGAGGCCGTGGAGGCCTTCAAGGAGCAGGTCAGGGGGCTCCTCGAGGGGGGGGTCGACCTCTTCGCCATAGAGACCATGGTGGACATCCAGGAGGCGCGGGCCGCCCTCATCGCGGTGCGGGAGCTCACCCGGGCCTTCACCATCGTGACCATGACCTTCGAATCCTCCGGCAGGACCCTCAACGGCACCGACCCCCTGTCCGCGCTCATCACGCTGCAGTCCCTCGGGGCAGACGCCGTGGGGTGCAACTGCTCCACCGGGCCGGCAGAGATGCTCCCCCTCGTCAGGGCCATGGAGCCCTATGCGAAGGTCCCCCTCGTGGTGAAGCCCAATGCGGGCCTGCCATCCCTCGTCGGGGGGAAGACCGTTTTCCCCATGTCCCCGGAAGAGTTCTCCCTCTTCGGCAGGGAGTTCGTGGCGTCGGGGGTGAGATTCCTCGGCGGCTGCTGCGGGACGACCCCGGCGCACATCGGCGCCCTGAGGGAGAAGACCGCGGGCCTCGCCCCCAGTGAGCGGGGCATGCCCCTGACGGGCGCTTTGAGCTCGCCGAGGAAGACCGTGGTCCTCAGGCAGGAAGGGCCGCTGCTCATCATCGGCGAGAGGATCAACCCCACGGGGAAAAAGGACCTCCAGGCAGAGCTCGCGGAAGGCAGGATGACCCTCGTGAAGCGGTTCGCCCAGGAGCAGATGAGGTGCGGGGCAGACCTGCTCGACGTGAATGCGGGGATGCCGGGCATCGATGAGACACAGACGCTCAGGGAGATGGCGAAGGTGCTCTCGGTGTCGGCGGAAGCGCCACTGTGCATCGATTCGACCGTGCCCGAGGCGATCGAGGCCGCCCTCAGGGTCTACCCCGGCAGGGCATTGATCAACTCCATATCGGGAGAGGAGGGCCGGCTGGCCCGGCTCCTGGAGATCGCCTCCCGCTACGGGGCCATGTTTATTCTCCTGCCGCTCACGGGGAAGAAGCTCCCCAAAAGCGCCGGCGAGAGGCAGGCCATCGTCGAGGGCGTCTATGCGGAAGCGGTGAAGCACGGGTTCTCCAAGGACGACATCGTGGTGGACGCTCTCACCATGGCCGTTTCCGCCGACGGGGGGGCAGCGCTCGAGACCCTCGCCGCAACCCGGTGGTGCGCCCGTGAGTTCGGCGCGCGGACCGTGCTCGGCCTGTCGAACGTCTCCTTCGGCCTTCCCGGGCGCACGTGGATCAATGCGGCCTTCCTGGCCATGGCCGCGGCGGGGGGTCTCACCCTGGCCATCGCAAACCCCATGAACGAAGAGTTCATGCACGTGAAAAGGGCCGCGGACGTCCTTTTGAACCGGGACCCCGAGGCCCGTGCATACATCTCCCACGCCGCGGCTCTCCCCGAAAGGGCAGGGGCTTCGCCGGCCGGCGGGGGGATGACGGCGCTCTCGCCGGTGGAAAAGGTTTATGCCGCCATCCTCGACGGGTCGCGGGGCGAGATCGAAGACCTCATCACCCAGGCCCTCTCCCGGGGCGCGTCCCCCCAGGAGATCGTCGACAAGGGCATGATCCCGGGGATCGGGGAGGTGGGCGCCAGGTACGAGAAGAAGGTCTATTTCCTGCCGCAGCTCATCGCCAGCGCCGAGGCCATGAAGAAGGGCTTCGAGCACCTGGAGCCCCTTCTCCGGATGGACGGGAAGCCCGCGGGCCGGAAGGGCACCGTCCTGCTGGCCACCGTGCAGGGAGACATCCACGACATCGGCAAGAACATCGTCTCCCTGATGATGAAAAACAACGGCTTCGAGGTGATCGACCTCGGAAAGGACGTCCCGAGCGGGGAGATCGTTCAGGCGGCGTTGAGCACCAGGCCCGATCTGATCGGGCTCTCCGCCCTCATGACCACCACCATGGTCCGCATGAAGGAGGTCGTGGCCCTGGCCAGGGAGCAGGGGGTCGTCTGCCCGGTCCTCGTGGGCGGGGCGGTGGTGACGAAGGCCTATGCGGAATCCATCGGCGCGCACTATGCCAGGGACGGGGTCGAGGCGGTGAAGACGGCCCGCGCCCTCATCGGGGAAGAGGCCGCTATTTCCTGAGGGCCTTGTCGATGAGAGCCTCTTCGTCCCTGCACATCCAGCACAGGACGCTTCCGTCCTTGCCCACGACGACCTTCGTGGGCACGCCCCGGACGCCGTACCTCGCGGCGACCTTTCCGTCGAGGTCCAGGAGGATCCGGTAGGGGAGCCCCTGTTTCCGGGCAAACGAGCTCACCTTCTGCCGGCTCTCCTGGAGATAGACGGCGACGAACTCGAAGTTCCGGTTGCCCTGGTACTTCTGGGAGAGCTTCTTGAGATGGGGGATGTCCTTCACGCACCAGGGGCACCAGGTGGTGGTGAAGTCCAGAAGGACCACCTTGCCCTTCTGGTCTGCCAGCCGCCAGGTCTTTCCCGCGAGGTCCACGAGGGTGAAGTCTGCGGCGGCCACCTTGTCCTCGCCCAGCGCGAAAGACGGGGCAGCCAGCGACAAGAAAACCAGTGCCGTCAATAGTCGTCGGATCATACGTCGCTCCAGTTCAGATCGTCAGTTGTCCTGCCTTGATCAGGAAATACTCCCCCATGGCGATGAGGACCCACCCGAAGGCCTTCTGCACCCTCACCATCCACGGGCCCGCCTTCGGGAGGCTGGCGAGGAGGCCCGAGAACGACCCCAGGAGGATGAGAACCGTGCCCAGCCCGAAGGCGAAGACGAAGAGCAGGCTCATGCCGAAGAAGGGGTTCTGCTTCGTGGCCACGTATCCCAGGAGCACCCCCAGCACCGGGGCCGTGCAGGGGCCCAGCGCGAGCCCCACCGCAGCCCCCAGGATGAAGGCGCCGGCAAGGCCCTTCCTCGTTCCGCCGGAGCCCGGGCCTCCCGACTGCGGCAGGGGCAGGGTGAAGACCCCCAGCATCGAGAGCCCCATGAGCACGCAGATGTTTGCCATGAGGAAGAAGGTCCAGGGGTTCGTCTGGATCCTCCCGAAGAGCATGCCGGAGAAGGCGGCCACCGAGCCCAGGACCGTGTAGGTGAAAGAGGTGCCCAGGACGTATACCAGAGAGAGGGTGAACCCCCTGAGCCGCGACCCCCCGCTCTGCGTGGAGATGTAGGCCACCGTCACCGGGACCACCGGGTAGATGCAGGGCGTGAAGCTCACCAGGAGGCCGCTCAGGTACGCCACCGCGTAGGCCATGAGCGGCGCGGAGCGCAGCGAGGTCTCGAGGCTCGAGGCGAGGTCGCCGGTCATAGAAGCTCTTTCAGCGCGTCTCTCATGGCTTGTCCCGTCACGGGGCCCGTGAACCTTTTCACCTCGACGCCGCTTCTGAAGACGATGGACGAAGGCAGGCTGAACACCTTGAGCGAAGAGGCGACCCCGGGCTGCGCGCTGATGTCGCAGGCGCCGAACGACACCTGCCCCTCGAGCTCCCGGGAAAGGTCGTCGAGGGCCGATACGACCTTTTTGCACGAAGTGCACCAGGGCGAAGAGAAGGTCACCACCGCCAGCGGCAGGCTGATGAACCCCGGAAACGCTTCTTCGGTGATCTCCTTCATGTCCGCACCCCCTCCTGCATATAATAGTGCATCTCGTGGGATATTGCCATGCGCTTTTTCCCCGGGAGGTGAACAAAAGGGCTTGACAGGAGGACTTCTTATTAGTAATGATTCTTATTATCAAAGACAGTGAAGAGATCCCTCGAAAGAAGGGGGTGGCATTACGGCGGACAGAAGCATCAGAATGACGGAACAGCGGAGGATCATCCTCGACGAGCTCGAGAAGACCTGCCGGCACCCGAGCGCTTCGGAGATCTACGAACGGGTCAAGAAGCGCATGCCGCACATCAGCCTCGGGACCGTCTACAGGAACCTCGAGGTCCTCTCCTCCCGGGGGATGATCAAGAAGCTGAGCATGCCGACGGGGCAGAAGAGGTTCGACGCGGGGAGGGAGGACCACCAGCACGTGCGGTGCCTCTCCTGCGGGCGGGTAGACGACCTTCCCACCCAGGCGGACGAGAACCTCGAAGCGATCGCTGCCCGCGTGTCAGACGCGAGCGGCTACAGGCGCCTGGGGTTCGCCGTGGATTTTTACGGCATCTGCCCCGGCTGTGCCGGCGAGACAAAAAAAGAAAGACAATAAGGATCGACAGCTTATAAGGAAGGATGAAAGGAGGAAGCACATGGCCGAGTTGAAGGGGACGCAGACGGAGAAGAACCTTATCGCCTCGTTCGCGGGGGAATCACAGGCGCGCAACCGGTACACCTATTTTGCCAGCAAGGCGCGCAAAGAAGGGTATATGCAGATCGCCGACATTTTCGAGGAGACGGCGAACCAGGAAAAGGAGCACGCCAAGAGGTTTTTCAATTTCCTCCAGGGCGGCGAGGCTGAAGTGGTTGCGAGCTTCCCCGCGGGCGTCGTGGGTACCACGCTGGAAAACCTGAAGGCCGCTGCCGCGGGCGAGCACCACGAGCACACGGAAATGTACCCGGGCTTTGCTAAAGTTGCCCGCCAGGAAGGCTTCGAAGCCATCGCAGCCGTCTGGGATGCGGTCTCGGTGGCGGAAAAGCAGCACGAGAAGCGATACAGCGACCTGGCGGCGAACATCGCGGCGGGCCGCGTTTTCAAGCGCGAGAAGGCAGCGGTGTGGAGATGCAGGAACTGCGGATACCTCTACGAAGGCGAGGAAGCCCCGGTCGCCTGCCCTGCCTGCGCCCACCCGAAGGACTACTTCGAGCTCCTGGGCGAAAACTGGTAAGATTCGAGACAGCGCGGCAGCGACTCCCTGCGCCCTCCCGGGGCGCCGGGAGTCGCGGGCCTTCTTCCCGGCGGGAATGCATCGATGCCCGTTCCCGCGCCTGACCAGGCGCTCACCCGATCTTTTCGAGGGAGGAGAGGTAGCGGGCCGTGAGCTCGACGTACATCTGCTTGCCCGCGAGCATGACCTCCCGGTGCATCTGGCCGACGTCCCCTTTTTTTGCGGCGGGCACGCCCGCATAGATCGTGCCGTCAGGGACCGCCTGGTTCTTTTTCACCAGAGAGTGCTCCGCCACGATGGACCAGCTTCCCACCACCGAGTTGTCGCCCAGGGTCGAATGCATGCCCACGACGGCATAATCACCCACGCTCCTGCCGTGGA